>Ga0335081_10010324_pt1 | contig 15083 bp, 16 predicted proteins | sample Lox_Sample_35_FD_206713 | JGI IMG/M metagenome (GOLD analysis project Ga0335081, IMG submission 206713) | Soil microbial communities from Loxahatchee National Wildlife Refuge, Florida, United States - Lox_Sample_3.5 | ecosystem: Environmental > Terrestrial > Soil > Wetlands | place: USA...
ATCGGCTCGAGGACCTCGGGCGGCGGCGGGTCCCCGTCCGGCTGGTAGATGCTGAGCAGGTACTGCTTCATCTCGGTCATCCCCTTCGTCCCTCCAGACGTTACGTCGGCTTCTCAACCCCTATACGAATCGGCCCGGCGCGGATCGACAGCGCCCGGGGAAAATCTCGGCGCGGCCTCGGGTCATCCTCGGCGGCGGCGTCCGATAGTCTCGGGGCGGCGAGGTTCACCATCGGACAAGGGCCTTTAGGCCCTACCGGTCACGGGGATCGACGAGGAGATTTGTACTGTGACAATTCGCATAGGAATCAATGGCTTCGGCCGTATCGGCCGTAACTTCTGGCGGGCCGTCAACGCCGTGGACGGCGACCGTGGCATCGAGATCGTGGCGGCGAACGATCTGGGCAACATCGCCACGATGGCGCACCTGCTCAAGTACGACACCGTCCTCGGCACGCTGCCGTTCGACGTGTCCGTATCGGGAGATACCATCCGGGCCGGCGACAAGACCATCAAGTTCCTGGCTGAGCGGGATCCGGCGCAGCTGCCCTGGCGCGACCTCGGAGTGGACGTCGTGCTCGAGTCCACGGGCAGGTTCAACACCGGGTCCGCAGCACGGGCGCACCTGGACGCGGGCGCGAAGAAGGTCATCATCTCCGCGCCGGCCAAGGAAGAGGACATCACGATCGTGATGGGGGTCAACGACGACGCGTACGACCCCGCCGCGCATCACATCATCTCCAACGCCTCCTGCACCACGAACTGCGTCGCGCCGCTGGCCAAGGTGCTGCTGGACAGCTTCGGGATCGTGAAAGGCCTGATGACCACGATCCATGCCTACACCAACGACCAGGTCGTCCTGGACTTCCCGCACAAGGATCTGCGCCGGGCGCGGGCCGCGGCCCAGAACATCATCCCGACCACGACCGGGGCGGCCAAGGCCACCGCGCTGGTGCTGCCCGAGCTCAAGGGCAAGCTGGACGGGATGGCCATGCGGGTGCCCGTGCCGGACGGCTCGGTGACGGACCTGGTGGTCCAGCTGAACCGCGAGGCAACGAAGGACGAGGTCAACGCCGCCTACAAGGCCGCCGCCGAGGGGCCGCTCAAGGGCTACCTGTACTACACCGAAGACGCCATCGTGTCCTCCGACATCGTGGGCTCGGCCGCGTCCTGCACCTTCGACGCCTCGCTCACGATGACGTTCGGCGACCAGGTCAAGGTCATCGGCTGGTACGACAACGAGTGGGGTTACTCCTGCCGGCTCGTCGACCTGGCCGCGCTGGTCGCCTCCCGGCTGCGCTAATGCGCTCCGTAGACGACCTGGAGGTTCTCGGCCGCCGCGTGCTGCTGCGCTCGGACCTGAACGTGCCGCTCGACCTGACCGGCACCGGGGAGATCACCGACGATGGCCGGATCCGGGCCAGCCTGCCGGTGATCAGCAAGCTGTCCGACCGGGGCGCGCGGGTGATCGTCCTCGCGCACCTCGGCCGGCCCAAAGGCGCCACGCTCGAGGAGCGGGCCGCGGGTGGCCCCTCACTGCGGCCGGTGGGGGCGCGGCTGGGTGAACTGCTCGGCCGCCCCGTCTCGTTCGCCACCGACGTGGCCGGGCCCTCGGCCGGGCAGACCGCGTTCAGCCTCGGCGACGAGGACGTCGCGGTGCTGGAGAACGTGCGCTTCGAGCCCGCCGAGACCAGCAAGGACGACGCCGAGCGCGGCGCGTTCGCGCAGCGGCTGGCCCGCCTCGGCGAGCTGTACGTGGACGACGCGTTCGGCGCCGTGCACCGCAAGCACGCCTCGGTCTACGACCTGCCCGGGCTGCTCCCGCACGCCGCGGGCGACCTGGTCCTCGAAGAGGTGGCCGTGCTGCGCAGGCTGACCACCGACCCGGCGCGCCCGTTCGTGGTGGTGCTCGGCGGCAAGAAGCCGTCGGACAAGCTCGCCGTGATCGGCAACCTGCTGAACCTGGCGGACCGCATCCTCATCGGCGGCGGCATGGGCTACACCTTCCTGGCCGCCCGCGGCTACGAGGTCGGTAACTCGGTTCTCGAGGCCGATCAGATCCCCGCCGTCCGGGCCGTCATGGAAGAGGCCGAACGGCGTGGCGTCGAGCTCGTCCTCCCCGTCGACCTGGTCGCGGCGACGCACTTCGCGCCGGACGCGGAGCACTCCGTGGTACCGGTGACCGATTTCCCGGCCGACCGGGAAGGCGTGGACGCGGGCCCGCGGACCCGGGCGCTGTTCGCGGAGAAGCTGGCCGATGCCAGGACCGTGTTCTGGAACGGCCCGGTCGGGGTGTTCGAGTTCCCCGCGTTCGCGGCCGGTACCCGCGCGGTGGCCGAGGCCGTGGCCGCCGTGGACGGCCTGACGGTGGTCGGCGGCGGCGACTCGGCCGCGGCGGTCCGCGCGCTCGGCATCCCGGAGAAGTCCTACGGGCACATCTCCACCGGAGGCGGCGCCAGCCTGGAGTACCTCGAGGGCAAGACGCTTCCCGGGCTGACCGCGCTTGAGGCGGAGTCGTGACCGCGCGCGCTTCCGGGATCCGGCTGCCGCTGATGGCGGGCAACTGGAAGATGAACGAGAACCACCTCGAGGCCATCGCGCTCGTGCAGAAGCTCGCGTTTACCCTGACCGCCAAGGACTTCGACGCCGTCGAGGTGGCGGTGCTGCCGCCGTTCACCGCGCTGCGCAGCGTGCAGACCCTCATCGAAGGCGACAAGCTGCGGATCTCTTACGGCGCGCAGGACATCTCCCAGCACGACTCGGGCGCCTACACCGGCGAGGTGTCCGGGCCCATGCTGGCCAAGCTGGGCTGTGACTACGTGCTGGCCGGGCACTCCGAGCGGCGGCAGTACCACGCGGAGACCGATGAGCTGGTCAACGCGAAGGTGCTGGCCGCGCTGCGGAACGAACTCACGCCGATCTTGTGCCTGGGGGAGCCGCTTGACGTCCGTCAGGCCGGGCAGCATGTCGGCCACTGCATCGGGCAGCTCGACGGGTCGCTGAAGGGCATCCCGGCCGCCGCGGTGGCCGGCATGGTGATCGCCTACGAGCCGGTCTGGGCCATCGGCACCGGGGAAGTCGCGACCCCGGATGACGCGCAGGAGGCGATCGGGGCCATCAGGGCGCGGATTTCGGAGGTTCACGGCGCCGAAACGGGCTTGGCTGTGCGTATCCTGTATGGCGGGTCCGTCAAGGCCGACAACATCGCGCCGATCATGGCGCAGCCGGACGTCGACGGCGCCCTGGTCGGCGGAGCCAGTCTCGACGCCGGACAGTTCGCTCAGATCTGCCGGTATCGTGAACTGGCAGCGTAGCCTTACAGTAGCTTCCTTGTCACCGCAGGAGATGGATAACAGCTATGGTTCTCGGGCTCTCCGTTATCCTGATCATCACCAGCCTCGTGATGGTCCTGCTCGTCCTGCTGCACAAGGGTAAGGGCGGCGGACTGTCCGACCTGTTTGGCGGCGGGGTGAGTTCCACCCTCGGCTCCTCGTCCGTCGTCGAGCGCAATCTCGACCGGATTACGATTTTCTTCGGGATCCTCTGGTTCGTGTGCATTATCGCCCTCAACTGGCTGATCAATCACTAGCCTGTAGTCCTATCCCGCACCGAAGTTATCCCGCATCGAAGTTCTGGCTTCATAGCTCTATGGCCTTCAAGGGGTGATCTGTGAGTAGTGGCAACGCCATCCGCGGTAGCAGGGTCGGCGCGGGTCCGATGGGAGAAGCCGAGCGCGGCGAGGCCGCGCCCCGCGTCTGGGTCTCGTTCTGGTGCGCGAACAAGCACGAGACGCGCCCGAGCTTCGCGACCGACGCCGCGATACCGGACACCTGGGAGTGCCCGCGCTGCGGCAATCCCGCGGGCCAGAACGAGCAGGCCCCGCCGAACCCGCCCCGCGTCGAGCCCTACAAGACCCACCTCGCATACGTGAAAGAGCGCCGCAGCGACTCCGACGGCGAGGCCATCCTGGCTGAGGCCCTGGCCCGCCTGCGCGGCGCCCCCGCCTGACCGCAACGAGAACAGCCGAGGCGCGATCCTGGACTCCAGATCGCGCCTCAACTCTCGACACGAGCCAGGAATCCGCTAAATCGGGACCTGCTAAACTGGGCCGCCGTTCCCGTGTGTCCCCTCAATCTCACACGCCCCACCACTCTCATCCCTCGGGGCTCGCGGCCGCCTGGAAACGACATGGATGGGACATCGTTGCTGTCAGGGCAGCATCGATGGGACATCGATGTCGTTACCTGCCGGGCGCCGGTGCCGGCCCGGGCCTGGCGGGCGGGGCCGACGGGACCGGCGAGGCAGGCGAGGCCCCCGGGACGGCGCGGTCGCCGGAGGCAGGCTCCCTAGAGGCCTTCGTTGATCAGGCGGCCGGCCGTCTCGTACTTGGCGGGCTTGTACTTCTTGAAGTAGAAGGCGGTGCCGACGCCGGCTACCACGACCACCGCGTCGATCGGGCCCAGCCAGTTCGCGTAGCCGTAGCCCGCGCCGAGGAAGCTGATGTTCGTGAACAGCAGGTACACCACGAAGGCCTGGGAGATAAACGAGAGCAGCGGAGCCAGCCTGGTCCTCCACCAGTGCGCCTCGTCCCGGTGGAAGCGCTCGTAGTAGACCAGCACGCTGAGCGAGACCACCGCCTGCACGGACAGGATGATGATCACGCCCATCACCGCCATCAGGCCGTACAGCTGCAGGTAGGCCTGGGAGTTGGGGTCGTTGCTGCCAGTGAAGACGGCGAACAGGCCGACGATGATAGCGGCCATCACCGACTGCGTGATCGACGCGATGTGCGGGCTCTTCCACCGGGGATGAGTCTTGCCCAGCGCCCGCGGGGCCAGGCCCTCCCGGCCGAGCGAGTACAGATAGCGCGCGGTGGTGTTGTGGAAGGCCATGCCGCAGGCGAACGACCCGGTGATGATCAGGTAGCTCATCACCGAGGACACCCACTGCCCGGCGTAGTGGCTGGCCGGGGTGAGGTAGTACTGGGCCGCGTTGGTCTGCGAGACGGCGATGGCCGTGTGGCTGGTCGGGTACCCCGCGAGCGAGGCCCAGGCCGTGACCGTGTAGAAGACGCCGAGCCCGATCACCGAGATGTACAGGGCCCGCGGGACGATCCGCTTGGGGTCGCGGGATTCCTCGCCGTAGTTGGGCGCCATCTCGAAGCCGACCCAGGACCAGAAGGCGAAGAACAGGCCGATGCCGATCGCTCCGGCCGCGAGCTTGCCCGAGGCCGGGAAGCTCTTGAAGGCGTTCACGGGGTTGAGCGGGGCCGCGGTCACGTGCCCGCGGGCGAACAGGAAGACGTCGAAGATGAGCAGGATGGTGATCTCGCTGATCAGCCCGATCGCGAGCACCATGCTGGAGATCCGCACGTCGAAATAGGTCAGCAGGCTGATGATCAGCACCATGCCGAGGGCCAGCCAGGGCCAGGCGATGTTCACCCCGAACTGGTTCAGCTTCAGGCTGAGGAAGTAGGCGAAGCCGCCGGCCAGCGACGCCTCGAACACCGAGTAGGCGACCACCGACGCGTATCCGGTGCCGATGCCGAGTTCCCGGCCGAGTCCGTGGCTGATGTAGGAGTAGAAGCCGCCGGCCGTGGTCTTCTTCCTGGCCATGGCCACGTACCCGACCGCGAACACGACGAGCACGATCGCCGCGAACTCGAAGGCGGCCGGCGCGCCCACGCCCTGCCCGAAGCCGACCATGATCGGGACGTTGAACAGCACGGCGGAAATCGGGGCCGACCCGGTCAGGGTCAGGAACAGGACGCCGCCGAGCCCGACCGCGTGCTTGCGGAGCTTGGCCACGTCCTGGCGCTGGGAGACGTCGAAGTCCTCGGTCGGCGGCCGAACGGGCAGGCGGGGTACTTCGGGGACCTGGGGTCCTTGGGCCTGGGTCAGGGTATACCTCCGGCGCATTTGCGGGGAGCGTAACAGCCAGTGGGAACCGTGATCAAGAGTTCTGGTTCGGTTAATCTGTGCGAAAAAGAACTGCTTGACAGTAATCGGTCAGGACGGTACTTCTTTGGTTTAGCCGAACGAGTCATATGGTTGCGGCGCCCGGTGAGCGGTGAGCGGTGACGGAGGTCCGCGGTGACCGAGGAACTGATCTCTTTCGCCTCCAAGCAGGACATGCTGGCGAAGTCCAAGCAGTTCTGGAACCCGGACAAGACGCAGTTCTGGATCGACTCCGGGGTCCCGCTGGTCATCGACCGCCGCGAGGGCTACTTCATCTACGACGTCGAGGGCAAGCGCCTCATCGACGTCCACCTCAACGGCGGCACCTACAACCTGGGCCACCGGAACCCCGAGGTGGCCGCCGCGGTGACCGCGGCCATGCAGCGCTTCGACATCGGCAATCACCACTTCCCGAGCCTGGCTCGCACCGCCCTGGCCGAAGCCCTGGTCAGCACCGCCCCACCCGGCCTCGCCAAGGTGATGTACGGGAGCGGGGGCGGGGAGGCCATCGACATCGCGCTGAAGAGCGCGCGGCACGCGACCAAGAAGCGCGGCATCGTCTCGGTGGCCAAGGCGTATCACGGGCACACCGGGCTGGCCGTGGCCACCGGCGATGAGCGGTTCGCGACCCTGTTCCTGGCCGACCGGCCGGACGAGTTCAGCCACGTGCCGTTCAACGACCTGGACGCGATGGAAGCCGCGCTGCGCGGCCGGGACGTAGCCGCGGTGATCATGGAGACGATCCCGGCCACCTACGGCTTCCCGCTGCCCGAGCCCGGTTACCTCGCTGGCGTGAAAAAACTGTGCGAGCGCTACGGCGCGCTCTACATCGCCGACGAGGTGCAGACCGGGCTGATGCGCACCGGCGAGCTCTGGGCGATCAGCAAGCACGGCGTCGTGCCGGACATCCTGGTCTCGGGTAAGGGCATCTCCGGCGGCATGTACCCGGTCAGCGTGGTGCTGGCCACCGAGGCCGCCGCGGGCTGGCTGACCGAGGACGGCTTCGCGCACATGTCCACGTTCGGCGGCGCCGAGCTCGGCTGCGTGGCCGCGCTCAAGACGCTGGAGATCACTACCCGGCCCGAGGTCAGGTCGATGGTGCACTACATCGCGGCGATGTTCACCGACGGGCTGGGCCAGATCGGTGCGCAGTACCCGGACTGGTTCACCGGCATCCGGCAGGACGGCCTGGTCATGGGCCTGGAGTTCGGTCACCCGCAGGGCGCCAAGTTCGCGATGAAGCGGCTGTACGAGAACGGGGTGTGGGCGATCTTCTCCACCCTCGATCCGCGTGTGCTGCAGTACAAGCCGGGCATCCTGCTCACCCCGGCGCTGTGCGAGGAACTGCTCGAGCGGACCGAAGTGGCCATCGGCAAGGCCCGCGAGGATGTACCCAGGGGGCAGCGATGAGCACCGCGGGTATCACTGTCGCCGAACTGCTCGTCGACCCGGCGGGGGTGCCGCGCGCCCGGGCCATGCTGCAGCGGGCGGAGTGGGCCGCGCGTGCCTTCGGCCGCTACGACAAGGCTGACGTGGACGCGATCGTCCGGGCCGCCGCCGCCGCCGGCGCGGCCAAGGCCCGCGAGTACGCCGACTGGGCGGTCCGCGAGACCGGGTTCGGCGTGGCCGAGCACAAGGTGATCAAGAACGTGGCGTGCAGCACCGGGATCGCGGAGCACTACGCGGACCACGACTACGTGACGCCGCGGATCGACGCCCGGGCCAGGATCGTCGAGGTGCCGCGCCCGGCCGGCGTGGTGCTGGCGCTGACCCCGTCGACCAACCCGGTGGCCACGGTGTTCTTCAAGTGCCTGCTCGCGCTGATGACCCGCAGCGTGGTCGTGGTGAGCCCGCACCCGCTGGCCAGGGAGGTCTGCGCCGACGCGGCCCGCACCCTCGCCGCCGCGGCCGTGAGGGCGGGCGCCCCGGACGGCGTCATCCAGGTGGTGGACGAGCCGTCGGTGCCGCTCATCGACGCGCTGATGACCGACGAGCGGACCAGCGTCATCGTCGCCACCGGCGGCGTCCCCGTGGTGCGGGCCGCCTACAGCTCGGGCACGCCCGCCATCGGCGTGGGGCCCGGCAACGTGCCCGTGCTGGTGGACGCGACCGCCGACCTGGCCAAGGCGGCGCGCCGGATCGTGGACAGCAAGAGCTTCGACAACTCGGTCCTGTGCACGAACGAGTCGGTGCTCATCGTGCAGGAGCAGGCCGCGGCCGCGCTGCTGCGGCAGCTCAGGCACGCCGGGGCCCACCTGCTGGAGCCGGACGAGCGCGACCGCATAGCAAAGCTGCTGTTCCCCGGCGGCCGGTTCGACATCAGGTTCGTCGGCAAGGACGCGAGCTGGATCGCCGCAGAGGCGGGCCTGCGGGTGCCGAAGAGCACCCGCGTGCTGCTCGCGCCGTTCGACCTGGTGGTGCCCGAGGAGCCGCTGGCCCACGAGAAGCTCTGCCCGGTGCTCGGCCTGGTCCGGGTGCCCACCGCCCGGCGCGGGATCGACGCGGCGCGGGCCGTGCTGCGGCTGTCAGGCCGCGGCCATTCGGCCGCCATCCACAGCACCGAGCCGCAGGTGATCATGGAGTACGGGGCCGCGGTCGAGGTGCTGCGGGTCGCCGTCAACGTGGGCAACAGCCTGGGCAGCGCGGGCCTGGAGACCAACCTGGCGCCGACGATGACGATCGGCACCGGCTTCTTCGGCCGGTCCTCGGCGGCCGAGAACCTGCACCCCAGCCACCTGGTGCAGTGGACGCGACTAGCCTACAACCGCGATCCGGCCGAGCCGTTCGGCGACTTCGCCGGGCTGACCCCCTGGCAGACGCCGGCCGGGCTCCAGGGGGGCAAAGGAGTCAAGGGTTCCGTTCCGCCGTACCCGGTGGCGTCCAACCAGCGGGAGCGTCAGCCGGTACAGGCAGAACGCGGCACCGGGGCGGTCAGCCAGACCCGTTCGGACCTCAATGGTTTCCATCCCGACGCCGCGGCGCTGCGCGACGGGATCCGCAGGCTGATCCTCGAAGAGCTCTCCCAGCTGGCCGGAGGCTGACCGGTGGCCGAATTGCGCTCGTTCATCTTCCTGTCCCGGCTGCAGCCGCAGACGATGGTCTACCTGGGCACCTGGATCCGCGGGTCGCTGCCGCGCAGCCACGTCGCCGCGCAGGTCATCGAGATCGCGCCCGGCCTGGACATCGAGCCGCTCACCGACGTGGCGGTCAAGCACGCCGGCGTGCGGGCCGGGATCCTGGTAGTGGAGCGGCAGTTCGGTTACCTGGAGATCCACGGCGGGACCGACGAGGTGCAGGCGGCGGCGTCGGCCGTGCTCGGCGCGCTGGGCGCGACCGCCCGTGACGCCACCAGGCCCGAGATCCTCGCGTCCAAGATCATCACCATGCTCGACCCGCAGCGGGCGTTCCTGGTCAACCGGAACAAGATCGGCTCGATGGCGCTGGCCGGGGACTCGCTGTTCGTGCTGGAGATGCAGCCAGCCTCCTACGCCATCCTGGCCGCCAACGAGGCCGAGAAGGCGGCGCGGATCAAGCTCGTCGACTACCGGATGATCGGCGCTACAGGGCGGCTCTACCTTTCTGGTTCCGAGGCCGACGTCCGTCAGGCGGCCCAGGCCGCCGAGGACGCCCTGCTGGCCCGGGGGAGCCTCGCATGACCGGCCCGGACGAGCTCCGCGCGCTGGTCCGCGAGGTCATCATGGACGTGCTACCCCAAGGTCTTTCGGTTACCGAAACGGTTAACCTTTCGACCGATGAGGACCTCGAGGCGTTCGTGAAACGGCTCCTGGACCTGGATCCGGCCGAGCGCGAGCAGCTGCGATCCGGTCGGAAACGGTTCAGGCTGCCGGGAGTAAGCAGCGCCGCACCGACCGCGCAGACCACACCAGCCCCACCGGTCCCGGCCGCTGCCGTCAGTGGGGCCGAACGGGCCGGGGGATCCACGCCGGTGCGCCGCATCGAGCGCGGCGCGGTGACCGAAGCGGTGATCAATCAGGCGGTCCGGGCCGGGGAGCGGCTCGTGCTCGGCCGCGGCGCCGTGCTCACCCCGCTGGCCAGGGACCGGGCCCGGGCCAGCGGCGTGCCGATAGAGAGGGAGCGCTGATGCTGACCGCAACGGTGGTGGGAAACGTCTGGGCCACGCGCCGCCTGGCCGAACTGCCCAACGGCGCGTTCCTCGAGGTGGAGGCCGAAGGCACCGGCCAGCGGCTGATCGCCTTCGACGTGCTCGGCAGCGGCGTGGGCGAGCGGGTGCTGGTCGCCCAGGGTTCAGTCGCGGCGGCCTGGTTCTCCGGCAAGCCGCCGCCCGTCGACGCGCTGATCATCGGTTCCATCGACCCAGCCCCGGAGAACCGCAGGATCTCGGCAGAGACAGGAGAGTGAACAACGATGGCGGACAACGCGATCGGACTGATCGAGACCAAGGGGTACGTGGCCGCCCTGGCGGCGGGAGACGCCATGGTCAAGGCGGCGAACGTGGTGATCGTCGGCCGCGAGGAGGTCGGCGACGGGCTGGTGTCCGTGACGATCGTCGGGGACGTCGGCGCGGTGAAGGCGGCCACCGAGGCCGGGGCCGAGACCGCGTCGACCGTGGGCGAGCTCGTCTCGGTCCACGTGATCCCGCGCCCGCACCCCGAACTGGCCCGGCATTTCAAGATCAGCGGTGACTAGCACGCCGGAACCGGGACACCCGCGAGCCGCCGAGCTGCGGGTGTATCTCCTGGTGCGCGACCTGCAGCCGCAGTTCGCCGCGTACCTGGGCACCCCGACCCGGGCTCGCGGCTACCCGCCGTTCGCCGGGCAGCATGCGCTCATCGTCGAGGTGGCGCCCGCGCTGGCCATCGAGCGGGTCACCGACCTGGCGCTGCGCGCGGTGCCCGCGGTGGAGCCGGGCATCTTGTTCGTCGAGCGGCAGTTCGGCGTGCTCGAGGTGCACGGCCGGGATCTCGACGACGTGCGCCGGGCCGGGGAGGCGATCCTGGACGGCCTCGGTGCCGACGAGAAGGACCAGTTGCGGCCGCACATCCTGTTCTCCGACGTGATCGAGGAGGTGACCGACGCGCACGCGATCATCATCAACAGGAACCGGTCCGGCTCGATGATCATCCCCGGCGACGCGCTCGGCGTCAGCGAGGTCACCCCGGCCCTGTTCGCCGCGGTGGCGGCCAACGAGGCCGAGCGGGCCGCGCCGGGCGTGACGCTGGTCGACGTGTCGATGATCGGCGCGGCCGGGCGGATCTACCTCAGCGGGCCCGCCGCCGAGGTCCGGCGCGCGCAGCGCGAGATCACCGGGGTACTCGCCGCCGTGGCCGGCCGCGACCATGCGCCGGCGGGGACGGTCCACGGCCATGGGTGGTGAGCACGACCTGTCGGCCGGCGGCGACGTGATGGACCGGGTGCGGGGCTGCGCGCGGGACGCGCTGGCCGCCTACGGCGCTCACCCGGAGGCGACCGTCGAGCTGCTCAACGTCTCGGAGAACGCCACCTTCCTGGTCTCCGACCCGGACACCGGGCCGTCCGTACTGCGTGTGCACCGGCTCGGCTACCACACCGAGCCGGAGATCGCGTCCGAGCTGGCCTGGATGGACGCGCTTCGCGCGGAGGCCGGGGTGCGCACGCCCCGGGTGCTTCCGGCTGCCGACGGGCGGCGCCTGGTCACCGTGGCCGAACGAGGCGGCTCTCCAGGCAAACCGGCGGAACGCCACTGCGTCCGCTTCGAGTTCCTCCCCGGCACCGAACCAGGCGGTTCCGCGGACGATCCCGAGCTGACCAGCGAACACTTTGCCGAGCTTGGCGAGATCACCGCACGGATGCACCGGCACGCGCGGGAGTGGTCCCGCCCGGACTGGTTCACCCGGTTCCACTGGGATTACACGGCGGCGTTCGGTCAGCAGGCCCGGTGGGGTCGATGGCAGGACGGCCTCGGCGTGGGACCGTCCGAGCGCGAGATCCTCACCCGGCTTGACCACGTGCTGCGCGCCCGGCTGCGCGCGTTCGGCTCCGGGCCGGAGCGCTACGGGCTGGTGCACGCGGACACCCGGCTGGCCAACCTGCTGGTGCACGACGGCTCGGTGAGCGTCATCGACTTCGACGACTCGGGGTTCAGCTGGTACCTGTACGACCTGGGCACCTCGGTGAGCTTCTTCGAGCACGAGCCCGGGGTCCCCGCCCTGGTGGACAGCTGGCTCGAAGGATACCGGCGGGCCGCCCGGCTGTCCGCCGAGGACCAGGCGGAGATCTGGACGTTCATCATGTTCCGGCGGCTGCTGCTGGTGGCGTGGATCGGCTCGCACCGGGCCGTGGACATCGCCGCCGAACTCGGCGCCGGATACACGCAGGGCAGCTGTGCCCTTGCGGAGTCGTACCTGAGCACACACTGAGAGGGACCCGCTATGTTCACATCGATCGCCGGGCGCGCCGTGGTGGTGACCGGCGGCACCCGCGGGATCGGCAAGGGGATCGCCGGCGTGTTCGCCCGCAACGGCGCCCGGGTGCTGATCACCGGCCGGGACGCGGAGGTGGCCCGGGCCGCCGCCGACGAGCTGCACGCCCGGGCCGCCGCGGCCGGCCAGCCGGGCGAGGTCTCGTTCGTGCTGGCCGACGTGGCCAGCCGGGAGGACTGCCGCCGGGTGGCCGCGATCGCCCAGGAGCGTCTGGGCGGCATCGACGTGCTCTGCGCGAACGCCGGCATCTTCCCCGACGTCTCGCTGGAAGACCTGACCGAGAACGACCTGGACCAGGTGCTCGGCACCAACCTCAAGGGCACGATCCTCTCGGTGCAGGCCTGCCTGCCCGCCCTGACGGCGTCCGGCCGCGGCCGGGTCATCCTCACCTCCTCGATCACCGGCCCGATCACCGGCTATCCCGGCTGGACGCACTACGGCGCGAGCAAGGCCGGCCAGCTCGGCTTCATGCGGACCGCGGCCATCGAGCTGGCGCCCAAGGGCATCACGGTCAACGCGGTGCTGCCCGGCAACATCGTCACCGAGGGCCTGGCCGAACTGGGTGAGGACTATCAGGCCGGGATGACCGCCGCGATCCCGCTGCGCCGCCTGGGCACGGTCGACGAGATCGGCTACGCCGCCCTGTTCCTGGCCACCGACGAGGCGGCCTACATCACCGGCCAGACGATCGTGGTGGACGGCGGTCAGGTCCTGCCCGAATCGCCCGAGGCCATGGCGGTCATCGAAACGAGCACCTGATGACGGACGTGTCCCCCGCCCGGACACCTGAGGAGGTCAGGCGCGTGCTGGCCGAGCAGATCGGCAGCGGCCGCTTCCGCCCGGGGCATCGGCTGGGGGCCGAGCGCGCGCTCGCGGCCGAACTCGGCGTCAGCCGGGCCACCCTGCGCCAGGCGCTCGCGGTGCTCGAAGAGGGCGGCGTGGTCCGCCGGGTACCCGGCCGCGGTGGCGGCACGTTCGTGGCCAAGGGCAAGATCGAACGGGACCTGTCCCGCATCGTCGGGGTGCCCGCGCTGCTGCGCAGCCAGGGCGTGGTGGCTGGTACCCGGGTGCTGTCCGCCCGGCTGGCCGAGGTGGACGACCACACCGCGCAGGCGCTGCGCGCCCGGCCCGGCGAGCTGGTCGTCGACCTGGTGCGGATCAGGCTGGCGGACGGCAGCCCGTTTTCCCTCGAGCACGCCAAGTTCCCGGCCAGGCGCTTTCCCGGGCTGCTCGAGCTGCCGCTCGGGGGTTCGGTCTACGAGCTGCTCGAGGAGCAGTTCGGCGCCAAGCCAACCGAGGCTGTGGAGCGGATCGAAGTGGTCCTGGCCTCGCCGGACGAGGCAGCCATCCTCGATATCGAGCCGGGGGCGCCGCTGATGGCCATCACCAGGACGACCACCGACCCCGACGGCGAGCCGATCGAGTTCTCCCGCGACCTGTTCCGGGCCGACCGTACCCGCATCGTCGTCCGCACCGAAGCCGAGGCCGGCAGCGGGCGCGCCGTCACCGGCCGCCCCCGCGTCATCGAGCTGCGCGCCCAGGTGGCGGGATGACCCCGGGGCCAGGGGGGTCCGGGGGGACGGGCAGTCCCTCCCAAGGGGGGCCCGGGGGGATGGGTCCCCCCGGGGAAACACGCCCCCCGGGGAGGATCCGCTTCATGGACCGGCAGCGGGTCAACCTGGACGGTTTCGCCGTCGAGGACCCCGAACTCGGGCTGACCGCCATCCGCTCGCCGCACGATCCCGCGCCCAGCCTGGTGGTGACCGACGGCCGGGTGACCGAGCTCGACGGGGCGCCCGAAGCCGAATTCGACTCGATCGACACCTACATCGCCCGGCACGGCCTGGACCTGGGCGTCGCGGCGGAGGCGATGGCGCTGTCCGACGTGGCCTTCGCCCGCCTGCTCGTCGACCCGGCGGTACCGCGGGCCGAGATCATCAGGCTGAGCGGCGGCGCCACCCCGGCCAAGCTGGCCCGGGTCCTCGGCCTGCTCCGCCCGCCCGAGCTGGTCATGGCCATGACCAAGCTGCGCGCCCGGCGGACGCCGAGCAACCAGGCCCACGTCACCAACCGGCTGGACGACCCGCTGCTGCTGGCCGCCGACGCGGCAACCGCGGCGGCGTTCGGGTTCCGCGAGATCGAGACCACCGTGCCGGTGCTGGCCGACGCGCCTTCCAACGCGGTGGCCTGCCTGGTCGGGGCGGCATTCGGCGCCGACGGGGTGCTCATCCAGTGCTCAGTCGAGGAGGCCATGGAGCTCGAGCTCGGCATGCGCGGGCTGACCTCCTACGCCGAGACCGTCTCGCTGTACGGCACCGAGCAGGTGTTCACCGACGGCGACGACACCCCGTGGTCGAAGGCCTTCCTCACCTCGGCCTACGCCTCCCGCGGCATGAAGATGCGGGTGTCCTCGGGCGCGGGCGCGGAGGTCCTGATGGCGGGCGCTCAGGGTTGCTCGATGCTGTACCTCGAGGCGCGCTGCGTGGCCCTGGCCCGGGCCATCGGCGCCCAGGGCGTGCAGAACGGCGGTATCGACGGCGCCAGCGTGGCTGCGGCGGTGCCGCGCGGGCTGCGCGAGCTGATGGCCGAGAACGTCATGGCGATGATGCGCAACCTGGAGTCCTGCTCGGGCAACGACGCGCTGATGAGCGAGTCGGACATGCGCCGCACCTCCCGCACGCTGCCGA
>Ga0335081_10010326_pt1 | contig 15082 bp, 9 predicted proteins | sample Lox_Sample_35_FD_206713 | JGI IMG/M metagenome (GOLD analysis project Ga0335081, IMG submission 206713) | Soil microbial communities from Loxahatchee National Wildlife Refuge, Florida, United States - Lox_Sample_3.5 | ecosystem: Environmental > Terrestrial > Soil > Wetlands | place: USA: Florida...
TCCGTCAGATCAAACCGGGCCATCCAAACCTCCAGCCTTTGGAAGCTTGAATCACTGTTCGCTAAAAAACGGAATCCCCTTTATGGGTATGTGACCTAGGCCGTCCACGATCGCAGCCAAAGTACGCTACGGCGCGCCCGGCGATCACTTCGTCTGTGCGGGGAGCGGGATTGGCAAGATGCTGGATACTTTCCAACCGGTGGGGTCCCAGCGGATTGACTTCCACGGATAAAGCAGCAGAGGATTTCGCGTTTCACCCAGCGATTGAGAGCGCGTCCATGCAGACAGCACTTTGCAAGCGTCTTGACATCGAAGTCCCGATCATCCAAGCGCCAATGGGCGGGGCCGTGGGGCCAGCCCTCGCGGCTGCGGTGAGCAATGCTGGTGGTCTTGGCATGCTCGTGCCCTGGCGTGCGGATATTGCTACGGTTCGGCAGCAAATTCGCGAGACGCGCGCTCTTACATCGAGACCATTCGCAATCAATCTCAATCTCGAGTTTCCGCAAGAGGCGCGGCTTGAGGCGGCTCTCGACGAAGGCGTGCGCATTGTCTCGTTTTTCTGGCGCGATCCTGCTCCGCTGGTACCGCGCGCGAAGGCAGCAGGCGCCACGGTGTTGCATACTGTGGGAACGGCCGCAGCCGCCCGGCGCGCCGTCGACTGCGGGGTCGATATCATCGTCGCTCAAGGTTGGGAGGCCGGTGGTCACGTGCGCGGCACCGTGGCGACCATGCCCCTCATTCCCATTGTGGTCGATGCTGTGTCACCGATCCCGGTCGTTGCTGCGGGCGGCATAGCCGACGGGCGCGGTCTTGCGGCCGCTTTGGCGCTCGGTGCGGCAGGGGCCTGGATCGGGACGCGGTTTCTTGCCAGCCGCGAGGCGGCGATCCATCCTCGGTACCGGGAACTGCTGTTCGCGGCATGCGAAGGCGACACGATATTTGTCGACGACTTGTTCGACGTCACTTGGCCAAATGCCCCACATCGGGTCTTGCGCAACAAGACAGTGGCGGCCTGGGAGGCCGCGGGACGCCCACCGTCCGGTAAGCGTCCAGGCGAGGGTGAGGTCATTGCTACATCGAAAGCGGTTGGGCCAATCGTCCGCTATCGGTCATATACGCCTGGTCCCGACACTGAAGGCGACGTTGACTCCATGTCACTGTGGGCCGGGCAGAGCGTCGGACTGGTATCGAAGCTTCAGCCAGCGGGCGACATCGTGCGTGAGATCGCTGAACAGGCCAAAGTCATCTTACGACAACTTGCCGAATGACGGCGCGGCAGGCGGCCGGCTTCGCGCCAAAATCGACCTTTCACGAGAGGATAAATGAAGGGCTCCACGGACGTGGACCGGATCGCTCGGCGATGTCACCCTTGACATCCTGATTTGTTCGGAACTTTCTGTAGCCGTTGCGATCGACGGCGCACTGCGATCAAGCTTCGCGGCGAGTCGATCGTGAACGCCGCGAACCCGAAAATATGGCACCACGCGTCTTCAACATCCCGGCGTCGGCGCCGTTTCTGCCGACGCTGATCGAGGCTTTGCTCGGCGGCCGGCTCGGCTTTGCGGCGCCGCGCAATCCGCTTGAGCTGGCCGCAGCGACGCTGTTCCTGCCGACGCGGCGCGCCTGCCGGCTGGCGCGCGACGCGTTCCTCGACGTTCTGAAAGGCGACGCCGCGATCCTGCCGCGCATCGTCCCGATAGGCGACATCGACGAGGACGAGATTGCGTTCGCCGAGGCCGCGACCGGCGATCTCGCCGCCGACGCGCTCGCCTTGCCCGAGGCGTTGCGGCCTCTCGAGCGGCGGCTCCTCCTGACCCAGCTCATTCGCAAATGGGCGACCGCACGCGACGTCCACGGCGCCGCCGGCTCGCCGCTGGTGGCGCAAACGCCGGCCGCGGCCTGCGCGCTCGCCGACGATCTGGCCCGTCTGATCGACGACATGACCATGCGCGGCGTGCCGTGGCCGCGCCTGGACGCGCTCGTGCCCGACGCGCTCGACGAATATTGGCAGCTCACGCTGCGCTTTCTGCAGATCGCGAGCCACCAGTGGCCGGCGATCCTCGAAGAACGCGGCGTCATCGAGGCCGCCGCCCGGCGCGACCTTCTGATCAAGGCCGAGAGCGCGCGGCTCGCCCGCAACAGCCACGCGCCGGTGATCGCCGCCGGCTCGACCGGCTCGATCCCCGCCACCGCCGAGCTGATCGCCACTATCGCCCACCTGCCCCACGGCGCCGTGGTGCTGCCCGGCCTCGACACCGACCTCGACGAGGCGTCGTGGTGGCTCATCGGCGGCGACCAGAAGAAGCGCGTCGATGCGGCACCGGGGCACCCCCAATTCGCCTTGCAGGCGCTGCTCGCACGCATCGGCGTCGGCCGCGACGGCGTCGTCGACCTCGCTGCGCCCCGCGGTCGCGAGCGCCTCATCTCGGAAGCGTTGCGGCCGGCAGCCGCGACCGATCTGTGGCAGCAAAAATCGACCGACATGATGTTCGCGGCCGAAGCCGACAAGGCGCTCGAAAAGCTCACTGTCATCGAAGCCGCCACGGCCGAGGAGGAGGCGCTCGCCATCGCGGTCACGCTGCGCGAGGCGATGCACGACGGCAAGACCGCGGCGCTGGTCACGCCCGACCGCGCGCTTGGCAAGCGCGTGCTCGCCGCGTTGACGCGCTGGAATATCGCGGCGGAAGATTCCGGCGGCGATGCGCTCGCCGACACGCCGGCCGGAATCTTTGCCCGCCTCGCCGCCGAGGCGGCGCTCGCCGGCCTCGCGCCGGTGACGCTGCTGGCGCTGCTCAAGCATCCGCTGCTGCGGCTCGGCAATAACGACCGGCACTCTGCCATCGCCACCCTCGAACGCGCGGTGCTGCGCGGGCCGCGGCCGCGCCCCGGTTCGCAAGGGCTGGCGCGGGCGCTGCAAACATTTTGCGCGGTGCTGGAAAAATTCCGCCGCGGCGAAAAAACCGATCTGCATCGGTCCGACCCGCGCACCACGCTCGGCGAATCGGCGCTTGCCGCGGCGGCCGACCTCGTGGCGCGGCTCGGCGCGGCGCTTGCGCCGCTGGAGAGCCTCGGCAAGGCGCCGCAGGCGCTCAACGTGCTCGCGGACAACCACCGCAAAGTCGTCGCCGCACTGTCGCGCCATGGTGACGACGAAGCCGCCTTCGCCGGCGCCGATGGCGTCAAGCTCGCCGAAGCGCTCGACGAGCTGGCCGCAAGCGACGCTGCGGCTGGGCTTAACGTCGACCCCTCCGACTATGTGGAATTGCTTGCCGCGGCGCTTGCCGGCCGCGTGGTGCGCCGCCCGGCCCGCGAGCGCGCGCGTGTGCGCATCCTCGGGCCGCTCGAAGCGCGTCTCACCGAGAGCGATCGCGTCGTGCTCGGCGGCCTGGTCGAAGGCACCTGGCCGCCGGAAAGCCGCACCGACGCCTGGCTCAGCCGGCCGATGCGGCTCGCGCTCGGCCTCGATCTTCCCGAGCGCCGCATCGGCCTTTCCGCCCACGACTTCGCGCAGCTCCTCGGAGCTCCCGAAGTGTTCCTCACCCACGCCGGCAAGCTCGCCGGCGCGCCGACGGTGCCGTCGCGGTTCGTGCAGCGGCTTGCCGCGATCGCCGGCCCGCGCTGGCAGGCGGCGCTCGCGCGCGGCGAGACTTATCTGCATTGGGCGCGCGCGCTCGACCGGCCGGAAAAAATGACACCCGCGCCGCAGCCGGCGCCGAAGCCGCCGCGCGCGGTGCGGCCGCAAAGCCTCTCCGTCACCGACATCGAGAACTGGCTGCGCGACCCCTACACCATCTACGCCAAATACATTTTGCGTCTGGCGCCGCTCGATCCCGTCGACATGTCGCCCGGCGCGGCCGAGCGCGGCTCCATGATCCACGCCGCCATCGGCGAGTTCACCCAAGCTTTCGCCAACGGCTTGCCGCCCGATCCGGCCGGCGAGATCGTCGCGCGCGGCCGGCCGCATTTCGCGACGCTCGAGGATTTTCCCGAAGCGCGCGCGTTCTGGTGGCCGCGCTTCCTGCGCATCGCCCGTTGGTTCGCCGACTGGGAGCGCCTGCGCCGTCCCGCCATCACCAAGCTCGCTGCCGAGATCCGCGGCGAGATTCCGGTGGTCGACGGCACGTTCAGCCTGCGCGGCATCGCCGACCGCATCGAGCGCAACACCGACGGCCGCTACGTGATCCTCGATTACAAGACCGGCTCGGCGCGCACCGAGAAACAGGTGCGCACGGGCCTGGCGCCGCAGCTCACGCTGGAGGCCGCGATCCTGCGCCAAGGGGGCTTTGCCGATATTCCGGTCGGCAGCTCGGTGTCGCAGATCGGCTATGTGCTGCTCAAGGGCGGCGCGCGGGCCGGCGATCCGAAGATGATCGACTTCGAGCAAGGCACGGCCGACAGCCAGGCCGACCGCGCCCTTGGCAAGCTAGCCGAGCTCGCGGCGCGCTTTGCCGACGATACCGAACCCTATCGCTCGCTGGTCCATCCGATGTGGACCACCCATTACGGCGACTACGACCACCTCGCTCGGGTCAAGGAATGGTCGGCGACCGGCGGCGAGGTCGACGACATCTGGGGCAGCGAATGAGAGCCCCGGCAATCATTCCGCCCGAGGTGCGGCGGCGGCAGAGCGAAGCCGCCGACCCCACGGCCTCGGCTTGGGTCGCCGCCAATGCGGGCTCGGGCAAGACCTATGTGCTGGCCCAGCGGGTGATCAATCTGCTGCTCGACGGCGTGCCGCCGGAGAAAATTCTCTGCATCACCTTCACCAAGGCCGCCGCCGCCAACATGGCGAAGCAGGTGTTCGACCGGCTGGCGAAATGGACCACGCTGGACGACGGCAAGCTCGATGAGGCCATCGGCGCGCACGGCAGCGGCAACGCCGCGGCGCGCCGGGCGCTGGCGCGGCGCCTGTTTGCCCGCGCGCTGGAGACGCCGGGCGGCCTGAAAGTTCACACCATCCATGCCTTCTGCACCCAGCTCCTGCATCAGTTCCCGTTCGAGGCCAATGTCGCCGCCCGCTTTGCGGTGCTCGACGAGGCCGAACAGTCGCAGCTCCTCGAGCGGCTGACGCTCGCGGTGCTGCTCGACGGCGCCGCAACGCCGGACGGTCCGCTCGCCAAGGCGCTCACCACCGCCATGACGGCGGCCGCCGACCAGACGTTCCGCGACGTCGTGCGCGAGGCCATCGCCAACCGTGACGCCATCAACGCCTGGGTGACGCGGACCGGCAGCGTCGAAGCGGCGATCGCGCAGCTGTCGGTGACGCTCGGCGTCGATCCGTCCGAAAGCCTCGACGCCATCGAGGCGGAATATTTCGCAGGCGGCATCATCGCGCCCGACGAATGGCCGGCACTGGCGGAGACCCTTTCGCGCGGCAGCAAGACCGATTGCGAACAGGCCGAGCGCTTCGCGCGGCTGCCGGCGCTATCCGGAAGCGAACGGGTCGAAAAATATCTGGATATCTTCCTGACCGCACAGAGCGGCGGGCGCACCCCGCGCCGGTCCGTTGTCACGCAAGCGATCGACGATGCGGCGCTGCGCGGGCGGCTCAACGCCGAGCAGGCGCGCGTCGACGCGCTCCTGCAACGCTACCGCGCCGCCGCCTGCCGCGAGAAGAGCGCGGCGCTGCTCACCGTCGCCCACGAGGTGCTCAGCCGCTACGCCAAGGAGAAGGAGCGTCGTGGGCTGCTCGACTACGACGACTTGATCGATAAGACCCTGAAACTCCTCTCCGACGTCGACGCCGCCTGGGTGCACTTCAAGCTCGACTTCGGCATCGACCACGTGCTGGTCGACGAGGCGCAGGATACCAGCCACAAGCAATGGGACATCGTGCGCCGGCTCACGTCCGAGTTCACCGCCGGCGCCGGCGCGCGCAGCGTGCGCCGCACCCTGTTCGCGGTCGGCGACGAGAAGCAGTCGATCTATTCGTTCCAGGACGCGGCCCCCAAGGAATTCGCCGAGATGCTGCGCTATTTCCGGCTGGCGCACGAGCGCAGTGGCCGAACGTTCGTCGTCAGCAAGTTCGAGCATTCGTTCCGCTCCGGTGACGCGATCCTCGGCGCCGTCGATGAAGTGTTCAAGCGCCGCGACATCGCACTGAGCGTGACTTCCGACGAAGGTGGCTTCCCGCCGCACATCGCCCTGCCCGACGCGCCGGCGAGCGTGGTCGAAATCTGGGAGCCGGTGCAGCCGGAGCCGCGCAAGGAGATCGAAGGTTGGGACGCGCCGTTCGATACCGTGAGCGAGACGAGCCCGCGGGTGCGGCTCGCCCGCCGCATCGCCCGCACCGTGCGCCGCATGGTCGATGACGGGAGTGCGCACTACGGCAACGTGCTGATCCTGGTGCGCCAGCGCGGCGAATTGTTCGAAGCCATCATCCGCGCGCTGAAGAACCAGAACGTCGCCGTGGCTGGCGCCGACCGGTTGATGCTGACCGAGCACATCGCGGTGATGGACCTGGTCGCGCTCGCCGATGCGCTGCTGCTCCCCGAGGACGACCTTGCACTCGCGACCGTGTTGCGCAGCCCGCTGTTCGGCTTTTCCGACGACGATCTGTTCGCGCTCGCCCACGATCGCGGCCGGATGCCGCTGCGCGTGGCCTTGGCGAAAAAATCCGCGGAGCGCGCGGTTTTCGCGCTGGCGGCAGGGCGGCTGGAAGAGCTTACAAACGACGCGCGGGCGCATACGCCGTTCGCGTTCTACGCCACGCTGCTCGGCTCGGGCGGCGCGCGAAAGAACTTCCTCGCCCGGCTCGGCGCCGAGGCCAACGATGCCATCGACGAATTTCTCAATCTCGCCCTCGACTACGAGCGGCGCGAGACGCCGTCGCTGCAAGGCTTTGTCGCCTGGCTGCGCGACGCCCGCGCCGAGGTCAAGCGCGACATGGAGATCGCGCGCGACGAAGTCCGTGTCATGACCGTGCACGGCGCCAAGGGCCTCGAAGCGCCGGTCGTCATCCTCGCCGACACCATGACGCCGCCGGCCGGGCCGCGGCCGCCGCGCCTTCTGCAGCTCGCCGACGGTGCCAAGAGCGGTGCCATGATCTGGGTCGGCCGCAAGGCCGACGACGGCCCGAGTGTGGCGCAGGCGCGCAGCACCGCCGCGAGCGAAGCCGAGGACGAATACCGACGGCTTCTTTATGTCGCCATGACGCGCGCCGCCGACCGGCTGATCGTCTGCGGCGCCGACGGTTTGCGCGCGCGGCCGAAGAACTGCTGGTACGACCTTATCCGCGAGGCGCTCGGGCCATCGCTCGTTGCCGAAGGCGACGGCGACGACAAGGTCTTGCTCTATCGGAAAACCACTGCCGAGGCGCCGGCGCCACGCAACCTTGAAGAGGAGGCCAAGAAAAAAGAACAGCACGCGCCGCCGGCCTGGCTGCGGCAACCGGCGCCCACCGAAGCGCCGCGCCGTGCGCCGATCGCGCCGTCATCGGCGTTCGACGAAGAGATCGGCCACACGATTCCCGCCGGCGGCACACCGGCCGGCCGCCAGAAGGCGCTGACGCGCGGCCGCCTGGTGCATCGGTTGCTGCAATCGCTGCCGGACATTCCTGCCGAGCGCCGCGCCGAGACGGCCGCACGTTTTCTCGCCAAGGCGGCTGCGGACTTTTCCGAAGCCGAGCGCGCGGCGATCGCCGAACAAATCCGCGCCATCCTCGACGACAAGAGCTTTGCCGAAATTTTCGTTCCGGGCAGCCGCGCCGAGGTACCGATCGTCGGTCGCATTCCGCGCCGAGGCGCCGAAGCGCTTGCCGTCGCCGGGCAGGTGGATCGCCTCGCCGTCACCGACGGCACCGTGCTGATCGCCGACTACAAATCCGATGGCGTGGTGCCGCGCACGCTCGACGACGTCGAGGCATACGTCACGCAGCTCGCGCTGTATCGCGCCGTGCTCGCGCGCATCTATCCCGGCAAGTCGGTGCGGGCGGCGCTCGTTTTCACCGCCGGCCCCGCCGTCATCGAAGTTCCCGCCGCGACGATGGACGAAGCGCTGCTAAAACTAACCTCACCCTGAGGAGCGCCCGAAAGGGCGCATCTCGAAGGATGCCGCTCCGAGCGTGAGCATGGTTAGAGACGCGGCGCGACGCGCGCCGCTCCTCACCATGAGGCTTAAGGAGGGGTCACGCCCCGGTGAGGCTCCCTTGACGCCTCCTGAGTCGGTTCATAGGTTCATCGGCCGAGGCTCGCCGATTCTTGCCCGCCGATTCTTGCAAAACGTGAGGTTTCCCATGGTCGACAAGGTGACGGATGCGACGTTCGAGCAGGACGTCTTGAAGGCGAGCGAGCCTGTGGTGGTCGATTTCTGGGCGGAATGGTGCGGCCCGTGCCGCATGATCGCGCCGGCGCTGGAAGAGATTTCCAAGTCGCTCAACGGCAAGGTCAAGATCGTCAAGCTCAACGTCGACGAAAATCCCGGCACCGCGGCCAAGTTCGGCATCATGTCGATCCCGACCTTGATGCTGTTCAAGAACGGCGAGCTCGCCTCGCGCCAGATCGGCGCCGCGCCGAAGCAGAAGCTCGAGCACTGGATCACCAGCTCGGTGTGACTCTTCCCGTCATTCCGGGGCCGAACGTAAGCGAGGAACCCGGAATGACGTCAATGCCTGAAGTGCCGCGTGCCGGTGAACACCATGGCGATGCCGGCATCGTCGGCCGCCTTGATCACCTCGTCGTCGCGCACCGAGCCGCCGGGCTGGATCACCGCGGTCGCGCCGGCCTCGATCGCCGCCAATAATCCATCGGCAAACGGAAAGAACGCATCGGAGGCGACCACGGAGCCCTTGGTCGCGGGCTCCTTCAGCCCTGCGGCCTCGGCGGCATCCTGCGCCTTGCGCGCGGCGATGCGCGCCGAATCGATGCGGCTCATCTGGCCGGCGCCGATGCCGACGGTCGCGGAGTCCTTGGCGTAGACGATGGTGTTCGACTTCACGTGCTTGGCGACGCGGAAGGCAAAGCGCAGATCGCGCAACTCGGCATTGGTCGGCGCGCGCTTCGTCACCGGCTTTAGTTCCATATCATCGACCACGGCGTTGTCGCGGGTCTGCACCAGCAAGCCGCCGGCCACGGTCTTGGCGGTGAGCCCCACGCCGCGCGGATCCGGCAGGCCGCCGGCCAGCAGCAGCCGCAAGTTCTTCTTCGCGCCGACGATGGCGATGGCGTCCGCCGTCGCGTCGGGCGCGATGATGACCTCGGTGAAGATCTCGGTGATGGCGCGCGCCGCGTCCGCATCGAGCGTGCGGTTGAGCGCGACGATGCCGCCGAACGCCGACACCGGATCGCAGGCTAGCGCCTTGCGGTAGGCGTCGATGAGCGTATCGCCCTCGGCAACGCCGCACGGATTGGCGTGTTTGATGATCGCGCAGGCCGCAGCACGCGCCGGATCGAACTCGGCGACGCATTCGTAGGCCGCGTCGGTGTCGTTGATGTTGTTGTAGGAGAGCTGCTTGCCCTGGACCTGGCGCGCGGTGGCGACGCCGAAGCGCCGATCGGGCGCGCGGTAGAACGCCGCCGCCTGGTGCGGGTTCTCGCCGTAGCGCAGCCTCTCGATCAGCCGGCCGCCGAAGCTGCGATAGTCGGGCGCGATATCGCCAAGCTCCTTCGCGAACCAGTTGGCGATCGCCGCATCGTAGGCGGCGGTGCGCGCGTAGGCCTTGGCGGCGAGCCGGCGGCGCAGCTCAAGCGTCGTCGCGCCGCCGTGCTGCTTCAACTCGTCGAGCACGGCCGCGTAATCGCTCGGCTCGACCACGACCGCGACGTCGTCATGGTTCTTCGCCGCGGCGCGGATCATGGCCGGGCCGCCGATGTCGATATTCTCGATGCAGTCGGCAAAGTCGGCGCCGCGCGCAACGGTGTCCTCGAACGGATAGAGATTGACCACCAGCAGATCGATCGGCTGGATATTGTGCGACCGCATCGCCCCGACATGGGCCGAATTGCCGCGCATGGCGAGAAGCCCGCCGTGGACGCCGGGATGCAGCGTTTTGAGGCGACCGTCCATCATTTCGGGAAATCCGGTCAGCTCGCTGACGTCGCGCACCTTCAGCCCTGCGTCGCTCAAGGTCCTGCGCGTGCCGCCGGTCGAAATGAGCTCGATGCCGTGGCCGGCGAGCGCGCGGGCGAACTCGACCACGCCGGATTTGTCGGACACGGAAATCAGGGCGCGCGTGGCGCGACGGAGTTCGGCTGTCATGAGAGCTTTCTACTCCCTCCCCCGCGTGCGGGGGAGGGTGGGGAGGGAGTTCGCGGCCTCAAAGCGCGCAAGGTGTTGAAAACTGGCCCCCGCCTGCTTCGCTTCGCTCGCATCCTCCCCGCAAGCGGGAGAGGAAGTAATCACAACGGCAGCCGCGGTTCCTCCTCGCGGGCGCGGCGCGTGGTGCCTGCGCCGGCGCCGGCGAACGTCGTGGCGCCGGTCTGCTGGAACGTCCAGGTAACGCGCGGCATCGCCGCCGCATGGCCGTGGATCACCATCTGCACGGTGCGGCGTGGGCCGTCGGGCCCGGCGAGATAGACGCCGTCTTCGAGCTCGACGCGCGCGTCCGGGCTGGAGAAGGTCCACACCTCCTTGGTCGCAGTCATCAGCATGACGCCGTGGCCGTCGGTCAGTCGCGTCGCCTTGACGGACGGATGCAGATGGAAGCGCGCCGCGAAGCGGTCCTCGCCGCCGCGCACCTGCGCGCTGCCGTCGGCGGCGATGAACATATCCTCGCCGTCGAGCCGGGTGCCGTCGGCACTGAGCGAAACGGTGCGCTCGTGCAAAATGCCGAAGCGGTCGGCATAGCCGTCGTGGGTGGCGCGCAGCACGACGGAATCGGCGGCATCGTCCCGGGTGACCGCGACATTGCTCGGTCCGCCAAGGAGCGGCGAGCCGCCGAGCATGCGCTTGAACGCCGCGGTCTCGACGAACCGCGCCGCCGAAGTCGCGTTGAAGGTCACGGTGGAATGGGCCGGCGTCGAGCGGGCGAACGGCCGCCAGTCCTCGCGCGAGGTCCGCGGCATGCCGCAATTGACCACCAAGAGGCCGCCCTTGGGCGTGGAATATTCGAACGACAGGAAGCCGGCGTGGGCTTCGAGGCTCATCTCGATCGCCGGCGCGCGGCCGGTATCCATGATCAGGACGCCGCCCGCGGCCTCGAGCCGCTGATAGGCCGAGTGCGGCGCATTCGACAGCGGCGCGCCGTGCACCTCGTCATAGGCGAGCAGCGTCAACAGCTGATCGGCCGGCGTCGCGCCCATGCCGTTGAAATGCGCGAACGTGCCGTCGGAATGACGGAAGAAGCGCAGCATCGGCATCATGCGGTCGATGGCGTTGAGCAGCGCCTGCGGCGGCGCCTGGTTGCGCGAGGAAAACACCTGCGCGAGCGGCAGGAACTCCAGCAGCACGTCGATGACGGCTCCCGGATTGCGCGAGGCGTGGCCACCGTCGGGCAGGATCTGCCGCTCGATCTCGGCCCGCAGCCGCTCGGTCGCCGATTTGACGTGGCGCGACTGGCCGGCGATGCACAGCGCCGCATAGGTCAGCGCGATCGCGCCTTGCATGCGGGCGACGCCGCGGCGCGCGTCGCCGGCAGTGTGGCGCAGATACCGCACCTGCCGCACCATACTGCGCAGGAAGCGCCGGTAGAACGCCATGTCGGCGTCCTGCAGCGCGAGCGGCGCCTGGCTCAGCCACGAGATGATGCGCCGCGACAGCACGTCGGGCCGCCAGGCGATCGGATGCCAGGAGCCTTGCAGCGTGATCCACTCGTCGACCAGGGCCCGTGCATTCGCGCGCGTGATCGCGGAGTCGGCGGCGCGCAGATGGCGCAGCCAGCCGAAGCCGAGCAGCGTCTTGGCCCATTCTTCGGACGGCGGCTCCATCTCGAAGATGGAGCGGCCGTCGCAGATCACGACCTTGCCGGCGAAGGCGAAACGCCCGGCATAAATCTCGGTGGCGCGGGTGGAGTCGGCCGTGCGCAAATCCTGCGGCGCGATGAGGAGGCGGTCGGCCCGAAACTGCGGCAGCGGCCAGCGCAGCAGCGGATGGCCGTTGAGCCGGCCCGCGGCGCGCCGCACGCCTCCGCGCAGCAACAGCCACGACAGCTTCGCGTTATCGGCCAATGAGACGCGCGACATCGACGCGCTGGCCCCTCCTCGAATGCGGCCGCACCATAACGGAACGATGCGCGAACGGCCAATGACAGTGCAAGCTTATGGTTTATTTGCGTTTTTCGAGCCGCGCCGCATAGAAGCCGTCGACGCCGGCGAGCCGCGAATCAGCGTCTGGCCAATGGCACGGCAGCGTCCGCAGGTCGCCGTCGGCCGAGACGAAGGCGGCCTCGGAGCCAACGTCCGACGCCGCGATCGGCACGCGTCGCAGGTTTGCATCGCGCGCCAGCAGATCGCCGACGATGGCGACGCCTTCCTCCGGCTCGAGCGAACAGGTGCAGTAGACCAAGGTGCCGCCGGGCCTGGTCAGCGCCACCGCGCGATCGAGCAGGCGGCGCTGCAGATTCGAAAGCGCGACGATGTCGGCTGCGCGCTTGAGCCACGGCACGTCGGGATGGCGGCGGATGGTGCCGGTCGAGGAGCATGGCGCATCGAGCAGGACCGCGTCGAATGCTTGTTCCGCGGTCCAGCGCTCGACGTCGGCGCAGACGAGCTCGGCGTCGAGCGACAGCCGTGACAAATTTTCGCGCAAGCGATTGAGCCGGCCCGGCGCGCGATCGACGGCGGTGACGTGGGCGCCGGCGCAGATGAGCTGTGCGGTCTTGCCGCCGGGCGCGGCGCACAGATCGGCGACGCGAAGGCCCGAGACATCGCCGAACAGCCGCGCCGGCAGCGCCGCGGCGGCGTCCTGCACCCACCATGCGCCTTCGTCGAAACCGGGCAGCGCCGTCACGGTGCCGTGAGAGATCGCGCGCACCGAACCGGTCGGCAGCACGCGGCCGCCGAGCTTTTCCGCCCAGGCCGCGGCGTCGGATTTCACCGTGATATCGAGCGCCGGCTCGCGGCCGTTGGCGACCGCGATGTCGTGGGCGGTCGCCTCGCCGTAGGTTTTGCTCCAGCGCGCGAACAGCCAAGGGGGTGTATCGAGCGTCGGCGTGTCGAGCGCAGAGAGCTTCTCCGCGCCTTCGCGCGCTACGCGGCGCAGCACGGCATTGACCAGGCCGGCAAAGTGCAACGCGTTGCGGTCCTCGCGCGCGAGCCGCACCGCAAGATCGACGGCGGCGTGGTCGGGCACGTCGAGAAACAGGATTTGCGCCGCGCCGAGCAGCAGCACGGTCTCCACTCGCGGCGCTTTTTCCGGCAGGCCACGGTCGAGCAGCGAGCCAATGATATGCCGCAAGGTGCCGAGCCGGCGCAACACCACCGCGACCAGCGCGCGGGTGAGCGCACGATCGCGTTCGTCGAGCGCGGCAAGCGCCGCGGTCGCGGCGAGCGCGTCGGCGCCTTCCAGCATTTCGTCGAGCGCACGGTGCCGGCGCAGCACGCCTTCGATGATTGTCGCGGCGACCCGCCGCACCGGCAGCCCGGGCGCGTCGGCGCTGTCGTCGGCGTCGCGCCCCTGGCCGCGCGCTTTCGGCTTCCGCAAATGTTTGGCCAAAACTCCTCCTTGCGAGAACGGCACGGCTACGCCAAGTCAGAGGCGATGCCAACCGACCCGAACGAGCCCAAGAACGAACGAGCCAAGCGCCCGTTGCCGCCAGCCGCCGAACGCGCGCTCGCCGAAGCCGCCGCCCGCCGCGCCGAGCGTGACCGCGCCAAAGCCAGTCAATCCACGGAACAGCCCAAGGAATCTGGCGGCCGCGGCGGCCTCGAGCCGACCCGCTATGGTGACTGGGAAAAGGACGGGCTGACGTCGGATTTCTGAGGATTTTTCGCGGCCACCCCGTGATTGTTCTTGACTTGTTCGTCAGGGAATATTGTGAATATAATCCTCTACACCTCGCATCGAGCTTGGGTCTCCCAAGGCGAGCCATGCGGCATTTGTCCTTTTCGGCTTTCGCGCACACCCGGCGCGGCCACACGCTGATGGCGGCCGGCGCCATGCTGGCGATCGGCGTCATCGCCGGCGCGGCGGTGCAGCCGGTGCCGTCGCTGCGCCATCGCGGCGCGCCGGCCTTCGCTGTGCGCGGCGTGACGGCACCGTTCGTTCCGGTCGGGACGCAGCGGCTCGATCCGCAGCTCGTCTACGCCGCCGACGTCGTGCGCGTCATCGACGGCGACACGTTCGCAGCCAGGGTGCGGGTCTGGCCCGGGCTCAACGTCGATACCCACGTGCGGCTGCGCGACATCGATGCCGCCGAGTTGCACGCGCGGTGCGCCAGCGAGCTTCGCCAGGCGATCGCCGCCCGCGCCGCCTTGCAGGCGATCCTCGCCGAAGGCGGCGTCACGATCTGGCATGTCGGCCTCGACAAATATGCCGGCCGGGTCGACGCCACGGTCGCGACGCGCGGCACTGCCGACGTTTCCGCCGCCATGCTCCGTGGCGGCTTCGCGCGCCGCTATGACGGCGGCCGCCGCGGCAGTTGGTGCCGATGACGGGGATCAGAGGGCAGGAACCAGGAGTCAGGAATCGGGAGTCAGGAGGATTTTTTTGCTGCCTCTCGCCTGACTCCTGACTCCTGACTCCTGACCCCCGATTCCTGTTCAGCGCCTGGCCTTGGAGGTGTTCAGCGCCACGGCGGCGCGGATCAGCGCCTTCAACGCTTTCGCGTCGATCGTCTCGCCCTCGTGGAAATCGATGGCGCGCCTGACGTTGCCCTCAAGGCTCGAATTGAAGAGGCGCGATGGATCCGGCAGCGCCGCCCCTTTGGCGAAAGTCATCTTCACCACGCTCTTGTAGGTCTCGCCGGTGCAGATGATGCCGTCGTGCTCCCACACCGGAACGCCGCGCCACTTCCACTCCTCGACCACGCCGGGATCGGCTTCCTTGACCACCGCGCGGAGCCGGCCGAGCATTTCGCCGCGCCAGTCGCCAAGCTCCTTGATGCGCGCGTCGATCAGCTGCGACGGCGACTTGCCTTTCGGCGCCCCGCTCTTTTTCATGACGGCACTCCAGGGATCAGCCGTCAGTAATCAGTAGTCAGAATGACGGC
>Ga0335081_10010329_pt1 | contig 15081 bp, 10 predicted proteins | sample Lox_Sample_35_FD_206713 | JGI IMG/M metagenome (GOLD analysis project Ga0335081, IMG submission 206713) | Soil microbial communities from Loxahatchee National Wildlife Refuge, Florida, United States - Lox_Sample_3.5 | ecosystem: Environmental > Terrestrial > Soil > Wetlands | place: USA...
TGTGACCTTTCTTGGGCATGTTCCTGCTCTCCTCCCTCGGAATTCCGCCCAAGCTTACCTTTAGTTTCCTCTGTGCCAGTTTTCGGGTTTTGGGTCATTGCTGACAGCCTCGCTGGTGGAGAGACCGTCGCCGTCGTGGCTGTGGGAAAGTGGGAAACGCGTAGCGTTTTCCAAGGGGGCGCAGCCCCCTTCTTTTCCACAGCCTTTGACCGCCGCGCTCGCGAACTCCGCTGGCGTCCGGTACCCCAAGCTGCTGTGCGGTCGCTGCTGGTTGTACTCGGCTCGCCAGGCGACGATCTTCCTCCGCGCCTCGAACAAGTTCCCAAACCAGCTCACCCGTAAGCATTCGTCCCGCAGCTTGCCGTGAAAACTCTCCACGCGCCCGTTCTGCATCGGCCGTCCCGGCTGAATGTGCACGAGTTCACTGCCAGCTCGGTTCTTTTACTCGTAAGCGCGTCAGGGGAAACGCCAATTGCACGTCTCGGCCCAGCCTGCACCGCTTTACTCGCGCGATATAATGGATAGAGATGCGGCGGAGAATGAGTTCCTTGTTTTCTTGGTCGCTGGTCCAACGGAGGGGATATCCGGCTGATAGATCACGCGAGATTTGTACGGTCGTTCTGTGTTCGCACTGCGGGCGTGCGGCCCCTCTTGATCGCGGCTGCGCTAAATTCAGCTAAACGCCATGGAATCACATCCTTGCACAATTCAGCCGCACAAATCCTTTCTAATCACATCCTTACAAAAAAAGGTGGGGGGAGGGGTAGGTGGGCGCACTTCTCGTGCCATTCGCGTTGATGCGCCTATCGCAGAATTAACCGGGATGCTCGGGGGATAGGTCGAATACTAAGAGGCAGCTCGAATAGCTCGAATAAAGGATATACTTCCGCCCGGTGAGGAAACCGAGCAGCAGAACCTTGTGAAGAGGAGCACTCCTGAAATGATGACCACACTCAGGAAATCCGCGGCTTTCGTGTTACTCGCGGCTGCGGCGGCATGGGCCGCGCCCGCGGCGGCGCCGCAAGATGCCAAGACCGTTTTGGCCAATGCGTCCAAAGCGATGGGCGCCGATAGCCTCAAGACCATTCAGTACACCGGCACGGGGACGGAATACGCTTACGGCCAGGCCTACAATCCGGAGTCGCCTTGGCCGCCCTTTGCCGATAAGTCCTACACTCGCACCATCAACTACGACACGCCCGCATGGCGTGTGGATCGTGTTCTCGCCGACATTCCCGCGGATCGGCGCGGCGGCGGGCTGCCTCCCGGCCCAACCCAAACGCAAGTGTTCGGTCCGAATACTCCGTGGGCCGCCCAGGTGGACTTCTGGATGACGCCTCACGGTTTCTTGCGCGAGGCCATGAAGAACGACGTGAGCGTCGCTTCCAAATCCATGGGCGGAAAGAAATATTCCGTGGTGAGCTTCACCGCGCCCAACAAGGCCAAGTTCAATGGCTACTTCGACGCGCAGAATATGCTCGATCGTGTGGAGACCTGGATCGACGATCCCATGCTCGGCGACCTGCTGGTGGAGGCCGACTACAGCGGCTACCAGAATTTCGGCGGCGTGCGGTTCCCCACCAAGATCGTACTGAAGCGCGGCGCCTATCCCACCCTCGATCTCAGCGTTACCGAGGTAAAGCCCAATGCGCCCGCCGATATCACGGGAAATCCCGCCGGTGCGCCGCAAACGCCTCCGGAGACTTCTTTAAAGCTCGCCGATGGGGTTTTTGCGATTCTGCCGGCGTACGCTTCGCTAGCCGTGGATTTCAAGGACTACATCGTGATGATCGAGGGGCCGCAGAGCGATGAACACGCCACCGCCATCATCGCCGAAGCGAAAAAAGACATTCCCAATAAACCCATCAAGTATGTGGTGAACACGCACAATCATTTCGATCATTCCGGCGGCCTGCGGGCGTTCATCGCGGAAGGCGCCACCATCATCACCTACCAGGGCAATAAGGGCTATTTCGACAAGATTTTCAGCCTGCCGCACACGCTCAGCCCGGACCACCAGTCCGCCGCCAAGAAGAAAATCTCCATCGAAACCATGGGAGACAAGAAAGTTCTGACCGACGGCAATCGCGAAATTGACCTCTACCGCACGCAGGACAGCAATCACAATTACGGCCTGATCATCGCCTATCTGCCCAAGGAGAAGATTCTAGTCGAAGCGGACGGCTTCAATCCGCCCGCTCAGGCGAACGCTCCGGCGCCTGCCGCGATCAATCCCAACAACACCAATCTCGTGGACAACATCAATCGCCTGAACCTTGATGTGCAGACCATCGTTCCCATCCACTACCCGCCTGACGGACGCAAGGTCACCATGGCGGAGCTGATGAAAGCGGTCCACAAAGGGAGCTAGTTCTAGCTCGACGCAGTTCTATAGCTGAACAGCTTTTGGCATTCTTTTCGCAGAAAGCCCCCGGTCACCGGGATGGGGTGATTGCCCTTCTCGAAAACGAACTGGCAGGAGATCAGGCACGCTCGCCACTTGTAGTATTCGTTACCGTGCTTGCGGCCGTAAGCCTCGATGTCTTCCTGCGAGACGCCGAAGACGACACCGCCAACTCGGGACCAAACGCACGCGCCCGCGCACATGGCGCAGGGTTCGTGCGTTGAGTAAAGGATGAAGTCCGGCAAGTAGCGGCCGTAACCGCTGGACACGTACTTCAGCGTTTCCAGCTCCACGTGCTTGATGCTCGATCCCGAAGTTTTCACGCGATTCCCTGCGCTCGCGATCACCACCTCTTCCTTGCCGATGAGGCGCGTGATCACCGCGCCGATGGGATAATCTCCCCGGTCGGCGGCGCGTTTGGCCTCCGCGATCGCCAGCTCCATGAACCTTTTTCGTGGCTTGTAGGAACTGGGAACCATCGTCGTATTATCGCCGGGCTGTCGCGATCGTCTTTCGTTAGCCACGCGCCTCATCCCTCCTCGCCTGTTATCTCGGTCGTCCATTGCGCGCAGAAGAAAGTTAACGCCATCACTGCGTATCCGGCGGCAAAGGGCCATGCTGGCGTCAACTTCAGCACCGTGTCGTCGGGCGTCCATTGGTACGAGTGCATGAGGCCGACAGAGGAGAGCAGCGCGGCCACCGCGCACCACTTCGCCGCGGTTACCCATCTTCGTTCAATCACGCCAACGGTCGCCGCTGACAACAGCATAGCGGTGAATAGGAATCCTTGCTCCAAGGAGAAGGCGCCGTGGATCCAGACGTCGCTCTTGGCAAACTCGGCGATCAGCACATCGCTGAATGGCCCCGCTGTGCCGCCCAGTCCGGCGGCATGAAGGCCGCTCTTGGCCATGAAGGCTCCCCACGCGCCGATTCCCGGAAGCAAACCCACGACCACGGCGGGCGCGTGCGCGCGAGGCGTGGTCTGAAAGGCCTGCGCGCTGATCACGATCCCAATCCACAGAACGATGGCCATGCCCGCATCGATCGGAATGGCCCACGCGATCCAGGCGAGCGTTCCGGTAACGCAGATGATGGTGATAAAGATCCCGTTCAACACGGAATAGCCGGCGCGCGCGCCCAGCGCTTTCCATCCGGGATGCCCGATATAGATCGTCGTGGGAAACGCCGACCCGAATAATGCAGCCACAATACTGCCCGCTCCATTAACCATAAGCGATGATCTCGTGTCGTACGAATCTCCCGCCGCCTCGGCAGACTCGATATTCTGCAGCGAGCCGAGAACGTTAAAGAGACCCATGGCGATGATTACCGAGAGGTATGGAAGAAGATGCCCGCCTCCCATGGCGGCGAGCAGGTCGCCCATGACGGGAACCGGCAGATGCAAGGATGCCGCGGCCGGGCGCCCGCCAACCGGGGCAATTCCGATGATCCAGGAGAGCAAAGTCCCCAGGCCCACCGCCACCATCCCGCCGGGAATTCGTCCCTTGAATCTGACGCGGCCGAAATAAGTGAGCATGACAATGCCGAACGTGGTGAGACCGACAATCGGCCGCGCAAACGTCCGAAAGAGAAAGCCGAGAGAAATAAACCCCAGGGCGATCCCGGCAAGCGTCGACAGTAGCGCCGCTCGCGGGGTGACCTTGCGCACCCGCTCAGCAACGAATGCTAATCCCAGTTCAATGATGCCGGAGCAGAACGTTGCCAACAGGCCCGCCTGCCAGGCCACGCGCGCAGGATCGGCCACGCCGGCCCTGGTGGCGAGCAGCTTCGCGGGCAGCATCACCAAAAACACGTGGGCGATGAGCGAGACGGTATTGATCCCGTACGGCAGCGCGCAGACATCCGTGCGGCCGGTGCGCTCGGCGAGCTTCTTAGCCTGGAACGAATAGAAAAGATTGCCGACGAGAATGGATACCGCGGCGCCCGGGAGCACGCGGCCGTAGATGAGCTCGGGTGTGAATCCGAGGACAAACTGACACAGTGTTTCGATCAGAAGGAGTTGGACGAGATTGTCGAGCGCCAACCCGAAAAAGCCGTCGATATCGCCGCGAACGATCCATCGCATGAGCCCAGAATCATAACCGATGACGCGGAATTTCCGATCCGGGACGTTGCAGGGTTGTTCTTGAAGGGCTCGCCAGAAGCCGATCAGGACGCCGACTTCAGATTTCTGTACCGGCGGATCAGGTTGTTTGTCGAACTGTCGTGACCAAGCGACGGTTCTTTCGCGCTCTCCAGTTCGGGAATGATGCGCTGCGCCAGCACTTTGCCGAGTTCCACGCCCCACTGGTCGAAGGAATTGATCTGCCAGATGGCGCCCTGGGTGAAGACGGCGTGTTCAGACAGAGCGACGAGCTTGCCAAGAGTCTCAGGCGTGAGCCGAGCGGCCAGAATTGTGTTCGAGGGACGGTTGCCCTCGAAGACCCGGTGCGGGACGAGCCAATCCGGAGTGCCCTCGGCTTTGACCTGCTCCGGCGTTTTTCCGAACGCCAAGGCTTCGGTTTGGGCGAAAACGTTGGCCAGCAGCATGTCGTGCTGCGGGCCAAGCGGATTGAGCGGCTGCCCAAACGCAATAAAGTCGCAGGGAATGAGGCGAGTGCCCTGATGGATCAATTGGTAGAAAGAGTGCTGGCCGTTGGTGCCCGGTTCCCCCCAATAGATGGCGCCGGTCGCGTAGGTGACATCAGTTCCGTTGACGGTGACGTGCTTGCCGTTGCTTTCCATGGTCAACTGCTGCAGGTAGGCGGGGAAGCGCTTCAAATACTGCTCGTAAGGCAAGACGGCGACGGTCTGCGCGCCGAAGAAATCGTTGTACCAGATGCTGAGGAGCCCCATGAGAACCGGCAGATTCCGGTCGAAAGGCGCGCTGCGGAAGTGCTCATCCATCTGGTGAAAGCCGTCGAGCATGGCGCGGAAATTTTCCGGGCCGACGGCAAGCATGGTCGACAAGCCAATCGCTGAGTCCATGGAGTAGCGTCCGCCGACCCAATCCCAAAAGCCGAACATGTTGGCGGTATCGATGCCGAATTTCGCTACGTCCGCTGCGTTGGTGGAAACCGCGACGAAGTGCTTGGCTACCGATTTTGGGTCGCCGCCCAGGCCCGCCAAGGACCACGCGCGAGCCGCATGGGCGTTGGTCATCGTTTCCAGGGTCGTGAAGGTTTTGGAAGAGACGATGAAAAGCGTCTCCGGCGCGTCGAGGTCGCGGACGGCTTCGGCGAAGTCAGTGCCATCGACATTGGAGACGAAGCGGAAGGTCATGTTGCGGTCGCTGTAATATTTCAGCGCCTCGTAAGCCATCACCGGACCGAGGTCGGAGCCGCCAATGCCAATGTTGATGACGTTGCGGATGCGTTTGCCGGTGTGCCCCTTCCATTCGCCGGCGCGAACGCGGCAGGAGAAATCCGTCATCCTATCGAGGACCGCATGGACGTCAGGTACGACGTTCTCGCCATCCACCAGGATAGACGCGCCTCGGGGCGCGCGAAGGGCTACGTGCAGCGCAGCGCGATGCTCAGTGAAGTTAATTTTTTCACCGCGAAACATGGCATCGATTTGGGATCGCAGGCCGGACTCCTCGGCAAGCTGGATCAGCAGCTTGAGCGTTTCGTCCGTGATGCGGTTCTTCGAGTAGTCGAGGAAGACACCTACGGCTTCCGCGGTCAACCGCTCACCGCGTTGGGGATCCTTCGCGAACAGCTCGCGGAGATGCGTTTCGCGCACCTTCTCATAGTGCGCTTGGAGCGCCTTGCAGGCCGCGCGGTTTGTCATTGGTTCAGCAACGGATTTCACGCCTGTCCTCGCATGGCTCGCCATTTTCGTGCTCCGCTCAATTCCCGCCTCCTTGATTCTTCTTGATCCGCTCATCGCCATGACGGCGAGTCGTGCCACAGAATGAAAGGAGCCTCCAAGGGTATAGATGCGCCGTCATGATGCGGGACGACTCGCGGCGTGTAGTCGCCTGGCGGACGAGCCGCCGGAATGCGCGCGGTGTACATGAAACCGTTTGTGGAACCGACGAGAACCTGGCCGCGATTCATGGGATCGCGCGAAGGCGCATCGCCGTTTTGTCCGCTCGCGTAGAGCTCCACACTGACGGAGTCGGGATCGAGATCGTCAAGAAAGACCTGGACCTGAAAGAAGTATTGGCCGTCCTTTTGCTCAACGGTGGCGGATCCGAAGCGCAGCGACGGCCAGTGGCTGGCGAGCTGGGCCTGCCACTTCAGCAAATCCGTTGCCTTCGCACTTTGGTTCGAGGCGCGTTCCTTAAAGGCCGACGCCGCCGACAAGTAATGTTTCTCGGTGTACTGGCGGACCGCGCGGTTCGTGGAAAAGAGAGGAGTCAATTTCGCCATGCTCTCGCGCATGCGGGCGACCCAGCCGAGCGGAATTCCCCGGTCGTCACGCGAATAGAATTCGGGAACGATCTCCCTTTCGAGCAATCCGTAAAGAGTCTCGGCTTCAGACGCGTCCCATGCCGGATCACTATCGTGTTCGCGTCCGTCCCCGATCGCCCAACCGACCTTCGGAGAGTATGCCTCGGCCCACCAGCCGTCTAGCTCGGAAAGATTTAGCCCTCCGTTAACGAGGACTTTCATGCCGCTGGTGCCGCTGGCTTCCCAGGGCCGCCGGGGAGTGTTCACCCAAAGATCGACACCTCGGACGAGCTGCTCGGCCACGAGCAGATCGTAGTCGCTCAGAAAGATGACCCGCGACCAGACCTCCGGACGATGGGAAAACTCAACCCACTGCCGGATCATTCCCTGCCCCTCGACATCCTGAGGATGGGCTTTTCCTGCGAGCACGATCTGGACCGGCCGTGCCCGGTTTGTCAGGATCCGCACAAGGCGCTCGGGATCGCGCAAAAGAAGATTGGGACGCTTGTACGTCGCAAAACGACGAGCAAAGCCCAAGGTCATCGTGTCCGCGTCGAGGGCCTGGGCGGCACGCTCCAGATCAGCATCAGAAGCCCCTACGCAGGCGAGCTGGCGGGCGTACCGTTTGCGGACGTACTGAACGAGCACCTTACGGCTATCGGCGCGAAGCTTCCAGAGATCGGAGTCGCTGGCCTTGCGAAGGCACATCTCCAGGCCTGCCGTGCTTTCGCGCCAGCGTTCCTTTCCGCAAGTGGCTTCCCAAAGGCGGTCCGCCTCCGGAGAATCCCAGGTGGGCGTGTTCACGCCGTTGGTCACGTACGTCACCGGCACTTCAGTCTCCGGCCATCTCGAAAACAGGGGCTGGAAAATTCGGCGGCTCACCTGGCCGTGCAACTGACTGACGCCGTTTACGGCGCCACTTCCCCGGATAGCCAAGTAGGCCATGTTGAAGGGCTCGGACGAATCAGCGGGGTTCCGCCTTCCAAGCGCGAGAAGATCCTGAAGCGATATCGAGAGTTCACGTTCCGCGTACTTGCTGAGGTACCACTCGATCAGACCGGGAGCAAAACGATCGAAGCCAGCCTCGACGGGAGTGTGTGTGGTAAACAGATTCCCGATACGCGTGGCGGTCAGCGCCAAACCGAAGGGCTGCCTGTTATCCGCCATATGGGTTCGCGCCCGTTCGAGCACCGCGAAGGCGGCGTGCCCCTCATTGAGATGGCAAACCTCGGGCCGCAATCCGAGCGCTCTAACGAGCCGCCAGCCGCCAATCCCCAGAACCAGCTCCTGTTTCAAACGCAGCTCCGGACCTCCTCCGTAGAGTTCGGAGGTGATGCCGCGGTGCGCGGGATTGTTCGCGGGATCGTTGGTATCGAGGAGATACAATTTCGTCCTGCCCACCTGGACCTGCCAAGTGCGGATCCAAAGCTTGGCGCCGGGAAAATCGAGTGATAGGCGCAGCCATTCACCATTTGGGTCTCGCAACGGCGTGATGGGGAGTTGGCCTGGATCATTGAACGGATACAAAGCCTGCTGCCGGCCCTGCGCATCGATTTCCTGCCGGAAATACCCTTGTTGGTAGAGCAGGCCTATCCCGAGCACAGGGACGCCGAGGTTGCTTGCCGTCTTGAGTTGGTCCCCGGCGACGTTCCCAAGCCCGCCGGAATAGATTGGCAGCGCTTCGCTCAACATGAATTCCATAGAGAAATAGGCAACCGCCGAAAGGCCGGAACGCGGGTGTGCTTTTTGAAACCAGGCGTCGGACGCCGCGGCGGTTTTTCTCTCTTGCTGAAGATTCGCCAACAGCTTTTGGAACGTCGGATCAGACGTAACGCTCTGCAATCTTTCCCGCGACACGGTTTGCAAGACGACCCAGGGGTTATGGGTGAGATCCCACAGTTCGGCGTCGAGTCTTTCCCAAAGCTGATCCGCCGAATGGTTGAAGGACCATCTCAGGTCCAAAGCCAATTCCGTGAGAGCGTCCGAAATGGCTTCGTCCAAGGGACGATTGCCGAACGCAGGGCTGCTCATAGGACTCCCCTCCCGGTGTTTAGCTACCTGCAACCGCCGGCGCACTACGCGCGAGCGCCTCGGCAACAATTTTCTGCGCTTCCTCTTCGATGCGCCGCAGGTGCTCCTGACCGAGAAAGCTCTCGGCATAGATTTTGTAGATCTCTTCGGTACCAGAGGGCCGCGCGGCAAACCAGCCGTTACGGGCGATCACCTTAACGCCGCCAATCGGGTTGCCGTCACCGGGAGCAGCGGTGAGAATCTGCTGGACCCTTTCGCCGGCGAGCTCAGCGATATGGATATGCGACGGAGACAATGCTCCGAGGGCGGCCTTTTGTTCGGAGGTAGCTGGAGCATCTATCCGTTCGTAAACCGGATCTCCCAAATCTCGAGTGAGATCCCGGTAGATGTCGCCAGGGTCTTTTCCGATACGCGCGGTGATCTCCGCCGAGAGCAGGCAGGGGATGATTCCGTCTTTGTCCGTGGACCACACGCTGCCATCGCGCCTGAGGAACGAAGCCCCAGCACTCTCTTCGCCGCCGAAGCCCAGCCGCGCGGAAAGCAGCCCTTCCACAAACCATTTGAAACCGACGGGCACTTCGTACAGCCGGCGTTTCAGGCGGTCACAGGCGCGGTCGATCATGCTGCTGCTCACTACGGTTTTCCCTACGGCGAGATCGTGGCTCCACTCTCGCCCGGATGAAAACAAATAGTAGATGCAAACGGAAAGATAGTGGTTCGGGGGAAGCAATCCCGCGCTCTTGGTCACGATGCCATGCCGGTCGTGATCGGTGTCGCTGGCAAAAGCAATGTCGAATTTGTCTTTCAGTCCGATCAATCTTTGCATGGCGTAAGGAGAAGAGGGGTCCATGCGTATCTTGCCGTCCCAATCCACGGTCATGAATCGAAACGTAGGATCCACCGACTGGTTCACGACCGTGAGGTTCAGCCCGTAGCGGTCGGCAATCAAGGGCCAATAATCGACGCCGGCGCCTCCGAGCGGATCGACAGCAAGGACAATCTTGGAATCGCGAATGGCGGCCATGTCGATCACGCTTTCGAGGTCGCCGACGTAATCCTGAAGGTAATCGTGCCGGTGCGTGGTCGGAGCGCGAAGCGCTTGCTCGAACAGGGTTCGTTTGACCCCATTCAGATTGCCTCGGAGAAATTCGTTGGCCTTCGATTGGATCCAGGAGGTTACGCGCGAATCAGCTGGTCCGCCGTGCGGCGGATTGTACTTAAAGCCGCCGTCGTCGGGCGGATTGTGGGACGGCGTGATTACGATGCCGTCGGCCAGGCCTGTTTGCCGTCCGCGGTTGTAACACAGAATGGCATGGGAAACTGCCGGAGTCGGAGTGTAGGCGGTCCCCTCCGAAATCAGCGCCTCGACGTTGTTTGCGGCAAGTACTTCCAAGGCGCTGGCGAACGCAGGCGCGGACAAGGCGTGCGTGTCCATTCCCAGGAAGAGCGGCCCGTCGATCTTGTTCAGTTTGCGGTAATCACAGATGGCCTGAGTGATGGCGAGTATGTGCCATTCATTGAACGAAACTTGGAAGGCAGAGCCGCGATGACCGGAGGTCCCAAAGATGACGCGCTGGCCCGAGTCGGCTGAATCGGGCCGTAGGGCATAGTAGGCAGTGACGAGTTTCGGAATATTTACCAGGATCGAGGGGTCTGCCGGCTTTCCAGCGGCGGGATTCACTTTCAATTTATCACCTCGATGAGAAACGGCCCGTGCTGCGGGTCGTAAGACCGGTTAAGCCGTGAGTCCTAGTGCGGAGCAACCGGCCAGCCGGAGACACTACCGTTAACCAAGACCACTACCGATGTGAAGCAAAAGTTTGATGCTCAACTATCCTCACTTTGTACATCTTCCACAGGCTCTTTTCACATCGTCTAAACCCAAACATTATGCCGAAAACGCCGCCAAACTCGACTTCACTGCTGCCCGGCGTTTGGACAGGTTTGAGGGGGGTGTTCACGGACTAGACACGTTATTTCAGTTCAGTTTCCCTATTCTTATATTAAGTACCTTATTATCAATGCAATGCGCGCGTGGGCACGCACTTGCTTCTCTCCATGGTGCGGAGGATCTTAACTTGAGCAACCGATGCCGCGTTATGGCCGTGCTTGGCACCCGCCCCGAAGCAATCAAGCTGGCTTTGGTGATCCAGGAGCTGCGCCAGCATTCTGAGGAGTTCGAGACGGCGGTCGTGCACACCGGGCAGCACCGCACCATGCTCGAGGACTTCCTAAACCTTTTCCAGATCAAACCGGACTTCGATCTTGACGTAATGCGGCACAACCAAACATTGAGCCTGCTCACCGGCCGAATCGTGGACACGGTGGAGAATGCATGCAAGAGATTCGAGCCAAATATCGTTTTGGTACAGGGCGACACGACCACGGCGTTCGCCTCGGCTCTGGCAGCCTACTATTGCAGGATTCCCGTCGGGCACATCGAAGCGGGCCTTCGCAGTTATAACCTGAATAATCCATTCCCGGAAGAGGCCAATCGGCGGATGATTTCGGTGCTCGCCGATATCCACTTCGCCCCCACGGCGTTGTCGCACGATGCGCTGCTGGCGGAGCAAGTTCCCGACGAAAAGATCGTAATTACCGGGAACACCGTGGTGGATACGCTGCGGGCGCTGGAGCAGCTGCCCGGCTCTCTGCAGGAAACGCCACTGCCAGAAATCCCGAACGACGGCCGCCGGCTATTGCTGGTGACCTCGCACCGGCGTGAATCGTGGGGCGAAGACCAACAGAACATGTGCCTGGCGCTGAAGGAGCTGGTGGAGCGCCATCCCGACATTCGCGTGCTCTACCCGGTGCACATGAATCCCAATGTGCGCAATACGATCCATTCGCTGCTGGGAGGCGTCGACCGCATTCACCTGACGGAACCGCTCGACTACTTGAAGTTCGTAAGCGTATTGCGGCGGTGTTTTCTGGTGCTGACGGACTCCGGCGGAATCCAGGAGGAAGCGCCCACCTTCCACAAGCCGGTGCTGGTCTTGCGGCGGCTCACCGAACGGCCGGAGGCTTCCGAATTTGGCATGGCCAAGATTGTGGGAATGTCACGCGAAGGAATCGTCAGCGAAGCGGAGCGCCTGCTTATCGACCGGGAGGCGTACCAGGATATGACCGAGGGAGCGAATCCTTACGGGGACGGCAAGGCCGCGAAGAGAATTGTCGAAGCGATCGGGCGCTGGTACCAAAAGAAGACGCCACTCCTGGAGCCGGACAAGGAGTTCAAGCTACCCGCGAGACCGCATCCTCAGCGGCGGAAAACGGACCGCATGGCGGATGTACCGACGATGCTTGCCGAGGAAGTGGATGCGTGAGCGTGCCTGAGTCGAGATGACCCATGATCTATCTTCTTTTTGGAATCGTTGCCCTCATCTCCTGCTACACGGCGCGCCATTATTGGTTCACCCTGAACCGTCTCTTCGGATTTCAGCGCCATCCCTACATCGATATTGATACGGCGGACTGGCCGCCGGTTACCGTTCTGGTAGCGGCACACAATGAAGAAAGGGTAATCGCGGACATTCTGGCCGCTTTGATGGAAGTCAGCTATCCCGCGGAGAAGTTGGTCGTCGTGCCCGTCAACGACCGTTCCACGGACGGGACACGCGCGATCATCGACCGCTTTGCCGAGCAGCATCCGGGGCGGATTCGTCCCTTTCATCGAGAGTCAGGGAAGCCCGGGAAACCCGCGGCCTTGAAAGACGCGATGCAAATCGTGAAAACCGAAGTCGTACTGATCTTCGACGCCGACTACATTCCGGGACAGGGCCTGATCAAGCAGCTGGTTGCTCCCTTTTTCGATCCGGAAGTGGGAGGAGTGATGGGCCGGGTTGTTCCGCTGAATGTGGGAGTCAATTTGCTGACCCGGCTGCTCGACCTGGAGCGGGCGGGGGGCTACCAGGTGGACCAACAAGCGCGGATGAACCTGCGTCTGGTACCGCAGCACGGAGGCACGGTGGCGGGCGTGAGAGTGAGCGCGCTGCGGGAAGTGGGAGGGTGGAACGATAACTCTTTGACCGAAGATACGGATTTGACCTACCGGCTTTTGCTGGCGGGATGGAAAACGGTCTACCAGAATCGCTCGGAATGCTACGAGGAGGTGCCGGAAACCTGGCCGGTGCGCGTCCGGCAGATCATGCGCTGGGCCAAAGGACACAACCAGGCGCTGGTGACCTACGGCTTTCGCATTCTGTTGGGGAAGAACTACGCGACGTTGCGGGAACGGATCGACGGGTTTTTGCTTCTGGGGGTGTACATCATGGCGCCCCTGACGCTCATCGGGTGGCTTTTGGCGCTGGCGGTCTTCTATCAGGGAATCGCACCGCTTCACGGCGCGGTGGCGCTGCTGGCTTTTACGGCGTACGCGACGACGGGAAATTTTGCGGCGTTCTTTGAAATCGCCGCGGCGGCGCGCCTGGATCACACGCGGCAGCGGATACGGCTGCTGCCTTTCCTGGTTCTGGGATTTTCGGTGAGCATCTTTTCAGTTTCGAGCTCGGTGGTTTCGCAAGTGGCCGCGGCGCTCAAGGGAACGCAGTTGCAGTGGCATAAGACAGAGCGCTTTCGGACGAGTTCGTGAATCCGCCAACAGCAGCGCTGGTGTTGGTACTGCTGGCGGGGACTCTTTTCGTTCTTCCGCTGCTGCCCGCGATCGGCGAGCTCCGGCTCCAGCGCGATGCCAAGCCGCTGGACATCATTCAGCAGCACGCGGGAGAGATCAAGCATTTCGCTCACGGCTTCCGAGAATACATCGAACCCTTGCTGCCGGCCCTGGAGCAATGCGTGCAGGCGGGCACGAACGCCAGCGGCAAACTGCCGGGAGGCGAGAAGTATCTGCTGCTGGGGCGTCCCGTGGATCCGGATTTTGAATTTCCGACCGAGAAACAATGCTGTCCGGTGATCGTCGCCGCGGGGACGGACACGTTTTTTCCCTCGGGACTGACGTTCGCAAAAGAGGTCTACGCGGCGGGCCAGCTTACCGGAGGCAGGCGGAATACCTACCGCGCGGTCTTCGGAGAGAAGGGTCTCTTGCTGGAGCGCGGCTGCAAGGTACTGCGCTGGGCGCACGCGGCCGAAAAGTTGGAAGCGCAAGGGGACTGTGAGCTTTACGGACGGATCTCCTCGGATCAAGAGATACAGCTCAGCGCCGGATGTTTCTTTCAGCGGCTGCACGCGCCGCGCATTATCGCCGGCGAGCGGATTCCCTCTCCGGTTGTCGATTTTCATTCGCAGGCGCAGGCGCCCAAGGTCACCGCGGCGCGGCGGCTATTCGAACAAGACGTGGACATTCGGCCGGGCGACGTGATCGCAGGAGACGTGGTCACGCGAGGCAAGCTGCGGATTCGCGCGGGGGCGCGGATCTTTGGCAGCGTGAAGAGCAACGGAGCGACCGTGCTCGAAGAAGGAGTATGGGTGATGGGCAGCGTGATCAGCGCCGGCCCTATGCGCATAGGCCGCCGCTGCCGGATCGGCGGGCTTCTGATCGCCGAGCACGAAATGGCCATCGACGCGGATAGCCAGTGCGGGACGCCGGACCAGCCGACAACGGTGAGCGCGCCAACGATCACGCTGGCGCCGGGCGCCACAATTTTCGGAACTTTGTGGGCACGAGAAAAAGGCCACGTGGTGGAGCGGCTATGAGAAACAAGGTCCTGATCGCTATCGGGACATCGCTTTGCCTGCTGGCGGCGGGCGGTTGGCTGGTCCGCAGCCGCGGCCAAGGCAACGGCGAGTATGGACGGCTCGCGCTCTTGCTCCCGGACGGCACAGATTTCTCCGACCCGCGAGTGACGGTATGGCTGGACGCGGCGAGCGAAGAAGGGCTGGAGGCCGTGCCCATCACCGACTCGGGTTTTCTGCGGCCGCTCGCCGGAAGGCCGGAGTACGCCGGCGTGATTCTGCCCGATTCGGTGCACGAGCAGGCTTCCGATCTGCTGGTGAGCGAGATTCACAATTACGTGACGGCTGGCGGAAAACTGATGCTGGTCTACGACGCCGGCACCAAGTCTCTGCAAGGAGCTTACGCGCGCGAGCGTTCACGGTTCTCCGATCTGGCGGGCGTGGACTATGCGCTCTATCACACGCTCGGCGACAAGACCATACAGTCGTCCGACGTGGGCGGAACGATCTCCGCGATGGACCAACTGAGAGTGCCGCCGGGGAAGTACTTTCCCTTTTGGGCCGCGGAAGACGGCAAAACCGGGGAAGAAACAGTGGCGCAGCTTCGGCGCTACCAGT
>Ga0335081_10010330_pt1 | contig 15081 bp, 10 predicted proteins | sample Lox_Sample_35_FD_206713 | JGI IMG/M metagenome (GOLD analysis project Ga0335081, IMG submission 206713) | Soil microbial communities from Loxahatchee National Wildlife Refuge, Florida, United States - Lox_Sample_3.5 | ecosystem: Environmental > Terrestrial > Soil > Wetlands | place: USA...
TGCTGATGTTCGTCGCTTTTGTCGGCACCGTATAGGAGACTGAGGCTCTGCCGTTCGCCCCAGTGGGGACCGGGTTCGCGGAAAAGCTTCCACCTGCTCCCCCATCGCTGAAGGTGATCGCCACGCCGGGAATCAAATTGCCAAAGGAATCTTTTGCGGAAACCACAATCGGTTGCGCCAGAGGGTTGTTGACCGCTCCACTCTGACTGCCCCCCGAAACTAGCGCTATCTTGGTCACCGGGCCGGCGGTCGCTGAGACATTCAGCACCGTAGAGACGGCAGTCGAGCCGGAAACGGTGATGCTGACCACGCCCGCCTTCTTGGGCAAGGTGTAGGTGGTGGTAGCCTTCCCGTTGCTGTCGGTGATTACACTGGGGGTGCCAAAGGATCCTCCAGCGTTCGAATCGCTGAAGGTGACCGCGACCCCCGATAGCGGTCCTCCGGTGTAGGGGTTGGCAGCCTGCACCGTGAGCGGGAGTGGCAGCGTGGAATTCACCGCGCCATTTTGTCTGTTCCCGCCGCTTGGGCTCAGCGGGGAGAGAAGCCCGTACACTACCAACTGCGTCTGCGTTGCGGCATACACCTTGCCGTTCGCAATCGTAGGAGTGGCATACTTCGCAATATTGCCCAACGTGTCGCGCTGATTTGCAGCCTGGTTGCTGTTGTAGAACTCCGTGGCCACATTGTTGGCATCGAAGGCGTGCAGGTTCCCATTGTATTGGTTTCCCTGGCCGCTGCCCCATGTGATGCTCCAGACGATGCCGTCGCTGGTGCCGTTGGAGGAAACCGAAACCGGTCCGACCCCCGTGAAAGTTCCAGTCGTTTGCGCTGAGGGCGAGCTTTCCACGGTAGCGCCGCCGCCATTATCGGAGATCGTGTATTGCAGCAAGGGGGCAATCGAACCGGGAAAATACAGGTTGTCGTTCCAGAACGAGGGCGAACCGAAGCTGCAGGTCCGAACGTTATTGACCTTCAGGCATCCGGTCAGCCACGAAGGCGCAGTCACATCCTGCACGATATTCGTATTGGACGAACAAGTGGAGCAGTATCCGCCCATGCTGTCGCGGTTGATCAAATAGATTTCTTCTGCCTTGCCGGACGCTACCAGCAGATGAGTTGGTCCGTCAGGCTGATCGGGAAGCAAAATGGGCCCCACGGAGCTGAGATCCAGATCCTGCGGGTTGAGAAGAGTTCCCTGGTTGTAGGGTGTGAAGTAATCGGCCAGACCCAGGCTTGAGTTCAGTTTGATGACACTGTTTCCGAAATCACCGCCTCCGGTGTTGACGTCGAAAGCGGCATCGGCCGTCTCGAAGTAGATATTGCCCTGGCTGTCGGCTGCCAATCCTCCGCCACTTTGCCAGATGCCTCCATTATCCGTATTCGGAGTGGTTACAAACACCGCAGGCGTGGCGTTCAGGCTCGCGGTGCTGTAACCCAATACCCAGCCGTGATTGTTGATCGAAGGAAAATTGCTGAGCCCCTTGCACCCGGTCGAAGCCAGCGCCACATAAACCATCCCGTTGTTGAGCAGTAGTCCCGGACGGCTCATGTGGTATTCCGGCAGGAATGCCGGGCCTGACGGTGGCACGATGAGGACCGGACTGCCAACTTTGTCGAAACCGGTGGTTATGTCAACGGCGTGCAGGTATAGGCCAAACGGCGAGGAGTTTCCGTCTCCCGTCTTGGTTACGAAATAGATGACGCTGGCCACTGGGTCGATGACCGGCGTGCTGACAATGCCGGCTCCGCCAGAAGGAGAATTTTCGTACTGAGAATCCTGGCACAAATTGGCAAAAGGCGTGGCCGGACCGTAATTGTTGGTCCAGAGCAGAGAACCGCTATCGGCATCGAACGCATAGACGCTGTTGTTGATGGTCGCGACATAAACCACGTTGTGCGCCAGGCCGCCGATGAAAACGTTGGGAACGTAGAGTGGCTGTGCCGCTGACCAACTGTCCAGATTGACGCTGCCCGTGAACAGTTTGCCGAATTGATTCGAATTTACGTTCGCCGGCGAAAGAAAGCCCTCGACGGTGTTCTGCCCGGTGCGGGCATTGTCGTTGTGATAGGTGGTGACGCTCACCTGAGCAGCGGCTGCGCCGGATCCAGCGCCCAGGCTGACCAATAGGGCGAGGGTAGAAACAAACCCGGAGTATCTTCCTGCCCGCTTCGATCCGCCTTCAAGCTGCCGAGATTTTCCCCGGGAGAACAGAAAATCAGGAGCAATTCTATCCATTTACTGCCTCTAAATGTGCCCAGTAGCGTGGGGAGAATGTTTGAGGTTGCAATCTGCCGAGGGGAGTGGGACAGGGCGGCCGACTGTGTGCAAGTTCTGATGCATGATGCAGTGCTCGCGTTATCGTGTCAAGACATTTAGAGCGGCATCCATACTCTTTTTTGGGCTAATGAAGGAACTACTCCGAAAGGAAATGCACCGGCTGGGCTTATGATTCTAGGGACTTTCGACAGGAAGGATTTAGACCTCTTGCAGCCAATTGCGATGCCAGCTACGGTAAGCGATCAACAGGGAAGCTTGTGGGCTTTCCCTGGCGACGAATCCGATTCTCCCCCCAACCTATAAACTTTGAGGTCGTCACGAAACTGGTTTTGCGTGTTTCGTAACGTTCCATACGAGACTTAACGGCTAAGCCCCCCAGTGGTTGACATATTCTACTTGCGGCGGGTTCCGCTTGGCGTCGGCCCGTCAATCGGGTGCCGATGGCATGCGTTCTGAATTGCTACCCGGGGCTAACAGGATTTTGCGGAGGCCGTACTTGAATTTAATAAAAAGGAAATGCTGCACGACGTGCGCCGGTGTGGTTTTGGCGTTGTGTGCCGTGCCGCTGTGGCTGGTTAGGTCGCCCGAATGTGAGGCGCAGACGTACACACCAAACTACATCTATACGATTGCCGGCGGTGGCTCGATTGCGGCGGATCCGCTGGCAGCGATGCTTCCCGGCCCGACCGCCGCCGTCAAGGATTCAGCTGGGAACATCTATATCGCCGCGCCCGCGTCCGCATACGTGCTCAAGTTGACCACTAGCGGTACGTTGAGCGTTCTTACCGGTAAAGGCTTCGGCGGTTTCGGAGGCGACGGCAAAGGATACAACCTGGCTACAGTGAGTGAGGTTTCTGGACTGACCTTTGACAACAAGGGCAATCTTTACCTGGTCGACTCCGCGGGCTCCCGAATTCGCGCCATCAATCTGGGCAAGACGGCGATCACGATCGGCACAGTTTCCGTCAATCCCAATACCATCGCTACCGTCGCAGGTGACGGCACGAAGTGCGATCACTCGCAGGCGTGCGGAGATGGAGCCGTGGCCACTGCGGCCAATCTGAACCTGCCGGAATCCGTTGCCTTCGATGCCGCGGGCAACATCTACATTGCCGACAGCGTCGACAATCGCATTCGGGTCGTGAACGTCGGCAGCAGCGCCATCACCATTGCGGGAGTCAATATCGGACCCGGCGACATCAACACCATCGCGGGACAATCGGCATCCTGTTCGAGTCCGCAGGGCGGCTGCGGGGACGGTGGCCCGGCCAATCAGGCATTCTTGAATGATCCCTATGGTGTGGCCGTTGACCGCAATGGAAATATATACATCGCCGACACCTACGATCAGAGAATCCGCCTGATCGCGGCCGGGCAGAACAACATCTCCACCATCGCCGGCAATGGCCTGGCGTGTACGAATCCTCTGGGAGGATGCGGTAACGGCAGAGTGGGAACCAACGCAGAAGTGCATTTGCCGCAAGGCGTGTTCACCGATGCAACGGGCGATCTCTACATCGCGGACACGCAAGACCACATGATCCGCTTCATCGCGGCTGGCCAGAATACGATCACGCTTGCTGCGGGAGACGGCACGCAGGGATTTGCGGGAGATGGCGGAACGCCAACTGCCGCCCAGCTGGATTTGCCCGGCGGAATTTTCGTCGATGCTTCCGGGAATATGTTGATTTCCGATACCGGTAACCAGCGGGTTCGCCAGGTGACGGCTGGAGCAACGCCGACCATTTCCACCATCGCGGGGGGCGGCAACGGAGGCGACGGAGGTTTGCCCACTAAGGCCACTCTGGCCTCTCCCTGGGCGGTGGCCGAGGATGCGGCGGGAAGCCTCTACATCGTCGATCAGGCGAACAACCGCATCCGCAAGATCACCAATCCCGGGCAGGCCAACGCGGTGATTACAACAGTTGCCGGGAACGGCAACGTTGGATACAGCGGAGACGGCGGACCGGCGGTCGACGCTACGCTCAACGCGCCGAGCAGCATTGCCTTTGATAGTAACGGCAATCTCTATATTGCGGACACGAACAACCTGGTGATTCGCGAAGTGAATATGAGCACCGGCGTCATCTACACCGTCCTCGGCAGCGGCCGCTCGTGCTATCCCACCACCGGGAAGTGCGGTGATGCGCAGGGGCCATTGCAGGCCAACTTCGCTCTGCCTTTGGTGATCACGCTGGACGCCGCCAACAATGTTTACGTCAGCGACTGGCAAGGCTACCGGATTCGCGAGTGGAATGTTTCTACTAACTCAGTCAGCACGGTGGCCGGGACGGGAATTTCCGGCGCCCGCGGGAACGGGGGTGTGGCCACCAGCGCCTATCTCAATCACCCGGCGGGCCTGGTTCTCGATACGGCTGCCAACAGCTATATCGCTGATCAGTACAACAATGTGATCCGCTGGGTGTCGGGCGGAATCATCAACCTCTTCGCGCTCAACGGCAATGCCAACCTCAAGGGGGACGGCGGGCCGGCAACGAGCGGCAGCATGTGGAATCCGCTGATGCTCGCCATTGATCCCGCGTCGGACATCTTTATCTCGGGTGGAAATGACAACACGGTGCAGCGCATCAGCGCGGCCACCGGCGTCTACAGTACGGTGGCGGGAACTCCCACCAACGCCATCCAGGGAGGATACGCCGGAGACGGTGGTCCCGCACTCAATGCCCACATGGCGAACCTCGGGGCCCTGGTGGACGGTAACAACAATCTGTACATTGCCGATGGCGGCAACAACCGCGTGCGCTACGTTCCGCTGGCAGCGGCAGTTTCTCTTGCGCCAGCCACGGTGAGAACGGGACAGTGGGCGCTTGGCCGGGCGGGTAATCCGGCGACGCTGACGGTATCCGCGGCTGGTGGAGTGGACTTGAACATCTCGGCTATCAGCTTTGGGGGAACCAACGCCGGCGACTTCTCGCAAACCAATAATTGCGGGACACTCCCGGCTTCGGTTTCTCCGCAGGCCACCTGCACCATTCAAATTACCTTGACTCCCAGTTCATACGGGCCGGAATCCGCCACGCTGAAGATCACCGACAACGCTGCCGGCAGTCCGCAGTCGGTTACGCTCACAGGATCGGGTCCCAATTTCACCATCGCGGAAAGCCCGGGCACAATTACGGTGAGCGCAGGATCCAAGGGTGCGGGCACAGTAACGCTGGGCCCGCAGGCCCGATTCAATCAGAGCATCGCCCTGAGTTGCTCGGGTCTGCCGGCGAATACTACGTGCTCGTTTAATCCCAACCCCGTGCCCATGCCGGGAGGCAGTGCGCAAAAGGTGGCTCTGACAGTGACGACCTCTTCCGGGACGCCAACGGGAACTTATACGGTTACGGTTTCAGGGAAGTTCGGAACTCTGACCAATTCCACAACCTTCACGTTGATCGTGCAGTAACGAGCAAGACCCGGGTGAGCCACAGGCTCGCATCGTGCAGTATAGCTACGACGGAGGAGACCTTGATGCCTACGACAACTGCGAAATTGCTGTCTGCCGTATTGATTTTATTTGCCGTCAGTGCCGAGGCGCAGTTTACCGGCGTGCTCACCCAGCGCAATGATCTCGGCCGGACAGGACAGAACCTCCAGGAAACCACGCTGACCCCGACCAACGTGAAGGCAAAGTCGTTCGGAAAACTTTTTTCATATCCCGTCGACAATCAGGTTTATGCCCAACCTCTGTACGTGCCCAGCGTGACCATTCCGGGAATCGGGACGCGCAATGTGCTGTATGTCGCCACCGAGAACGATACCGTGTATGCCTTCGACGCCGATGGCCTTAGCCCTTACGTGTTGTGGTCGGTGAACTTTACCAACCCGGCCAATGGCGTCACCACGATCAATTGCGCATCGGCCGGACTGGAATGCGGTGTTTTTCCCACCGTCGGCATTACGGCTACTCCAGTGATCGATCCCAACAGCGGCACAATCTATGTGGTTGCCCGCACCGCAGAAACGGTTTCGGGGAAGACAAGTTATGTCGCGCGCCTGCATGCGTTGGATATTACGACTGGAGATGAAAAGTTTGGCGGACCGGTGACCATGACAGGTTCAGTTCCAGGTACCGGTACGGGAAGCAAGAACGGGGTCGTCCCTTTTGACACGCAACACGACAATAACCGCCCAGGCCTGGTGCTGGCCAACGGCATCGTCTATATCGCATGGGCGGGCAGCGCGCACGGTTGGCTCATGGCCTACAACGCCACTACGCTAAAGCAAGTTGCCATTTTCAACACAACTCCCAACGGAACCCTCGGCGGAATCTGGGCGAGCGGTGGGGCGCTGGCCGTGGATTCGAAGGGCAATCTCTACGTGGCCACTGGCGATGGAACATTCGACGCCAATACCGGCGGGATTGATTACGCGGATTCTGTCCTGCAGTTAGGTCCCACGTTGCAGGTGCTGCAGTATTTCACGCCCATGGATCAGGCGTGCCGGGGACCGATCGACAATGATTTTGATCTGGGTTCAGGTGGCCCCATGCTTTTGCCCACGCAGCACGGCAGCTTCCCCGATGAATTGATCATGGCGGGCAAAGGAGGCGAAGGCACGCTGGGCGACTCGGCCTGCTACGTGGATTCCTTTGCGGATGGGACGTTCGCTCCGATTTACGTGTTGAACCGCGATACCATGGGTGGGTACGAACAGGGAGCAAACGATACCGATGCCGATCTGCAGACCCTGGAAGGTTCACCGCACGGATACTGGAGTAATCCCGCGTTCTGGCAGGGACCAAATAGCAGTTACGTCTACTATTCCGGGTTGGGAACGGAGTCGGGGCAAGGAGACTATGTTCGCCAGTTTTCCGTGACCAACGGCGTATTCTCGACCGCTCCCGTTGCAGAGAGCACCAACCTTTTCACGATAGGCAGTACGCCTTCTATTTCAGCTGACCGCAACCGCAACGGGGTTTTGTGGACTGTCATGCGCAAGGACATTCTGGCTGCCGCACCCGGAACCCACGCGGCGGTGCTCTACGCCTACCCTGCAATTAATATCGGAGCGACGCTTTACTACAGTATGCAGGCCAAGCTGGACAACCAATATCGGGATCAGATGGGATGCGCAAACAAGTTTGTGACGCCCACCATCGCCAACGGTAAGGTCTACGTGGGAACGCAAAATGAGCTTGACGTCTTCGGATTGCTGCCTGTGCAACGCACGGCGCCGGTTCCCGTTTTATCGAATCCCTGCTTTAACTTCGTGAACGTACCGGTAGGCACAACCAGCGCAGCGCAGTCGACGACACTGACCAACCTGGGACCGGGGACCTTGACCATCGGTGGCATCACGATGACCGGAATCAATCCCTCCGAGTTTTCCGAACAGGACAACTGCGGAACATCGCTGGCCCGGGGTGCAACCTGCACGATCAAGGTGGTGTTCACTCCCACGCTGGCCAAGATCGCACGGCAGGCCTTCTTGCAGATCAATGATAACGCAATCGGCGGAGCTTTGACCCTGCAAGCCACCGGGACCGGCAAGTAAAGCAGAACAGGTCTATCCCAACCCGGCTCCAGGTGGGATGGGCATTGTTTTTACCAAGTCAGCGGATATATCCATGCGACGAGTTGCACCACGGACCTGAACCCGTTCACCCTCTCTCCCGAATCAGTGCTTTCTTGCTGCGATAGTATTGATATTCATGGTCTCGTTCCCGAAGAAGTCGTTGGTCTGGCCACTTTTGCTGGCGGTTCCCCTCGTAGCTGGCGCTGGGTCGGCGGGGCAACCGAAACTGTCAAAACCGAAGGGCATCCCTCCGTCGGCCCGAAAAATTAGGTTCGTAGAGATCACATCAAAGTTAGGCATCGCGATGGCGCAGCGCGCGCGCGCGCCGGGAGAAGTTGATCCCATACCGGCGGCAGAATTTTCTCGCGATTATGCGCGCCGCTATTTAATTCCAGCGATGGATGGGTCCATTGCGGTGAGCCATGCGGACGGCGCCGGTGAACACAGCCTCTATGCGGTCATCCCCGGAGGCGAGAATCATCTGCTGCAGGAAAATGCAGACGGCGGTTTCACCGATATCACCGAACGGGCGAAGGTGGCGGGAAGCGGCAGCGATTTGGGAGCTGCGTTTGGAGATTTTGACCATTCCGGGCGCCAGAGCTTGTTTGTAGCCGGTCTCGGCGGAGTCAGACTGTACCGCAACGATGGGGACGGGACCTATTCTGACGTGACCGATAAGGCCGGTCTAAGAGGAACGCCGGGCGAACTGGCGACTTCCGTGCTGCTGTTCGATGCCGACGGCGATGGATTTCTCGACATTCTGGAAACGATTTATACGGACCTGAGTTCTCCCCCCGCCAAAACGTCGTTCAAGTTCCCTAACGATTTCGCGGGCGCCAGCAGCCGTCTTTATCGCAACCAGCACGATGGTACGTTTCGCGACGTCACCGAATCGGCCGGGTTGGATTCCAATCCGGGGCGTACACGGCGAGCGGTGGCTGCCGATTTCAGCGGCGATGGCCGCATGGATCTGCTGTTGCTCCGCGACGACAAGCCGCCCGTGTTTTACCGCAATCAGGGGCAGGGCAAATTTGAAGACGCCACCTGGGAGGCAGGACAGGAAATCTGGAAATATGCTTATCTGGACGCTCAGATCGCCGACTTGAACCATGACGGCAAACCGGATATTGCTTTATGGTCAACCGTCAGCAGCGAGGCTCTTTGGAATGCCGGGGCTGGCAAGTTCAGGGCTGATGAGCAGATTCTGCCTGTAATTTATGCCGCCAACCGGCCCTTCGGATTTCACGGCACAGTTGTCGATCTGGATGGGAAAGGCTATACCAGCCTGCTGACGCGCGATGCGGGCAACAGATGGCGCTTGCTTGCCAATCGCAACGGAGAGTTCTCCCAGGCGTCCGTGGAGTTCGTTGCGGAGAAAAGTCAGGCCGGCAAGAATTCTCAAGAGAGTGACTCGTTGCCTGCCATGGCCTCATTGATTGCCTTCCGGATGAGCGGTGCGGATCAGGTTCGGCTTCTTGGTTTGACCGTGGATGGGCGCATCATGGTCTTTGAAAAGCAAAGCGCAGCAGCCAAAAAATCGGCTCGGCCACTGACGGGTGGGCGAAGCGAATGAGAATCGTGGACATAGTTCGTGGGGTTTTTCTTCTGGGCCTGCTCGTGGGCGGCCTGGCCTGGGCGCAGAGCGGATCTGCATCCCAGGTGGCGGGGTCGGCGGCCGTGGTCCCCATGGATGCGACCGTGCTCACAATTAAGGGATTCTGTCCGGGGCAGCAACCATCTCCCGGCGCTGCCTGCCAGACCGTTATCACTCGGGCGCAATTTGAGGCGCTCGCCTCCGCAATTCAACCCAGCATGAATCCGGTGGTTAAGCGCCAACTGGCTAGTTTGTATCCGCGTTTGCTGGTGATGTCGCACCAGGCGGAAGCCGAGGGACTCGATAAAGAGTCGCAATATCAGCAGATGATGGCTTACGCCAGAATGCAGATTCTCACCCAGGCCCTGACCCGCAAGCTTCAGGAGGATTCGGCGAAGATTTCTGACGCTGAAGTTGCCGACTACTATCAGCAGCACCTGGAGATGTTCTGCCTCTACAAATTGCAGCGGCTGTTCATCCCGTTGCATAAACAGTCGCCGCAGGGCCACCCGGAAAACAACGTGGGACAAAAGGCTCGGACCGCGGAAACAGCTCAGGAACAAGCGGCACGAGAGATGGCCGATGTCCAGGAGATGACGAAACTGGCAGAAGCGCTGCGCGCCCGGGCTGCGGCCGGGGAGAGTTTCGTCAAGTTGCAGAAGGAAGCCTTCGACGCCGCCGGAATCAAAGTTGCCGCGGTAAACACCAGCATGGGCGAGTTGCGGCGCACCAGCGTCCCTGCAGCTCACTTCTCGGTGTTCCAGCTGAAAGAGGGCGAAGTCTCTCTGTTGATCACCGATGCGGCCGGTCACTACGTTTACAAACTCGAGGCCAAGACACAACCGACCTTGAACCAGGTGCGCGACGAGGTACGAGGGATGTTGATCAGCCAACGCATAAAAGACGCTATGGAAAAAATACAGAACTCGTATACGACGCAGACCAACGAGAACTATTTTGCTCCAACCATCAGCGGCGCTGCAGGCGCGGAGGAAGAGGTCTCCCCGAGGCGGCCCTAGAGACATGATGCCGGCAGGGCATGTAATCGTGGAGAAAGTTGCGGCGGCAAGATCGTGTCGGTCAGCCATAACGTCTTGTCGATCAAGGTGTTAGCCGCGATTGGAGACTTTTGTTATTAGGGCTTTTGACCTCTTGCAGCAATTTGCAATGTTGCGTAAGCTGCCTTTAACTTTTTGGTGAGCAGGTGCTCGGTAGCCTGTTCACACTCAACGCTGGAACCATCTCCCCCTCATCACAGAAGACGCGGCAGATTTTGGTTGACGGCCCCGATGTTTCCCCAGGTAACGGGGAAGCCGGTGCGATATGGCGACAGGCCGAGCCACATTTCCAGAAAAATGTGACTCAGAGGGCGAAGCTACGAGAGACGTTCACAACGGGGAAGGGGTGGTGGCGCAAGAGGTCCCGCACACCAGCTGGTACGCGGTTCAGACGCGTTCCCGGCACGAGAAATTGGTGGCCCGCCAACTGGAAGGTCAAGGCTTCATGACCTTTCTGCCGCTCTCGCAGCAACTCCGGGAGTGGAGTGACCGGCGCAAGATTGTCGAATTTCCCCTGTTTCCCGGGTACACTTTTCTGCAGATGTTCTACGAGCCGCAAGCGCGATTGCGCGTTCTGCGGACCGAAGGAGTGGTCAGCTTTGTGGGGAACCACGGGCAAGGGATTCCGATTCCCGACCAGCAGATTGAGCACGTCCAGACCCTGCTTTCCAGCAAGGTCCCGATTGAGAGTCACCCCTTTCTCAAGATCGGGCAGCGGGTCAGAATCCGCGGCGGTGCATTGAATGGCACCGAGGGGCTGCTGGTTGGCCAGGACAGCGACCGTGCACTGGTCATTTCGGTGGACCTGATTCAGCGCTCAGTTTCGATTCGTTTGCAAGGCTACGAAGTGGAAGCGGTTTAGAACTCCTCCTACTCTCCCCGATTTCCCCCCTAAAAACCAACCGACGAAAGGGAGTTCCGTTCCCAGCGGACCCTGATCGTATCCCAACCAATCCCCGTGAATGTGGGCGCGAGGAGAAAAACATGAATGAAGGACTATTGAAGAAGACCGAAGAAGTGGCGAACCCGGCTCAGCCGGCCGCCTTAACCGAGTCCGGGATGCTGGGCGAGCCGGCTCCGCGAGCGACATTGCGTTCGCTCCGCGACAAGACCGAGATTCGCGCCATCAGCCAGGCGCTCGAGGAATCCGGCTGGAACCGCAAGCGTGCGGCGAAGCTGTTGAGCATCAGCTATCGCGGATTGCTCTACAAGATCCGCCAGCACAACATCACTCCCAGCACGGTGAGCAGCTTGACTCAGGCCTCGCGGCAGGAGATGTAAAGCGGCCGCAGCGCCAATGGGCCAGTTGTATCCGCGAGGATGGAGAAGCGGTTGCCGCTGGAGTAGTCTTATCTGCGCGGGTGGTATAGCGCGAGCATGCTGCGCCGGCAATTAGGGTCGCGTGATGCGGCCGCTGTTGAGGATGCAGGTGGAGCGTGCCCGCCGGGACGGGAGAAAATCATTCCATGAGCCGTAATTTCGAGCTTTTGCAGAGAGTTGGGCGGGAGCAGACGCTGTATACCACTCCCACGCCGGCCCCGGAACCAATTGCGATGCCGGAGCAACCGGTTACGTTTTCCGCTCCCACGGCCCCGCAACTGGCCATTGGCGGCCGGGAACTGGAGGAATTCACCAAGCTGGTGCAGCGCGTGTTTGTGCTGCCCGGCAACGATGCCCCGCGCAGTGTGGTCTTTGCCGCCACGGAGAGCGGCAATGGCTGCAGTTGGGTTTGCGCCCGGGTCGCCGACGTGCTGGCCAGCCAGATTTCCGGCTCGGTTTGCCTGGTGGATGCCAATTTGCGTCGTCCCGGCTTGCATGCTCAATTCTCCGTGGAGAACCCCAAAGGCTTGTCCGACGCCTTACTTAATCCCGATCCGATGCGGACCTTTGCCCACACGGTTGGCCGCCCCAATCTTTGGCTGGTCAGCAGCGGCTCGTGTGCCGACGATGGTCATGGACTGCTATCGTCGGACCGGATGCGGCTGCGCTTGTCGGAACTACGCGCTGAGTTTGATTATGTCTTGATCGACGCCTCGGCGCTGACCGATACTTCCGATGCGGTGGTGCTGGGCAGCGGCGCTGATGGCGTTGTTCTGGTGCTCAAAGCCAACGCCTCGCGCCGGGAGAGCGCCCGCAAAGCCACGCAGGAATTGCAGAACGCCAGGGTGCGCGTGTTGGGGGCGGTGCTTAATCAAAGAACCTTTCCCATACCGGATTCGATCTACAACAAACTCTAAGGTGGGCCGGTTGCGGGCGGCTTTAGCGCCGGCCGGTGGTCAAGCAGGCACAGCGAGGGCAAGGCTACATGTTCGAAAATCTACGCGAGGACTTTGCAGCGGCTTCCGAGCACCGCACCCTGGAAAAAGGGCTACTGCGAGTCCTGATGCGAGTGGAGACTCCGGCCATCCTTTGCTACCGTTATTCCCACTGGGTTCTGAAGCTGAAGGTTCCGGTTGTCCGGCAATTGCTGATGATTCCCGCTTTGATCTGGCAGCGGCTGAATCAGATGTTTTTCGGGATATTTATTTCACCCGACGCCGAAATCGGCCCTGGCATGGTGATCCACACACCCTATGGCGTTTTTATTCCGCCCGTTAAAATCGGCGCCAACTGCACATTCACCACAGGAACGCTCATCAGTTCCGGTTGCAAGAGCGTCGGCGATAACGTCTATTTCGGCGCTGGCTGCAAGATCATCGGCGACGTGAAGATTGGCAACAATGTGGTCATCGTGGCCAACAGCGTCGTGCTTACTGACGTGCCGGACAACATCACAATCATGGGCGTGCCCGCGCGCATCAAGCTGCCCGGGGGAAGACCGAAGAAGTTTCCCTGGCGCGCCATCGACGGTAAGGAAGAACAAAAACCCGTCAACGGGCGCGGAACAAACGGTGCGAGACCCGCGCCCCCGGGCAGCAACGGCAACGCCCGCCTGCCCTCGCCCGCAGCTGAAGAGAACACGGGCCGCTGAGAACGCAGCTTCCCCAAAGGCGGAAGAAGGAAGAAGAGAGAAAGAACCTTGGATTTTTCCTGGACCGAAGAACAGGCGGCATTTCGCAAGGAAGTTATCCGGTTTGCCAAGCAGGAATTGAACGACGATCTGGAACGCCGCGATCGCGATGAAGAATTTCCGCGCGAATTCTGGAACAAATGCGCCGCCTTCGGAATTCAGGGTTTGCCCGCTCCCGTGGAATACGGCGGCGGCGGGGCCGACACGCTCACCACGGTTTGTGCGCTGGAGGCGCTCGGTTACGGATGCAAGGACAACGGGTTTCTGTTCTCGCTGAACGCTCACCTTTGGACGAGCGTGATCCCGTTGATGACATTTGGCACGGAAGAGCAGAAGCGCAAATATCTGCCCAGGCTGACCAGCGGCGAATGGATCGGCCTGCACTGCATGACCGAGCCCATGTCCGGCTCAGACGCCTACAGCCTTAAAACCCGAGCGGAGCGCAACGGCCATTGCTACGTACTGAACGGCTCGAAGACTTTCATCACCAATACAGTTCACGGCGACCTGTTCGTGGTGTTCGCCAATGTCGATCCGGAAAAAGGTCCAGCCGGCATCACCGCCTTTTTGATCGAGAAGGGAACGCCCGGCCTGGTGGTGGGCAATAAACTTCACAAGATGGGGCTGCGCACCTCGCCCATGTCGGAGGTTGCGCTGGTGGACTGCGAAATTCCACGTGACAGCATCCTGGGCAAGGAGGGCAGTGGACAGGCCATCTTCAATCACTCCATGGAGTGGGAGCGGACCTGCATCATGGCCAGTCATCTGGGCATGCAGCAGCGCCTCATTGAAACCTGCGTGAAGTACGGGCGCGAGCGGCAGCAGTTCGGAGCCCCCATTGGCAAATACTCTGCCATCGCCAACAAAGTGGCCGACATGGAAGTTCGGCTGGAGACAGGGCGTTTGCTTCTTTATAAAGCGGCATGGCTGAAGAGCCAGGGACGGCATGCCTTGCGCGAGGCCTCGATGGCCAAGCTTTACGTGAGCGAAACCACCGTGCAAACCTGCCTCGACGCGATCCAGATTCACGGCGGCTACGGCTACATGCAGGAGTATGAGATGGAGCGCGACCTGCGTGACGCCATCTCGGGAAAAATTTACTCCGGCACTTCGGAAATTCAAAAGGTGATCATCGCCGGTTTCCAGGGACTCTGACACTACTCCCCGATTTCGCACAGTCGACGGACAGATTCGACCATGGCATATATCCTGCAACAGCTTCTGCAAAAGAGCGCGCAGCGATACCCGGAAAAATTGGCAGTATGGGCGCGAGGGCGCAGCATTCGCTACCGGGAACTCGAGCAGCGCTCCAATCAATTGGCTCATCTGTTGCGGCAAAACGGCGTGCGCAAGGGCGACCGGGTAGGAATCTATTTTCCCAAGTGTGTGGAGTCGGTGATTGCCATGCTGGGCGTCGTAAAGGCGGGGGGAGTTTACGTGCCCCTAGACCCGCAGGCTCCGGCGGAACGAATTGGCTACATCATCGGCAACTGCGGTATCTGCGGGCTGATCACCCACGCCGAGAAGCGCCGGGCTCTGGATCCGGTCACTCTAGAGTCGCTTTGGTTTTACCATATTAACGACGAGGCCCCCCAGACCACGAAGGGCAGCGGCGTGA
>Ga0335081_10010331_pt1 | contig 15080 bp, 15 predicted proteins | sample Lox_Sample_35_FD_206713 | JGI IMG/M metagenome (GOLD analysis project Ga0335081, IMG submission 206713) | Soil microbial communities from Loxahatchee National Wildlife Refuge, Florida, United States - Lox_Sample_3.5 | ecosystem: Environmental > Terrestrial > Soil > Wetlands | place: USA...
GGTCACGGCGGGGAGTGCATGACAGCCACGGAGATGGCGAATCGCAGGGAATACAACCGCGTCCACGGGCATCGTGAGTCGCCGGAGTCCCGGAAGAAGTCCAACCGGAAGTACCGGATCTCTAGCTACGGGCTGACCGATGCCAGGCCTGCGACCCCGCTGTCTTTCATGCTGTTCATGTCGTTCCTCATCATTCGGTAACCGGCGTACGGGGTGTGTTGACTGGAATGTGACGGTCCTGGCCCTGGGCGTGACGATGCGCACCCTCGCCGTGGAACGGCCGGGGTTCGGCAGGGCGCGGACGCCGGTGCCGCGGGCCCAGAACCCGGCGTCGCGTCCGAGGACCGGCCCGGGCTCGCCGTCGCGCAGCTCCAGCTGCACCCGCCCGCGAGTGACGACGTCGAACGCGTCGCAGCACTCCGCCGCGACCACCGCGACCGCGCGCCACCGCGCAGCGCGAGCGTCCGCACCGGGACTACTCCGTGTCGTCCGCCGGCAGGCGCTCCGGCAGCCCGAGCCGCGGGAACTGGTCGTCGTGGAACGTGACGATCTCGCTGATCGCCCCGCCGGTGACGCGCAGAACGTCGATCGTGAGCGGCAGGTAGGCGCCCTCCCGCTTCCGCCAGAGGTAGAAGGCGACGGCGGGCTGCCGGTTCACGGAGGTGAGGACGGCGCGCAGGTGCTTCATCCCCTCGAAGCCGCTCTCGACCCAGTCGTTCAAAACTGCGTCGCGGCCGACGTACAGGCCCGGCGTCGGCGGCATCGAGCAACGGACGTCGTCCCGCAGCAGCGCGGCGAGCCCGTCGATGTCCGTGGCCACGCTGGCGTCGGTATAGCGGCGCACCAGCTCGCGCGTCCCGGTATCCTCCTCGCCGCCGGTCCAGTCCTGCCGCTCGGCGGGCAGGTGCTCCCGCATGCCGGCGCGGGCCCGCTGCAGCGCGCTGTTCACGGAGTTGACGGAGTCCCCTAGGAGCTCCGCGACGTCCTTCGCTGGCCAGCCGAGCACATCCCGCAGGATCAGCACGGCCCGCGGGCGCGGCGCGAGATGCTGGACTGCGACCAAGTACGCTAGCTCGATCGTCTCCCGCGCGACGGCGACGGTCTCCGGCTCGTCCGCGTCGTCCGCGGGCAGCTCGTCGAGCAGCCGGTCCGGGTAGGGCTGCAGCCACAGCACCTCGCCGCCGGTCGCGGGCTCCGGGCGGCGCTGAGCGAGCAGGTCCAGGCAGGCGTTGGTGGCGATCCGGTACAGCCAGGCCCGAAACGTCGACCGCCCCTCGAAGGTCTCCCGCCGCCGCCAGGCACGGAGGAACGTCTCCTGCACGGTGTCCTCGGCGTCCTGGAACGACCCGAGCATCCGGTAGCAGTGCACGTGCAGCTCTCGGCGGTGCCGCTCCGCCAGCCGCGAGAACGCCGGCTCATCGACCTTGCCCAGACCGCTCCCGCCCAGACCGCTCACGCCCAGCTCCTCCAGCCGCGCGTCCGCACTCATAACGTCATCCTTCCGTCTCGTCGTGTCCCGTTGTAGGTGTGACGGGTGCGGGCGCGGCAACTGATCACTAGGGTCGGTCGGCATGGCTGATCCAGTGACGGATCCCCGGTTGAGACGCCTGCTCGGTCACTGAGCTCGTCGAGGCGACAGCACGCTGGCGAGCGTCAGCTGGACCGGCACACCGGCTCCACCGATACCGATGGCACGCAGGGCAAACGTACGCCCGTTGACCATCCGTTCGGCTAACTCTTGCAAGCAGGAAGGGCAACCGCTTGCTTGCCGTGCCCGTGATCCCCGGCATAGAACCTAACGCTGGCTGGCCACCTTCCAGGACCAGCTTGAGTTGGCCGAGGTTCTGCGCCACTGCGGCCTTGATCCTGGGGGTCGCGAGCGGGGCAGCAAGCCTCAGCAGGGCCTGAGTGGGATCGAGTTCCACGTTGTTGACAAGCCGTGTCGCGCCGGCCCTGGCCTCTAGCTCGTAGCTGATCGTTGCCTGGAAAGGCCCGATTTGTCCGTGAATGGCCAGCCGGATGGCTGGCTCGAAGACGGTCACCTCGAAGCTCTCGGTACTCCTGCCCGGAACCGAGCGGATCTGGCGGTACCTGGTTCCCACCCCGACGGTCCCGGCGGAAGCCTTGCGGGTCTCTTCGATCGCGTAGTTCCACATCGGGATGTTCTCGAAGTCGGCGAGGAACGCGAAGAGCTCCTCGGCAGGCCGTTGGATCGTCACCGCGTTCTTGAATGTTTGCATTGTCGTCTCCTGTGTCAGGTGCCGAGCAGGCGCGCGGCAGCGGTTGGGTCGCGGGCCTGCAGGACGGCCAGATCTGGCATCTGATTCTTGAGCGTGAGGACTTTGCCGGCGGTCTCGGTGCAAGGCGCCAGCGCGGGATCGGCGGTTGGCTCCAGGTGCCGCGCATAGCCGCTCACGTGCTCACCGGCCCCTGCATGCCGTCGAGGTCGGCGCGCCGTACCCGGATGGCAGCAATGGCGACGAGCAGGCCAAGCAGCAGAATTGCCGCTGCCACCTCGAACCCGCGCGAGAATCCGTTGGCGAGGGCGTGCTGGTAGATGGCGGCCGTCGGCCGTCCCGTGGCGGTCGGCTGCACCGGGTGCCCCGTCCTGGCCGCTGTGCGTGCCGCGGCGGCAGCCTGGCTACGGATGCCGTTGGCGACGGTGGTCCAGGCGACCGTGCCGAGCACGGCCAGCCCGATCGAGCCGCCGACCTGCTGGCCGGCATTGATCAGGCTGGAGGCTGACCCGGCGACGCTGGCCTGAACCCGGGACAGCGCGGTAACTGACAGCGGCATGAACAGCATGCCCAGGCCCGCCCCGGCGACCATCATCGGGCCCAGCAGCCCGCCGACGTAGTGGCTGTGCTCGCTGATCCGGGACAGCCAGAACATGCCGCCTGCGGCGGTCACCGACCCGGCGAGCAGCAGCGGCCGCGCGCCGATCCGGGGGACTAGCTGGACGCTGGCGCCGGACATCGCCATGATGGCGGCCATCATCGGCAGGTAGGCCACGCCGGTCCTCACCGCGCTGTAACCCCAGACGGCCTGCATGAACAGGGTCAGGAAAAAGAACACGCCGAACAGAGCGGTACCGACGCACAGCATGATCAGGTTCGCGCCCCACCGGTCCCGGCTGGCTAGCAGGCGCGGCGGCAGCAGCGGGTTCTTGCTGCGCATCTCGGTGAGCACGAACAAGCCGAGCAGCACGGCCGCCGCGGCCAGGGAGGCAACGACCTTGGCGTCGCCCCAATGGGAAACACCGTCCGGGCTCGTGGCCGCATTCGACAGGCCGTAGACCAGGGCGGCCAGGCCGCCCGTGCCGGTGATGGCGCCGGGCAGGTCGAACCGGCCTCGCTGGCCGGGTGTCTCTAGGAGGACCCGGGGCGCGGCCAGGGCGGTCGCGATCCCGATCGGCACGTTGACGAATAGCACCCACCGCCAGGTCGCGTAGGTGGTGAGAAGGCCGCCGGCGATCAGGCCGACCACGCCGCCGGTGACACTCATCGCGGCAAAGACGCCCATTGCCCGGTTCCGCGGCGGGCCTTCCGGGAATGTGGTGGTGATCAGTGACAGCGCGGCCGGCGCGGTGATCGCGGCGCCAGCGCCCTGTATCGCCCGGGCGGTCAGTAGCCAGGCCTGGGTGGTGGCGAACCCGCCGGCCAGCGAGGCCGCCGAGAACACGATGATCCCGGCGATGAACATGTTGCGCCGGCCGAGCAGGTCGCCGGCCCGGCCGCCGAGCAGGAGCAGCCCGCCGAACGCCAGTGCGTAGGCGTTGACAACCCATTCCAGGCCCGTGCCGGAGAAACCTAGCGCGCGCTGAATGTGGGGAAGGGCGACGTTGACGATCGTGGCATCGAGGACCACCATCAGCTGCGCGGTGGCGATGACGGCCAGGGCCGGCCCGAGACGGCGGCCCCGCAGGCTAATCGTGCCGGAGTTGGCCGCCAGCTGACCTGGTGGTGTGGCCCGGCCGCCGGAGTCGATTCTGGCGGACACTATGAGGATGAGGAGTCGTTCGAGCCTACCGTCGGCCGGGCCGCCAGCATGCTGATGAATGTCCCTGGACAGGTCGCGCTCGAGCGCAGTTATCTCGCCCAGCTCCGCGGTAACGCCGAGGCGACGGCAGCATTCGCGGCGCGGGTCCTGGCCTGTAGCGGTGAGGAGGAATGGCTGCTGAGCTCCACCGCGCGGGGGTTTCTGGCCGTGGCTGAGTGGCTCCGCGGCCGACTCGCCGACGCCGAGCACGCCTTCGTGGCCGGCATCGCGGGATGGCAGGCCGCCGTGCAGGCCACCGTGGCCGCATGGGGTAGTTATCAGCTCGGCCGGGTTCAGCGGGCCCGGGGCCGCCTGGACGCCGCCGTCCTGACCTGCCAGCAGGCCGCGCAAGCCACCGCCGGGGCGGGCAACGCCCCGCTGCCCGCCTCAGGTCCCGCTCACGTCGGCCTGGGCGAGGTGGCCTACCAGCGCAACGAGCTCGACCTCGCGCTACGCCAGGTCACCAAGGGCATCGCGCTATCCCGCCAGTTTGTGTACACCCCGCCGTTGGCCGCCGGCCTGGTGTTGCTGGCGTGGATCCGCCAGGCCACCGGCGACCGGGTCGGAGCCCTGGAGGCGATGGCGGAGGCTGGGCAGGCCTTGCCGGCACCGCCCGGCTTGCTCAACCCGGTCCCGGCGGAGCGGGCGCGGTTGCTGCTGGCCCAGGGCGACCTGCCCGCCGCGGCCCGTTTCGCGCAGGAGAACGGCCTGGGCCCAGACGACGAACCGGACTACGCCCGCGAATCCGGGCACTTGATCCTGGCCAGGATCCTGCTCGCCCAGGATCAGCCCGGCGAGGCACTCGCCCTGCTCGGGCGGCTGCACGCCGCCGCCGCTGCCCAGGACCGGGTCGGCGGCCTCATCGAAGCGGGCGCGCTGCTAGCGCTGGCGCGGGCAGCTGCCGGCGATGAAGCAGGCGCGGTCACGGCCCTCGCCGAGGTGCTCCTGCTGGCCTGCCCACAGGGCTACCTGCGGGTCTTCGCTGACGAGGGCCCGGCGATGGCCGCGCTGCTTGGCAAGCTCATCGCGGCCCAGCGCAGCGGCCACGTGGCCGCCGGCGTCCCGCTCGGCTACCTGGCCCGGATCAAGCGTGCCCTCGAAGCCGGGCAGACCGCGCCTGATCCCGGCCTGTCCGGCCTCATCGACCCGCTGACCGGCCGCGAGCACGAGGTCCTCACGATGCTGGCGTCGGGCCGGTCCAACCAGGCCATCGCCCGCGAGCTCGTGGTCTCGCTGGACACGGTCAAGAAGCATGTGGGCCACGTCCTAGGCAAACTCGGCGCGGCCAACCGCACCGAGGCCGTCGCCCGGGCCCGTGAGCTGAACCTGATCCCCTGAGGGATTCCACCGGCGACCGCCGGAGATTCCACGCCAGGAGCCCACTTTCGGGTGACGCCCGCCCGCGCCGTGACCTCGTACGGTCACTGGACGCGGCAAGCGCTGGTGTGCCCATCATCTTTCACCCGGTCAATCCGGATCTATTCGAGCCGGGTTCCGAAGGACAGGTCTGAGATCACCGCCGGGTCGGGTGTCTGCGGTTCGAGTAGCTGGTGGATCAACGTGGTGAACAGCCAGGCGACGCCGAGCCGATGCTCGCCGAGGCCCTGGCGGTGAACACGCGGAGCGCCGAGGAGCTTTCGCCGACTCGATCCGCAGCTTTTTGCGCGGTGCGGTGTCCGAGGTGTCGCCGGACGTATCGGCGCCGCGGGCGCTGATCGCACGGTACCGGGAAACCCGCACCGTGGCCGCCTCCCGTGGCGGCCCCACTGGTTCCAGGCCAGCAAGCCGCCCGCAGTCGGCCCGCCCGTGAAGTCGGCGAACAGGCCCGTCGACGACATGGATGGCAAGGGCCAGCGCGGGCTTCGTCGCCGGGAACCGGGCGGTTGGACAGTCCGAGATCAGTCCCTCCTGGGCGCATGGCGCGGGTGATGCTTAATCAGGAGTCCGTCGCCTGCTGTGCTGGTGGCGATGGCAGGTCAGCGCGAGGGAGTTCTGCGGGGGCGACGAGCAGCCCGGCGGTGGCCGCGCCGGCATGCAGCCGCCGGTCCCAGGCGGCGACGATGAGGCCCGGGTCGGCGAGAGCCAGCGCGCTGGCCAGGTGCACGGCGTCGGCGCCGCGCAGGGCGTGCGTGCGAGCCAGCTTCCCGGCCTGGCGTTCGACGGGTGCGGTGAGTTCGACCGGGCGTACCGATGCCCAGTATCGTTCCCATGCCTGCTCGGCCACGTCCAGGTCGTCCTGGCTGAGGTCGTGGTTGCGGCAGGCCGCGGCCAGCGCGGCGCAGACCTCGGGATATGCGAGCCGGCTGGCCAAGGCAGCATCGCAGCCGTCCCACAGGTCGGCGGCCAGGTCGCTGCCTTCCTCCTGCACGAGGAGCTTGACCAGGGCGCTGGAGTCGAAGTAAATCAGCGCCATGGTCAGCGCCGCTGGTCGCTGACTATGTCGGCGACGGGTCGGCGGGACCGGGGCCGGGGTTGGCCGGATGCCCTGGGACGCGGCGCCGCGGCCCGGGCAATGACGCCATCGGCGGCCAGCCGTTCCAAGGTGGCGGTGGCGGTCAGGCCTAGCAGTCGGGCGATCGGCACGCCCCTGTCTGTAATCACTACCTCGGCGCCCTCGCGGGCCCGGTCGAGGTAATCGCTGAGATGAGCCCTCAGCTCACTCACGGCTACGTCCATGCTCTTAATGTACACTTCGGCACCGATCTTTTGTACAGGAACATCTGATGGGCTAGGGGCATTCGCACACCGCAAGAGCCAAACTAAGAGCCAACGACCGCAGGCGCGAGGAGTCACCAGGCCACGTCCAGCCACGATCGTCGCAGCTAGATGCCATATCAGGCAACGCTGAGCGACGTTCCGCGACGGCACGAACTCTCCTTACAAGCGAGGAGCCACTGGTTAGAACCCACCTGCGCCCACCGGATTTACGCAGGTAAGGGCGGTAAGAGAGCCGCCCACTCGCCCGGGTAATTACGGCGACGTTCTGGCTGTTCCCGCCCACGAGCTGGTCACCGCCGGATCACTCGGATGCGAGGTAAGTGGCGTGGTCTGCGTTGTCATCCAGCGATCCAGGGGCAACGACTTCACGATCGCCTGCATCTGGTCGCCGTCCCGGGCTCTCCATGGGCTCAGCGCACCCCCGTGCCGGGCAGCACCCAGAGCCGCTCCAGGTGTCCCTGCCCGGCCAGCTCCTTCGCGCGCTGTGCCTCGGCCGCCTGGGCGTCCTCGACGGCCTGCGCCGACGTACCATCTGGGATGCTGATCGTGAAAGTGGCCAGGAACTCCGTCGACCCTTCGACAAGCCCCTTAGCCGTTAGCGCCGGATCGTTTGGGTGCGGCGAGAGCGGCGTGACCTCATCGGTCCGCCATACCCGCAGCGGCATCGAGGCCAGCACCTCCTTGAGCTGGTCGCCGTGATCGGCCGTAAACAACCCAAGACTGCGCCATTCTCCTGGCTGCAGCGGAGGACGCCAGAGCCGAAGCAGGTATCCCTGCGCTGCCAGCTCGCGCGAGTGGGCGGCCTCGCGGGCGCGCACGTCCTCGACGGTCTCGAAGGCTACGGCGACGTGACCGCGGACACGATGGAGCTCGTCGCGGACGACGTGCAGAGCGTGATCATCCCCGGCTCCGGCCACTACTGCCTCGAGGAGGCCCCGACGAGGTACTGAAGGCGCTGACCGCTTTCTTGGCCCGCGCCGGGAAAGCACCTTAATAAGCGTTGCCGTCGCCGGCCCGGCCAGCACGCACACATCGGGTGCGCCACGGTCATCGCGGACAGGGTTGCCCGGGCTCATCCGGTAATGACAGCATTCCCCGCCGTGAAATCAGCCGGGCCGGTTCAGGTGCCGGTGTCTTGCCGGTGCAGCTCGGTTTCCAGCAGGTCCATGGCCTTGAGGAAGGCCTCCTGCTCGCCGGGGGTGAGCTTGTCCAGGACGCGGGCCAGCGGTTTGGCGGCGCCGTCGAGCCAGTGGCCGATCAGGGTGGCCTGGCCGGGGATGATCTGGACGATGGTGCGCCGCCGGTCGGCCGGGTCGGGGCGCCGCTCGACCAGGCCGGCGCGGTCGAGGTCGGCGAGCACGCCGCTGACCGTGGGGAGGGTCAGGCCCAGCCGGCAGGCCAGGTCGCCGACGGTGAGCGGGCCGCTGCGGATCTGCTCGAGCGCGGCGACGTGCCGCGGGCTCAGCGGAGCGGGCACGGCGGACGCGGCGCGGTCCTGCCAGCGCCGCATTCCCCGGGTCACGCGGGGAAACAGCTGCATCAGGCGCAGGCACAACGCGGAGTGCTCAGAGCTGCCCGCCTGGTCCGCCATGGCCTGCTTCCGTGGTGCGCCGTCCCGCCTTGACTGCCTGCACCCGAGTATATACGCTTTCGCTATCAAAACTATTCTGATTTAGGAACAATAATTCATGGAGGCTGGCATGACACCGCAGGGACAGCCGACCACCTCAGCGCTGCAGGCGCTGGCCGGGGACGGCGCGCTCACTGGGTCCTGGATCCTGGACCCGGCCAGGTCCCAGGTCCGGCTGCAGACCAGGCACACGTGGGGGCTCCGTCCGCTGCACGGCGTCTTCGGCCAGGTCACCGGGAACGGAACGGTGACCGCAGCCGGCCAGGTCACCGGCACCCTCACCGTCGCCGCCGGATCGATCGACACCAAGAACAAGATGCGCGACAAGGACCTGCGGTCGGCCAAGGTCTTCGACATCGCTAGCCACCCGGACATCACCTATGCCGTCGACGGCATGCAGCCCGCCAGCGGCGGCGTCCGGGTGACTGGCAGCCTGACCGTCCGCGGCCGCACCCGCCCGCTCTCCTTCGACGCGACGGTCTCCGCCACCGCAGGCGAGGTGCTGCTGGACGCCGAGGTCCCGGTCAACCGGGCCGACTTCGGCCTGACATACAGCCCGCTGCGCATGGCGTCGCTAGACAACACCATCACCGTCCACGCCGTGTTCATCCGCCAGTAACCCCACGCCGTTACACGCGATCGCCCCGCGCCGGGCATCCTTCGAGACCTCGGCCACCGGGGCGGCGAGGTTCAGGCGCTCAACGAAAGGGGGACGCTGCACCGGGTCACCGGTGACCTCGCGCAAGCCGAGGGGTGCCACCGGCGGGCTCTAGGCCTCACCCGCCAGATCGGCAGCTCCTGAGACGAGGCGCACGCCCTGGCCGGCCTGGGCCGCTGCGCCCTGGCCGCAGGCCACGCCACGCAGGCCGCGGCCCTTCTGCGGCAGGCCCTAGAGATCTTCCAGCGGATCGGCGCAGCCGAGGCCGGCGACGTCTCCCGCGAACTGTGCGCCCTCACCGGGGCCGGGCCAGCCGCCTAGTCCCGCGCCACCGGTGCAGCTCGGTTACAGGGTCCCGGTGAGGGCCTGGAGGCCCAGGCTGGCTGTTGCGACCGTGATCCAGAGCAGGGCGCCGAGGACCAGGGGGCGGGCGCCGGCCTTGCGGAGCGCGGCCACGTTGGTGGACAGGCCGATCGCGGACAGCGCGACGCAGACGAGGAACACCGACGCGTGCCCGAGGGGTGAGTGCGCGCGGGCCGGGATGATGCCGCAGGAGTTGACGGCGGCTAGAAGGATGAAGCCGATCAGGAACCAGGGCACGAGCTTGGCGGCGCGGCGCGGCGACATGCGGGCAGCGGCGGGAGAGGCGGGGGCGCCCGCGGCGGCGCCGGCGCGGGCCGCGGCGGCTGGGCCGGTCGCGATGGCGGGGCGCTGCTGCTTGCGGGCGGTCAGCGCGGCGAGGCCCAGGCAGATCGGGATGATCATGAGCGTGCGGACCAGCTTCACCACGACCGCGTGGCTGGTCGCGGCGGTGCCGTAGGTGGTCGCCGTCGCCACCACGGACGACGTGTCGTTGACCGCCGTGCCGGCGAACAGGCCGAATGACTGCTGGCTCATGCCAAGCGCGTGCCCGAGGAGCGGGAAGGCCAGGACGGCGGCGATGTTGAACAGGAAGATCGTGGAGATCGCGTAGGCGACGTCGGCCGACGCCGCCTCGATCACCGGGGAGACCGCCGCGATGGCCGACCCGCCGCAGATTCCCGTGCCCACGCCGATCAGCGTGCGCAGGTCGCCGGGGATGCCGAGCAGCCGCCCGTACAGCCAGGCCGCGGCGAGGCAGATGGCGAGCGTGCCGAGCATGACCGGCAGCGAGGACACGCCGACCCTGGCCGCCTCGGCGATCGAAAGCTGCGCGCCGAGCAGGACGACCGAGCATTGCAAGACGAAGGTGCTCGCCCACTTCACCCCGGGCGCGAAGCGCGCGCCCGGCTTGATGACGATCGCGATGACGGCGCCGATGGCCGCCCCGGGAACGGCGCTGCCGATCAGCGGCACGTACTGACCCGCGACTGTCGCCGCTGCCGCGACGGCGAGCGCCAGCGCGAACCCCGGGCCGATGGCCTGCGCGCGGCGGGCGGCGCGGCGCGGGCGGGAGGCGTGAGCGGGATACACGAGGCCCCGCTGGGAGCGCTTGGTATCCCGCGTCCGCTGCTCGAGGTTCGCCGGGGCAGGGAAATCATGCAGGGCAGTCATAGCCATTCCAGGGTCGCCAAGATGCTGGCCGGCGGGAAGGAGAGCCGCTTTGTTGGGGTACAAGCTAGCGTTGTACCCGGCGGCAACCGTGATCGGACAGGTGGAGGCGCGAGGACGTTGAGTGAGGCGGTGCACGACCTGGGCGCGCTGCGGGCGCTGCGCGAGGTGGGCAGGCGCGGGTCCATCGCCGCCGCCGCCGTGGTGCTCGGCGTCTCGCAGCAGGCGCTGTCGGCCCGGATGCGGACGCTGGAGCGGGCGACGAACGTCACGCTGCTCGTCCGCTCGCCAGGCGGATCCCACCTCACCGAGCAGGGACGCCTCATCGTCGGCTGGGCCGAGGACGTGCTCGACGCCGCCGACCGGCTTGAGGCCGGGCTGCGGTCGATCAGGTCCGGCGTGTCGCACCGGCTGGCCATCGCCGCCAGCCAGACCGTCGCCGAGCACCTCGTGCCGCGCTGGCTAGTCGAGTTGCGCGGCATCGAGCAGGCTAGCGCCGAGCAGGCGTCCGGGCACACGCCGACCGTCGTGGAACTCACCGTCGCCAACTCCACCCAGGTCATCGAGCTCGTCAGGGACGTTAAGGTGCGACTCGGCTTCATCGAGACCCCGCACCTGCCGGCTGACCTGGTCACGACGCACCTCCGCGACGACGAGATGCTCGTGGTCACCGCGCCGGGCCATCCGTGGGCGCGCCGCCGGCGGCCGCTGTCGCTGGCCGAGATCGCCGCGACGCCGATGGTCATGCGGGAGGCCGGCAGCGGCACCAGGGTCACCCTGACCGACCACCTAGCCGCCCAGCATCCGCCGCTCAGCGCGCGGATCGCGATGGAACTCGGTACGAGCGCGGCGGTTCGCTCAGCGATCGCGGAGGGCGTCGGGCCGGGCGTGCTCAGCCGACTGGCCGTCCGCGACGACCTCGTGCTCGGCCGGCTGGTCGCCATCGAGGTCGCCGGGCCGCCGCTGAGAAGGCAGCTCACCGCCGTCTGGCGCCCCGACCTCGACCCGCTGCCGCCCGAGGCCGCTCGCCTCCTCGCGGTCGCGAAGGGTGTCGCGCCGGCCCGCAGATGACCGCCGTCAATCCGGCGGGCGATGGCAGTTCCCGGCGGATGCGCGATGATGCCGTTGTGATCGTGGAGGGCGGGCTGTCCTAGTGCACCGGTTTGCCGAGGTCGTCGCGCCATCGCGTCTTGGCCGTAGTTTCCGCTGGCTGCTGGCTTCGTCATGGGTGACCAATCTCGGCGACGGGATTACTCTGGCGGCTGGACCGCTGCTGATTGCGTCGCAAACGCGCAGTCCGCTGGCGGTGGCGATGGCCGTGTTCTTGCAGCGGCTGCCCTGGCTGTTGTTCGGCCTGTATGCCGGCGTGGTAGCCGACCGGCTCGACCGGCGCGCCATCGTCATGACCACCGGCCTGGTGCGGATAGCGATCCTGCTGCTGTTGACGGCCTCGATCCTGATGCGCCGCGTCGATGTCGCGGTGGTTCTGGCCGCGCTGTTCCTGTTCGGGGTCACCGAGACCTTCGGTGACACCACCAGTACCACCCTGCTGCCGATGGTCGTCGGCAAGCAGGATCTCGGGATCGCGAACGCACGGGCCATGACGGGCCTGGTCGTGTGGAATCAGCTGGTCGGCCCGCCGGTCGGCGCGGCTCTGTTCGCGGTGGGGATGGCGCTGCCGTTCATCAGCGAGAGCGTGTGCGTGCTCGCCGGGGTACTGCTGATCTCGCGGGTGCGGCTACCCGGGCATGGCGCGCCGGGGCGGAGGGCCCGGGTGCGCGATGAGATCCGCGAGGGGTGGAGCTGGCTGTGGGGACACGCCGCGGTACGGACGCTGGCCATCACGATCTTCACCTTCAACGTCACCTTCGGCGCTGCCTGGTCGGTGCTGGTCCTGTACGCGCATCAGCGGCTGGGCATGGGCGCGGTCGGTTTCGGGCTGATCTCCACCGCGATCGCGGCGGGCGGCCTGCTGGGCACCGCGTCCTACGGCTGGCTGGAGCGGCACATACGGCTCGGCGTCATCATGCGCGGCGGACTGATCATCGAGACGCTGACCCACCTTGCGCTCGCGCTGACCCGCTGGGCCTGGTTCGCGCTGATCGTGTTCGTGATCTTCGGTGCGCACGCCTTCATCTGGGGAACGACATCGACCAGCGTGCGGCAGCGGGCTGTACCCGCCGGGTTCCAGGGCCGCGTCGGCAGTGTCTACCTCACCGGCGTGGTCGGCGGCATCGTAATCGGATCAGCGCTCGGCGGGCTGGTCGCCTCGGCGTGGGGCGTGACCGCGCCGTTCTGGTTCGCCTTCGCCGGGTCGGCTCTCATCCTCGCGCTGATCTGGCGCTCACTGCTGCAAATCGCGCACGCCGACGAGCAAACCCGAGCCAGCGCCCCCACCAAAGGGGCCTGAAGACGGCAGGCAAGACCGGCCAGTACGCCGCATGCACGCCCAGCACGGTCCAGGTGATCCTGCAGGATGAGGGCCTGGTCTCAGCCGGGTCTTGCGGGGCCGTGCTGGCCGGGGCGGTCATGATCCCCGCCGCAGTTTGCGGACCGCGGCCCCGAAAGACAGGCCGCGGTCTTGCCACATCAGGCCCACGGCCGCGCCCAAGGTGATCACCACCCCGATCGCGATGAAGTACGACATGAGGCCGAACACCACCCCGATCGGCCCGTATTTCTGGTCGTAGCTGATGACCATGCCGGAGAAGATGACCGAGAAGACCGCGTACATGCCCAGCCAGAACGCTCCGGTGGCCACAGCGCACGGGTAGAGCCTGCGCCAGGAGACCCGCCCGGCCAGCAGGAACCACATGTTGAACCACCAGAAGCCGATGAACGCGGGGATGTTGACGATCCACCACAGGACCGGCGCGCTGGCGCGGAATCCGGGTCCCACCAAGGTGGCGAAGGCGAACCAGCCCGTGACCAGGGCCAGCCAGATCACCGCGCGCAGCCTGTCTCGTGGCCCCCGGGGATCCTGGCCGAAGACCCGCTGGTACAGCCGCTGGAACTGGGTGGCCGCGGCGATCCCGGCCAGGATGAAGAAGGCCCAGGACAGGCCGGTGACAGCGTTGGAGGTGGCAGATGAGGTGGTGAACAGGTGCCCGACATCGGCGGAGGCCTGCTGGTTCAGGCCCAGCCGCACCGTCAGGGCCGACACCGCGGACCGCCCGGCCAGGGCGGTTACGACGAGGTAGAACGGGACGGCGCACAGCAGCAGCGTGGCGGCCAGCAGCATGGCCTGGTTCATGAAATCCGCCGCGTCCAGCCGGTGCCACAGGGTCTCAGCCCAGGACCCGGCATACTTGTTCTGGCCCCACTCGGCCGTCCGGCGGACGCGCCGCCGGGTGCCTGACCGGTCATGGGCCTTCTCGCCAGGCTGCTGCGGCGGTCGGCACGGCCCGTCGGGGCGCTGACCCGGCGCCCCCAGGGAGCCATCAGGGATCATCGCGATCCTCCAGCGCGGCCTCAATGTCATACCCGAACGCGCCCGCCACACCCGGCACGGCGTCGGCCGCCCGGCCGAGCCCGATCACCGGGGCGATGGCCAGCAGCACGCCGGTTATCTCGTCTTCGGTCGCGCCTCCCGCCAGCGCCCGGCTGCTGCTCCATTCCAGGCAGACCTCCGGCGCCCCGACCGCCGCCAGCGCCTCCACCCGCACCAGCGCCGCGGTCGCGGGATCCAGGACCCAGGCCCCGGGCGGGGCACGCCCGAGCCCGTTCTGCTCGTTGGCGAGCCCTTCATCGACGATCGCCGGCCTGCGCAGGATCTCCTGGTCTCTCACTTCCTGGCCCATATGCTCTCCGCTCGCCGCAGGCACGAGTCCATCCCAGGATGAGGCGGTTTCCATCCCCCGAATGAAGGTAAAGAACGGTCCACGCCTCCTCATCGGCGCCGCGATCGGGACCCTCGGTGGCTCCTATCTCCTCGCTGCGGGACTGTAATTTCAAAGACAGACCCGGCGAGGTTGCCGCCTTGGCCGAGTTCGCCGAGCGGTGGGGGCGGACTGGCTTCAACTTGCAGAACTGGCCTGGCCGGTGAGTGCGATGGCGGCCGCGATCACGTTGGAGACGTCGTGCTGGCTCTGCTCGGCGTCGTGATGGACCGTGTACTGCAGGACAAGGCCGTCGCACGCGCCAGCAAGGAAGCCGCACCGGAAGGAACACCATGAACACCATTAGCATCGACGGCACAGCGCTCGACCGCGTGGTGAGCGACCTGCGCGAGCACGCGGCTTCCTGGACCGCCGTCCCCTCGCTTGCGCGGCTAGTCGCCGGACTGCCCGGCACCCGGATTGCGCGGCTGGCGCTGACGGCCGCGTGTCACCGCGCCGAGGATGATCCTAGCCCCGATCCCGAGGATGACCAGATCGGCGGCCATCTGCCCGGTGACCAAGAGCCGCGTCCCTTCCGACTTGGCGGTAATATCACCGAACCCGACTGTGGTGAACACGGTGACGGTGAAGTACAGCGCGTCGGTGTGAGTTAGCTTCTGGCCGAAGT
>Ga0335081_10010332_pt1 | contig 15080 bp, 11 predicted proteins | sample Lox_Sample_35_FD_206713 | JGI IMG/M metagenome (GOLD analysis project Ga0335081, IMG submission 206713) | Soil microbial communities from Loxahatchee National Wildlife Refuge, Florida, United States - Lox_Sample_3.5 | ecosystem: Environmental > Terrestrial > Soil > Wetlands | place: USA...
GCGCCGGGCTGGGAAATATCGATGCGAAAGGGCCCCTCGGAGTTCCGTACGCGCAAGGCCAGGATTTTACCTTCACGTTAAATATGGGGAGCGGGCTGCGCTACAGCATCAGCCCGAAATATGCATTCACGGCCGGAGTGAACTGGATGCACATCTCGAATGCGAATCTGTCGCAGGGAACGCCTCCGAACTGGGGCATTCGGAATTACGGGATTAATGTGATTGGCCCGATGATCGGGCTGGACATTACGATTCACGGGCATCCGCGGCGCTCAGAGTAGTAAGAAGGAGAAAGAACTCAGGCCGGGTATCCCGGAAGGTAATTCCGGATCCCGGCCTGTGTTTTTACTTCACCTTGGTGTTGATCTTTTTTAGGCGAGGGCAGCTTTCCTCTGGGTCCGAAGCCCCATTTCATTCAGACCGTCGAGGCGGCCCTTCGCGGGCCGCTCGCACGATGGTTTGAGTTTCGATTAGTTGGCCGGAGCCGCAGCCGGAGCCGTATTCGCAGCGGTTGTCGGTGTGGCGGGGGCTGCATTCTCGCCATACCGCGCCAGACGCGGGAAGAACGGCGTAACTTCAAACGGCATTTTGTCGCGCGCCGAAGTAATGGCGACTGGAGCCGTCTTCACCATTTCCGCCGTGTCGTTCCACGGGTTGATCTTCACGCGTCCGCCAAGGGGCAAGGCAGCGATCTGATCGAGCTTGTTGTTGTCGAGCGCCGGTCCCTGCGACTCGAGAGCTTGCAGACGAGTCACCGTGCCGTTCTCGGCCAGAGGATTTCCGAGATGCGTGGTCAACAGAGCGCCGAGTTGCGGAGCGCGCGCCTGCAGAGCCTTGAGGAACAGGCCGACGTTATCGAGTTTCTGCGCGTACGGCGAGTTCTTGAGGATCTCAATGGCCTTCTTGTCGGCCGCGGCTTCTTCTTCCGGAATGTGCTTGAAGCCGAGGTTCTGATACGTGCCGTCATCGGAGAAGAGCATGCGGTCGTTGAATGCATACTTCGAACCCAGATTGTGGCCGAGCACGATGTGCGCGAGTTCATGCGACAGAACAGCCGCGAGGCTGGCTTCGTCGGGAAGAACGTCGACCAGTCCACGGCTGATCACGATCGTATTGCCCACGCTGAAAGTTTCCAGCGGGGAAGTCAGCAGCACGCGCGTGCGAACCGGGCGTGGCAGGTCGATATTGTTGGTGACTTCGAGATTGTTGACGACAGTCTGAAGAATGTGGTCGAGTTCGCCCTCGGGAGCGAGCAAGCCAGCGCTGGTCAGCCGCTCAACAACGTTATCTTCCGCCTGCTGCTGCCATACACGCTCGGCCTGCAGAGGAGAGGCATCTTGCGCGGTCGCGCTGCTATCCTGCACGGAGTCGACGCGAATGTTCGTCAGTTCGTCATCTTTTGTGCCCTTCTTCAGATCGTAACCCCAGATGCGGGTCTGCGCCTTGAAGGCCATCTTGTTCTTGACGCCCGCGCTGAAGTCGCCCTCTTCGCTGTAGATGAATGAAGGCACCCAGTATCCGGGGATCAGGTTCAAGCGCCAGCTATCCATGTGAAAGAAGTAGGAATTGCGCGGCGCCGGAGCGTAGGTTCCGTTGAGGCGCACGATATTGAATCCCTGATCTTCCACCCAGATGCGACCGAGGAAGCGGCCACGGCCAGAGTTCTTTTTGGGAGTAACGTCGAACACGAGGGTGCGTACGTCGCCGAGGAATTCGCGGCGGACATAGCGGAAGTCATAGTGTTCGCGATCAAAGTCGGTGCGGTCGGCATAAACCATCCAGGAGAAGCCCATGGGCTGATACTGGACCTTGAACAGTTTCTGGAATCCGCCCATGAGGCGGGTTTCCATGCCCTTGTCCTGCTCTTTCAGATAGTCCTTGCGGTCGACGGTCTCGCCCATATCCATGCGGCCGAGAAAATAATGGTCGCCGCTGGGCACAGGGCCGAGCTGCGGGTCGGACGTCAGGTTTTGCAAATACGTCTCGACGACCGGTGTACGGTTCGACAGAACTTTAATAAGAGCGTGCTCGCGCTGAATGAACAGGTCCACAACCTGCGACATGGTTGTCGGAGCGGCCTGAGGCGCGGGTTGCGCTTCAGCGGCTGGTGCGGCCGGAGCAGCAGGCTGTGCGGCAGGAGCGGCTTGCGCATCAGCCGGAAGAGGCTGTGCTGAGGGCGCGGCTTGCGGCGCGGGCTGTGAGGTCTGCGTTGCATCTGGCGCAGCCGGTTGTGCGGGCGGCTGTGACTCCGCCGCTTGTTGAGCGGACGCGCCCACGGAAACCAGCAACGCCGCCGTAAGGATCCAATTCGATGTACGCATGACTCTATTCTCCCAGTCCAAACCCAAGTTCTTTGTACAGCTAAAGCAGCAGAGTTACTTCGCCAAAAGTGTTTCCACGATTACTTCAGTACGCCATTTGGAACATGACGTGAACCACCGCCGTCGAATCCACGGGCTGACCATAACGCAAGGCCGGCTTGAAGCGGATCTTGTTGGCGGCGGTGATCGCAGCTTCATCCAAGCCGTGACCGAGGCCGCGAACGACGCGGTTTACGTGCAGCGTTCCGTTGGCCGAAAAACTAACTTCGAGAAGAACTTCGCCTTCCAACTTAAGATCGCGCGCTGCCTGCGTATAAACCGGATTCGGCTTGTACGTGATCTCGACAGGCGTTGTTGCCGGACCCGTCTCAGCCTGGGCAAGCTTTGGTCCCTGACGAACGACTTGCTCCTGACCGAATCCGCCAGTCGAAACGCCTTGTCCGTTGCTGCGGCCGTCGCCTTTGCCGGCGCTGGCAATACCGCTGCCGAAGCCAGCGCTGGCGACTGTGCCCTTGATACCTTTCGCACCGCCGGAGCCATTGCCTTGTCCGGGCCCAGCGGGCATATCAAACGATCCAAGCGAAGCGGTGTAGAGCTTCGCGCCTTGCTTGCCGGTGCCGGGCAATCCATTGGGATCGCCGAAGCCTCCGGTCTGAACTTTCTCGACGGGAGCATTCACCGTCGGCTTAGCTGAGCTTCCGCCGAAATCTCCGGTATGCACAAGCTGAGGACGCGCGCCACCGGCGACCTTCAATACCGGTGCCTGAAATTGATTGACGACGACCTTCGGAGCTTCGACCGGCTGCGGCGCTTCACGGTGCATTTCACGGGGCACGATCAGCTTGGGCTGCTCGAACACAGGAAGCTTCACTGCAGGGAGCAGCTTGGCCTTGATTTCCGGCTTGGGCTTGATCGGCGCCGGCTCGGGACGCAGGGCCGGCATGGGAATAATCTCGGTGATGTGATACTGCGACAGCTGGAGTCTGTCCGGCATGATCAGCCCGAGGTTAATGACAATCAGCAAGAGGAGAAGGACGATGCCATAGGCAGTCGCGATCGCCCGCTTGTTGATCTTGCGTTCGGGCAGTAAACCGAGTTGAAATCCACCAGAAGCTGTCGGCATACACTTTCCTTCCAAATTGGGGCCCAGCCGGGGAGAAGACCGGGGCTTGGAGCTTTAAAAATACGGGAGATAGGACAGGGGGTAAACGTGTCCACGGCTCTTGACCTTCAGTAACGTGGACACATTCCATATGGGGAATCGACCCAAAACGGGCTGGGGACGGAGGGTTTGGGGCGGAAGGCCTGAGCGGGCGGACGAATTGGGCAAGAAAACGGGAACGAGCGGTTGAAAGACGGAAACGATGCTCGCATCGACCGGAAGGATCAGACGATCCATCCAGACGGACGCTGATCAGTGCGGTCCTGTCATCTGCGCCACGGGTTCGGGCTTGAGCGGCAGCGGAACTTCGAGCGTGCCCATGCGGTCGCTAATGCGGTCGCGAACTCCGACGCGAATGGAAACGGCATTCAGCGGCACGACGAGCAATTGGTGGGCGCGGTAGAGGCCGGACTTATTCTGCTCGGACCCGGTTGGCGCCTCGGGAGCGGCATCGTTCACGACACCATTCAAGACCTTTCCGTCGACATCGAATGCGGCGACGGCGAATTCGAGCATGGCTTGCTTGCCGCGAGCGAGTTCATTTTTCAGCAGAGGGTCGAGCACGCGGTATTCCACCACGTAGTTTTGGATCTTGACGGGCCGAACGGGCTTCGCGGGCTTATTTCGCTTGCGAGTGCGGTAGTAGTCCGCCTGTTGCGCGAGTTGCTCCATCTGCTGCGGAGAGGCCAGGCCGGAAGGACCCTCAGCCCGGATATGCGCGGAAAAAATCAGATCGTGCAACATCGGCGCGCCGGGGCGAATGTTTCCCTGAAGCAGGTCGCCGGCCTGCAACGGGAAGACCAGAGGAGTGTGGGAGACAGATTGATCGGCCGTTTCATCTTCCGGAGTCTCTACTTCGGCGCTGTTGCAGTAATTCCGCCGGTACGAGATCGTGTAACCGGTTTCGGCGAGCTTCACGCCGATGCTGTGACACTTGCCATTGTCGGATTCGGTGGGTGGGGCATAGGTGAGGGTGTAGTAGGTCCCGCCTTCTTCGGTCGCTTCGGATAGAACTTCCGCGATGCCGTTGTCGCTGTAGAAAGCGCGCCCTCCTGTCATCGACGCGATTGCGTCCGCGGTACTGTAGCTGCGATTCAGCGAAGTGCCTTTCCCGGCGGTCTGCATTCCCTGCAAGACAGGGTTTGAGGTCGGACTGTTCGTCGTGCTAGCGGGGCCTCCGCCGGGGGCGGGATCGCTGCCGTTGGCGGCGCCGCCGTGGGGCCGCCCGCCAGTGAGAGCGCCTTCTGGATTCACTACGACTCCACGGACGTCGACGGGGTACACCGCGACCTGCGCCTGCGCGAGTTCGTTAATCTCGGCTCGGATTTCTTCCTGGAGATCGGAAGGATCGCCTTCACGGGGGAATAGGTCAATCTCGAACTGTCCCGCCATCCAGATCAGATTCTTTCGTCCTGGAATTCCATCAAGATATTGGCCGATGCGCGTCAGCATATCGAGTGCCGCGTATGGATTCCCTCGTCCATAATTCGCGCCGTAGAGGAATATCCTCGGCAAATTCGGATGAGGATGCCTGCCGTCTAATGCGGCATGGAGCACGTCTTTGTCGGTAGTGAATCCCTGGACCAGATGCAAGTTATCGGTGGCCGAAAAGACTGCGAACCGCGTGCCGTCGGGCTTGCTGTCGATAAACTTCAGCACCTGCTGGCGTTCCGTCATTTGATCCTCCGTTTCCGTATTCAGGAGGTCGAGGAGCATGACATAAAGCGGTCCACGCTCGGGAACTGCGGGGACGTTGAGAAAAATGTTGGGTGGCAGTGGAGCCGCGTTCGCTCCCCGCGAGATGGACGGCTTATTGAAATCGTAGGCATCGAACGAAAGGACCCGCTGCGGTTGTTTGTCTTCGGTGACGGAGAAATCGCTTGCCTTGAGGCCGCGGACGGGCTTGCCGTTGTGATCGAGAACGGTCACATCGACAATGACCCGACGAACCGTCTGGCGGATCGTGATGCTCGGAGCCGGTTGCGGTTCCTGTACCTGGGACGTCCCGGACGTTTGGTTCGGAGTGGCAGAAGGGCTTGGCGCCGGTGAAGTGCCCTGCGTTGCGGCCGGAGCGGAATCAGACTGGGCGCACGCGGGGAGAATCCAAAGAAACGCTGCTCCCAACAGAGAGAGGACAAAAGAGCAAGCAATCCGAAACTTCACACCATACCTCCGACAGCTCAAACTCGGTCTGCGGGGGAATGCTGATATTGTATTCACAATTAGCGAATCGCGGCGGTGACGATGGTGATGAGCTTGAGTCTTACCGTCAACTCTAGCGCTGTCATTCGATGAAACCCGGCTAGGCGGCATTTCACTCGCGAATCCTTCAGGGGCTCCGGATTCAAGGTCGCGATGTTCGGGTCGAAGTGCTTGCGAGCCACCCGATCGTAAACGTTACGCAGGTTCCGAGCATGACCCACCACGTCCAGGGAACGCGGGTCCAGAGCCATAGGTAAAGTTCCACGCCGAAGCCGCAGGCCATGCCCAGCATTGTGCCGGTTCCGTTGGCGCGGCGCGTTAGCGTGCCGAGCAGGAACGCTCCCAGCAGAGCTCCGTAGGCTACGGAGGCGATCTGAAGTCCAACCTCGATGACGCGTCCTGCTTTGTGCAGAGCGATGATTGCCAGCGCGAATAGAATCAAGGCCCAGAAAAACGTCGTCATCCGTGATAGTCGCATCTTCGTGCGTTCGTCCGATTCGGGGCGCAGCCGAGCGTAGAAATCCATGATCGCGCTGGAGGAAAGGGAATTGAGGGCTGCGCTGAGGTTCGACATCGCAGCTGCGAGGATTGCGGCGATCAGCAGTCCCGAGATTCCGTGCGGCATGCGCGTGACGATGAATGTCGGGTAGATGCGATCGGCCCGGCCGAACGCGGAGGATGGCGTGCGGTAATAAGCCCATAGCAGAACTCCGACGGTCAGAAATAATGCAAACTGGAACAGGATCGCGATACCGCTGGAAAGCAGCGCAGTCACAGATTGCTTCTCGCCGCGGGCGGCCAGAAGTCGCTGGACGATCAACTGATCGGTGCCGTGACTGGCTGTAGTGAGAAACGTTCCGCCGATTAGCCCGGCCCAGAATGTGTAGGGAACCCAGAAATCTGGCCGGAAGTCGAAGACTTGAAACTTGCCTGCGCTCGCGGCGGCAGCGTGAATGGCTGTCCAACCGCCCGGAACCAGATGCAGGATTGTCGCGAGACCGACCAGCGTGCCTCCAACGTAAATGAAAGTTTGCACGACGTCGGTCCAGATGACGGCCGCGAGTCCGCCTTCGAACGTATAGATGAGCGTCAATGTGGTAATGATCGCAATCGAGGCCACTTCGCCCGTGCCCAGCGCGATGGACACCACAATCGAAACGGCATACACGCGGACGCCTTCTGCGGCGGCGCGCGTGAGTAGGAACAGTCCGGCAGTAAGAGAACGGAGCCTGCGTCCAAAGCGCTTTTCGATCAATTCGTAAGCAGTGAAGAGGTCGCCGCGGAAGTAGTGTGGCAGGAGCACGAAGCTGATGACCACTCGACCGACGACGTATCCCATGACGACTTGCAGAAAAGCCAGATTGCTGTCGTAAGCCAGGCCGGGGATGCTAATGATGGTGAGCGTGCTGGTTTCGGCGGCGACGATCGACAGCGCGATGGCCCACCAGGGAATATTGCGTCCGGCAAGAAAGTAATCGCGCAGCGTGCGCTGTTTTTTGCGGAAACGCAGGCCAAAGAGAGTGATGCCCGCGAGGTAGAGCGCGATAATCGCGAAGTCGAGCTTGTTCAGGCCCATGCTTATGATCGATCTTGCAAAAGCGCGGGCAAGATGCCCGCACGACAGGCCGGCGAGGCGCCGGCGCTACACTACTTTCCTCGCGACACTTTCTGCTGGATCGTACGCCTCTGACGAAATCGCCACTAGCCATAGATCGCAGTCGCCATCGTTGCGGACGGCGTGGGATTGTCCCGGTGAAACGAGCACGATGACCGCGCTGCTTCCCTCAAACTGGCGCTGCTGTGGAGTCGCGCCCTCACCTTCATCCCAATGCAGCGACCAGTTCGCGCCGGGAAGAACGACGATCGCCTCACGTCGCCGCAAGTGATAATGATTGCCGCGCACGGCTCCGGGCTTGATGGAGGCCGCGTGCACGTCCGACATGCGTCCCACGAACGCTAGAGCTTCGGGCGGAGCGGTGAAGCTGAGTCCGCGGGCATCGCCGCAGTTTTTCAGTTCCGCGATCTGAAGCTTTTCGGTCATGATGTCATCGTTTCGCCCCCACGCGAGCGGCGGAATCCTATTATCGGGGGAATCGTCCGATTGCGCGAGTGAGACTGTGTAGTCCTGGTTGTTCGCGTTCCGAAACTGAGAACGGAGAATTAAGAACAGCGAACTGCTCTGTGTTAGAACTAACCCGTGCCCTACTATCTTGGAATTGACGGTGGTGGAACCAAGACCACGTGTGCCGTGGGCGACGAGTCAGACCTGCTCGCGACGGCTACCAGCGGCCCGAGTAATATCGTTCGCGTCGGCGAAGCGAAGACCCGGGAGTCCTTGTTGCAGGTCGTGCGGCAGGCTTGTGCGGCAGCTGGGATCGCTCCCGAGCAGATTTCGCACACCTGCGTCGGAGGATCCGGGGCGGCCCATCCGGAGTTAGCGGAGAGAGTGCGCGGATTTCTGGCAGAGATTGTTTCTCCTCCAATCGACGTCGTCGGCGACATGCAGACCGCGTTAGAGGCCGCGTTTGGCGACGGGCCGGGGGTGGTCGTGATCGCCGGGACGGGCTCGATCGCATACGGGCGCGATCGCAACGGAAAAACTGCCCGTGCCGGCGGATGGGGATTCGCCATTGGAGATGAAGGGTCGGCGCACTGGATCGGACGCGCCACAGTGAATGCGGTCTTACGCGAAAGTGACCGATCCTATGCGACTGCTGAGTCTCTTCTCCATGGCAAACTCGCTTCCGCTCTGTGCAGGAAGTGGGGCGTGACCTCACTCCCTGACCTTGCTCGATCGGCAAATTCGGTTCCTCCGCCCGATTTTGCCGCGCTGTTTCCCGTCGTTGCAGACAGTAAAGATCCCTTGGCCCTACACGTTCTGTCGACGGCTGGAAAGGAATTGGCTCGAATCGCGGCCACTGTGATTCATCGGCTCTTCCCGAAAGACGAACCTGGTCCCGTCCGGGTGGCCATGATCGGAGGCGTCTTTCGTCATGCAGTACTTGCCAAGGGCGATTTCTACAATGAACTCCGGCAGTTGGATCTGCGCGCCGAAATCAATCCGGTAGTCGTCGATCCGGTACACGGGGCGCTGCGCATGGCGCGTAGAGCGGCGAAGCAGGCCTGAGTCATAGCGGCCGCCTTCGGGGCTGGCGACTGATCATGCAGGAATCTTCTGAAGCCAAAGATGCGGCCGAGTCCGGGTTCCCGACTGCGGAGCCGAATCCCGCTGCTGCTTCTGACAGCACTGTGCTCAATGAAGACTTGGCGCTGGCGCAGCTTGAGAAGCGCGATCTGACTCCGGAAGCGATCCAGCAGATCAGCGACGACTCCGCGGTGATGAAGTCGCGCAAGGTGCGGGTGGCAGTGGCATCGCATCCGCGAGCGCCGCGGCGGATTGCCATGCGCCTGATCCGCGAACTCTATACATTTGAACTGATGCAATTTTCCCTGACGCCAGCCGCGCCCGCCGACCTGCGGCGAATGGCGGACGAACTGCTCGTGTCGCGGCTGGCCTCGATCACGCTCGGCGAACGTATTGCCTTGGCGCGACGCTCGTCCGAGCTTGTGGCCGGGGCGCTGCTCGTGGATAAACAAGCGCGGGTCTGGCAGACAGCGCTTGAGAATCCGCGTCTGACCGAGGTTTCAGTGGTCAAAGCTCTGCAGAGGACCACAGCAACGCCGGCCTTTGTCGAAGCCGTGTGCCATCACGCGAAGTGGTCGGTGCGCGGAGAAATTCGCATTGCGCTCTTGCGCAGCGCGCACACGCCGCTCGCGAGGGCGCTGGAATTCGCGCGGCGCCTGCCGCCCGCTCAACTGCGAGACATTTTGCACGCCTCGCGTTTGCCGGAAAAGATCAAGGGTTGTCTGCGGAAGGAATGCGAAGGATCCGGGAAAAGAGGCTAGGGCTAGAGCGATCTCGATCCTGAGATGTTGGAATCGAGGATGGGAAAATCTCGTGACTCACTGATAGCGATAAGATAGTTTCCCTCAGGGGCTGAAGTCCGCTTCCCAAAACCGCCCTGCAAACCGATTCTGAGAATTAAGGACTGAGAGCCCGGGAACTGCTTTTCTACCTTCCGCCGCCGATTTCCAGAATCGCTCCGGTGACATAAGACGCTGCTGGAGACAGCAGCCAGAGCACGCCTTCGGCGATTTCATCGGGCAGCCCAGCGCGTTTCATCGGAATCGACGGCATTAAGCGCTGCAGGCGTCCGGGCTCGCCATTCGCCGCGTGCAGTTCGGTGTCCGTTAGTCCCGGAGAGACGGCGTTCACGCGAATCCCTTCGGTTGCAACTTCCCGCGCCAAGCCAATCGTGAAGCTGTCGATCGCACCCTTGGTTGCCGCGTAGTGCACCCATTCGCCGGGTGAGCCAGTTTGCGCCGCGCGAGAAGAAATATTCACGATGGCTCCGCCGGTGCCGCCGCGTTTTGTCGACATTCGGCGCACGGCTTCACGCGCGCATAACATCGATCCAGTCACGTTGACCGCGAAAGCAGTTTCGATCTGCGCCACAGAAACGTCTTCGACACGCGTGAAGCCGCCGGTCACGCCTGCATTATTCACGAGAGCCTTGATCGGGCCGAGTTCGCGCTCGGCGGCTTGAAACAGTTTCAGGATCTGATCTTCCCGGGAAACATCAGCCCGAATCGCGAGCGCGCGTCCACCTGCCGCGACGATATGTTCCACAACTTTCTTTGCTTCTGACTCGCCGGAATTGAAGTTGACCGCAACTACGTACCCGCGTTGCGCCGCAAGCTTTGCAACAGATGCTCCAATGCCCCGGCTGGCGCCGGTGACGATGAGAGCTCCGAGTTGAGGGGTGGATTGCGGCATAGTTCCAGCAAGTAGCGATGAGCAATGAGTAGCGAGCAAACAAGCAGTGTGTATTTAGTGATTAGGGAAAAGTGAATTGTGATCAGTCACCAGTGTCAAAAGCATTGCTCACTGCTCATCGCCCTCTACGCTCTCACTTCTTCGCGCTTTCCGTGCATCAGGGCCACGATCGCCTCATAGAGTCGCTTACGCGCTTCGTGGCGCTCGTATGCGCGCGTGATGTAGCGGACGTGTACTTCAATGCCCGCCGCGGTCGGGATCACGTTAATCCCGGGCATCGCCGAGAGCGTCTTCGCCCGGTAACGCGTTGTGGTCTGCTGCCATTCAGCTTCGGCTTTGCCCGCGTTGATCTGCGTTTCTTTTTCAACAAGCTTCTGGATGCCGTCGACGATGACATACGGATCCTGGGTCGGAGGAATCAGCACCTCGAGCTCATCCCACATCCACTGGCCGGAAGTCGTGAAGTTGAAGAAGTGTCCTTCGATAGCGAAGCTGTTGACGAACGAGACGCGGCGGCCCGTGGGATGGCTGGAATCGGTCCAGTTGCCGGTTTCGAGCAGCACGGTTTTGAGTAGGCCGATCTCGACGACTTCTCCGCCAACGCCATTAATCTCGACCCAATCACCAACGCGAATTCCGTTCCGTCCCATAAGTATGAACCAACCGAAAAAGGCGACGATGAAATCTTTCATCGCGACGGTGAGTCCGGCGCCAGCCAGGCCGAGCACTGTCGTCGTCTGAGTCGGCATGCCGAGAATGATGAACAGGATGACCAATGCGCCGACGGCTTGCAGCGCGAATTTCACGACCGAGCGCATGGTATCGATGCGCTTGTTCTCCGCCGAGATCCCGGTGAACAGATGGTCCGTCAATCGCGCCGCGAGGTAAACAGCGAAGATGACGAGCAGAATCCAGAGCCCGGACTCGATCATGTTGTGAAGCGCGGCGCGCTCGCGAATTTCGACCAGGCCGATCCAGTTGGCGTAGATGTCGGTGAGGTCCTGCTCATCCTGAATGCGGCGGCCGCGATCGGCGAGATTTTTCTGATCGAGCGTGAACTGTTTCAGCGCATCAAGGGAGGCTTTTGCGGCGGCCTGCGATTGTTCGCGGCTTGCGGCCGTGGTCGCTCTTGAAAATCCATTCGCCTGCTGGCGCGCGGCTTGGCGGTTCTCCCGGTCTTTTTCGACCTGCGCCGCAAGCTGATCGTGCCGTTTGATCAGATAAGTTTCTTTAGTTGCGGCCTCATCATGCGCCTGTTGCAGCATGGTCCGTTTCTCGCGCAGTGCTTGCCACGCGCGAAGGACGCTCAGGAGCGTGTGCGCCTGGTAATCCGCCTCATGCGGATTGACCGCCGATCCAGCAGGCGCGACATTGTGATCACCCTCTTCGTGCTCTGCCTGCAATCGCATGATCTTTGATTGCGGATCGCCTCCAGCCTGTTCGAGATCCTCGGAGGCATCGTCGAGTTCGTCCTGATCAAGATCCGCCTGCGCCTTGGCGACATCGATCTGATCCTGCAGGTTGTCTTTCTGCGATTCCGGAGCGGAAGCCAGTTTCTTGGTCAGCAGCGCAAGTGTGTCCTGGTCGTCTTTCAGCGTCTGCTGCGCTTTCATCTTGCGAGCGGCAATCTGCTTGGCTTCCGCAGAAAGCGGCGGAGGGTTCAGTTGTGCCGTACGTAGCGCGTCGAAAAACGCGAGGTCTACTTCGTGATCACCGGTCTTCTCTGCTTCGTGGGCAAGACCCTGCTCATCGGGAGTGCCGGCCGTTGCGGCCATGCGCCGCGCGGTATCGAGCGGACGCTGGTCGACTAGAGGATGCTGACCTTGTTTCGTTCCCCCGGTTTTCTTGCCCGGAGTAGGCGAAGAGTCCTCAGCTGACGGCTGCGGAAGCGGCCGCGTCCACAGCAGACCTCCGACCGCAACGGCCACCAGCAGGAGCAGGAGAATTGCGATGATCCACTGCCGCAGTTTCATGACGATGCCAACGTTCTGTGCGGACACCACTTTAGCAAGAAACGACGTCGGGATGCGATTAGAGAAACGGCAGGTTGTCGTTGCGCACGTTCGTAATCTGCTGCGGGCGGGGAATCGTCCTTAACATAGCAGCGTCCATGCGTGAATACTTGCAATCGATGATCGATGAGCCGTGGAAACCAGTGTCGCGACCGGCTGTTGTTGCGTGGATCGTCTGCTACCTGGCGTTTCTCGCCTATGCGTTCTCGGCGCATGGCGGATTTCTTTTCATCGACAGCGCCAATTTAGTTGTGCATGAAGGCGGGCACAACCTGTTCGGTTGGTTCGGTCCGACGCTCGGCCTGTTAGGAGGCACGTTGCTGCAGTGGCTGGTCCCATTTCTTCTGGCGGCGTACTTCTTCACGCAGCGTCAGGTCGCGGGATTCGTCTTCTGCCTGTTCTTCTTTTTCGAAAACTGGCTTTACACCGCGACCTACATGGCCGACGCGCGCGCGCAAGTCCTGCCGCTGGTGACGACGGGCGATCCGGATTTCGTGGAGCACGATTTCTACAAGATCTTCTCGAGCCTCGGCGTGTTGAACTACGACACGAAAATCGCGGCGGTGGTGCGGATCCTGGGCTGGTTGGGGATGATCGGGTGCGTGGTGTGGCTCGGGGCGAGATATAAGGACGAAGTCAAGTAGCGCCGGCATTCTGCCGGCTATCGCTGAGGGAGAATCGCCCTCGGCACCAACCCGACAATCTCGGTGTCTAACGGACTAGAATCATCGTGCCCATGTTTCGGGCGGATTCCTGCGAGGCGCTTATGAAAGTCCGGGCGTTGTCGATCGTATTCATCGCATCTCTCTTTTTCCAATCTGCTCCAGCGTGGGCGCAGTCTTACCAGAGTAAAATGGACCTTGGCGTTGCTGCCTACAGGAACAGCCATTACCAGGAAGCGATGCAGCACTTTCGCAAGGCGGCTGACCTTGATCCCAGCCAGATGAACGCACACCTGTACCTGGCGACTGCCTGCGTCAGTCAGTACATTCCGGGAGTCGATTCGCCTGAGAACAAGCAATTCGCCGACGATGCGATCGAACAATACCGTATCGTTCTCGACAGCGATACTAGAGAACAGCAGCGAATCAACAGCGCGAAGGGAATTGGGTATCTGTATCTGAACATGAAGAGCTGGGACGAGGCGAAGAAGTATTACCGGATCGCGTCAGACATGGATCCTAATGATCCGGAAAATTTCTACTCGCTCGGTGTAATCGATTGGACGGTCTGTTACAGCGCAAGAATGGAGGCGCGTGCACAACTGAAGCTGCGACCGGAGGAACACCTTGACCCGAACCAGCCCGAGCAGAGAAAGATATGCGACGAGTTACAAGCTAAGAACTCGTCATCCATAGAAGATGGCATCAGCAATTTGAAAAAGGCGATCGATCTGTGCCCTGATTACGATGACGCGATGGCATATATAAACCTGATGTACCGCGAACGGGCCGATGTGGAGTGCTACGACGCGGCTGCGCGTGAACGGGACCTAACCACAGCCGACGAGTGGGTTGATAAGACTCTGGCAACGAAAAAAGCAAAAGCGAAGAAGGCAGATCAGCCGATGGATGCTACGGCACCCAGTCCGCAATAAAAATATTCGTCTCATGCGGCGCCTTGCCGTTTCGATTCGAGGCCCACACGAGTTTTTTGCCATCCACCGAAAACATAGGGAAGCCGTCAAAGCCGTCGCTGTAGGTGATGCGCTCGAGTCCCGTGCCGTCCGGATTCATCATCCACAATTCGAAGTTTCCCTCGCCGCCGGTGGCGTGGGTCGTCGGATCGTAGTTGGACGAAAAAATGATCTTCTTTCCATCGGCGGTAAAAGCTGGGCCGAAGCTCGCGGCGCCGAGGTTGGTAATCTGCCGCTTGTCAGTGCCGTCGGATCTCATGATCCAGATTTCAAGCGAGGTCGGGCGAATCAGATTCTGCGCCAGCAGTTCCTTGTAGTCGGCAATTTCTTTTTCGGTCTTCGGATGGTAGGCGCGATAGACGATCCACTTGCCGTCAGGAGAGAAAGTCGGGCCGCCGTCGTATCCGAGTTCGTGCGTAAGTTGCTTCACGTGCGTGCCGTCTGCATCCATCGTGTAGATATCGAGGTCGCCATTGCGAACTGAGGTGAAAGTGATCTTCTTGCCGTCGAGCGAGATGGTTGCTTCGGCGTCGTAGCCCGGCGTGTTCGTGAGTTGCTTGAGGTTGGATCCGTCGGGATTCGCGGTGAAAATGTCGTATCCGGTGTAGACGCCCCAAACGTAGCCCTTGGAATAATCGGGCTTTGGCGGGCACTCGGGGCTGGCCAGATGCGTGGACGCGTAAAGAATCTTTTTGCCGTCGGGAAAGAAGAAGCTGCAGGTGGTGCGTCCCTTGCCGGTCGAGACCATGTGCTGATCGCTGCCATCGATGTTCATCTCGAAAATCTGATCGCACTTCACATCGCCGTGAGACGACTGATAGATCAGCTTCTTTCCGTCAGCGGAGAAATAGGCTTCGGCGTTCTGTCCGCCAAAAGTCAGCTGATGAACGTTGCGCAGATGCTTCTCCTG
>Ga0335081_10010333_pt1 | contig 15079 bp, 12 predicted proteins | sample Lox_Sample_35_FD_206713 | JGI IMG/M metagenome (GOLD analysis project Ga0335081, IMG submission 206713) | Soil microbial communities from Loxahatchee National Wildlife Refuge, Florida, United States - Lox_Sample_3.5 | ecosystem: Environmental > Terrestrial > Soil > Wetlands | place: USA...
GTGTCCGGTGGGGCGCCCGGGGATAGCCGGGTGGTGGGACGCCACGGGGGTCCGCGAGACGGCGCGCTTACTCGGGCCGAGTTGTCCCGACCTCGTGATGTCAGTTGGACAAGGCAGGCTGCTGTAGCCAGTGGATCCGCAGCCCGCCTGGCCTGCCGGGTTCCTTGATCCAGGCAAGAACGCTAGGCAGAACCTCGACTGCCCCGAAGTGCGCGACGTGCGACTGCACGCTGGCGATTGATGTCGGGATCCGCCTCGCGAGCCAGTATGCGTGCTTGACCGGGGAGAACCGATCCTCCTCGCCGTGCCACAGCAAGACAGGTGCCCTAATCGAGGACAGGTCGAAGCCCCACGGCCGACGCAGAGCCTTCACGTCGTCGATCCAGCCGTCCGCGCTGTGACGCAAGGCCTCGGCATAAGTGTCAGCGAGAAGTCCCCGGATGGCGACGTCGTCGACGACCCTGTGGTCCGGGATTGCGAGGTCCTGATTCAAGTTCTCAAGAAGAGTCTCTGGATTGCGGCGAATGCGGTCGGCGAGATCGATAAGTTTGGCCTCGAGGGCGGCCGTGTCACTGTAGGCCATTCCGAAGTTATTCACATTGGACTGAGCCATTCCGTCGTACCAGTCAAGGTCCTTGGCGTCGGACGGTGCGAGGCTTACTAGCACGGCCGCACTCTGAACCCGGTCAGGAAGCAATGCCGCACAGGCTAGGGCGTGCGGCCCGCCTGCGGAGCGGCCCACGACACTGAGTTTCCTGAGGCCGAGGTGATCGGCTATGGCCCGAACGTCCGAGGCGGCATCTGCGACAGTGCGTCCGGTATGCCGGCTGGATCCGCCGTATCCTGGCCGGTCGTAGCAGATGAGCCGGACGCCGAGGCGGTACAGTACGCTCGACCGCGGCTTTGGGCCTCGCCTACTTCCCGGCATCCCGTGGAACAGGAAGATCGGCATACCGACAGGGTCGCCGGTAATCTCCACGGCCAGATCACGCCCACCTGAGACGCGGACCACCGCCACCATAACCTCCCAAGGCGCTCCCGGCTATCCACGCCTAGGCCATCCTAGGGTGGCGGGTGCTTGCGCGTGTCACAGAGGCCGCCGTCGGATTGGCCTCGACCTTCGACGGCGGCGCAGCTAGGTCACCGCGTTCTGCGGCGAGCCAGCGACCGGTCGACGACGGCGCTGACGGTCTGGCCGGTGCAGGCGCCGATGAGGGCGCCGGCGACCGTGTCGCCGGGGTAGTGCACGCCGGTGTGGACCCGGGAGTAGGCCACGGCACCGGCCAGGAACTGCAGGGCGGTCGCCAGCCAGGGGTTGTCGCGGCTGATCGCGGTCGCGAATGCGAACGCCGAGGCGGAATGCCCGGAAGGGAATGAGGCCGACGACGGCATCTTGACGTGCCGGGAGTCGGGCACGCCGGCCTCGGTACGGTCGGGTCGGTGCCGCCCGGACGCTGACTTCATGCCGAGGTTGACAGCGGCGGAAGTGACCGCGACAGCCAGGACGCCGCGTGCTGCTGCGCGCCGGCCGGACGGGCCGGTGAGCGCGAGCCCGGCGGCGATGGCAAGCCAGAGCTTGGAGTAGTTGGCCGAGTTGGAGAGCCGGCGCATCGCGCGGTCGAGCGAGGGAGTCGGAACACCCGCGATGGCCTCGTAGACAGCCCGGTCGACGGCACCGAGCTGGCGCAGCGCATCGGCGAGGCGCTGTCTGGCTCGCTCGCCGGGCCCTGCTGACCCACCGAGCCTGGCGAGTTCCTCGGCGATCCGGTCAGCGGCGGCCGACGGTGCCTGACCCGCGCCCGCATGCCGTCGATCGGCCGCGTCGTCCCCTCGGGAGCCCCCCATGCTGGCCATCGCCGCATGCTAACTCCGCTGCCAGGCGGCCGTGCCGGGCAGGGCAGCCAAGTTGCACCAGATAGCTTGACGTCGAGAGAAATTGTCAAGTACTCTGGCAAAGTAACTTGACATCAAGATACTTCGTTCGGCGGCGCGCGCGGCGGGCGCGCCGCGGACGCACGCCGGGCACCAGTAGCGGGTGCCGCACCGGCCGGGCTGGGCGCGGGGGCGGCAGTGGACTGCGGCAGGATTGCCGTGGGAGACGCAGAGCAGCGGGAGGATGGCATGACAGCGAACAGCTTGGGCGCTCGCGGCACGCTGACGGCGGCTGGGACGACGTACCAGATCTACCGGCTGGACGCCGTGCCTGGCGCACAGACCCTGCCGTTCAGCCTGAAGATCCTGCTGGAGAACCTGCTGCGCACCGAGGACGGCGTGAATGTCACGGCCGATCACATCGGCGCGCTGGCCAGGTGGGACCCGACCGCCGAGCCGGACACGGAGATCCAGTTCAGCCCGGCCCGGGTGATCATGCAGGACCTAACCGGCGTGCCCGCCGTGGTGGACCTGGCCAGCATGCGCGAGGCCATGCGCGCGCTCGGCGGCGACCCGGAGAAGATCAACCCGCTGGTCCCGGCCGAGCTCGTGATCGACCACTCGGTGATCGCTGATGTCTTCGGTCGGCCGGACGCGTTCGAGCGGAACGTGGAGCTCGAGTTCCAGCGCAACTCCGAGCGGTTCGCGTTCCTGCGCTGGGGCCAGCAGGCGCTGCGCCAGTTCCGGGTGGTCCCGCCCGGCACCGGCATCGTGCACCAGGTCAACATCGAGCACCTGGCCAGGGTGGTCATGACGGCAGACGCCGAGGCCGGCCCGCTTGCCTACCCCGACACCTGCGTGGGCACCGACTCGCACACCACGATGGAGAACGGCCTCGGCGTGCTCGGCTGGGGCGTGGGGGGAATCGAGGCCGAGGCCGCGATGCTCGGCCAGCCGATCTCGATGCTGATCCCGAAGGTGGTGGGGTTCCGGCTGATCGGCGAGCTGCCGTCCGGCGCGACCGCCACCGACCTGGTCCTGACCATCACCGAGCTGCTGCGCAAGCACGGCGTGGTCGGCAAGTTCGTGGAGTTCCACGGCGACGGCGTGGCCGCGGTGCCGGTCGCGAACCGGGCCACGATCGGCAACATGAGCCCCGAGTTCGGCTCCACCTGCGCGATCTTCCCGATCGACGCGGAAACCCTGGCCTACCTGCGGCTGACCGGCCGGCCGGCGGAACAGGTCGCTCTTGTCGAGGCCTACGCCAAGGAGCAGGGCCTCTGGCACGACCCGGCCGCCGACACGAGCACCAGGTACTCTCAGCAGCTTCAGCTCGACCTCGCCACCGTGGTGCCGTCGATCGCCGGGCCGAAGCGGCCGCAGGACCGGGTGGCGCTGGCCGACGCCAAGCAGTCGTTCAGGGACGCGCTCGGCTCCTACGTGCACCTGCCCAGCCTGGACAACGGCATCGCGGGCACGTTCCCCGCCTCCGACCCGGTGGCCGGCGGGCTGGACGACCGGCCGACGGCGCGCACCCCGGTCACGCTGGAGGACGGCACCCAGACCAGCGTGGACCACGGCTCGGTGGTGATCGCCGCGATCACCTCGTGCACCAACACGTCGAACCCGTTCGTGATGGTGGGCGCCGCGCTGCTGGCCCGCAACGCGGTGGAGGCGGGCCTGACCCGCAAGCCGTGGGTGAAGACCACGCTGGCGCCGGGCTCCAAGGTGGTCATGGACTACTACGAGCGCGCGGGCCTGACCTCGTACCTGGAGAAGCTGGGGTTCAACCTGGTCGGCTACGGCTGCACCACCTGCATCGGCAACTCGGGCCCGCTGCCCGAGGCGATCAGCGCCGCGGTCGCCGACAACGACCTCGCGGTCGTCTCCGTGCTGTCGGGCAACCGTAACTTCGAGGGCCGGATCAACCCGGACGTGAAGATGAACTACCTGGCCTCGCCGCCGCTGGTCGTCGCTTACGCGCTGGCCGGGACCATGGACATCGACCTGAGCACCGAGCCGATCGGCACCGGCTCGGACGGCAGCCCGGTCTACCTGGCCGACATCTGGCCGTCCCCGGCCGAGGTCGAGGAGGTCGTGCACGGGTCGGTCGCGCCGGAGATGTTCAGCAGGGACTACGCCGACGTGTTCGCCGGGGACGAGCGCTGGCAGGACCTCGACGTGCCCGGCGGCGAGGTGTTCGAGTGGGACGAGTCGTCCACCTACGTGCGCCGCCCGCCGTACTTCGACGGCATGCCCGCCGAGCCAGCGCCGGTGACCGACATCCACGGCGCCCGGGTGCTGGCGATGCTCGGCGACTCGGTCACCACCGACCACATCTCCCCGGCCGGCGCGATCAAGTCGGACAGCCCCGCCGGGCAGTACCTGACCAGCCACGGGATCGAGCGGCGGGACTTCAACTCCTACGGCTCGCGGCGCGGCAACCACGAGGTGATGATCCGCGGCACGTTCGCGAACATCCGGCTGCGCAACCAGCTCGCGCCGGGCACCGAGGGCGGCGTGACGGTCAAGCTCCCCGAGGGCACCCAGACGTCGATCTACGAGGCCTCCCGCGCGTACGCGCAGGGGGGGACGCCGCTGGTCGTGCTCGGCGGCAAGGAGTACGGCTCGGGGTCGTCGCGCGACTGGGCGGCCAAGGGCACCGCGCTGCTCGGCGTCCGCGCGGTCCTTGTCGAGTCGTTCGAGCGGATCCACCGGTCCAACCTGATCGGGATGGGCGTGCTCCCGCTGCAATTCAAGCCCGGCGATAACGCAGCCTCACTCGGGCTCACCGGCACCGAGGTCTACGACATCACTGGGATCGAGGCCCTGAATTCTGGCCGGACGCCGCGCGAGGTCACGGTCACCGCGGACGGCAAGCAGTTCAGCGCCATCGTGCGGATCGACACGCCAGGCGAGGCCGAGTACTACCGGCACGGCGGGATCATGCAGTACGTACTCCGCTCGCTGCTGGCCAGTCGCTGACGGCGCGGAGGTGACGGCGGCCAGCAAGGGAAGCGACAGCAGGCCGGTCGGCGGCGTGGACACTGCCCGCGGTCACGCGGGCCGCGCGCCCGTCGGCGGCGTCCTGCTGATGTGCGGCATCCTCGCGGTCGCCTTCAACCTGCGCGCCGCGATCACCAGCCTGCCGCCGATCTTCCCCGAGCTGACCTCGGTCGCCGGGTTGTCCGCGCCGACCGAGGCGGCGCTGGCCGCCGTGCCGGTGCTCAGCTTCGCCGTCGTGTCCGGACTCGCCCCGCTGATGGCTCGCCGCGTCGGCGAGGAACGCGTCATCGGACTTGCCCTGGTCCTGCTGGCCGGCGGTCTCGGGCTGCGGGCCGCGGCGCCAGGCACCGGGCTGTTCCCCGGCACGATCATCGCCAGCGGCGCGATCGCGCTGATGAACGTACTGATGCCGAGCCTGATCAAGCGGCGCCGCCCGGACCTCGCTGGCCTCGCAATCGGGATGTACATGATGACGCTGACCGCGGGCGCGGTGCTCGCGGCGGCCGTAGCTGTGCCGGTCTTCACCGCGGCAGGCAGCGGGGGCGCGTCGGTCCGGCTGGCCCTCGGCATGTGGGCCATCCCCGCGCTGCTGGCCAGCGCGGTCTGGCTGGCGCAGCTGCGGTTCCGCACCGTGCCGGCCGCCGACGGCGGCAGCCGGGGCGTGCTCGCCATGGCGAGGCAGCCGCTGGCCTGGCAGGTCACGGCCTTCATGGGGCTGCAGAGCCTGTCCTACTACGCCACCTTGTCCTGGTTCCCCACCATGTTCCGTGACCACGGGATCAGCGCGGTCCAGGCCGGCAACCTGCTCGCGCTGATGAACGTGGGCAACGCGATCACCGGGCTGCTCGTGCCGGTGCTCGCGCACCGGGCCAGGGACCAGCGGCCGATCGCGTGCGCCGCGGTCGCGCTGATCATGGTCGGCCTGGCCGGGTCGGCGTTCGCGCCGAACGTCGCCGTGATCGGGTTCGTCGCCCTGCTCGGGCTCGGCCAGGGCGGCGCGTTCAGCCTCGCGGTGTTCCTGTTCGCGGCACGGGCCGCCGACAGTCACACGGCCGCCTCACTGTCCGGCTTCGCCCAGGGAATCGGCTACCTGGTGGCCAGCGCGGGCCCGCTGCTGCTTGGCTTCCTGCGGGCCGCGACCGGCAGCTGGACGGTGCCGGTGCTCATGCTGATGGTCGTCGCGGTGGCCCAGCTCGCGGCGGGCCTGCTGGCCGGCCGGAACCGAACCGTGGGTGCGGCTCAGCCCGTCCCGGCCTGACCGGCGACGCCGGTGAGCCCCGTGAGACCGCTCAGCAGGGCGCTGGCGTCCCAGAGTCGGCGGGCGAGGTCATCGTCCCTGGCCGCCGCGGACGGCTGGCGCAGCTTGCGGCTGACGTAATAGCCGCCGCTCTGGCCGGTCACCATAGGCGAGGCCGCGAGGTAGATCACCGTGCGGGCACCGGACTCCGGCGAGCGCAGGAACGGGCCGGCCACCATGAGCCCAAGCCGCAGCCACGTGCTCCCGGTCTGGCCGAACCTGGTGTGCACGGTGCCCGGATGCAGACAGGTAGCGGTCACTGCGGTGCCGTCGAGCCGCCTGGCCAGCTCCCTGGTGAACAAGATGTTGGCCAGCTTGCTGTTGGCGTAGGCGAGCATCGGCAGGTAGCGCCGCTCGAGCTGGAGGTCGGCCAGGTCGAGCCTGGCGCCGTGGTGCGCGGTGGATGCCACCGTGACCACCCTGGCGGGCGCGCTGGCTTCGAGCCTGGCCAGCAGCAGGTTCGTCAGCAGAAACGGCGCCAGGTGGTTCAGTGCAAGCGTGTGCTCGATGCCGTCCGCGGTGAGCTGCCTGGAGCCGATCACCTGGCCGGCGTTGTTGACCAGCACGTCGATGCGGTCACGCTCGGCCAGCCGCCCGGCCACCTCCCTGACCTGGTCGAGGCTGGTCAGGTCGGCGAGCTCGAGCGACGGCTGGCCGGCGGTCGCCGCGGCGGCGACGTCGGCGAGCGCCGCCTCGCCGCGGCCGCGGTCCCGGCATACAAGCACCACGGTCGCGCCGAGCCTGGCCAGGCCGATCGAGGCGGCCCTGCCGATGCCCGAGCTCGCGCCCGTCACCACGCAGACCCTGCCGTCCACGGACCAGGGTCCGGGCGGCGGGGTGGGTTCGGGATCGGGCACGGCGGTCTCCAATCGGGTCAGCCGTAGCGGTAGCCGGCCGCGGCGCTGCCCTGCGGCGCGACCGCGAGGCCAGCGCCCCAGGCGGTGGCGGTGCCGGGCACCAGCGCGCAGGCCAGCACCTCGTTGGCCGGGTCGGAGCTCACGACAGACGTGTGCCAGGTCCCGGCCGCGGTCCGGTCGAGCACCACCGACGGGCTCTTGCCTGAGTTGGCGATCACCCACAGCCCGCCGCTGCCGTCACGGCACATGCCGGTCGCCGCGACCGTGCCAGGCGTCCGCAGGGCAGTCCAGCCGCGCCCGTCGAAGTGGGCGAGCTCCGGCTTGCCGGACACCGATCCAGCCACCCAGACGTCCGCGGTGCTCAGCGCTAGCACGTGGGAGTAGCGGAACCCGACCAGCGCCGCCGGCCTGACCACGTGCCAGGACGACCCTGACAGGTGCAGCAGCTCGTCGTCCGGCCGTCCCGCTCCGCCTGCCGCCCCGATGCCCCACAGGTCATCCGAGGACGCCTCGCTTGCCTGGTAGACGTCCCCGCCTGGACCGCGCACGCGGCTCCAGGCCTTCCCGTTGAAGTGCCAGGTCCCGGCCCCGAGGTGGCGGTCGCCGGTGGTGCCGAACACCCAGACGTTGGCCGGGCTGATCGCGATGATCCCGGTGAACCTGGTGCCCGCCGCCCAGCGCCCGCGCGGCTGCACGGCCCACGTCTTGCCGTCGAAGCGCAGCACCGAACCGCCGAGGTAGGTCACCGCCCAGATGTCCGATGCCGACGTGGCGCTGACCGCGGTGATCCAGCTGTGCGGGCCGGACGGCAGCGGAACCGGCACCGGCCGCTCGCCGCGCAGTTGCTCGGTCTCCGGCTTGCCGCGGCCGCCGATGTTGGATCCGCCGAAGAACCAGGTCGCGCCGGGCTCGACCAGGACGGCGTCGTACTGGCTGTGGTTGGTGCCCGGCGGCAGGTACTGAATCGCCAGCCGCAGGCTCCAGGAGGGCGCGGCGGTCGGCGGGCGCACCACGGTCGCGGCGGCCGCCCCGCCCGCCGCGACCACGCAGCAGCTGGCGGCCAGCATGAAGCAGCCGGCGGCCAGCGCGGAGCGGCGGGCGGCTCGCACGGGGGCGCGCATGAGCGCGGCCCGGCCGCGGGTCATCCGGTGGTCGCTGATCACGATGCCTCCCGGCACCGAAGACTAGCCATAGCGCCGGAGTTTCGCGAAGCGCGTCCGGTGCGGCATGTGGCGCACACTCCGCAGCCCGCTCGAAATAGACTCGTTAGGTTCGCTCCCTGTTCGCAAGGACGGGGGCCTGCGGGTCCGGGCACCGGAGGTTCCGGCATCCGGCGCACCGGGCAAGGTTCCGGACGTGCGCGACTGGCGCCCGCCGAGCGATGTGAGGAGCGCACCAGATGACGGCGGACAAGGCGACACTGCTGCACTCGATCGGCAGCCCCGACGACGTCAAGGCGCTGAGCCAGGAGGACCTGCCGCTGCTCGCGCAGGAGATCAGGACGTTCCTGATCGAGGCGGTGTCGCGCAACGGCGGTCACCTGGGCCCGAACCTCGGCGTGGTGGAGCTGACCATCGCGCTGCACCGCGTCTTCGACTCGCCGTCCGACCACATCGTCTGGGACACTGGCCACCAGTCCTACGTGCACAAGCTGCTGACCGGGCGGCTGGCCGGGTTCGGCAGGCTGCGGCAGAGCGGCGGGGTCTCCGGCTACCCGAACCGGTCGGAGTCCGAGCATGACCTGGTGGAGAACTCGCACGCCTCGACCAGCCTGTCCTACGCCGACGGCCTGGCCAAGGCCATCGCCCTGCGCGGCGAGACGCACCGGCACGTGGTCGCCGTGATCGGCGACGGGGCGCTCACCGGCGGGATGGCCTGGGAGGCGCTGAACAACATCGCGGGGGCCAGGGACCGGCCGGTCGTGGTCGTGGTGAACGACAACGGGCGCTCCTACCAGCGGACTATCGGCGGGCTCGCCGACCATCTGGCCACGGTCCGGGTGTCGCAGCGCTACGAGCAGGTGCTCGACCTGGTCAAGACCACGCTGTCGCACACGCCGCTGGTCGGCCCGCCGCTGTTCGAGACGCTGCACGGGATCAAGAAGGGCCTGAAGGACGTGCTGCAGCCGCAGGTGCTCTTCGAGGACCTCGGCCTGAAGTACCTCGGCCCGATCGACGGGCACGACGAGCAGGCGCTCGAGCACGCGCTCGGCCGGGCGCGCGAGTTCGGCAGCCCGGTGCTCGTGCACGTGATCACCCAGAAGGGCCGCGGCTACCCGCTGGCCGAGGAGAACGACGAGGACTGCCTGCACCAGGTGCCGCCCGGCGCCCCGGTGCAGATCGAACGGCCGTCGGCCAATGGCGCGTCAGCCAACGGTTCGGCGCCGAAGGCCGCCGCCCCGGCCAGGCGCGGCTGGACCCAGGTGTTCGCGGACGAGATCGTGGACATCGGCGCCCGCCGGCCCGACATCGTGGCGATCACGGCAGCGATGCTGCACCCGACCGGCCTGGCCAAGTTCGGCGCGGCCTACCCGGACCGGGTGTTCGACGTCGGCATCGCCGAGCAGCACGCGGTGACCAGCGCCGCGGGCCTCGCCATGGGCGGCATGCACCCGGTCGTGGCGATCTACGCAACGTTCCTGAACCGGGCGTTCGACCAGGTGCTGATGGACGTGGCCATGCACCGGCTGCCGGTCACGTTCGTGCTCGACCGGGCCGGGGTGACCGGGCCGGATGGCGCGAGCCATCACGGCATGTGGGACGGGTCGCTGCTGCAGATCGTGCCCGGCATGCGGGTCGCGGTGCCGCGCGACGGCGCCAGGCTGACCGAGCTGCTGCGCGAGGCCGTGTCGGTGGCGGACGGGCCGACCGCGATCAGGTTCCCGCGCGGCACCGTGCCCGACGATCTGCCGTCGGTCGGCAGCATGGGCGGCATGGACGTCCTGGCCAGGCCGGCCGAGGGCACCGGCAGCGACGTGCTGCTCGTGGCGGCCGGCCCGATGGCCGGCCTGGCCGTGGAGGCCGCCGGGCGGCTGGCCGGTCAGGGGATCGGGGTCACCGTGGTCGACCCGCGCTGGGTCAAGCCGCTCGATCCGGCTCTGGCGCAGGCGGCAGCCGCGTACAAGCTGGTCGCCACGGTGGAGGACAACGGCGTGGTGGGCGGTTTCGGCGACGCGGTCGCCCGGCTGCTGCGCGAGACGGGCACGGCCACCCCGCTGCGCACGTTCGGCCTGCCGCAGCGATTCCTGAGCCATGGCGAGCGCGGCGAGGTGCTCGCCGGGGCCGGCCTGACACCGCAGCACCTGGCCAGGGAGATCACCGGGGCCGTGGCCGGGCTGACGCCCGACCTCGTGCCCGACGGTCAGGACTGAGCGCCCGCGGCCCTGAGCAGGCGGCCGCCCACGTCGCGCAGGTACTCGACCAGTTCGGGCGGCTCGAGCACGGTGAACTCGGCGCCGAGGTCGGCGAAATGGAACATCATCGCCGCCAGCGAGTCCGCGCCGGTGGTGAGCAGACAGCGACCGCTCCCCGCGTCCTGCAGCATCCCCGAGGCCGGGGTGACTCGCTCGCTGACCTCGCGCAGCGGCGCGTGCACCAGGATCCTGGCCTGGTACCGGTACGGCGCGGTGGTGACCGCGGCGGCCACGAAGGCGCCCGGGTCGGGCGCGTCCCTTGGCGCGAACCTGCCGCCGGTCGTGACGCCGCCGATCCGGTCCACCCGGAACGTGCGCCACTCGTCGCGCTCGGTGTCGAAGGCCATCAGGTACCAGCGGTAACCGGTGCTGACCAGCCGGTGCGGCTCCACGGCGCGGGCACTTGCCGCGCCGCCGTGGTCGCGATAGCCGAAGTTCAGCCGCTGGTGCCCGCGGCAGGCGCGGGCCAGCGCGGTCAGCAGCGCCTGGTCCACGCCGCCGGCCGGCCCGGGCAGCGGCACGGTCGCGTGCGCGAGCGCGGCCGTGCGCTCGCGCAGCCTGGCCGGGAGCACCTGGTCGAGCTTGGCCAGCGCGCGTACCGAGGCCTCGGGGAGCCCGGCCACCGCATGGGTGGCCGCCGCCCGCAGCCCGACCACGACCGCCGTCGCCTCGTCATCGTCGAGCAGCAGCGGCGGCAGCGTTCCGCCGGCACCGAGCCGGTAGCCGCCGCCCGGACCGGGCACCGAGTCCACCGGGTAGTCCAGGTCGCGCAGCCGCTGCACGTCCCGGCGGAGCGTGCGGGTCGTGACGTCCAGCCGTGCCGCCAGCTCGGCTCCGGTCCACTCCGGGCGGGCCTGCAGCAGAGCCAGCAGCCGGAGCAGCCGGGCGGAGGTATCCAGCATGGTGCGATTATTCCGCCAGACGAGGACCGATACTGTCCGCAATCGGGACTACCTTCGTCGCATGGACCTGGACTGGACGACCGACCTCGCCGAGCAGCTCGACTGGCAGTGGCGCGAGAACATGCGACCCCGGCTGGACAGCCTCACCGACCGCGAGTACTTCTGGGAGCCGGTTCCCGGATGCTGGAGCGTGCGCCCGCGAGCCGAATCGGCCGCGCCGCGGGCCGTGGGCACCGGGGACTTCGTGTACGAGTTCGCCTACCCCGAGCCAGAGCCGCCGCCGGTGACCACGATCGCCTGGCGGCTGGCGCACATGATCGTGGGGGTCTTCGCCAGCCGCAACGCCGGGCACTTCGGCGGCCCGCCAGCGGACTGGGAGAACTGGGAGTACGCGCCCACGGCGGCGGCCGCGCTCGATCAGCTCGACGAGGTCTACGCGGCCTGGATCGCCGGCGTTCGCGCGCTGGACGCCGACGGCCTGGCGCGGCCCTGCGGCCCGGCCGAGGGACCGTACTCCGACTGCCCGCTGTCCCAGCTGGTGCTGCACATCAACCGCGAGGCGCTGTGGCACGGCGGCGAGATCTGCCTGCTCCGCGACCTGTACCTGTGGAAGAAGGCCGACCACGATGCCCTATGACTTCCAGGTGACGATCGACGCCGCCGAGCCGCACCCGCTGGCGGCCTGGTGGGCGCAGACGCTCGGCTGGGCGGTGGAGCCGCAGGACGAGGACTTCATCCGCCGGATGATCGCCGAGGGCTACGCGACCGAGGCCGAGACCATGACCTACAACGGCTCGCTGGTCTGGAGCTCCGGCGCCGCGATCAACCACCCGGAGGGCGGCCGGCCGCGGGTCCTGTTCCAGCAGGTGCCCGAGGCCAAGTCCGGCAAGAACCGGCTCCACCTAGACGTGCGGGTAGGGGAGGAGAACGTCGATGCGGCCGTGGCCGAGCTGACCGCCCGCGGCGCGACGTACCTGCACAAGGCGAACCAGGGTCCGCACTGGTGGATCACCATGGCCGATCCCGAAGGCAATGAGTTCTGCGTGACCTGAGGGCAACGAGTTCTGCGTGACCTGAGCGAATGGCTGCGGCTCGCGCCCGCGGCCGCCGGCCGTTCAGCGCTCGACCACTCGCGGTTTGGGTGCACAATCACGTTCATGGACACGCTCACCGTCGCCGTCGTCGGGTCTGGCCCGGCCGGCCTGTACACCGCCGAGGCACTGATCAAGCAGGGCGCGGCCCTCGACCCGCCGCGAGCGATCAGGGTCGACGTGCTCGACCGCCTGCCCACGCCGTACGGCCTGGTCAGGTACGGTGTCGCGCCGGACCACAAGTCGATCAAGTCGATCGCCGACTACCTGCGGGGGGTACTCGAACACGAGGGCGTGAAGTTCATCGGCGCGGTCCACCTCGGCAATGACGTGACCAGAGCCGACCTGCTGTCCTGTTATGACGCGATTGTCTACGCGACCGGCGCGATGCGGGACCGGCGGCTCGGCATCCCGGGCGAGGACCTGCCGGGGAGCTACGCGGCGACCGACTTCGTGAACTGGTACTGCGGGCACCCGGACGTGGACCCCGACCGGTTCACCCTGGACGCGGAGTCGGTGGCGGTGATCGGGGTCGGCAACGTCGCGGTGGACGTGGCCAGGATCCTGATCCGTGACCCCGAGGAGCTGCGGGAAACCGACGTGTCGCAGCCGGTCCTCGACGCGCTGCTGGCCAGCAAGGTCCGCGAGGTGCACATGATCGGCCGGCGCGGCCCGGCGCAGGCCAAGTTCACCACCAAGGAGCTGCGCGAGCTCGGCGAGCTGCCCGGTGTTGACGTGGTCGTCGGCCCGGGCGAGGCCGAGTTCGGACCGTTCGACGCCAGCGGCGAGAGCGCCAGGCTCGCCGAGCAGGACCGGCACGTGCGCGGCAACTACGCCGTGATCACCGACTGGGCGGCCAGGGTTCCGGCCGGTGCCGCCCGCAGGCTGACCGTGCGGTTCTGGCTGGCCCCGGTGGAAATTCACGGGACGCAACGGGTCGAGGGGCTCACTCTGGAGCGCACCGCGCTGGACGCCGACGGGCGGCTGTCAGGGACCGGGCGGTACGAGACGCTGCCGGTACAGATGGTGCTGCGCAGCGTGGGCTACCAGAGCGTGCCGCTGGCCGGGGTGCCGTTCGACGAGCGCTCGCACGTCGTCCCGAACGCCGAGGGCCGCGTGCTCGGCCCCGACGGCCAGCCGCTGCCCGGGGAGTACGTGGCCGGGTGGCTCAAGCGCGGCCCGACCGGCGTGATCGGCACCAACAAGTCCGACGCCGCGCAGACCGTGCGCTCGCTGCTCGCCGACCTGGCCGGCGGGCCCGGCCCAGGCGACGTGCCGCTGCCGCGCCCCGGCCTGCTCAGGCTGCCCGAGCCGGGGGCCGGAGCCGATGCCGGAGCCGATGCCCACGGCGGGGCCGGGCGGATCGCCTGGTCGGACAGGTTCGCCGCGCTGCTCGCCCGGCGCGGCATCGAGCCGGTCAGCTACGAGGACTGGCTGCGGATCGAGCGCGCCGAGAAGGAGCTTGCCGCCTCGCTCGGCCGCGGCGCGCGGGTCAAGCTGCCCAGCCGCGCCGAGATCCACGCCGCCTGCGGGCTGGCCAGGACCTGAGTAGGTTCAGCCTAGACGGTAACGTGCCTAGGCCGCGATCAGCGTCTTCAGCAGGGCGCGGGTGCGGGGGGCCTCCTCGCCCCTGCCGAACTCGCCGGCCACGAAGTCGGTCACGCCGCAGTCGGCGAGCGCCGTGATCTGGCTGGCCACCGCGTCCTCGTCGCCGACGATCGCGACGTCGGCGGGCCCGGCCGCGCCCTCGCGGTCCAGCATGGCCCGGTACGAGGGAAGCTGGCCGTAGATCTCGAAGACCCTCGCGGCCCTGGCGCGGGCATGATCGGGGTCGTCGGTCACGCAGACCGGCAGGATGCACACCACGCGCGGCGCGGGCCGGCCGGCCGCCAGCGCGGCCGCGTTGATCGTGGGCGCGATGTAGTCGCGGACCGTGGCCGGGCCGGTCATCCACAAGATTGTTCCCGCCGTGCGCTGGCCGGCCAGCTTGAGCATCTGCGGGCCCATCGCGGCGAGCATGACGGGGACCTCGCCCGCGCGGGGCACCGTCAGCCCGATGCTGGCGCGCAGCGTGCCGCCAGTGAACGCGACCGGCTGGCCGTCGAGCAGCGGCAGCAGCACGGACAGGTACTCGCTCATGTGCACGGCGGGCGCGTCGAATCCGTAACCGTACATGTCCTCGATCACGATCTTGTGCGACAGCCCGATGCCGAGCGTCAGCCGCCCGTCCAGCGCCAGCGCGGTGGTGAGCGCCTGCTGGGCGAGCACGGCGGGGTGGCGCGGGTAGGTGGGCACGACCGCGGTGCCGACCTCGATCTCGCCGACGCCGTAGCCGGCCACCGCGAGGGCGGTGAGCGCCTCGAGGCCGAAGATGTTCGCCATCCAGGCCGAGGAGAACCCGTCGTCGGCCGCCTCGCGCAGGCCGTCGCGGAGCGCGGAGAGCGCCTGCCGGCCGGTGGGCTCGGCGAGTGAGGTCCCGAATCGCATCGGAATGCTCCGTTCTGGCGTGCCCGGATGACCGCTCTGCCGGGGTATTGGAGTGCTGGCCGCTAGGGGAGTATAGAAACATGGATTCGGGGCAGGCCAGGACATCGGGTAGCTCGCTGGACCGAGACGACGCGGAGCAGGAGGCCGCCGAGCTG
>Ga0335081_10010334_pt1 | contig 15079 bp, 12 predicted proteins | sample Lox_Sample_35_FD_206713 | JGI IMG/M metagenome (GOLD analysis project Ga0335081, IMG submission 206713) | Soil microbial communities from Loxahatchee National Wildlife Refuge, Florida, United States - Lox_Sample_3.5 | ecosystem: Environmental > Terrestrial > Soil > Wetlands | place: USA...
ACTGCTGCTCCAGCCGGCGTAGCGGGTGGAATCCCTGCCCCCTCGGCCGGGGAGGATGCCAAAATAGGAGCTCCGACCTTGGCCGCCGACCGTAACATCCGTGAAACAAACCAGACACGGCGCGGAAATTGCCGGCGGCTACCGTCCTAATCGCGTGCCCTGAGAACCGAAAGCGTGCCCTGTACCCAGGAGGGGTTGATGTTCAGCAGTGCCGAGGAGGTCCTCCGCTTCATCGCGGAGGAGAACGTGGATTTCGTCGACGTCAGGTTCTGTGACCTGCCTGGGACGATGCAGCATTTCACCGTGCCCACCGCGTCATTCGGTGAGGGCGTCTTCACTGACGGCCTCATGTTCGACGGGTCGTCGATCCGCGGCTTCCAGCAGATCCACGAGTCGGACATGCAGCTGATGCCGGACCCGTCGACGGCGATGCTGGACCCCTTCCGCACGCACAAGACCATGAACCTCACGTTCTTCGTGCACGACCCGCTGACCGGCGCGCCCTATACCAGGGACCCGCGCAACATCGCCCGTAAGGCGGAGGACTACCTGCGCGGCACGGGGATCGGCGACACGGCGTTCTTCGGCCCGGAGGCGGAGTTCTACATCTTCGACTCGGCCCGCTTCTCGACCTCCGCGAACGAGGGTTACTACCACATCGATTCTCTCGAGGGCGCGTGGAACACCGGCAAGGACGAGGACGGCCACAACCTCGCTTACAAGCCCAGGTACAAGGGCGGTTACTTCCCGGTCCCGCCGATGGACCACTACACCGACCTGCGCTCGGAGATGGTCGCCAACCTGATCAAGTGCGGCGTCGAGGTCGAGATGCAGCACCACGAGGTGGGCACGGCCGGCCAGGCGGAGATCGACATCAGGTTCAGGCCGCTGCTGCAGATGGCTGACGCCCTGATGACGTACAAGTACGTGATCAAGTCCACCGCCCGGGCGGCTGGCAAGACCGTGACGTTCATGCCCAAGCCGCTGTTCGGCGACAACGGCAACGGCATGCACTGCCACCAGTCCATCTGGAAGGACGGCTCGCCGCTGTTCTACGACGAGGTCGGCTACGCCGGCCTGTCCGACACCGGCCGGTATTACATCGGCGGCCTGCTCAAGCACGCACCCTCGCTGCTGGCGTTCACCAACCCGACCGCGAACTCCTACCACCGGCTCGTCCCGGGCTTCGAGGCCCCAGTCAACCTGGTCTACTCGCAGCGCAACCGCTCGGCCTGCGCCAGGATCCCGATCACCGGCACGAACCCGAAGGCCAAGCGCGTCGAGTTCCGCGTCCCCGATCCGTCCTGCAACCCGTACCTCGCCTTCGCCGCCATGCTGATGGCGGGCCTGGACGGGATCAAGAACAAGATCGAGCCGCCGGAGCCGGTGGACAAGGACCTGTACGAGCTGCCGCCGGACGAGGCGGCCGCCATCCCGCAGGTGCCGGGATCGCTGGACGCGGTGCTCGAGAACCTGGAGTCCGACCACACCTTCCTCACCGAGGGCGGCGTGTTCACCGACGACCTGATCGAGACCTGGCTGGACTACAAGCGGACCGCCGAGCTCGACGAGCTCAGGCTGCGCCCGCACCCCCACGAGTTCGAGCTGTACTTCGACGTGTAGCCCTTCCTGGGCTGCTGACCGGGGGGCGCGTCACGGCGCGCCCCCCGGTCAGCGCACCGCAATTCCTGACGGGAGTCTCTCTCGCGACAGGCCTGGTTACCAGCTGTCAAAGGCGGCGCAGTACCGCAACGACCTTGCCGAGAATGGTGGCATTCTCGCCGGGAATTGGCTGGTACACGGGGTTCTGCGGCATCAGCCAGATCCGGCCGCGCGACCGGCGCAAAGTCTTGACCGTTGCCTCATCGTCAATCATGGCGACGACGATCTCGCCATCCTCGGCGCTCGGCTGCTTGCGCACCGCCACCCAGTCACCGTCCATGATCGCGGCGTCGACCATGGAATCCCCGCGGACCTGCAACAAGAACAGATCCCCGTTGCCGACAAGCTCGACGGGCAGCTCCCAGTCGTCGTCGTTGACCTGCACGGCCTCATGAGGACGGCCCGCCCGGACCGATCCGCGCCGCGGGACACGAAGGTAATCGGTCCCCGGCGACCCAGGGCGGACGGGGAGCCGCCCGCGGGGCCGCCGCACCTCCAGCGCCCTCGGGCGTTTCGGGTCACGTCGCACCCATAGCTTGCCCTCCAGCTCGGAGAGCTGGTAGCGGACGGCGGACGGACCTGTCAGCCCGACGGCCTTGCCGATCTCCCGCATGGAAGGCGAGTAGGAACGCGGGTAACTCCAGAGGAACTGCAAGATCCTTTGCTGCCGTTCGCTGAGCTCGGAGTACGGGACCGGGTCCGGCAAGTCGGTGGTGCTGCTCGTCATCACGGCCTCCGCTCCGAGCTTTCGATTATCCTAACAGAAACAACATGACTTGAAATATAGGTTCGAAACAATCCGGGGCGATAGGATGACGGATCAGGACCGTGGATGCCCGCGGCCTCGGCCGCGGCTGCGATCTCAGCCTGCTCGGGCCCTAAGTCCGGGGCCAGGCGGCGAACCGGGCGCGCAGCACGGCGACGTCGCTGGGGCCGAGGCCGAAGCGGGCGAAGGCCTCGTCATCCATCCGGTCCAGCCGCCGGCCCGCGTCGGAGAAGTCCCGGTCCTCCAGTCCCGGGTCCAGGCGCCGGGCGAAGCCGATCACCTGGGCCACGCTATAGCGCCCCAGGGCGGCCGCGGTATCGACGTAGTCACGGTCGTAGGCCCGGCTGGCCAGCGCGCACACCTTGCCGCCGACCACGTCCTCCAGGTCAAGGACGGGACCGACGTCCATGGTCACCGGCCCGCGGCTCCGGTCGAAATAGGCCATCTGCAGCATCATCTGCTCCCCACCGGGCGCGGTGATGATCCACTCGGCGAGCCCCTCGCCCATTCCCTCGAATATGTCGGCCAGCCCGCCGGCCTTGTCCTGCCGGCCGGCCGTGAAGCCCGCGTAGCGCAGCGCGGCCTCCACCGCATCGGCGGCCGCCGCCACGCCGGCCTCCTCGTCGGTGAACAGGTCGACATCGGCCGTGAACCGGTCGACGACTCCGTGGGCCATCAGGGCGTTGCCGCCGCCGAGGGCGAACCCGTGCCGGGCGGCGGCACGCAAGGCGATGGCGGCCACCTGGCGGTGGAGTTCGCTGACAGGCATCAGGCCGCAGTGACGGCCGCGGCCCGCAGGACCGGGTGCCTGTCCTCCCATGCCTGCCGGACGCCCTTGGGCAGGTACAAGTCCGGCCACAGGGCGATCAGCGTGTCACCATCGAGGTAGCTGGCGAGGTCCTCCAGGCGGCTCGCCTCCCCCAGGACGGTCTCGTACATCGACCGCAGCATGAACGGCTTGCTCAGGTCGAACGTGTGATCGGGGCTGCTCCAGAACAGCCAGATCGGCAGCTCGACCGTGCCTTCGGCGGGGCCCCGGAGGTCCGCGAGGCTGCCGGCGACCACCGCAGGGTGCCCGGGACGGGACTCATACCGGGCCCGCGGCGCGTCCGCCTGTACGGTGACCATAGCTATAGGGTACACCCCCGGCTATTCCGTGTCGAATATACGGTCGACGACAGGGGCCGCCCTCCCGGCGAGCATGATCCAGCCCATCGGGTACACCACGATAACGTGAGCGAACGGAGGTGTCGCGTTGCCCACTCCGCAGGCTGTGGTCCGCGCGGCGGTCCCGGCGGACGCCGAGCAGGTCGCCGCGATCTTCGCGCACTACGTCACCACCAGCGTGGCGACGTTCGAGGAGGTCGCGCCGACCGCCGCGGACTGGCGGCGGCGGCTCGACGAGCTGGCCGGACAGAACCTGCCGTTCCTGGTGGCCGAGGATGAGGGGTCCGGCGGGTCCGTCTGCGGCTTCGCCTACGCCAGCCCGTGGCGGCCCAAGCCCGCCTACCGCCATACCGTGGAGGACACGGTGTACCTCTCCCCCGGCCACACCGGCCGCGGGATCGGCAGCGCACTGCTCGGCGGGCTGCTGGCCGGGTGCGCGGCGGCGGGCGCGCGGCAGGTCATCGCGGTCATCGCCGACACCGGCAGCGACGACGCGTCGGCCGCGCTGCACCGCCGGTTCGGCTTCACGCAGGCGGGCCGCCTGTGCGGCGTCGGCCGCAAGCACGGTCGCTGGATCGACACCGTGCTGATGCAAAAAGACCTGGGACCGGGGCGTTGAGCACCGCGTTTTCCGCCGGCGAGCGGAACTGGCAAGCACGTCTGGGGAAACTGAGGGACGTGGTGCGTCAGGAGCTCGTCGCGAGACAGCTCGCGGGAGAGCTGCCACCGGCACCCGTTCGGATCATTGATCTTGGCTGCGGCCAGGGGACGCAGGCCCTCCGGCTGGCGCGGCGCGGCTACGACGTGACCGGCGTCGACGCCTCGGCCGACCTGCTGGCCCGGTTCGAACGGGACCTGGCCGCCGAGCCGGCCGAGGTCCGCGGGCGGGTGCGGGCCGAGCACGGGCTGATCGAGAATTATGCCGAACGGGCTGGCGTTTCACGTTTCCCTGTCGTCCTCTGCCACGGCGTGCTGATGTACCTGGCCGACCCCGAGCCGGTCCTTCGGGTCATCGCGAGGCTGGCCGGACCCGGTGGCGTGGTGTCGTTGCTGGTGCGCAACGGCGACGCGCTGGCCATGCGGCCGGGGCTGCTCGGTGACTGGGCGGCGTGCGCCGAGGCGTTCGGCTCGGACCGCTACCTGAACCGGATCGGGGTCACGGCGCGCGCCGACCGGCTCGCCGACCTGACCGCCCGGCTGTCCGGGCATGGCCTGCGGGTCACCGCCTGGTACGGGGTGCGGATCTTCACCGACACCGTAGCCAGTGACGCCGGGCCGCCGCCGGATCTGCGGATGCTGCTGGCCTGCGAGGAACGAGCCGGGCGCACCGACCCGTACCGGCAGGTGGCGGCGCTGCTGCATGTGATCGCCAGGCGTCTGGGAAAATGAGCCAGATGACAGAAGCTCTGTGGCCGGGCCTGCTGGCCGAGGCGTGGACGGCGCTGGCCAGCGACGGTCCGGGCGCTGACCCGCGGCTCCCGGCCGGTCTCGAGGTCCTCTGGGTCAGCGGCGCCCCGGGTCACCTGCCGTCCCGCCTGCCGGTCGAAGAGGTGGCCATCGCCTGTACCGCGGCCGCCTTGCTGGCCGCCGCGGCCCTGCACGCCCAGCGCGGCGGAGACTGCGGGTCCCGCGGATCGCCGACGGCGCGGCTGGACCGGGGACATGTCGCGGCGGCCTTCCGGAGCGAGGCCTACCTGCGGATCAACGGCGAGCAGCCCGGGCCGGGCTTCGCCCCGCTTTCCCGGTTCTGGCGGGCCGCCGACGGCTGGGTGCGCACGCACGGGAACTATCCCTGGCATCGCTCGGCGCTGCTGCGGGCGCTCGGCTGCCCGGGTGATCCGGAGTCGGTCACGGCGGCCGTCGGGGCGCTGGGCGCACGGGAGGCGGAGGACCTGGTGACCGGCGCCGGCGGGGTGGCCGCCGCCGTCCGCGGCGAGGACAGCTGGCGGGCGGAGCCGCCGGGCCGGGCCATCGCCGCGACCAGGCTGGTCGAAGGGACGTCGATCGGCGGTGCGCCGCCTCGCTGGCGCGCCGCGGGAGCGCTGCCCGCCTCGGGTATCCGGGTGCTCGACCTCACCCGGGTCATCGCCGGACCGGTGGCCACCAGGTACCTGGGCGCGCTGGGCGCGGACGTGCTCCGGCTCGACACGCCGGACCGGCCCGAGCTGACACCGCATGCCTACGACGGGCTGTTCGCCAAGCGCAGCGCGCTGCTCGACTTCGGCACGCCCGACGGCGAGGCGCGGCTGCACGAACTGCTCTGCGCCGCCGACGTCCTGGTGCACGGGTACCGCCCGCACGCGCTGGACCGGTTCGGGCTGAGCCCGGACGTGCTGGCCGAACGGCATCCCGGCCTGGCGGTGGTGAGCCTGTCGGCGTGGGGCAGCCGGGGGCCGTGGGGTGACCGGCGGGGTTTCGACAGCATCGTGCAGGCGGCCAGCGGTATCGCGATGGCGGAATCCGCGGACGGCGATCGGCCTGGCGCGATGCCGTGCCAGCTCCTCGACCACGGCACCGGCTACCTGTGCGCGGCCGCCGCGCTGCGCGGGCTGGCCCGGCAGTCCGCCCACGGCGGCACCCAGTTCCGGGAGCTGTCCCTGGCCCGGACGGCGCACTGGCTGCTCGGCCTGCCGCGCGGGGCCGGTTCCTCCTCGGCCTCGGCTCCCGCGGCCGCCTCGGCTGATGACGGCGGGATCTGGCTGACGACGCTGGACAGCGCCGAGGGGCCGGTGGCCACTGTGCGGCCGCCCGGGGATCTGGACGACGAGGTCCTGGCCTGGCCGCGGTCGCTCAGCCGGTACGGCGGCGATCAGCCGGCCTGGCTATTAGCCGGCTTGGCTATTAGCCGACCGGGACCAGGGTGAGATAGGCCTGGCCGAGGAGGCCGTAGTAGCCGCGCAGCCAGAACGAGCGGTGCCGGTCGACCTGCTCCCGGATCCGCCCGGCCTCGGGATGATCGGCATGGGCCGCGAGCCACTCCTCCTCGTCACACTGGTAGCCCGACTCGAAGTCCTCCCACTCTTCCAGGGTGGCGGTCTCGATCCAGGCCGGGCGGAAGCCCGCGCCGACGGCCAGGCCGGCCAGGCCGGCCAGATCGCCGAACTCCCCTGCCGAGGTGCCGGGCCACATCCCGGCCAGCTCGGCCTCGGTGGGCGTCCGGTGCCAGAATCCCTCGGCGAGCAGCACCCGTCCGCCCGGCGTGACCAGCCGCCGGAGTTCGCCCAGCGCGGCCGCGGTATGCCCGGGAGGCTGGACCTCGGTGAGCGCGTGGCTGGACCCGACGCACAACACCAGGTCGGCGGGTCCCCGGGTGGTCGCGACCGCGGACTCCTGGATGAACGTCACGCGATCCCCGAGCCCGCGGGCCCTGGCGTTGTCCCGGCCCCGGGCCAGGTCCCCCTCGTCCGTATCCAGGCCGAGGCCGGTCGCGTCCGGCACCGCGGCGAGGAGGCGGAGCATCAGCTCACCCCAGCCGCAGCCGATGTCCAGCACGGTCCGGGGACCGTTCCGGGTCAGCCGGTCCACCAGCCGGGCCGCCCTGGCCTCGGACAAGGGTCCGTGAAAAGTCAGCCGGGTCAGGCTCGGCGGGAGTCCGGTGTCAGCCATATGCGGGGCACGCTAGTCCCGGCGCCGCGGTCTGTACACCGGATTTCCGGTGGCACCCGCGGCGCCGGCGACGTCGGCCTGCCGGTCTCCGGCCGCCGAAACACAGTTGGCCTGGCGCAGCGGGCACCTTAAGGTTGTACCGTTGTGAGAGCTGACGAGGTTATCGAGCGGATTGACGCGTTCTGCGACACCGTCCCCAGGCGCCGGGCCAGAGCCGACGAATTCGGGCCCCTCGTGCTGTTCGTTCCCACCGGTCCGGGCTGGCCCTATTACGCCAGGCCCCGGCGCGGCTCGCGGCCGCCGGTCACCGCCGCCGACGTCCGCGCGGTCCGCGCCCGCCAGCGCGAGCTGATCATTCCCGAGTCCTTCGAATGGATCGAGCAGGTCGCGCCCGAGATGGCGGCCGCTGCAGCCGGGGCAGGTCTTGAGGTGCAGAAGCATCCGCTCATGGTGCTGTCGTCGCCGCTGCGGGCGCCGGCGCTCCCGCCGGGCGTCACCGTGCGCGTCATCTCCCCCGAGGATCAGGAACTTGACCGGATCTGGGCGGTGCCCGCGGTCGCGTTCGGGCATCCGGGCACGGCGGCCGGGGAGGCGGGCCTGGCCGAGCGCGACAAGATCGCGGCGGACCACGACGCCGGCACGATGGCGATGCTGCGCGAACGGCTGCGGTCGGGGCATTCGGTGCTGACGGCGGCGTTCGGTCCCGACGGGCCGCTCGCGGCGGGAAGCTGCCAGGCGGTGGACGGCGTCGCGGAGATCACCGGCGTGGGCGTGCTGCCGTCCTCGCGCCGCCAGGGCCTCGGCGCGGCCGTGACCGCGCTGCTGGCCGGGGACGCGCTGGACCGCGGCGTGGAGACCGTCTTCCTGTCCGCCAGCGACGACGCCGTGGCCCGCGTCTACGCCAGGACCGGCTTCCGCGAGATCGGCACCGCCATGATCGCCGAGCCCGCCCCCGACTGATAACCGGAGGCTCGGAGATCCTGGCGGGCCGGCGTGGTCCTCGGGTGCCGGGCCAGCGCGGGTCGCGGCCGCTGAGGCCGCAGGGGGTCGGCGCCTGAAGCATGTCGTCGGTCACGCCCCCGGCCAGCGTGATGAGCTCGCGCGGGCGGTTCGAGATCGAGGACAGTAGTCAAGTCGCGGATCCTCCGATCGGTGCGCATGAACGGGCCACGTTCCCGCGGCACCTGTACTGACGAGCCGGCCGACGAAAACTCATCGCTGGCTTCCAGCCGCCCGCCGCACTGCATGAAACCGGACATTCAGGGCGTCAGTACGCTGTCCGGTGTCTGCCACCTCGCATGAAGGGCGGCGCGGTAGCGGTGAGCGTTGAAGAGGGTTTAACCTTATTTCACTAAATAGTTAGTGGAATGAGGATTTGATGATCGAGTTCCAGCTGGATGAGACGTCGGGGGTGGCCACGTACCTGCAGCTGGTACAGCAGGTGCGTCAGGCCTTGCGGCTGGGGCTGCTGGTTTCCGGGGATCAGCTGCCGACGGCGCAGCAGGTAGTGGCCAAGCTGGCGATCAATCCGAACACGGTACTGAAGGCCTACCGCGACCTGGAGCGGGAGGGCCTGGTCCGCGCCCGGCCGGGGCGGGGGACATTCGTCACCGGGTCGCTGCCGGGCACCGACCCGGCCACCCAGACGCGCTTCCTGGCCAGCCTGACCGAGTGGCTGCGCTCGGCGCGCGGAGCCGGGCTCGGCCCAGACGACATCGAGGCGATCTACCGGGCCGCCCTGCGGGACTGCTTCGCGGAGGGCGTCGCATGAACGGAGGGGCGGGCGTGACCGCCGTTGTGGAGGCCAGCGGCCTAGGCAAGCGGTACGGGCGGCGCTGGGCGGTCAGGGACTGCACGCTGGCCATCCCGGCGGGGCGCGTGACGGGCCTGGTCGGGCCCAACGGCGCGGGCAAGAGCACGCTGCTGAACCTCGCCGCCGGGCTCATCACGCCGACTACGGGGACGATCACGGTGCTGGGCGGGCGCCCGGCCAGCGGGCCGGCCCAGCTGGCCCGGGTCGGCTTCGTCGCGCAGGACACGCCGGTGTACCCGCGGATGTCCGTCGCCAGCCACCTGCGCGCCGGGGCGTGGCTCAACCCGCGCTGGGACGGCGAGCAGGCCCGCCGCCGGATCGATCGGCTCGCCCTGGACCCCCGTCAGCGGGCCGGATCGCTGTCCGGCGGCCAGCGCGCCCAGCTCGCCCTGACCCTGGCCATCGCCAAGCGGCCCGACCTGCTGCTGCTCGACGAACCGGTGGCCGGCCTGGATCCGCTAGCCCGCCGGGAGTTCCTGCAGGGCCTGATGGAAAGCGTGGCCGAGCACGGGACCAGCGTGGTGCTCTCCTCGCACCTGATCACCGACATCGAGCGGGTATGCGATCACCTCGTCGTGCTCGCCGCGTCCCGGATCCGGCTGGCCGGGAAGGTCAGCGAATTGCTGGCCTCTCACCAGCGGCTATCCGGCCCGCGCCGTGACCCCGCCACCCTGCCGGCCAGCCAGGAGGTCATCAGCGAGAGCCACACCGGCCGGCAGACCACGCTGCTGATCAGGACCAGCGAGCCGGTGCACGATCCGGCCTGGACGGCCAGGCCGGTCAGTCTGGAGGACCTCGTCCTCGCCTACATGAGCCGTCCGGACGAGGGCGCCGCCCGGCGCCCCCGGCTGGGTGTGGTGTCATGATCCGGTTCGGCTGGCTCCAGTTCCGCTTCCAGGCCGCGGTGGCCCTGGGCGTGCTGGCCGCGGCGGCCGTCGCGCTCGGCGTGACCGGCGCGCACCTGAACTACCTGTACGACAGCAGCGGGCTGGCGGCCTGCGCGCCGCACGGCGACTGCGCCGCCCTGACCAGCGCCCTGCTGGCCAGGCTGCGCGGCTACGGCGCGTTCGGCATGATCTACTGGGGCGGCATCTTCGCCCTGTACGGCGTGCCCGTGGTTATCGGCACGTTCTGGGGCGCGCCGCTGATCACCCGCGAGATCGAGGCGGGCACGCTGCGGCTGGCCTGGACGCAGGGCGTGACCCGGGTCCGCTGGCTGGCGGTCAAGCTCGGCCTGACCGGCCTGGCCAGCATGGCCGCCGCGGGCCTGCTCAGCCTGATGGTGACCTGGTGGGCCAGCCGGGTGGACCCGCTCGATCCGTACGGTATGAACAGGCTGCAGCCGGCGATGTTCGGTACCCGGGGCATCGTGCCGGTCGGCTACGCCGCGTTCGCCTTCGTCCTGGGCGTAACCGCCGGACTGCTGATCCGCAACACGGTGGGCGCCATGGCAGCCACGCCGGTCATCCTGGCCGTGGTCGAAGGCGCCGTGATCGCGTGGGTTCGGCCGCACCTCATCGCGCCGGTCCGCGCCGTCTCGCCGCTCAACCTGGCCACCGTCCAGGACGTGGGGATCAACGTGGGCCCGCCAGCGAGCAGCGGCCTGTTCGTGGACGCCGCGCCGCCGAACCCGCCCGGCGGCTGGCTGTACTCTAGCCAGGTGCTCAGCGCGGCCGACCGCACGTCCCTGGGCCCCGAGCCCCGGGCCTGCGCCCCGGGCACCGGGCGGGCGTGCCTGAACGCGCTGGGCAGGCTGCACCTGCAGCAGGCGGTGACGTACCAGCCCGCCAGCCGGTACTGGCCGCTGCAGTGGGCTGAACTGTCGCTTTTCCTGGCTCTGGCCCTGGTCCTGGCCGGGTTCTGCTTCTGGTGGATCCGGCGGCGCCTGCCCGGGTAACCGCCCGCTGCCCCGGGAACGGCACGGAGCGGTCACACCGGGTCCAAAGCACCGCCCGGGGATCGCGTCGCCGGCTAGGCTGCGCCCGTCTTGGGGTGTTACGCGTGTGTAGGGGGAGCCTGGTGGGCGACTTTGAGGAGGTTGAGCGCCTCCAGGCGGGTATCCGCAGATGGCTGCAGCGGAGCGCGCGAAGCGGCCGTCACGAGCTGCGTGATCGCGGCGCCTCCGCCGTGCTGCCGCTGCTGTGCGCGGCGGCCTTCGGGCCGGTTCTCGCCGACATCGACGCCGACGGCATGGCCACCGCGGCCGTCCCGCGGCTGGGCGTGCTTTCCTCGGTCGGGGCCGATGCCCTGGCTCTTCTCCTTCGTGAGGCGGCTGACCACGCCCGTTCGGCTCATGTATCCGGGGAACATCAGTCCCGCAGCCCTCAGCAGGACCTGAGCCGGCACCTGGAGACGGAAATCAGCCGGAGTGTCGGGGAAGCCCTCGCCGCGCGCGATAAACGCGCCGATGACCTGCGATCCGACATCGCGATGGTCATGCGGGAGATCGACGCGGGCGGCACGGTATTCCGCGCGGCGATCGAGGCCGGAGACGAAGACCTCGAGCGCGAGGTGCTCGCCGCGTTCGGGGCGCTGAGCGCCGAGTTCGGCGACCTGGCCTTCATGCTGGCCGACCTGGCCCGGGCGGCCGGGGAGATCCAGGACAGCCTGGGCGGCCAGAGTTCCGGGCTCCGGGCCGCCAGTGAGCAGATCCGGCGGCAGGCAGCGGACGTCCGCATGGTCCGCGAGGAACTCGCGGACATCGAGCGGCGTAGCCGCCAGTGGCTGCCAGAACCCGCCGATGCGGGCCCGCGCTGGACCGGCGGCTGCCCGTACCGCGGGCTGCTGCCCTACGACCAGGCGCACGAGGCGGTGTTCTACGGCCGGGAACGGCTCACCGCGGAACTGGCCGGCAAGCTGGCCGGGACCGGGCTCGTCATGGTCACCGGGGCCTCCGGTGCCGGCAAGACCTCGCTGCTGCAGGCTGGCCTGGTGCCCGCGCTGGCGCGGGGCGTGCAGGTACCCGGGTCGTCTTCCTGGCCGGTGATCAGCCTCACCGCGACGGCACGGCCGCTCACCGACCTGGCGGCCGGGCTGGCGTCCCTGAACGGCGCAGATCCGGCCGCGATCAGGCGGACGCTGGCCGAGGCGCCGAGCGGGGCGCACCTGCTGATCCGCGAGATCGTGCTGCAAGCGGCCGATCGTGCGCGGGAGCGCGGCCAGGCGGGCCAGCCGGTCTCGGCATCGGGCGACGGCTCCAGGCTGGTGCTGATCGTCGACCAGTTCGAGCAGGTCTTCGCGGCCAGCGGCCCGGACGGGAGGCTGGAGCGGGCGGCGTTCATCGACGCGGTGTGCGCAGCGGCGACCCGTCCGGCCGGGTTGCTGAGTGAGCCTCCGGCCCGGGTGGTGATCGCGGTCCGCGGCGATCACTGGGACCGGTGCGCGGCGTATCCCCAGCTCGTTCGGTCCATGGAGGGTGACCAGCTGGTGGTCGGCCCGATGCCGGAAGCCAGCCTGCGCCGTGCGGTCATCGGGCCGGCCGAGGCGAGCGGGCTGCGCGTTGACAGCGCTCTCATCGACGCCATCGTGGCGGACGTGCACCCGGCCGGCGCCGAGCCGGGCCGCGCGGCGCTCCCGTTGCTTTCCCAGGCCCTGGCTCTGACCTGGGAGAAACGCGAAGGTGACCGGCTGAGCCGGGAAGGCTATGAACAGGCCGGCCGTGCCGCCCGGGCCGTGGAGGTCAGCGCCGAGGGCGTCTACGCCAGGCTGCCGGAAGACCAGCAGGCGATGGCCAGGGACATGCTCAGGCGGATGACCTCCGTCGGCCATGACGGCAAGCTGGTCCGCCGTCCGGTGACCCTCGCCGAGCTGCGCTCCGGCCGGCCGGAGAGCCAGTGGACGCAGGCCCGCGCGGTGCTTGACGCGTTCGCCGGGAGCCGCCTGCTGGTGCTGGGCATCGGCACGGCGGAGATCGCGCATGACATCCTGCTGGAGGCATGGCCGCGGCTGCGGGACTGGCTGGAGGAGGATCAGGCCAGCCTGGTCCTGTACAGCCAGCTCACCGAGGACGCCGTGCGGTGGCGCCGGAGCCGGAAGGACTCCGCGCTGCTGTACCGGGGAGTCCAGCTCGCGGCGGCCCGGGAGGCGGCGCGCGTCTGGGCCGCCGATCCGGGCCGGTACCCGGCGCTGACCGCGGCCGAGGCCGATTTCCTGCGGGTCAGCAGCCGGACGGCCACCCGGGGCCGGTGGGGGCGCAGGACGCTGGCCGGCGCCGTGGTCCTGCTGCTCATCGCCGCGCTCGCCGGGGCGGGCCTGGCGGTCAGGTCGGCCAGGAACCGCGCCAGCCAGCAGCGCACGGCGAACCTGTCGGGACGGCTGGCCGCGCAGAGCACGGCGCTCGAGGCCGCCGATCCGGTCACCGCCGCGCTGCTCGCGGGGGCCGCGTGGCGGATCGCGCCGACCGCGCAGGCACGTTACAGCCTCCTCCAGTCGCTCGCCCAGCCCGTGCGCGGCATCCTGGCGTCCCAGTCGGGCGTGGTGACCGCGATGGCCTACGGCCCGGGCGGCAAGACCCTGGCGGCCGGCTACCAGGACGGCACGATCCGGCTGTGGGACATCACCTCGCATCGCCTGATCAGCGCCGCGACGTGGGACGGCACGGCGCTCGCGCTGGCGTTCACCGGGGGCGGCAGGAAACTCGAGATAGCCGGCCCGGCAGCCGTCGGGGTCTGGGACCTGGCGCCCCGGGCCAAGATCGCCGCACAGCCGCTCACGGTTGTCACCAGCAGCAACTCGGTCGCGTTCAGCCCGGACGGGACCACGCTGGCCACTGGCGGCAGCGACGGGAACGTCCGGCTGTGGGACGTCGCCACCCAGCAGGAGATCGGCGCGCCGATGAGCTCTGGCCTCAAGCCGCTGGAGGCCGTGGCGTTCAGCCCCGACGGTACTCTGCTGGCCGCGGCCAGCAGCGACGGCATGGTCCAGCTGTGGGATGTGACCACGCAGCAGGAGACAGGCGTGACGATGCCCGCCGGTTCGGCCGCGGTCGGGGCCCTGGCGTTCAGCCCGCGCGGGAAGTTTCTCGCCACCGGCGGAGACGACGGGAACGTCCGGCTGTGGGACGTCGCCACCCAGACCCAGGTGGGCGCGACGATGGCGACCGGGGCGCAGGTCGCGGCGCTGGCGTTCGACGCGAGCGGGACTACGCTCGCCACCGCGGAGGGCAGCGGCGCCACCGAACTGTGGTCCTTCGCCACCCAGCAGCAGACCGGCACGGCGCTGGCGGCGCAGGGGTCCGGCGCCGTGGGGGCGCTGGCCTTCAGCCCGGTCACGGGCATCCTGGCCGCCGGCGGCGGCAACGGGACCGTCGAACTGTGGAACCCGGCCGGCTTCCACCAGTCCTCCGCTCCGATCGCCACCGGCACGCCGGAATCGTCCGCAGCCGCCGGCGGTCACGCGCCGGCCGTGCTCAGCGTGCGCGGCGATGTCCTCGCGGTGAGTAATGGCCATGGCAAGGTCCGGTTGTGGAGCGCCCTCACCGGGAGGCCGATCGGCCAGCCGATGGCCAGCCATCACACGGTGACAGGACTCGCGCTCAGCCAGGACGGCAAGGTCCTGGCCGTGGTCTCCCATGGCCTGCAGCTGTGGTCCACGGCCACCGGGCAGCGGATCGGCGACTCACTGCCCGCCGCCGACGCCGCAGGCCCGGTGGCCGTCAGCCCGGATGGCACGCTGGTGGCCGCCATCGGTACCGATGGCAAGGCCCGGCTGTGGGACGCGGCCACCCAGCGGGAAACCGGGACCGCGGTGACCGTCGGGCCGGGCGCGAGCCAGGGGGCCCTGGCGTTCAGCCCCGACGGGAAGACCTTCGCCACGGTCAGCACGAACGGGACCGCCTCGCTGTGGAGCGTGGCCACTCAGCACAGGATCGGCGCCGCCATGACCTGGGGCGGGCCGGCGAGCAGCGGGCCGGCGGGCGCGGGCGGGCCGGTCGCGGCGGCGTTCAGCCCGGACGGCGCGATGCTCGCCACCGCCGCCGCGGACGGCAGCGCCCGGCTGTGGGACGTGGCCACCCAGCCGGAGGGCGGCACGCCGCGGACGGCCGGCCCCGAGCCGGTCTCCGCCCT
>Ga0335081_10010335_pt1 | contig 15078 bp, 20 predicted proteins | sample Lox_Sample_35_FD_206713 | JGI IMG/M metagenome (GOLD analysis project Ga0335081, IMG submission 206713) | Soil microbial communities from Loxahatchee National Wildlife Refuge, Florida, United States - Lox_Sample_3.5 | ecosystem: Environmental > Terrestrial > Soil > Wetlands | place: USA...
CCGGGCGGTGCGGCACCGGGCCGGGCCGCTGGCCGTCGTCCCCTACCCGCGGCTTCGCTCGCATCAAGTGGTCATCGGCACCACGGGCACCGGCAAGACGGTAAGTGGATTGTAGTACATAAAGGCCGCCTGAGCAGGCGAAACGTAGAAAAAGCAGCCTGGCCAGCGGGCCCAAGATCGCGATTGTTGACCACCCCTGCAACGCGATCTTGCGCCTGGTGCCCGTTCAGCCCACGCCGGTCCCAGGGTGACTTCGAGCCACCCTGGCCGCTCTGCGTGGCGTACAGCGCGCCGGGGATAGGCGGAGCCCTGGCCCGTGACGGCGAGCCAGGGCTCCTGCCGGTCCCGGCCGCCGGGCGCAGTGTGGGCGGCGCGGTTCCGGGTCTAACACCGGCCGCCGCAACCGTCCCAGGATTGGCGGCCGGTGGGTCTGTTACCTGCGGCCAGTCCCCGCTTTGATCAGCCGGTTGGCCCTCCGGTCGCGCCTCTCGATCCGCTCATCAGCCACCCGGATCATGCGGGGTTCGATGGGCTGGCCGTCCAGCTCCACGTAGACGTGGACGTCACCGCCACCACCGCCCGAGCGGATCGCGTCGGCCACGTCGGCGGGCAGGATCATTTCGCCCTTGTGGACGATCGCCGGGCCCGTGGCTGGGACGTACATCGAGCCCTTGGCGAACGCTGGGACGGCCGACCCTCCGGCCAGAGCCGACAGCAGCGCCGCCCAGTCCGCGATGTCCAGGTTGCCGGAGGGTGCCGCGCTGGCCGTGGTGCCGGTCTTGCTCGCCGTCTTGGACGCCGCCTTCGCGAACGACGCCTTCCCAGCGGTCCACTCGTTAATGTGCGCGATGATCGCCTGGTCGGCCTTGATCCGCTTCGCCAGGCTGGCCGCCTCGCCGGGCATCTTCTCCTTCCTGGCCGCCGCCTCGGTGGCCTGGAGCACCCTGACCCGCGAGTTGAGCTGCCCGCGGTAAGCCCGCTCGGCGGCGAGCGTGTGATTCAGGCTCACCAGCCGCTTGTGGTCGGCCGCCGCCATGGCCGCGTAGTGCTTGCGCTTGGCCGACCCGAGGCCGGGCGCCGTGGCGAGCAGGTGCTCGCTGTTGTACCGCTTCCGGGTGTTCGCGACCTCGATGTCGAGCACGCCCTTGTGATGGCTGCGCAGCAGCTCGCGGCCGAGCTTGGCCAGCGACGTTCCGCTGGCGTAGCCGCGGGTGACCGCCTTGGACGTGCCCGCGTCGAGCACGTCCTCGCCACCCCGGAAGCGCACCAGCTCCGGGCCGCGCTCCCCCACCCACGCCCAGCCGGGCATCGCACCCTTGCCGCCCGTGCCCGTGGCGTACCAGTTGAACGCCTGCTCGTGAGCCCAGGCGTTCAGCGGCGAGCCGTACCGCTGCGCGATGTAGGACAGCCCCCAGCGGATCTGCGTCGCCGGGTCGGTACGCCAGTCGGCGCCCGCGCTCGCCATCTTCGAGGCGGGCAGGGCCTGTGGGATGCCGTACGCGCCGCTGCTCGGGTTGGTCGCCTGGTAGTTCCACCCCGACTCGCGGGTCCACAGCTCGTTGAGCGCGGTCCACTGGGCGCCGGTCCAGCCGAGCACCGCGGCCATGGTCTTGCCCAGGTTCACCGCGCCGCCCGTGGACGTCGCGCCACCGCCGCCGATGCCGAGCAGGCTCAGGATGCCGGAACCGAGCCCGCCGAGCGCACTCAGCGCCTTGCCCGGGAGCGACTCGATGGTCACCAGGCCCTTCTTGACGATCGACCCGAGCGCCTTCGGCAGCGACCCGAACACCGTCTTGGCGATGGCCTCGCCGTCCGTGGTGGCCAGGCCGCGCAGCAGCCCCGCGACCAGGTTCAGGCCGATCCCGTGGAACACCGTGCTCGGGCTGTGGATGCCGAAGAACCCCTTAACGGCGCTGACCACGGGGTCGATGATGTTGCCCTTGACCCACCGGCCGATACCGGCCATCTTCGCCCGGATGCCGCCAAGCATCCCCAGGATGATGTCGCCGCCGACCACCAGCAGCCAGTGCGGTGCGCTGGCCAGCAGATTCGGGATCTTCGTGATCAGGCCGAGCAGCCAAGATGCCACCCTGGGCCACCGCGTCTCGATACCGGACAGTAGCCCGATGATCAGGTTCTCGCCTTTGCCGACCAGCCAGGAGCCCGCGTTCGGAAAGAAGTGGAGGATCAGCTTCTCGACGCCGCCGAACACGCCGCGCAGGGTCTTCGTCAGGAGCTTGTCCATGAGGTCGCCCAGGGCCACCAGCGGCTTCAGGAACACCTTGCTCAGCACACCCAGGACGGGGATCTTGTCGAAGATGTCGAGCAGGATGCCCGCGCCCCGCCCGATCGGGATGAGGTTGATCAGGAACAGCGCGAGGTCCAGCGGGTGATGGATGGCCTCGCTGATCAGCGCGCCCAGCAGGTTGTTGACGAACGAGATCACGAACGGCACCGCCGCGAATACGGCGCTCTTGCCGACGTTGGCCCAGTTGACCGAGGCGAACATCTTGAGGATCGCGGCGCCGATCTGACCCGACGCCTTAACCGCCGACCCGATGGCGGTCCCGATCACCTGGCCCCAGTTGACCTTGCTGAACGAGTCGGTCAGCTTCCTGGGATCGGGCGCCATGCCGCCGTAGAACGTGTCCACGTTGGCCGGGGCCGCAAGCTTGCTGACGCTGCCCGAGCCGGTGAACGGGACCGGCGCCTCCGGTGCGGGCGGCTTCGACCCGCCCAGGAACCGCATCAGCGACCGCCAGTCGTCCTCGATCGCCTTGACCGGGATGATCTGGTTGAACACGCGGCCGACTGTCCGGGCCGCCTTCACCGCGCCGGGGACGACCGTGCTGGCCAGGAACGAGGCGAACCGGGTCACGGGAGGCAGCAGGGACATGCCTATCCGCGTGCCGATCTGCTCGACGTCCGAGCGCAGGATGGCGAACTGGGCTGCGGCGGTCTTCCGCTGGGCGGCGACGTCCTTGCCGTAGTCGCCCGTGGTGCGGTTGACCTGGTCCTGCTTTGTCTTCAGCGTGTTCAGGTTGTTGACCAAGGTGAGGATCGCCGAGCTGGACTGGCCGCCGCCGAACGCGCGGCTGAGGATCTGGGCCTGCCTCGTCGCCGACAGGCCGGAGTCGTCGAGCTTGGTCTTCAGCAGCGTGATCGCGCCGAGGATGCCCTCCGGCCCGCGCATGGCGTTGGCCAGGGCGGTCGAGCTGAGCCCGATCGTGGCGAGCTGCTTCGCGGCCTGCTGGCTCGGCGCACCGATCAGCGACAGCGACATCCGCAGCCTGGTCGCGGCCAGCTCGGCCGGAATCCCCTCGTCGGTCATCACGGCCAGGGCGGCGCCCACCGACTGGAAGCTGACCCCGAACGTCCGGGCGGCCGGGAGGATTCCGGACCCGAGCGCCGAGATCAGATCTTCCATCTGCATGTTGCCGGCGCCGATGATCGCGTTCACCGTGCCCGCGGCCTGGCCGAAGGACTGGGCCCCCTTGACGCCGGAGCGCCAGGCCGCGCCGATCGCGGTAGCGGTCTGCTCGACGTTCGCCCCGCCGACCGCGGCCAGGTTGCTCGCCTGGGCCAGCGCCTTCATCGCCGCCGCATTGCCGAGCCCAAGGCTCTTGAGGTGGTACAGCGCGTCGGCCAGCTCTTGGGGCCCTTGCTGGGCGTTCTTCATCCGCAGCACCGCGGCCGAGAGCTGGGTGACGTCCTTCTGTGTCCCGCCAGCCTGGGTGTGGATCTTCTCCATGGACGCCTGGAAGCTGGTCGCCATCCTGACGCTCTCGACGCCGATCGCCGCAGCGGCTCCAGCGATCAGGCCGCCAGCGACCACGACCCCCTTGCCGAGCTTCGAGATGCGGCTCTCGGCGGTCGCGGCCGACCGGCCAGCGCTGTCGAAGGCTCCGCTGGCCTTGTCCACCCCGACGATCTCGTACAGGACACGCTGGATGGTCGCCACTACGCCTCCGCAGCGACCAGGACGCACGCCCTCGCGAGCATCTGGAGCACCGACGCCGCCTGCTCGTGGTCACTCAGGATGCGCAGGATCGCAAGCTGCACGGCCGCCAGGTCGCCCCGCACCTCCGCCTTGAGCAGCTCATCCGCGAGCCGGGCGTGCTCTGCGGTCCAGGTCCCCACCGGCCCGGCGGCGCCACCAGGCCAGCAGGGACCGGCGGCCCTCGCCCTGGCTGCGCGACCAGGGCGGAGGCCGAGCCCCAGCGCCGCCGGGCGGTCGCGGCTCGGGCTTTTGGCCCGAGTGCCCAGTCCCCGGCGCCGCTGAGACGTCTGTGTGGCCATAGCTCAGCCGTCGAGACCGAAGGCGCGGGGCATCGGCCGGTATGCAGCGTCCCGCTCGGCCAGTAGCTCATTGCGGTAGCTGAGGCAGTCTTCCCAGACCTCAGTCGCCTCCGCGACGCGCCGTGCGGCCTGGCCAACCTCAAGCTCACCCTCGCCCGAGACGCTCCGCTCCCGGCCATCCGCGGTGTGGCTCCGCCGGTAGCGGACGTCGCGGTAGTCGGCCTTGGCCTCGTCAAGATCTTCCTCGGCCCCGGCAAGATCCCGTTCCGCGCGCTCCAGCAGCACGGCGCTCGGGAGGTCACCCAGCCTTCCGGCTCGGGCGTCGATCTGGGCGAGCGAGCGAGCCCGGACGATCGGGTGACTCTGGTCCAGCGGCATGACGTTCCCTTCTTGGTCATCGAGCCCGGCCCCGGAAGGAGTGGAAAGCCAGGGCCGGGCTCGATGCTTGGTCCGTCCGGGCGCCAACGCGGGCGGACCCCCGAGCCATCACTCCGGAAACGCACCCGAAAGGAGGCGTGCCCAGCCTGCGCGACCAGGCCCAGAACTGGCTACCTTGTCACGCGCTGCGCTGGCTGATTCGCGCTCTGGCCTGCGCCGACTGACCTGGCGTCGCGTCACGCCCTGGGCCGCGCAGCGGGACGTCCATCCCGCGCTGCCGGGCCCGCCGCCGCCGCTGCCTGGCCGCCGCCAGCGCCCGCCGCCTGGCCGCTGGGTCCGGCGCGGGCAGCACTCGCGGCGCGAGGTCGTCGGCCAGCTCCCGCATCCCCTTTGGCGCCTGCCGCCCGTTGCGCGCCTCCCGGCGGATGTGGTCCCGCAGCAACGCGGCCACCAGCGGGGCCAGCCTGGGATCGACCTCTACCAGCACGGTCAGGCCGCAGCGGCGTCTCGGATGATCGCGGCAGCCTGCTCGCCGCTCACAACCCCGCGCTCGGTCAGCGCCTCGCCCAGGCGGACGATCGCGGCCTGCTCCTGGACTACCAGCACCGCCGCGGTCTCCTGCATGTACGCGATCCAGGTCGCCCCTAGGCGGTGCTCGTTGCCATGAGCGACGCGGGCGAGCTTCTGGACGTGCTCCTCGTCGGTGATCAGCTCCGCCGCCGGGGCGTTGACGTGGGCGACGGCCTCGGCCCGCTGGTCGTCGCTGACCGGCGGCAGCTCCTCCAGGGCGCTGATCGCAGCCACCGCGACCGGCTCGGGCGTCCGGCCCAGCCGGGGCAGGAACCGCAGCTCGGCCTCGTGGCCCGCCAGGGTCACCAGCAGCTCGCGCTCCACGTAGTCCCGCCACCCGGGCGGCCAGAGCGCGAACGGCTGGGCCATCTCCGGCTTGCCAGCCGGGCGGGATGGGTGGCGGAACTGGACCGCTCCGGCGCAGCCCGTGCCGGGCTCGATCGTCAGCCAGCGGACCGCGAAGCCGAGCCGGAAGGCGATCACCGCGTGCGCGGCCTCATGGGCCGCCGTACGCAGCAACTCCTCCTCGGTTGGGTGGCCGAACCAGCTAGCCATCGCACTCGCCCCTCTGTCTGGCGCGGCCGGGCCGCGCTGGAATCAGCGGCGGCTCAGCACCATCAGGGGGGACGGCCAAGTGCCGGTTCGAGCGTACCCTCGAACGGATAGAAACTCGCGCACCTGGAGGCGAACTCATGTCCGGAAAGCGCGTCCTCTGCGCGGGCGGCTGCGGCCGGATGCTCTACTCCGGTCCCGGCTCGCTGCCGGAGGGCCAGCGGACCTGCCAGCCCTGCCGCAGGGGCCAGCCGGCGCCCTATGGCCGTCGGACCCGCGTCTGCGCGTGCGGCAGGCCGTTCACCCCGAACGACCATCCCAGCCAGGGCCGTGAGCAGCTCTCCTGCTCGACGGGCTGCGCCGCTCAGGCCCGGCCGAGGTCGCCCAATGGCCGGTTCACAGCCCTCGCGTGACAACTCGTTGTCGCTCCTCCCTCCTCGTGCGGCTCTGACCTGCGTCAACGCCACCCCCGCGATTACCGCGCGATTAGGGAGGGAAACGTTTGACTGTGGCGGGGTCATGCCTGACCGCGTTTTGGTCGGCCAGGGTGGGGGGGCCAGCTCTCCGGTAGCGCTCGGCCTCTCGGCGCGTCAACGCGCGCTGTCGCTCTGCTCGCCGCCTACCCTGTCTCCAGCGTCCCCGCTGTCCCTAGCGGAGCGTGCCCATTGACCTCACCGCCTGACTGGACGACGCGGGCCGCCTGTCTCGGCCAGGCCAGCAGGGCGTTCGATCCCTGGCATCCGGATGGCGACCTGCCTGCTCGCCATCGCCGTCTTGCCGAGCAGCAGGCGAAGCTGGTCTGCCTGGGCTGTCCAGTGCAGACCGACTGCATCCGCCTGGGCCTGGAGCTGGTGGCGGTAGACACGGTCGAGGGCATCTTCGGCGGGCTGCGGCCTGCTGAGTTGCGGGCTCTGGCGCGGAAGCTCGCCAGGACCAGCCGGAAGGTTGCCCAGCACGGGACTCGCTCTGGCTACGTCGCGCATCGGAAGGCTGGCCAGGAGCCGTGTGACCTCTGCCGTGCCGCGAACGCGGCAGACAAACACGCCCGGGACGAGCAGCGGCGCCTGGGCGTGCCCGCCTTAACCGCGTAGAACCGGCATTCGAGTTGTGTAGAACGACCTGGTGCTGTACGGCCCTGAGCGGGACGCTGACGGCCTGGGAGCCTGAACCTAGGTGAGTGGGTGCGGACCGGGCTATTTGGGCTGGAGGCGCTGAGGCAAGGGAGCGTAGCAGCCGGAGAGCCCGGAGCGTGGGATCTGTGCTCCAGGCTCTCTGGTGAGCGGGCCGCCCAGCGTCCAGGGTGGCCCGGCCTGCCTAGCCCTCGGGGTGATAGTGACGCCAGATCCACTTGCATAGCTCGACGAGGAAGGCGGCTAGGAGCGCGACTTCTCCTGCAACGGCAGTCAGGACATCCGGCGGCAGGTAAAGGCCAATTGTCGCTAGAGCCCCGGCAACCATGAGCACGAAGAGGATCGCAAGGATGGCTCGGAAGTCCTGGCTGGGCAGGCTGCGTATCAGGTCATCCGATGTGCTGGCGCGAGTTACCTTTGCTGTCGCGGTGGAGCTGACAGTGATCATCTGCGCCGCGCTGGCGGAGATAACCGTGGAGCCGGTCCGGTTAGGGCCCGCTGGCGATGGCGAGGCGCCCAGGGCGGCGGCCAGCGCGCGGAGACCCTCGGCGTTCGACTCAGCAAGCTGCCGGGCGGCAGCAAGGGTCGGCCCGAATCTCGCTTCCGCGGCGCGGGCTCCCGCTACCAGCCGCGCCGCCAGGTCTGAAGGAAGCTGCTTCTGTATGCGACGCGCCTGCCGGAGCAGCTCATCCCAATCGGGCTGAAGCTCGTCATCGTCCGTAGGCATGGGTAGAACGTAGCGTGACCAGGGCGGAATTGGCGTAGAAACGCCTTGCCGCCTGCCAAGCGGTTCAACGGTCGCGCTTATCTAGGATGCGCCAGGTGATCACAAGGGCGAGCGCGCCGTACGAAGCCGAGTTCGCGACGGCGCTCTGGACGACAGCTTGTGAATCACCTGCATCACTGGCCGTCGCAGTGACCACGCTGATCGCGACGAGCCAGGCGAAGACGATGACCAAGAGCTGAGCAGGTGGGAGGCCAGCGACACCACCGCGGCGTAGCCCGCTGGAAACACGCTCAATCTGTTCGGCCTCTTGCTCGTCCAAGGCGTCGGCTATCAAGGTGATTTGTGTGACGTCCGCACTGGCGAGAGCAGCTATCGCGGCTTCTAGACGGCTGTCGCGCAGATCAAGCCAGTCCGTACGGGGGGACGCGATGAAACCCATCCCCCTGAGCATCTCGGTCGATGCGCGATCGATCAGTTGCTTCAGGCCCGGCTGAAGGGCCATTGCCTCGTACGCTGCTTCAGCCCAGCGAGTGGGGCTCTCGGTGCTCTCCAGCGCGGGAGTGAATTTGGAGACTAGCTCCCTATAGGCGTGTATGCGCCAGGCATCGTCGTCCCGGCCGGGAGGGTCCACGCTCATGCCCACGAAGACTAGTGCCTTTCTACGGGGCGCGATGGCCGCTAAGGCCCTGGGCGCTGACGGGTTGGTGAGTTATGAACTGGGCCGAGATGGCGGGCGTGGCGGGCGTGGCATGCCGATGGCCCGGACGGTGGTCCGGGCCATCGGGTGGTGCGGGTGGTCAGGTCGTGGCGTCCAGGGCAGCAGCGGCCAGCCGCTCGATCAGCGCCGGGATCGCACTGACCGGCATCACCGCGGGCTCCTGGCCGTCGCCGGCCCAGATCGCGACCGCGGGCTGGCCGGAGTCAGTGGCCGCGACGACGTCCACCGCGGCTGCACCGGGCTCTGCCGAGGCGAGCACCGTGTGTACCTCGCCGACGCGGAGGCCAGGCTTCGTGCTGAGCTTGGCGGCTGGGATGGGGGTCATCGGATAGTCCTTCCCTGGTTGACGACGAGGATGGTGTCGGCCGACCGGACGCGCAGCCGGGATGCGTCGCCACCAGCCAGGCGCAGCGCCTCGCGCAGCCCGATGGCCGGGACGGTGGTCACGGTTGGCGGCTCGGGGCGCGGTCGCCTCGGCGGGCGGACGGCCGCGTTGCGGTGGACCCGGAACGCGGCGCTCACAGCTCGCCCCGCTCGAACTGCTCGCGCAGCTTCCGGCAGGCGGCCGTGTGGGCGTCGCGGGCTCCCTGGACGTCCATCTCTGCCTCGGCTGCTGGGATGCGCCCGGCGCGCTCGTCGGCCCGGATCAGTCCGAGGATGTCCATTAGCTTGACGTCCTCAGCGTCGAGGGCTTCGAGCAGCCGGTGACGGGCGCGGGGATCTGGTGTTGGATCGGTCATGGGTCGCCTCCTAGTGGCGATCAAGGGCCGGGGCTCCGGGTGTTCGCGCACCCGCCCGGCCCGCCTTGGGTCTAGCCGAACAGCTTGCGGGCGAGCCTCCCGGCCGCCCGGCCGTAGATGCGCCGCCCGGCTCGCCGGACGACGCGCCCGCGCTGGATGGCGCGGATGTCGTTGTAGGTCCGCAGCGCCCGGTAGATGCTGCTCTCCGTGCTGCGCCGCCTCCTGGTCGTCATGCAGATCACCTCCTATCCATCTCGGGCACTTCGATCCCGAGCCACCGCTCGATCCGGCGCGCTGCCAGCAGCCGGTGACACTCGGCCGGGCTGGTCTCGCGCACCCTCCGCTCGAAGCAGAGCAGGCAGAGCGGGCCGAACTGCTCGCTCAGCCAGGTCAGCTTGAGCACGATGTCGGCCGCCAGCCGGTCGAGCTGGGCCGTGTAGTGCTCGTCAAAGCGCGACGACTTCATGTGCCATGGCCTCGGCGACAACTCATTGAGGTACACCCACTGCCGACGGCCGGTCGGCTCCGGCTGTCTGGGCCGCCCCAGGGTGATGCGGACCGGCACCCCGTAACTGGGATGCCAGCCCGCGTAGCTGCAAGTGCTGATCTTCACGCCTGCGCCGCCGCCAGCTTCTCGGTCACCTTGCGGATGGCGCTCGCTGGGGGTGTATGCCCAGCCCATGGCCTCCACGATGGCCTCATCGGTGACCCCGGCCAGCCGGTCGCCCAGCGCCTCCCTCGCCGCGGCCACCAGCTCGGCATCGCTGACGCCGCCATGGACGCGCCGGTAATTGGTCGGGCCCATCGGCGCCTTCTTGGCCTTAGCCGGGGCCGCCGCCTGCGGCTGCTCCGCCGCCTTGGCCTGCTCCTTCGCCTCGTACTCGGCGAGCAGGCCGATCAGCTCGCCGCGCTTCGGCCGGTTCGGGATGGTCAGGCCGCGGTCCTGGCACGCCTGCCGCAGATCGGCCATGGTGACGCGCTCGGTGGTCTGGGCGCTCATGGCCCTGCTCCTCTCTCGTCGGGCCGGATTGCCCGGTAGGGCGCACGTTCGGGACGCGCACCCGGCTGGCCTCCGGCTCGCTCAGCCCGCCAGCTCAACCAGCGTCATGGCGGCGGCCTCGCCGATCTGGCCCGCGGTCAGGCCCACCGACTTGCACTGCACCATGGCGTCTTCGAGCTGGTGCAGCGCCGCCGCCTGCGCCGGGTCCGGGCTGGCCAGCCGCTCCCGCTCGCTGGCCTTGCGCTCCATGTCGGCCAGCTCGTGCAGCACCATGGCCTTCGCGCTGTCGCTCATCTCGTCGCTCGCGGCCACTCGCGCGGCCAGGTCGCGGATCTCGGCGCTGGACATGACGGCCTCCTGGCTGGGTGTAGAAGAAATGATCATGGTTAAAGAATAGTGGACCGGCCATTCTAGCGGGGGATTTGCGCCATTTATTTTCGAGCAATTTCTCGCCATTCCTAGCCAGTAAATTGCCGACGCTCGCCCCACTTCATCAGCCGCCGGTATCCGTCATCTAGCCAGTGATGACAGGTAACGCACAGTGGGACGTATTTGCCGGGGTCGAGACTGTACGGCCCTCTGCTGGAGGGCAGCTCCTCGCCGTCTGTGCGGTCGTACGCCCATTGCTCAGCGGGAACCTTTAGGCAGAGCTGGCAGGTCACGGCCCGAACGTTCAGCAGCTTGCGCATCTTGGCGTGGACCGCCTCGTAGGTCGGCGGCCAGGTCGGCGGAGGCGGATTCACGAGGCAACCGATGCAGCGGGACGTACCCCTGAATTCCCGCACCGGCTTGTGCTCGCCACATCCGGTGCAGGTCTTCGCGATGATGGCCATCAGCGGTCCCACCACCTTTCGCGCTCGCGGTCGCGCTCGTCTTCGTCGGGATCACGGGGCCGGGGTGGTGGGCTGGGCAATGTGCGTGGCACGCTCATTTCCGGCGCGGGCTCGGGCCCTGGCTCGTGGTGCGGGCACTCGCACCAGTGACCCGGGTCTCGCTGCTTCGGGCAGCGGTGGCCGTCGCCTCCGCGGCATGCGTTCGAGAGCCGGCCGGGTGAGGTGCGGTCGCAGCGGCGGCTCACCATGGCGGTTCGTTGTCCTCGGGGAACGGGAGGAAAAGGGGGCAGCTCTCGGCGTGCTCCCAGACTGGGCCGGCCTCCTCGGGCATGCCGTAGGTGGCCAGGGATGAGCCAGTGCCCGGCACAGTCGCACGGCGGCGGAGCCAACGGGCTCCTGCCGGGGATGCGCTCCGGCCCGTTCGCGAAGCGCCTCCGGCCCGCATGGCAGGAGTCGCACCGCTCGTCGGTGGCGTAGCCGGTTGGCCATTCCCGCGTCGAGCCGCAGTTGTCGCAGATCGTGAGTTCGCCCGGATCGAGGTCGGCGGGGATGAAGTCGGGAACCATGGCGCTCACTGCTCGGACTCCTCAACCCCGTCGTTCAGGCTGCGAGCCAGCCGATAGCGGTCGCGGTGACTGTCCAGCTTGGAGTTGCGGGCCAGGCCGACCGTGCGGCAGACGTCGCCAGGCTGCGCTCCGCAGTACGGGCACTCGACCTTCCGGGTGATCGCCTCGTCAGTCTCGCGCTGGGCCTCCTTGCGGGCGCGGGCCGTGTCGCGCTCGCGGTCCCGCTCCGCAACCTCGTCCCTGATCGCCTGCCAGGCATCGAGCGCGTTCAGGATCGCCTCGTCGGAGCTGAAGCCCTCCCCCAGGCAATCCAGCACCTTCTGGCACCAGACAGCCAGAGCCGCGGCGTCGCCACCGAACCGGCCGTATTCGTCGAACTCCAGCCCTCGCCAACTGGTCTGGGCGAGGTGCTCCTCGAACCTGGCCAGCCGGCGGGCGATCCAGAGCGTGCTCTGCACGTCGTTGCTCATGATCGTTCTCCTCATCGGGTACTCGGGTGACACTTCGGACATGGATAAGGGCGGCGCTCGTCGTCGTCGGTCTCGCGCATCCGGGTCTGCTCGTGGCACTCGCCGCACCAGGTCGGCCGGGTCGGCTTGAGGGGTGACTTCGATCGGCCGCCCGGCGGCCGGCGGCCAGGAGCCCACTTGGCCGGAGCCTTGGCCACGGTCTTGGTCACGTACTCGTATGGCTTGCTTGGGCTGCGCCCCTCGGTCAGGTGATCGAAGATCTTGAGGCAGTGCTCGAACGGCCAGTCGTGGGACGCCGCGAGCGCCGCCGCAGCAGCGCTGCGGTCGGCATCGCCAACAACAACAGAAGCTCTAAAGCTCAGTGGCGGGTCGTCCGAGGTCAGCGAGCCGGGGGGTTCAACTTCTGGCGATTTGGGTTCAACTACACCGGGGCCGGATGAACCACTAGGGTTCAACTCATCATTAGTTGAACCACTAGGGTTCAACTCCTCTACGAGAATCCGCCACTCGTAATGGCGGGCACCGTTCCCCTTGCCCTTATGCCGGTACTCCAGCACCCTGGCCGCATCCAGCTCGTCGCGGGCTTCGCGCAGGTGCGGCTGGCTCAGGCAGGCGATCTCGCCGAGCAGCTTCATGCTGGCCTGCCGCCAGCCCTCGGCGTCTGCGCGGATAGTGCTCACGGCGATGAGCAGGCGCCACCGCCGCTCGGGAGTTGAACCCCGTGGCATCGTGGCCAGCACTCCGCGCAGCAGGAACGGGCCGCTCACTGCCGCTCACCACCACTGACGCCGCCACCTGCTACGCTTGGAGCAGACGTTGGCGCGTCTTCCGTGGGGCCGTTACCTGGCGAGGGGCGGCCCTTTCGGCCGTCTGGGGGCTTCCTGCCTGTGATCGCTCTCGGGGACGTGCGAGCGGTCAACTGGCGGCCCGCTGCTCGGGCTCGGCCGCCGATGACGGCAGCAGGGCACGCAGGCGGTCGATCTGCTCCGGGGTCAGCTCCGGGGCCCTGGCGACGAGCGACCGGATGTAGGTGTCGATCGAGTTGCGCGCGTAGCCGCCTGCCCGGGCGCGCTTCTGGCGAAACTCAGGGTCGGTGATGGTGCCGCGGAGCGGAGCGTCCTGCTCCTCCTCCTGGGCCTGCTTCGGTTCTCGTTTGGAGTCCATCGCCCCCGGCGCATGGGACGAAGAGGTGCTGATGTGCGCGCCTTCAAGTCAGGGGCAGTAAGTGGCTCCGGGTGGTCGTGAATGGTCCTGGTCAGGAGTCTAAGCATGCAAGGGCAATGGTCTGGCCAATGAGACATGCGGGATTTCGTGTAGAACTGCCTTCTACATAAGCCATTTCTTGTAGAAGGCTCAGCGCCATTCGATGCGTACCGACTCCACGTCAAAGACGGGTCCGCGCAGCGTGGGCTTGTCCAGCGTCACCACCATCAGCACGTCCACGATCGCCCGCTGGCGCGCCAGTGGCAGCGAGTCCCAGACCGCCTGGGCGTCCACGTCGCCCCGGAACTCGGCCAGCCGGTCGGGCTCGGTCGCCGTGGCCAGCTCCGCCTCTATCGCGGCCAGCCGCCCGCGGATGAACCTGGACCCCTCTGCGAGCTGGTCGTCGTCCAGGTCACCGGCAGCGTGGAGCCGCACCTGTGACTGCTTCTGCTCGCGCAGCCGCCTGGCCTCGGCCCGCAGCTTGGACGTGTCCACCCCGGCCCGGTCCGGCGGGCGGAGCAGCCCTGCGACGTCGGGCTGGCTGAGCCGGGCGACCACCGCCGCAGAGACCACCTCCTCGACCTTCCCAGCGCTGCGGCGCATGTGCGAGATCGGGCCGGAGCAGATGTAGTCGGGCCCGCGCTTCCCGCCGCCGACATGCACGGTCGTCCCGTCGTCGCAGATGCCACAGAGGGCAATCAGCGACACCAGCCAGCGAGGCTCGTTACCGGGTGAGGTCCGGCGGCCGGGATCGGTGAGCTTGTCCCGCAGCGCCTCCCAGCGGTCGGGCTCCAGGATGGCCGGCCAGCTCGCGTCATGCAGGGTCATCCGCGAGAGGTCCCGCCGCCGGTCCTTCCCCAGCGGGGCGTGCGCCACCTTCCCTGCAATCGCCGGCTTCAGCAATGCGTCGCGCAGGACGGCTGCCGTCCAGGGGACGCCGGTTACGGTCAGCACCCCGCGCTCACGCAAGTCCCGCGCAACGGCCCGCAGCGTGATGCCCCGGTCGAGTATGTCGTCGGCCGCGGCCTGGAGCACCCGCGCTTCCTCGGGCACGATCAGCAGAGTCTTCCCGCCCTTCGGCGCTTCGGGGTCCGGCTGGAGACCGTAGCCGCGGCGCCCGCCGCCGAAACACCCGTTCTCCGCCCGCGTCTTCCTGCTGGCTGCCACCCTGCGCGCTGTGTCGCGGCTCGACTTGTTAGCCATGGTCACCATTACCCGGGCCATGCTGATCTCCGCGTCGGTGCCGCCGTCAGTGAGCGTGAGGCTGCCGCTCAGCGACCGCGCCGAGGCGCCGGTCTGCTCGACCGCGTCGATCAGGTCTTCGAGGTCGCGGGGGTCGCGGCAGGCGCGGTCCAGGTCTTCGGCGAGCATCGCGCCCGCCCGGCCGGCCTTGAGGTCGTCTACGACCGACTGGAAGCCCGGCCGGATCACCCGCATGATCCATTCGCCTGGGCGGCGCGGGTCGGGCACCCGCTTCCGCTTGAACGCCGAGGCGGGGCGAGCCCGGCCGTTCTTGCCGGGCGTGAGGTCGTTCTCCACCACAACGCGGCGAACGGTCCACCCGAGCCGGCTGGCTTCCTTCCGCAGCTTGCGCTCGCGGCCCTCGAAGCCCTCGTCATCGTCGCGGAAGTCGGATAGGCGCAGGTAGAGGTCGCAGGGGACGGTCACGGCTGGCCCTCTCGCTCGGTTCGGCCTAAGTGTACTTTGATCCGAGGATGGTTAAGACCACGCTGCTGCTCCGGCTGTGGGCCGGGTTCATCCGGCGCGGCATGCACCTGTACGCGGCCGGCGCCGGGGCGCGCCCGCTGCTGGTGGTGATCGACTGCAAGGGCGGCGCCGACTCGCGGCGGATCGCCGAGCGGGCCCGCCGGGTGCTCCGTGACGCCGGGGCG
>Ga0335081_10010336_pt1 | contig 15078 bp, 13 predicted proteins | sample Lox_Sample_35_FD_206713 | JGI IMG/M metagenome (GOLD analysis project Ga0335081, IMG submission 206713) | Soil microbial communities from Loxahatchee National Wildlife Refuge, Florida, United States - Lox_Sample_3.5 | ecosystem: Environmental > Terrestrial > Soil > Wetlands | place: USA...
GGCTCGCTCGCGGTGCTGGCCCGCTCGCCTCCGGGAGACCCGACCGGCTCGCTCGCGGTGCTGGCCCGCTCGCCTCCGGGAGACCCGACCGGCTCGCTCACCGTGTGACGGTCGCTGGCACCGTCGTCCTGGCCGCCGACGCTGCCAGCGCCGGGTCGATGTACTTGTGGGTGACCCAGCGTTCCACGAAGAACGTCAGGATCGGGATCGTGCCGGCCGCCAGCACGATCACCGTGCCCGGGCTGGCCAGCTTCATCCTGACCAGCCTGGTCATCGCGAACGCCACGACCACGTAGATGATGTAGAAGATCCCGTGCGCCGTGCCGACGTACTTGACGATGACTAGGTTGTTCGCGAACACCTGCAGCGGTATGCCGACGAAACACAGGATGATCAGTACGGTTCCGGTCAGGTAGGCCATGAACCGGTATGCGCGCACCACCAGCGCAAGCTGCCTGTCGGCGTCCAACTCTCGCTCCTCCCAGCTAGCGAAGGCCGTGCCATCTGCCGTGGCCCTTCACCTGGCTGTTCAGCTTGGCCAGGTAGGCGTTGTACTCGGCAAGCTCGGCGTCCTGCGGTTCCTCCGCGCTGTGGGGGGCCTGCTGGCCCTGGCCGGCCCCGGCCGCTGCTGGCTCGTCGGCGCCTGCGGCTGCCGCGTGCGTCCCCGCGGCGGCTAGTGCCGCGCCGCCAGAGCCCGCGCTGCCCGTGCCGGCCGGGAGCACGATCTCCGGCGCCTGCGCCTCGGGCGTCGGGTGGAGCTCGTCGCGGATCGTCTTGACCCAGAACACCACGCCGAAGACCGAAAAGATCGGCCACTCGAATGTGTACGCCCAGCTCAGGTCGTTACCCGCCATCGCGCGGTGGAACTGCCAGTCGCCGAGCCAGAGCATTCCGACAACGGCCACCACCGCGAAGAGGTGCCAAGCGATCCACCGGGGGGCTAGCAGGGTACGCCAGCTCGGGGCAGGTGACGCTTCGACCATGCCTTGAGCCTAGCGCCGCGTCCGCGCTGCTCGCCGCGACCACCACGAATCGGGCGACCGAGCGTGCCGTCGCAGGTCCCGGGCTTCCGGTCGGTCATAATCGAGGCTATGTCTCTTGCGGACCTGCTGCCGGGCCGGCTGGGGCCGGCCGGCCGTATGCCCGACCGGATCGACGAGCTGCGCGGACCGGTCAGTGGCGTGATCATGCTGCCCCGCTACCTGGCCTGGCCAGGGATGCGCGAATTCGACGTCGGCGACGGGGTAAGCCGGCGCACCCTGTACGGCATGCTTCTCGCCCAGGGCAAGCGCAACGACATCGCGCGCCTGGTCAACGCGACCATGCTCGGCCAGGACTGGCCGCTGATCGCCAGATCGCTCGACCCGCGGCTCGGCCGCTGGTGCGAGCGCCGTTTCGGGCTCGGCGGCCACGCAGGCACCGGCCAGCCCGGGGGCGACGACCTGACCGACGGCGTCGGATGCGAGTCCGCGGAACCGGTCTGACGTGCGCAAGTACGTCATCGTCGGGGTGCAGGGGAGCGGCAAGGGCACCCAGGCCGACCTGCTCGCTGACGACCTCGACCTCGTGCACATCGCGGTCGGCGACATCCTGCGCTGGAATGTGCAGCACCACACCAAGCTCGGCGCGCAGGTCCGGCGCACCATGGCGGCCGGCCTGCTCGTAGGCGACGACCTGGTCGAGGACGTGGTCTCCGAGCGGCTCGGCCGGCACGACTGGAACTACGGCTTCATCATCGACGGATTCCCGCGCAACGAGCGGCAGGCCGAGTTCTTCCTCGAGGGCTACGACATCGACGGGGTGATCCACCTCGACCTCCCCGACAGCGAGGTCAGGCGCCGGGTGCTGGCCAGGCGGCTGTGCTCAGGCTGCGGCATGGACTACAACCTGATCGCCAGCAGCCCGCACGTGCCCGGCCGGTGCGACGCCTGCGGTGCCGCCCTCATCACCAGGGAGGACGACACGCAGGAGGCGCTCGCGGTGCGGCTGCGCGAGTACCACGAGAAGACCAACCCGGTGCTTGCCATCTTCCGGCGCAAGGAGTACGTGGTCACCGTCGACGCCAGGCCGGCCGTGGCCGAGATCCAGCAGGAGATCAGGACCCGCCTTGGCCTGCCGCCGTACCGCCCGCCCGCCGACTAGGGCCTGTCCCGCAGATCGTGGAACTGGGTCGCGGAGCCAGATCCTGATGGCTCTGCCTTGCGGCCTGGCCCGGGTCGTCCCAAGGCCGCCGACCGACCGCCGCGCCCCGTATCACCGGGAGATGATCTTGATGGATGTGGCGGATGTCCCAGAATACGCAGTGGATGTGGCATTCATTCCACGGACACCCCGGTGATCACATGCGGTTTCGGCTGGTATGCGGGGATCCGGGCGGCCGTGCTCGGCCGGGTGGCCGCGGCCGCGTGGCGCGGGGCCAGCCGCGCTGCTCCGGGTTGTCCGTGGCCGGTGCTGGCGCGCGGTAGAGCCGTCGGCGCCAGCGGAGATCTACGGGACAGGCGCCAGCCGCAAGGCCAGTTGGTTAGGGGTCGTCGCCTGGTGTCAAGGAGCGCTGGCGATAGTGATGTCCCGAGACAAGAGGGCCGGTCGAGCGGCTGCGAGGTCCGCCCGCAGGCGCCGTTCTCGGCACCGACCCTGGTGCGCAGGAGGCAGCGCCCGCGATGAGAATCCGAGACGGGAGCGTATCGTTTCCCCCTCGCCCTGGGCATCGGCGGAAGGCTCAGGCGGGCCGCCCTTGCCGATCAACGGTGGCGAGTTCGTTATGGAGCGTGATGCATGCGCTGTCCCGATCGGGTGCCTGCCGGACCCGCAGCGGGCGCGAGATCACCTGGCCGATCAGGGGCGCGGACCGTGCAGTTGGCCCTAGCCTGGGCATATGCGGGAAATCTCGGTCTTCAGCGGCACCGCCCACCGGGCGCTGGCAGAGGAAATCTGCGGGCACCTCGATGTCCCGCTGCAGCCGGCCACGGTGCGGCGGTTCGCCAACGACTGCCTGGAAGTTCAGCTCCAGTCCAACTGCAGGGAGCGGGATGTCTTCCTGATCCAGCCGCTGGCCTCGCCGGTCCAGGAGCACCTGGTTGAGCTGCTGCTGATGCTCGACGCCGCGCGTGGTGCGTCGGCGGCGCGGGTGACCGCGGTGATCCCGCACTACGCGTACGCGCGCTCGGACAAGAAGAACATGCCCAGGGTGTCGATTGGCGGGCGGCTGGTCGCCGACCTGCTGGTCGCTGCGGGCGCGAGCCGAGTGCTCACGATGACGCTGCACTCGCCGCAGGTACACGGGTTTTTCTCGGTCCCGGTCGACCACCTGCACGCGCTGCGCGAGATCGCCGACCACTTCTCCGGGCAGGACCTGACCAACGCGGTCGTGGTCTCGCCTGACCTGGGCAACGCCAAGGCCGCCGCCGCGCTCGCCAGGATGCTCGGCCTGCCCGTCGCGGCCGGCGCCAAGGAGCGGATCAGCGACGACAAGGTCACGATCACCTCGATCATCGGGGACGTCGCCGGGCGGAACGTGATCGTGCTCGATGACGAGATCGCCCGCGGCACCACGATCATCGAGGTACTCGGCAGGCTCCGCGAGCAGGGAGCCAGGTCGGTGCGGATCGCGTGCACGCACGGCCTGTTCTGCGACGGCGCGGTCAAGCGGATCGCTGCCTGGCCCGAGGTGCTCCAGATCGTGTGCACGAACACCGTGCCCTTGACCGAGCCAGCCGACGCCGACAAGTTGCACGTGATCTCGGTGGGTCCGGCGCTGGCCGAGGCGATCAGGCGGATCCACCTGGGGGAGTCGGTCAGCGCGCTGTTCCACGATCAGTAGCGGCGATCGCGCTCCCACGCGGCGATCTGGACCCGGGAGCTGAACCCGAGCTTGGCCATGACGTTGGCGATGTGGCGGGCCACCGTGGCCGGGCTGATGAACAGCTGGCCGGCGATCTGGCGGTTCGACAGGCCGTCGGCGACCAGGGCGGTAATCTCGAGCTCGCGCGCGGTCGGCCCGTTCCCGCCGCCCGCCGCCGGTTCTGCCGCGCGGTCCGCCCGGCCGGCCTGAACCGGACCGGCCTGAACTGCTCCGGCCGCCTCCTGGCCCGCTGCGCCAAGCGCGATGCCGATCGCCTCCTCGTCGGTCAGCTCGGCACCCGCGGCAAGCAGCGCGGCGATCGCCTGGTCGCCCAGCGGCGCCGCTGCGTCGAGTACCCGTTTCGTCCTCGCCGGCGAGGCCTCCGGCAGCAGCGCCGCCCGGCGCAACGCCGCGGCGGCACCGGAGAGCCGCACGGCCAGCTCGGGATCGGCCTGCGCGGCGGCCAGCGTCGCGAACGACTCGAGCCCTCGGATTACGCCGATCCTGCTCCCGGTCGACCGGCTCAGCTCAACGCTCTCGCTCAGGTACGCGGCGGCGGGCGCGAGCTCGCCCTGGCTGATCGCCATCCGGCCAAGGCCCGCCAGGCACCGGGCCATGTCCGGCTTGGCGTCGACCTCACGCAGGATGACCAGGGCGTCCTCGTAGTACTGCCGCGCGAGGCCGCGGTCCGAGGTCAGCCTGGCCAGGTCACCGAGCCCGAGCAGGGCCCGTGCCGCGCCCCACAGCTGGTCGATCTCGCGAGCGATGGCCAGGGCGGTCTCGCCGTGCCTGCGCGCCTGGTCGAGATCGCCCCGGTAGGCGGCCAGCGTTCCGAGCGTGCCGGCCGCGTAGGCCTCGTTGAACCGGTCGCCCGCCCCCCGGGAGACCGTCATCGCCTCGTCGGCCCTGGCCGCTGCCTCGTCGGCCTGGCCCGCGTGCAGGGCGGCCTCGGCGAGGAGGTTGAGCGCCGACGCGGCCCAGAACTCCGAGCCCGGCGACCGGCACAGCTCAAGGCCGGCCTTGGCATGCTGGCCGGCCTGCGCCGGGTCGGTCGCCAGTGCCAGCTGGGCGCGGCTGACCAGCGCAGGCCCGAGCACGCCGTCGGGCAGCCTGGACGTGTCGAGGTTCAGGAACGCGTCGATCCAGCCGGCGCCCTCGGCAAAGGAGCCGAGCACGATCCAGACCGGCCGGGTCGCCGCGCAGACCCGCAGCCCGATCTGGGCATCGCCGTCGGCCAGGCAGTCGCCGAGTATCTGCCTGACATTGGCCGTGTCGGCCTCGAACCGGCGGAACGTGTCCACCCTCGCCGACCACGACGCGGGCACCAGCGCCATGCCGGCCAGCGCGAGCTGCTCCATCTCGCGCACCCCGTAGTCGCGGAACCTGGCCCTGAGCAGCTCGGACTCGCCGGCCTCGGCCAGCCGTGCGGCCGCGTAGTCGCGGATCGTGTCCAGCATCCGGTACCTGGCCGCCCCGCGCGCGTCGGTCTCGGCGACCACGAGCGACTTGTCGGCCAGGCCGGTGAGCAGGTCGAGAATCTCCCTGGGCGCCAGCTCCTCGCTGCCCAGCCGGACGGCGCAGACCTCCTCGGCCATCTCGAGCGGCCAGCTCGCGAACACCGACAGCCTGCGCAGCAGGACCCGCTCGGACGGCGACAGCAGCTCATGGCTCCAGTCGATGGCCGCCCGCAGCGTCCTGTGGCGCTGCGGTGCCGTCCGCTCGCCCGAGCTGAGCAGCCGGAACCGGTCCGCGAGCCGGGCCGCGATCTGCTCGGGAGTCAGGGCCCTTACCCACGCCGCCGCCAGCTCGATGGCAAGCGGCAGGCCGTCAAGCGCACGGCAGATCTCGGCCACCGCGGGCGTGTTGGCCGGGGTCAGCGCGAAGCCGGGCTGCACCGCCGCGGCCCGGTCGGCGAACAGCCGCAGCGCGTCGGAGCGTGCAAGCTCGACGCCAGGGCTGTCGGCCGGCGGCACGGACAGCGGCGGCACCTGCCATACGGTCTCGGCCGCCACCCTGAGCGGCTCGCGGCTGGTGGTGATCACGACCAGGCCGGGGGAGCTGGCCAGCAGCCGGTGGCAGACCTGCGCGCATTCGAGGATCAGGTGCTCGCAGTTATCGAGCACGATCAGGATCCGGCGCGGCCTGAGCGCGTCAGCGAGCGTGGCGAGCAGCGCCCTGCCTGGCTCCTCGATCACGCCGACAGCAGCGGCGATCCTGGTCACCACCAGCTCGGGCTGGCGCAGGTCGGCGAGCTCCACCAGGTGCGCGCCGTCGGAGAAGCCGCCTGCCAGCTCGGCGGTGAGCCTGACGGCCAGCCTGGTCTTGCCGATGCCGCCGGTGCCGCTGAGCGTGAGCGCGCGGGCGCCGCGCACGAGCCGACGAAGCTCGCCGAGCTCGCGCTCCCGGCCGACGAAGGCGTTCAGCTCATCGCCGGCCCGTCCGTGCACAGGTTCCATGTCGCCGCCAGGGGCTCCAGCCAGCACTCACATTCTGCCAGGTGGGCAGATAGCAAAGCTAACGTGGAGCAGAGCCGGATGAAATACGAAACCAGCATGAAGCCTGGTAAGTCCGGTAGCTCCGACTGTACCGGCGCTGCGGGGGCACCGCAGGACTCGGCGCTCAGGTCAGGTCAGCGTCTGGCCGCTGACCCGCTGCTCGAGTGCCAGCAGGAAACGCTTGCGGTCGATCCCGCCGCCGTAGCCGGTGAGGCTGCCGTCAGCACCGATCACCCGGTGACAGGGGACCACGATCGAGACCGGGTTCCTGCCGTTCGCCAGGCCGACCGCCCGCGACGCGGACGGCCGCCCGATCCGTCTGGCCAGCTCGCCGTAGGAGACGGTCTCGCCGTACGGTATCTGCCGCAGGCCGGACCAGACCGCCCGCTGGAAGCCGGTGCCGGCCAGGTCGAGCGGCAGGTCGAAGCTGGTCAGCTGGCCGGCGAAGTAGGCCTTCAGCTGGCTCGCCGTCTCGCCGAGCACGGGATCGGAATCGACCTCAGCGGCCACGCCGAGCATGCCGGGAGCCGGCTCGTGACCGCGCACCTCCATATAGAGCCCGGCCAGCGCGCCGCCCCTGGCGACCAGGGTCAGCGGCCCGATCGGGCTGTCGATCACCGCGTGCAGCCGGGCTGCGGCCGGCGCCGGTGTGGTCATCGTGTCTCCTCTTCCTCTCCGAGCTCCGCCCGGCACTTCCGGCTGGGCGGCTCGTTTCTCTTCTTGTCTTGCTCGATGCGGTGATGCCTCGGGCTCAGGCTGCCGGGAGGTGATTGATGGCATGGCCGGAGGTGGCCCACAGGTACTGCACCGCGTAGCCACGCCAGGGTCGCCACGGCTCGGCCCGCCTGGTCAAGGCGGCAGGGGAGGGCGGCAGCCCGAGCGCCGCCGCGGTCTGCCGGACGCCGAGGTCGGTGGGGGTGAATGCGTCGGGGTCGCCCAGTCCGCGCATCGCGATCAGCTCGACTGACCACGGGCCGAGGCCGGGCACGGCGCTCAGCCGGCTCCTGGCCTGCTGCCAGTCGGCGCCGGGGCCTAGGTCGATCTCGCCGCCCGCGATGGCGCTGGCCAGGGCTTGCACGGTGCCGCGCCGACCGGCGGGCATCGCGAGCACGGCCGAGCCCGTCGCGCCGGCCGCTTCGGCGGCGGCCGCCTCTGCCAGGACCGCCATGTCGGGGAACAGCCGGGACAGGCCGCCCGCCGGGTCGTCCACCGGCTCGCCGAGGTGCCTGGCCAGCCGCGCGCCGTGCGTTCTGGCCGCCGCGGTGGAGACCTGCTGGCCGAGCACGGCCCTGATCGCCAGCTCGCCCGCGTCCACCGTGCGCGGTATCCGCCGCCCGGGCGCCTTGTCGACCAGCGGCGCGAGCACCTCGTCGGCTCGCAGCAGGTCGCACACGGCGACCGGGTCGGCGTCGAGGTCGAGCAGGCGGCGGCACCGGCTGATCGCCATCGCCAGGTCACGCAGGTCGCTCAGGTGCAGCTGGCACCCGACGTACTCGGGACCGGGCGTCAGCGCAACGATGCCCGGGCCGTGTGGCAGCCGCAGCGTCCGGCGGTACGCGCCGTCCCGCCACTCCTCCACGCCGGGCACCGACGTGGCCGCCAGGTGGCCGAACAGGTTGTCGGGGACCATCGGGGCGCGGAACGGCAGCCGGAGCGAGAGCGCCGCCAGGGAGGGTCCGCTCGCCGCCTGCTCGCCGCGACTGCGGCTCGCCGGGGAGCGGTCGGCCGCCGGAGGCGGCTGGTGCCGGCCGGCGGCGCGGCGGCGCAGCTCGGTGGGCGGCGTGGCGAAGACCTCGAGGACGGTGTCGTTGAAGGTCCTGATGCTCGGGAAGCCCGCGGCGAACGCCACGTCGCCCATCGGCAGCGCGGTCGTCTCGATCAGCAGCCTCGCGGTCTGCGCCCGCTGCGCGCGCGCCAGCGCGAGCGGGGCGGCCCCGAGCTCGGCGAGAAGCTGGCGCTCGACCTGCCGGACGCTGTAGCCGAGTTTCGCGGCGAGCCCGGCGACACCGTCGCGGTCCACGATGCCGTCGGCGATGAACCGCATCGCCCTGGCGACCAGGTCAGCCCGCTCGTTCCACTGCGGCGATCCCGGGCTCGCGTCCGGCCTGCACCGCTTGCAGGCGCGAAAGCCGGCCTGCTGCGCGGCCGCCGCGCTCGGGTAAAAACGCATGTTCCCCGGCTTGGGCGGGACCGCGGGACAGCTCGGCCGACAGTAGATCCCGGTGGTCAGCACCGCGGTGAAGAACCAGCCGTCGAACCTCGCGTCCTTCGACTGGACCGCCCTGACGCAGCGCTCGGTGTCCTCATGCACCCTGCCAGCATCGCCGCTAAGGTCGGCCCGGGTCTAGCGAAAATGCGACATGGCCGTCCCGCCGCCGACCCGCACGCAATCCTTGCGTCCCGCGCAAAGTTGCGCACTGCGAAAATTTCGCTACCATGGCTGACGTGACGGCGGTGGAGCAGGAACCGGCGCAGGCGCAGGCACCGCAGAGCAACGCGGACGGGCTGCGCGAGCGCAAGAAGGCGGCAACCCGGCGCGCGCTCGGCATCGCCGCCATGCGGCTCGCTGTCGAGCGCGGCCTGGAGAACGTCCTGGTCGAGGACATCGCCGCCGAGGCCGGGGTGTCCGCCCGCACCTTCAACAACTACTTCGCCAGCAAGTACGAGGCTGTCTGCGCCGTTGCGATGGAGCGAGGCAGGCAGATCGGCCTGGCACTGCGCGCCCGGCCGGCTGGCGAGCCGCTGATGGAGGCGATCACGCGGGCGGTCCTTGACCAGTACGCGTTCGCCGAACGGGCGCCGGACCGGGACTGGATCGCCGGCCTCCGGTTGGCGTTCCGCTGTCCCGCCCTGCAGGGCGAGCACCTGCGCACGCAGTACGCGGCGCAGCAGGCGCTCGCGCTGGCGATCGCCGACCGGATCGGAGCCGACGTCGAGACCGACATGTTCCCCGCGGTGATGGCGGGCGCGGTGGGCGCGGCCACCCATGTCGCGATCGACCGCTGGCTGCGGGCCGACCCGCCTACCGCACTCGGGCCGCTGATCAGGCGTGCCATCGCCCAGCTCTCCAGCGCGCCGCCGGGCCCTGGCCCCTGACCCGGCGCCGCCATTCCCCGTAAGCAGCCCCCGACATCCCGACGACCACCGGCGAGAACCCCCGACCGCAGAGCGAGTGACCAGTGCTGATCCGACTGCTCCGCACGTACCTGGCGCCGTACCGCAGGGACCTGCTGCTCGTGGGCCTGTTCCAGCTGGTGCAGACCCTCGCCACCTTGTACCTGCCGACGCTCAACGCCGACATCATCGACAACGGCGTGATCACTGGCGACACGCACTACATCCTGCGCACCGGCGGCATCATGCTCGGCGTCACGGTGGCGCAGATCGTCTGCTCGGTCTGCGCGGTCTACTTCGGCGCCCGCACCGCCATGGGCCTAGGCAGGGACCTGCGGCTCGGCCTGTTCCGGCGGGTGCAGGAATTCTCGGCCCGCGAGGTCGGGCACTTCGGCGCGCCGTCCCTGATCACGCGTAACACCAACGACGTGCAGCAGGTGCAGATGCTGGCGATCATGACGTTCACGCTGATGGTGTCGGCGCCGATCATGTGCGTCGGCGGCATCATCATGGCGCTGAACCAGGACGTGCGGCTGTCCTCGCTGCTCCTGGTCTCGGTGCCGGCGCTCGGCATCATCGTGGCGCTGATCATCTCCCGGATGCGGCCGCTGTTCCGGCAGATGCAGGAGCGGATCGACGAGATCAACCGGGTCATGCGCGAGCAGATCACCGGGGTGAGGGTGATCCGCGCATTCGTGCGCGAGCGGCGCGAGGCGGCCAGGTTCACGGCGGCGAATTCCGACCTCTACAACGTCTCGCTCGGCACCGGCAGGCTGATGGCGCTGATGTTCCCCGCCGTCATGCTGGTGCTCAACCTGTCAAGCATCGGCGTGCTGTGGTTCGGCGGGCATCTCGTGGCCAGCGGCAGCATGCCGATCGGGGCGCTGACCGCCTACCTCACCTACCTGCTGCAGATCCTGATGTCGGTGATGATGGCCACCTTCATGTTCGTGATGGTGCCCAGGGCCGAGGTCTGCGCCGACCGGATCGTCGAGGTGCTCGACACGGAGCCCAGCGTGCGAGCGCTCGGCCAGCCAACCAGCGTGGGCGCCGTGCGCGGCAGGCTCGAGCTGCGCGGCGTCGAGTTCCATTACCCGGGCGCGCAGCAGCCGGTGCTGCACGACATCAGCCTCACCGCGGAGCCCGGACAGGTCACCGCGATCATCGGCGGCACGGGCAGCGGCAAGACGACCCTGGTCAATCTCGTCCCCAGGCTGTTCGACGCCACCGGCGGCACCGTGCTCGTGGACGACGTGGACGTGCGCGAGCTCGACCCGTCCGTGCTGTCCGGCCTCATCGGCCTAGTGCCGCAGCGGCCGTACCTGTTCTCCGGCACGGTGGCGTCGAACCTGCGCTACGGCCGGCCCGACGCGACCGACGCCGAGCTCTGGCGGGCCCTGGAGATCGCCCAGGCCAGGGACTTTGTCGCGCAGATGCAAGGGCGCCTGGATGCCCCGATCGCCCAGGGCGGCACTAACGTGTCGGGCGGCCAGCGCCAGCGGCTGGCAATCGCCAGGGCCATCGTGCACCAGCCCGAGATCTACCTGTTCGACGACTCGTTCTCGGCCCTGGACTACGCCACCGACGCCGCCCTGCGGCTCGCGCTGGCCAGGGAAACCGCGCGCGCCACCGTGCTGATCGTGGCGCAGCGGGTGGCCACGATCAGGAACGCGGACAAGATCATCGTGCTGGAGGCCGGGCGGATCGTGGCCACGGGCACCCACCACGAGCTGATGGCGACGGACGAGACCTACCGCGAGATCGTGCTCTCCCAGCTGACGGAGCAGGAGGCAGCGGCATGAGCGAGCCGGTCGCCGCGCGGAGGCAAGCGGGGGAACACAGCATGAGCGAGCCGGTCGCCGCGCGGAGGCAAGCGGGGGAACACAGCATGAGCGAGCCAGTCGCCGCGCAGGCTCCGACCGCCGATGTTCCCCCATCCGGTGCCGACGGCCAGCAGCCGCCGTCGCTGACGGGGGAGCGGGCTACGCCGCAGCGCGGCCCGGGGCCGGCCGGCGGCTTCGCGCACGGCCCGGCGAGGTTCATGGGCGGCATGTCGACCGAGAAGGCGCTCAACTTCAGCGGGTCAAGCCGACGGCTGCTCGGCATGCTCGCACCGCAGCGCGCCCTGATCATGATCGCCCTCGCGATGGGGGTGATCAGCGTCTCGCTGTCGGTGACCGGGCCGAAGGTGCTCGGGAACGTCACCAACCTGATCTTCACCGGCGTGATCAGCAAGGGGCTCCCCGCAGGGGTCACCAAGGCGCAGGTGATCGCCCACCTCCGGGCGATCGGCAGCACCACCGAGGCCAAGCTGCTTGGCGCCATGCAACTGACCCCCGGCCACGGCGTGGACTTCGACACGGTCGGGATGGTGCTGCTGCTGCTGGCCCTGATCTACGCGGCGGCCGCTGCCTGCGGCGTGGTGCAGGGCAGGATCGTCGCCAGGCTCGTGCAGAAGGCCGTCTACGACCTGCGCCAGCAGGTCGAGGCGAAGCTGTCCAGACTGCCGCTCAGCTACTTCGACCGCCAGCCGCGCGGCGAGATCCTCAGCCGGGTCACCAACGACATCGACAACCTGGCGCAGTCCCTGCAGCAGACGCTCAGCCAGGTCGTGACCTCGATACTGACCATCGTGGGCGTGCTGGCCTTCATGTTCTGGATCTCCTGGCTGCTCGCGCTGATCGCCCTGATCACGGTTCCCGCGTCGGTCCGGCTGGTGATGTGGATCGGCAAGCGCGCGCAGCCCCAGTTCGTCAGGCAGTGGTCGACGACGGGCCGGCTCAACGGCGACGTCGAGGAGAACATCACCGGCCACTCGCTGGTCAAGGCGTTCGGCCGGACCGAGGAGACACTGGCCACGTTCGCCGAGCAGAACGAGCGGCTCTTCCAGTCCAGCTTCCGCGCCCAGTTCATCTCCGGCACGATCCAGCCGACCATGATGTTCGTCGGGAACCTGAACTACGTCCTGGTGGCGGTCGTGGGCGCGCTGCGGGTGGCGGCCGGCGCGCTGGCCCTGGGCGACGTGGTGGCGTTCATCCAGTACTCGCGCCAGTTCAGCCAGCCGCTGACCCAGGTGGCCAGCATGGCCAACCTGCTCCAGTCCGGCGTCGCGTCGGCCGAGCGGGTATTCGCGCTGCTCGACGCCGACGAGCAGGAGCCGGACCAGCCCGAGCCCGCGCAGCCGGGCGCGGTCCGCGGCAAGGTCAGGTTCGACGACGTCTCGTTCAGCTACTTCCCCGACGCGCCGCTGATCGAGCACCTGTCGCTTGAGGTGGAGCCCGGCCAGACCGTCGCGATCGTCGGCCCCACCGGCGCGGGCAAGACCACCCTGGTCAACCTGCTGATGCGGTTCTACGAGGTCAGCGACGGCGCCATCACGCTGGACGGGGTGAACATCGCCGACATGAGCCGAGAGGAACTGCGCTCGCTCACCGGCATGGTGCTGCAGGACGCCTGGCTGTTCGGCGGCACCATCGCGGAGAACATCGCCTACGGCGCCGACTCGCCGAGCCGCGAGGAGATCATCGCGGCGGCCAGGGCCACCTACGTCGACCGTTTCGTACAAATGCTTCCAAACGGATATGAAACGGTCATTGATGAAGAGGGCTCGAATGTGAGCATGGGGGAGAAGCAGCTGATCACGATCGCCCGCGCCTTCCTGGCCCAGCCCGCCATCCTCATCCTCGACGAGGCCACAAGCTCGGTGGACACCAGGACCGAGGTGCTGATCCAGCGGGCGATGAACTCGCTGCGCCAGGGCCGCACCAGCTTCGTGATCGCGCACCGGCTGTCCACCATCCGTGACGCCGACACCATCCTGGTGATGGAGCACGGCCAGATCGTCGAGCACGGCACGCACGACGAGCTGCTCGCCGCCGATGGCGCCTATGCGCGACTGTACGCGGCTCAGTTCGCGCAGGCGGTCGCCGAGCTCGAAGAGCCGGTGACGTGGCAGCTGGCAGGCGCTCCGAGCGCGGCGGCGCCCGGCCGGAGCTAGCCAGGGCCGATTGTCGCGTTGCCCGCCCGCGCGGCCGGTGCCGGTGGGATGCTGGCTGCGCCAGCCGGACTGTCGGAGGCTCCTCTTACGGTCGGCACATGACCGAAACGGACGAGCGCTTAAGGAACCTCGACATGCGCGTTGACCGCCTGGAGACGTGGGCCGGGCCCGGTCAGGTCCAGGCGCTGAGCGTCAGCCTGGCCGACCTGCGGACGGAGCTGACCAGCTTCCGGCAGGAATACCGTCGCACGACCCTCGAGTTCGCCGGCGAGCTCTCCGCCCTCCGCGCGGACGTTACCGAGCTCAAGACCGACGTCGCCGGGCTCAAGACCGACGTCGCTGAGCTCAAGGACAGCGTGGCCGAGATCCTGCGGAGGCTGCCGCCGCTGGCCTGACCGTCCCTGGCGATGCCTGGCATCCACGCCGGTCGGGGCGCAGAACACCGGAGCGTGCTCTCGCAGCCAGCGAAACTGATTGTGCGGCGGGCCGCCGCGCTGGTACACGTCGGGATCGATCAGGTTGATCTGTCGCCCGCCTGCGCGGCACCGGCTCCCGGCTCAGCTCCCAGCGCCGATAATGCACATTATGTTAAGTAAGGCGATGAGACCTCGTCGGCCGGGCGGGCAGCACCGGCGGGCCGGTGACGCCGGCTTACGCGCATGGGGGAAGCAAAGCTCAGGCAAAACTGCGCAGCACGCCCGGTGCCGCTCCCCCGGCCGAGGACGCGGTCGGCCGTATTCTCGCAACCCGGCGCCCGGTGAGGGTCAACGGCGCTCGCCGCCGCTGCCGCTGTAAGGTTCGGGAGGCCGACGAGCCCGGCCGGGAGGTGCCGTGACAGGTTTCGTGCCGGATCCGTCCACCGGGCGCGTCTACACGACCGGGCGGGCGGTCCGCTCCACGGACACGACGCCGGGCGGGCGGCTCCGGCTGGACGCACTCGCCCGCTACCTGCAGGAGGCGGCCGAGGATGACGTCGCCGACGCGGGCTGGGACGAGCCGTACGACTGGCTGCTGCGCAAGGCCTCGGTCACCATCCGCGGCTACCCCGAGCTCGGCGAGCACGTCGTGCTGCGCACGTTCTGCTCGGCGCTCGGCCCGCGATGGGCGGAGCGGACCACAACGGTCGCCAGCGAGCCGGGCGACCTGATCCAGGCCAGGGCGGTCTGGGTCGCCGTCAGCCGGGAGACCGGGGCGCCCGCGCCGCTCAGCCCGGCGTTCCACCGCGTGTACGGGCCGTCGTCGCAGGGCCGGGTCGTCTCGGTGCGGCTGTCCCATCCCGCGCCGCAGGCCGGCGTGCAGCGCAGGAAGTGGCCGCTGCGGGCCAGCGACTTCGATACCGCCGGGCACGTGAACAACTCCGTGCACTGGGCCGCCGTGGAGGACGCGCTGACCCTGGTGGACTGGCTTCCGGCGCGCGGGGGGATCGAGTACCCCCAGCCGATCCTGCCCGGCTCCGAGCCTGTGCTCGCGGCCGGCCACTCCCCCGGGCACCTGGACGTCTGGCTGCTGGCCGACGGCGCCAGGCTGGCGTCGGCGCGGCTGGCCCGCTGAGCCCGGCCCAGTGAGTCCGGCAGGGCGGGCCTGGCTCAGCCGCGCAGCAGCATCCGCCGGGCGGCCCGCTCGAGCAGCGC
>Ga0335081_10010337_pt1 | contig 15078 bp, 12 predicted proteins | sample Lox_Sample_35_FD_206713 | JGI IMG/M metagenome (GOLD analysis project Ga0335081, IMG submission 206713) | Soil microbial communities from Loxahatchee National Wildlife Refuge, Florida, United States - Lox_Sample_3.5 | ecosystem: Environmental > Terrestrial > Soil > Wetlands | place: USA...
GCTCGCCTGCGTTCCCGCGATTGCCGGGGCGTCGGTTGGCTGGACTGCGGCGGGGCTTCGGTGAGCTGGGGCGTCGTCGCGGCGGACTCGGGTGGCGCTTCGCTCGGCTGGGCGGTCTGCCCGGAACGAGGCACTTCGGCGCCGCTCGAGGCGTCCTCCCCGTGCAGGCCAAGCGGCGACGCGGCGGCACCGGCGGACCCACTCATGGTTCCGATCAGTAGGACCGCCGCGGTCAGGTCGAGTTTCGCGTAGCGGCGTCTCCTCGAGGCTCCAGCGGACAGCCGTCTGCCGGCGAGAGGGTCCACAGCGCGCACATCGGCATCGTCAGGGGGTTTCTTGAGCCCCGAGCCCGAGCCCGAGCCCGGGCCAGGCCGTCGAGCCGTCCCGGACGTCGTCGAGGGCTGTCAGTCAAGCGCCGCGAGCAGCTCGTCGTAGGCACGCTCGATGCGCGCCGCGATCGCGTCCGGGTGGTACTCGGCGACCGCCCTGCGGGCACCGGCTGCGAGCCGCTCCCGTTCGCCGTCGTGCTCGCGTAGGGAACGCATCGCCTCGGCGAGCGAGTCCCGCTCGCCGCTCCTGAAAAGGCGCCCGGTCTCTCCGTCGGTGATGATCGCCGCCGGGCCGCCCTGATCAGGGGCGAGGACCGCGAGGCCGGCCGCCATCCCCTCGAGCACCACCGTGCCGAACGGCTCGGGGATCCGCGAGGCGTGCACGAGCACGTCGAAACTGGCGAGCTCCGGCCAGACGTCCTCACGAAAGCCTCGAAACTCCACGCGCCCGCCGAGGCCGAGCGCCGACACCAGCTGGTGGAGCTCGCGCTCATAGCCCTCCTCTCCGAACATCGTGGTGCCGACGAGCACCGCCCGCTCCTCGCCGTCCGGGAACGCCTCGGCGAAAGCACGCAGGAACAGGTCCTGCCCCTTCCACGGCGCGATTCGTCCGAGCATCCCGAACGTCCTCGCGGGGCGGCTCGGACGCGCCTCCCTCGCAGCGGCTGATTCCGGCGGCTCGACCGAGGCGGGTATGACCCAGCTCAGCGCGTCCCCTGAGCGATCGAGCGTCTCCAGGGTGGCGCTGGAGTTCGCGATCACACCGCTGGCGAGGGTCCGCACCATCGCTCTCACCGCCCGCGCCGCTCCCGGCGGGAGGTAGTCCTCCGCGACGCGGTCACGCACGTGCCAGACGAGCGGGATCCGGGCGAGGCGGGCGGCGAGGCTGCCGTACACGCCCGCCTTTAGGGAGTTGGTGTGGACCAAGTCGGGGGCGAGCTTGCGAATCCTCAGCGCGAGGCGTGCGACGTACGCGAGCGTCTGCAGAGCGGTGCCGGCGGACACGCCCCCGAGCTCGACCGAGTCCCGGCGGAGGTCCCGAGCCGACGGCGCGATCGGCATCACCTCGACAGAGACCCCCGCCTTCACGAGCCGGTCGGCGAGCGGCCCGTCCTCGCCCAGGATCACGTGGGGGTTGACCTTCTCCATCCGCGGGAGCACCCGCATCAGGGCGATCTCACCCCCCGAGAGGCGGGCGACGTGGTCGAGGTAGACCACCCTGACCCGCTCATCTCGCCGGCCCGCGAGCAGCCGCTGATACAGGTCCGCGTGTCGCTCCGCGGCCAGGCCCCAGGAGTAGCCCGCGCAGAAGCTCCGGGTCCGTCCCCGCGTCGGCAGGTCACCTGCCCGCGCTGCGAGCAGGCGCCGCGCGAGAGCGGCACTGTCTCCGGGCGGGACCACCAGCGAGGGATCGAGCAGCTCGGTCGTCTCCGCCAGCCCCCCTACGTCGCTGACGATGCTCGGCGTCCCGCAGGCGCCGGCCTCCAGCACGACAAGTCCGAAGCCCTCGAGCGCGACGCTGGGCACCACCGCCACGTCGGCGGCGCGGTAGGCGTCCACCAGCTCCGCATCGGAGACCCGTCCGAGCAGGTGGACGCTCTCCTTCAGCCGCGAGGACGCCACCCTCTGGGCGAGCGCCTCCCTCAGCGGCCCGTCGCCGATCAGCAGGAGAGCCGATCCGTCCGGGAGGTCTGGATGCAGGATCCCCCACGCGTCGATAAGCACGTCGACCCCCATGCGCGCGACCATCCGTCTGGTGCAGACGGCAACGAACCCGCTCCGGGCCAGCTTCATGCGCTCGCGCGAGCGATCTCGATCTGCGGGGCTGAACACCTCGAGCGCGACCCCGGGTGGAATCACGTGGATCTCCCAGGGACGCACCCGGTAGCGCTCCACGAGCACCCGCCGGAAGGCGCTGGACATCACCACGTGGACGTCGACACGAGCGTGTACCCGCCTCTCCAGCGCCCCCCGCAGCGCGTGCCGCAGGCGCGATGCATCTCCGGCCGCCGCGCTCTCGTCGGCCCACGGCCCGTGGAAGTGGAACACGATCGGGCGTCCCCGCGCGGTGCCGGAGAGCAGCGGCGCCGCCGCGTAGAGTGCGAAATGGGCGTCGAGCAGGTCACACCCCCTCGCCTCGCGCCTCGCCGCCAGCCACACCCGCAGCAACCGGTATGGGAGCGGGCTGCGCCCGTCGGCCATCACCGCGACGCTCGAGGGCGCATCACCGGCCGGCCCGACGACCACGCCGCGCGCCTCATCGAGTTGCTCGAACAGACCTCGGTAATAACGGTTCAGCCCGCCGAGCGTGGCGGGAAACCAGCCCATTCCGATCATCAGGACACGTGCAGAGGGACGCGGACCCTGCCGCTGCTCTCCGCCCTCAGCGAGCCCCGGCTGCGTTGCTGTGCTAGTGCTGGTGGCCAAGCCTCGGGTTTCCTCGCCCCGGTGCGGGCGCTGGGGCTGGCCGCAACCTGGCAGCCCCAGGATACCCTTCGTTCGGCATGTCCGGTAGGCGAGCAGCTGAGTGCAGGTCCACGCGGCCCACGGATGGGGGCCCCCGCCGGGGATGCCAGACCGGAGCACCGTGAGCGGTCGCCCGGTGCCCGTCGGCGACCGGCCGCGCCTGATGCTTGCAAAATTGGTGCACTCCCCCTACTGTTGAATCGCGCCGCACAAGCCGCCGACCGTCGGCGTGGATGTTCCGGGGAACAGTCGCGCGGCGACGCGACGACCGCCGAAGAGGATCAGCACGGATGCCCGCGAGCTACCATCTCAGCTACCCGAGGACCATCGAGAACGAGGCATCGGCGTCATCTGCGAGGTGGCGGGCGGGTCCGGTCGGCCCGTTCCCAGAGCTCAGAGATAGGGAGCAACCATTGACCGCATCCGTCCACTACCGATCGGCGATATGAGCTGCGGCGGGGATCGCAAGGCACGGAGATGTCTCTGATGGGCGCGCACGACTCCTCGGGAACCCATGGGAGCGCGAACGGCAACGGGGGCGCCGCAGCGGCCCAGCGTCCCGGGGCCGCGCTCGTCGCAGAGGGGGCCAGGGACGCCTTCCGCAGGCTCACGGAGCGGCCCTCCGACCTGCTGCGGTTCGCCACCGCCGGCTCGGTCGACGACGGCAAGAGCACGCTGATCGGGCGCCTGCTGTACGACAGCAAGCAGGTCCTCAGCGACCAGCTCGCGCACGTCGAGCAGACGAGCCAGCGGATGGGCCACGACTTCCTCGACCTGTCGCTGCTGACCGACGGCCTGCGCGCCGAGCGCGAGCAGGGGATCACGATCGACGTCGCTTACCGGTACTTCGCGACCGCCCAGCGCAGGTTCATCATCGCCGACACCCCGGGGCACGAGCAGTACACGCGCAACATGGTCACGGGGGCCTCGACAGCCGACCTGGCGATCGTGCTGATCGACGCCCGCAAGGGCGTCGTCGCGCAGTCCAAGCGCCACGCCTTCATCAGCTCGATGCTGGGGATCCCCCACGTCGTGGTGTGCGTCAACAAGATGGACCTGGTCGACTACGACGCGGGCGTGTTCGACGCGATCGTCGAGGACTTCGATCGCTTCGCCGCGCGCCTGGAGATGCCCGACGTGACGTTCATCCCGATCTCCGCGCTGCTCGGGGACAACGTGGTCGAGCGCTCCGAGGCGATGCCGTGGTACCAGGGCCCGCCGCTGCTGTACCACCTCGAGCACGTCCACATCGCGTCCGACCGCAACCTGATCGACGTTCGCTTCCCGGTGCAGTGGGTGATCCGCCCGCCGGCCAGCAGCGGCATCGACTACCGGGCCTACGCCGGCCAGGTCGCCGGCGGCGTGATCCGGCCGGGCGACGAGGTGGTCGTGCTGCCGAGCGGCCAGCACTCGACCGTCGAGGGGATCGACACCTACGACGGGCCGGTGCAGGAGGCCTTCCCGGCGATGTCGGTGGCGATCCGGCTGGCCGACGACATCGACGTCTCGCGCGGCAGCACGATCGTGCGCAAGCAGAACCAGCCGACCGTCTCCAACAGCTTCGAGTGCCTGCTGTGCTGGATGTCGGAGGAGCCGCTGAGCCCGCAGCGACGCTACGCGGTCAAGCACACGACCCGCACCGCGATGCTGGGCGGCGTCGAGGTGCGCTACCGCATCGACGTCGAGACCCTGCACCGCGACGAGGCCGCCGAGACGCTGCACCTCAACGACCTCGCGCGCGTCCACCTGCGCCTCAGCTCCCCGCTGGTGTTCGACTCCTACCGGCGCAACCGGCTCACCGGCAGCCTCATCGTGATCGACGAGGCGACCAACGAAACGGTCGCCGCCGCCGTGATCCTCGACACCGAGGCGGAAGGGCCGGTGGCCACGACCAAGACCGAGCGCAGCCCCAACGTCCGCTGGCAGGGCTCGCGGATGACCCGCCAGCGGCGCTGGACGATGCTCGGCCACACCGGTGCCACGGTGTGGTTCACGGGCCTTCCGGGGGCCGGCAAGTCGACCGTCGCCTCCGCTGTGGAGGAGCGCCTGATCGCAACCGGTCTGCCCGCATTCCTGCTCGACGGGGACAACCTGCGCCACGGCCTCAACGGCGACCTCGGGTTCGACGAGGAGGCGCGCCGCGAGAACGTGCGCCGCACCTCGCACGTGGCGAAACTTGTCGCCGAGTCGGGAACGATCGCACTCGTGAGCCTGGTGAGCCCGTACGAAGCCGACCGCCGGGCCGCCGCGGCGATGCACGGAGACGCCGAGCTCGGCTTCCTCGAAGTCTTCCTGAGCGCCTCGCTGGAGCTCTGCCAGGAGCGCGACCCCAAGGGCCTCTACGCCCGGGCCCGCTCGGGTGAACTCGCGGGCATGACCGGCGTGGGGGCCCCCTACGAGCCGCCCGCGGAGCCGGACCTGGTGCTGTGCAGCCACACCGAAACGGTCGAGGAAGAGGTCGACCGGGTGATGACGCTGCTGCTGGAGCGGGGTTTGATCCAGTCGCTCGCGAACGAGTAGCTGCGGTCAGCCGCGCTTCTGCTTGGAGGGGGCGGCCTTCAGCGAGAGGGCCGGGCTTGCGCCCGACTGCAGCGGCTTGTTGCGCAGGGCCACGTACGCCCGGTAGTGGCCGCTGTGGACGATCTTCACGACCGTGCTGAAGTGGGACATCGTCCTCGTGGCCTTGTGTGCCGTGGTGCTGAACTGTGTGGCGAAGCGGCTCGTTCGTTCCGAGGTCTTTTCGGTGTTCCCGGGGCGGGCAGGCTTGTTGAGCTGGATCAGCACGCGGGCGCCGGTGACCGACGGCGTGATCGTCCCGTACAGGCGTACGAGCCCCGGGGAGGAGCTGTGGTGCACCTTCAGCGTGACGACTGGGGTCACCTGCTGCTTGACGACGCTGCTGATCTGCGGTTTCGGGCTGGTCGTGATGATGCGGAACGCGGCGCTCGTCTGCAGCGAGGACACGCGGAAGCTGAACGCGCCCGTGGAGGTGGTCGTGACGGGTTCCGAGACCGTCGTGAATTCTTCGAGGTAGGGGAAGGGGCTCTCCTGGAGGACGACCCCCGCGCCGGCGGAACCGATGCCGCTGACGGATCCGCTGATCACGAACGAGTGCTTGTAGGGGATCGGTTCCAGCGATTTCGGCAGGTGGAACCTGAGCTTGATCGATTTCGAGCCGAACACGCGGTCCCTGCCGACCCTCGCGAAGCCGCCGGAGTCGCCGTTGTAGGCGACGATCCGGTAATGGTAGCCGGGCTGCAGCCCGCCGGTGATCTGGCCGACCTTGATGCGCGTGGTGGCCGCCGGCAGCACCGCGGGCGGGGTGGACGATCCGTATCCCGTGGTCGGCCCGAACTGGAAGAAGTAGGTGGTCGGGAGTCCGTGGGGGTCGACGGTGCCCTCGAGCTCGGCCGTCGACCCGCGCACGTGGCTGACGCCCCCGGTGGCGACCTGGGGCGGACCCGTGGATGCCGCCAGCGCCGACGGCCGCCAGGCCGCGCGTGCGGCGACGGCGAGGATCGGCGCGACGAGCCCGCCGGCGCGCCGCCGCGCCCGCGTGCGCGGACGGGGGGTTTGGCTGGCGTTTGCGGTCATCCTCGAGTGGGCGTTCTGAGTTTTCGGCACAGGCGTGCCGCACCCTGATGGAACACGCCCTCGCTGTCAACGATTCGCTGTGTTGCGCCGGGCGGCAGGGACGCATGATCTCGCCCTTCACAATTTGATCACGCCGAGCAGCGAAGGGCATCGGACCATAAGATCCGCGGGCGCCCACAGCCGGCCGCCCATCACCCTTCGACCTGAGGGCTCGCCTGTGTCAACCGAACCGTCCACCGAACCGCTAGCAGGCGAGACCGCAGGTGCGCTCGATCCCGGCGCCCGCTGCGGCGCGTGCAACGCCCCGATCGCCTCCGACCAGCGCTACTGCCTGGAGTGCGGTGAGCGGCTCGCGCCGATCAGCGCGTTCCTGCTCGGGCGCCGCCCCGACGGCACCGCCGAGCAGCCGTCCGCTCCCCCGAGCGCGCCGCCGGGCGTGCCGCCGGCGCCGGACGCCGCGAGGGCGCCGCGCAGCAACCTCCTGGGAGTGCTGGCCGGGGTGGGGGTGCTGCTGCTGGCGATGGGGGTCGGCGTGCTGATCGGGCGGGCCGGCAACTCCAAACCGGCGGCCGCCAAGGAGCAGGTGATCACGCAGTCGGCCCCGGCGGCCGGCCCCGGCGCCGCCGCCACGGAAGGGACCTTCACCAGCGACTGGCCGGCGTCGCGCAGCGGCTACACGGTGCAGCTGAGCACCCTGCCGACGTCCAGCACGGTGGCGGCCGTGCAGGCGGCCAAGACGACTGCCACCGCCAAGGGGGCGCCCGCGGTGGGAGCCCTCGACTCCGGCGATTTCGCGAGTCTCCCGTCCGGTGGCTACGTGATCTACTCGGGCGTCTTCCGCACCGGCGCGCAGGCGCAGAAGGCACTCGCGCGGCTGCGCGGGAAGTTCCCCGGCTCGAAGGTGATCCACGTCTCCGGCGGCGGCTCGGGCGCGGGCGGCGCGGGCGGGGGCAGCTCCTCGGGCGCCGGAGGCTCCTCGGGCGGCTCCTCGCACGTCCACTCGAGTCTCAGCCATCCGGCCCCGCCCAGCGTTCTGAAAAGCTTGAAGGGCAAGGGAAAGAGCTACGTGGAAGCCTCCAAGAACCTGCCCGACGTGGTCGAAACCGGATGAGCCACGCGGGCGGCCGGGGGAGCTAGGCGCTTGGGCCCCCTGCGCGAATCGATGGACACGCGCCTGGCGCTCGAGCGCCGGCGCCAGGCACTGGCCCAGGAGGTGGCCGAGCTGCACTGGGACCTCGGCGGCCTGACCTATGAGATGGCCATCCGCGACCACTTCCGCCTCGACGTGCTCATGCGCCGGGCGGCGGTGCTGCAGGAACGCGACGCCGAGCTCGCGGAGGTCGAGCGGCTGCTGAGCTCGCCCGAGGCCCTCGCCGGCTCGCGCTGTCCGTCCTGCTCGGCCCCCCACAGCCACGGAGCGCAGTTCTGCTGGCAGTGCGGGGAGCGGCTGATGGAGGAGCAGCCGAGCACGTTCGCAGACCCCGCCCAGAACGGACGGTGAGGCGGCTACCGCGACCAACCCTGGAGCGAGTCCGGCTGCCGCCGCGGAAGGTGATGGCGGTGCTCGTGCTTGTGTTCCTGGGCTTCGGCGTGCTGATCGGCAGGGCCGCGCGCGACTCCGTCCAGCAGGCCGCGCTCGCCGATGCGGGGGTCCCCGTGAAGGTGATCGTCACGACGCGTGCTCCGTCCCCGGCGGCCGCCGCCCCGGTGCCACAGGGCGAAGAGGCCCCTCCGGCCGAACAGGCACCGACGCCCGAAGCGCCCGCCCCGGCCACCTCCGGGCACGCGGGCGGCGGCTCCTCACGCGCCTCGGGCGGCGGGAGCGCGCCCGCTGCCAAGCGCTCGCCGGCGCCCGCGCCGGTGCCGCCGCCTAAGACGCTTCCCGCGATCAAGCACGTGTTCCTCGTGGTCCTGTCCGACCAGCCGTATGCCGCCGTGTTCGGACCGGAATCCAAGGCGGCCTACCTGGTCAGGCAGCTAGAGCCAAAAGGCGCGCTGCTGTCGCAATACGACGCCGTGGCCCACCAAGAGCTCCCCGACGGCGTCGCGCTCATCAGCGGCCAGGGGCCGACGCCGCAGACGGCCGCCGACTGCCCCTCCTACACGCCGATCGAACCCGCCGGCGCCGGCTCCGACGGCCAGGTGCTCGGCACCGGGTGCGTGTATCCCGCCTCGGCGCCGACGCTCCCGGGCCAGCTCGAAGCTCGCCACCTGCGCTGGCGGGCATACCTGGAAGGGGTCGCCGAAGGGCCCGGCTCCGTGCCGGCCTGCTCGCACCCGGCGCTCGGACAGGCCGACCCCACGGCGCCCGCCGGCACCGAAGCCGGGGCGAGCGCGCCACCGGCCTCCGGCGCGGGGCCGTACGCCACCTACCGCAACCCGTTCGCCTACTTCCAGTCACTGACCGCCTCCGGCGCGTGCGCCCGCTCGGAGGCGGGCATCGGCCGGCTCGAGCGCGACCTCGCCCATCCCGCGAAGGCCCCGAGCCTCTCCTACATCGTCCCCGGCCTCTGTCACGACGCGGCTCCCACGCCGTGCGCGCCGGGGGCCGCGGCCGGGCCCGCCGGGACGGAATCCTTCCTGCGCCGGGTCGTACCCGAGATCCTCGCCTCACGCGCCTACAGGCAGAACGGCCTGCTCGTGATCACGACCGACGAGGCCCCTGCGGGAGGCGAATTCGGGGACTCGAGCTCGTGCTGCGGACAGCCCCCCTTCCCCAACCTCGGCGCTGGCGGGATCGGGCCCACCGGGCGCCCCCTCGGTGGCGGGGCGGTCGGCGCCCTGCTCCTGTCGCCGTTCATCAAAGGCCCCGCGAGCAGCGAGGAAGCGTACAACCACTTCTCGCTACTGGCGACGATCGAGGACCTGTTCGGCGTCGGGCGGCTCGGCTACGCCGGCCTCTCGGCGGTGACGCCGCTCGCGCCGTCGATCTTCAACGCGCTCGGGTAGGAGACCTCCCCGAGCGTCACGGGCCTGCGCCTGGCGCTCTCACGGGCCAGCAGCGACTCGAGCGCGAGCATCTCGCGCGGGCGCTGCAGCGTGGCGGGGTGCAGGTCCACGCGCAGGGCGCGGCCGGCGAGGCGCCCCCCGGTGCGGATCAGCGACGGGGCCAGGGCGTCGCCGAGCCTGCCCCGGGAGCCAGCTCCCCAGGCAGGAGCCAGGGCACCATCGAGCGACCCCGCGGGCGCCGGCCCGGCGGCGCACGCCCGCACGTGCAGCAGCGTTGCCCACCACCGGAAGCGCAGGGGCAGGACGCGAAGCAGCTGGCGTGTGTAGGTGTAGCCGGGAGCGACGAACCCGTCGGGCTCGTTCCCGGAGAGCTTCAGGACACGCCAGCCGGCGTCGACCGCGCGGCGCGCCTCGCGTTCGTCCAGGCCGGAGAACTCGCTGCGGCGACGGCCCAGCCCGCGCAGCCCGCGGCCACCCGCGTGATCGGCGCCCAACGGCTCGTGCAAGAAGCCGTGCTGGGCGATCGAGTCGCCGACGTCGCGCCGCTCGTGCAGCCACGCGCTCATCCCCGGGCTCCGCTCGCCGAGCGGGTGCAGGTCGCGGGCGGGGATCACCAGCAACGTGACCCGGTCCACCCCATGATCGTCCAGCCAGTCCCGGATCAGCGCGCAGCGCTCCCAGGTGGCCGGCTCCACGTCGTGGATCGCGACCGCGATCACTCCCTTCGGCTCCGTCCTGCGGGACATGACTAAACGGTTCACCGCAAAGAGCGCTCTTTTGTGACCAACCGGCGACGATCTCGTGAACTCCTTGTGAAGATCCTCACGATCCGCTCGCCCCCGGGTCGCGGGTGGCGGGTGGTGCAGCCAATAAGCTGCGCGGCGATGACGTTCGCCGCGACCACGACGTTCGCCGCGGCCGTCATGGGCTCGGCCCTCACCTACTTCCAGGCCGTCGTGCTGGGGTTCCTGCAGGGGGTCACGGAGCTGTTTCCGGTCTCGAGCCTCGGCCACACGGTGCTGTTCCCGACCCTGTTCGGCTGGAACGAGCTGGTGCACGCGCAGTCGCAGGACGAGTCCTTCTGGCTGGCGTTCGTCGTGATGCTCCACGTCGGCAGCGCCCTGGGCCTGCTGTTCTACTACCGCCGCGAGTGGGTCGAGATCATCCGTGCGTTCTTCAACACGCTCGCCACCCGCCGGGCGCGCACGCCCACCGAGCGCCTGGCGTGGCTGATCATCATCGCCAGCATCCCCGCCGGCCTCCTCGGGCTGATCTTCGAGCACCAGCTGCGGACGCTCACCGCCAAGCCCGAGGTCGCCGCGATCTTCCTGATGGTCAACGGCCTGCTGCTGCTGGGGGCCGAGTGGTTCCGGCGCAAAGCCGAGGTCCGCGAACTGGCGATCCGCGAGGGGGCAAAGCCCGACGGCGGGCGCGAGCTCGACACGCTCGAGTACCGCGAGTCGTTCGTGATCGGCACGGCCCAGTCGGCGGCGCTGGTGGCCGGGATCAGCCGCGACGGGATCACGATGGGGGCGGGCCTGGCGCGGGGGCTGGACCACAGCGACTCGGCCCGCTTCGCGTTCCTGCTGGCTACCCCGATCATCCTCGCGGCGGGGATCTTCAAGCTGCCCGACGTGCTCGGCCACCTCGGCAACGGGATCCGCGGGCAGGCGCTGGTGGCGTGCGTCACCGCCGCCGTCACCGCCGTCTTCACGGTCGCATTCCTGGTGCGCTGGTTCAAGACCAGGACGCTGATCCCGTTCGCGATCTACGGCCTCGTGTTCGGCGGAGCGATGGTCATCTACACGACGACCTGAGATGGACGGCAGCGACGAGAGCCGCGGCAGCGACGAGAGCCGCGCCAGCCAGCTGGCCTCCGGTGGCGCCTCCAACGAGGAGATCATCGCGGCCGCACTCGCCGCCGCCCGCCCCGAGCGGGGGCTCCGCTGGCTGGACGTGGGGTGCGGGCGGGGAGACCTGCTGCGGCGCGTGCGCGACGAGTGGGCGCCCGCCGAGCTGCGGGGGATCGACTCGCTGGACTGGCTCGACGAGGACCTGCGCGCCGACGTCGGGTTCGAGGTCCGCCCCGGGGAGGAGCTGTCCGGCACGGCGGCGGCCGACCGCGTGCTGCTCGTGGAGGTGATCGAGCACCTCGAGGCCCCGTGGAGCGCGCTGCGCGCGGCTGCCGGCGCACTCGCGCCGGGCGGCTGGCTCGTGCTCAGCACCCCCAACGTGGCCACCCTGCGCCACCGCCTCGAGCTCGCCACGAAGGGGACGCTCACGAGCTTCCGCCCCGGCTATGACCCTCATCTCTCCCCGGCGCTGCCGCACGTGAGCGCGCGGATCCTCGCGGAGGAGGGCCTGCTGGTGGAGCCGCCGGCATATGCGGGAGCCGACGTGATCTCTTTCAGCAAAGGGCGCATCTGGCCGCAGGCCATGCGCCGCCGCTACCCTCGCCTGGGGTCCGTGTCGGTGATCCTCGCGGCGCGCAGGCCGCCCGCCTGAGCCCGACCCGAGTCCTCGCGCGGCCTGCGATCGCCGTCGCACAGGTTTGTCCAGCGGCGAGGTTGCGCATCATTGAAGTCGGAATGCCCATGCCCAGAACCCCCCAGAAGATGTTTGAGACCCGCAGCCAAGCGTGGCGGGAGGTCGGCCTGATCCGCCAGCTCGACCGTCGCGCGGTCAAGCGGGCGCGGGTGGAGGCGCTGCTGCTCGTGCCGCTGTTCGTGGCCGTCGTGGTCTTCTACGACCACCGCGTGAGCCTGCTCGGCACGACCGAGCCTGCCCACCACGGGCACCCCGCCCACAAGGTGCTGGAACCGGCGCTGGAAACGCCCGTGACGGTGGTAGTGGTGATCGCTCTGGTGATCCTCGGCTGGGCCCTCGCCCGCGACTTCGGGCGCGTGCTCGGGCCACCCCTGTTCAGGCGGCTCGACCCGGCCACGGCGGGAACGGTCGGCTTCCTGGTGCGCCTTGTGACCGTGCTGGTGGCGCTGATCGTGGCGCTGCGGGTGGCGGGGATCCAGGCCCGCACGCTCGCCCTCGGGGGCGCCTTCACAGCTGTGATCGTCGGGCTCGCTGCCCAGCAGACACTCGGGAACCTGTTCGCCGGGACGGTCCTGCTGAGCGCCCGCCCGTTCCGGGTGGGCGAGCGGGTCCGGCTGCAGGGCGGGCCGCTGGCGGGGACGTTGGAGGGCACCGTCAGCTCGCTCGGGCTGCTGTACACGACGTTCGCGAGCGGCGAGGACTCGATCATGGTGCCCAACAGCGTGGTGCTGAACGTGGCGGTGCTGCCGTTGCACGAGCCGGAGGGGGTGAACCTGCGCGCGCGCCTGCGCGCCGGTATGACCCCCGGCGACCTGCAGGAGATCCTCGAGCGCGAGCTACAGACGCCGCTGCGCGAAGCTCCGCGGATCACCCTGGAGGAGCTCGACGGCGACGAGGTGGTCGTGCGCATCTCGGCGACCCCGCGGGTCACCGCCCAGGGGCGCCAGCTGGCCAGCGAGCTGCTCGACGTGGTGTCCCGTCAGACGCGCTCCTCCGAGGCCACCCTGTAGCGCAGGAACAGCCACGAGCCCTCGCGCAGCATGCCGATCAGCTCCAGCTGCGCGGGCGGCTGCAGCTCGACGCCCGCCAGGATCCTCAGTGCCTCCCCGGTGGTCGGCTCGCCCCCGGCCAGTAGCGGCGACAGCGACAGGAACAGCTCGTCCACGAGGTTCTCCCCCAGCAGCTCGCGCGCGAGGTGGGGTCCGCCCTCGCACAGCAGGGTACGGACCTCGTAGCGCGATCGCAGCTCCGCCAGTGCGCCGGCCAGCTCCAGCCGCCCGTCGCCGGGGCCGCGCAGGTAGGTGACCCGGGCCGGGACCGGCGGCAGGCTGGCCGGCGAGGAGGTCGCCACCACCACCCGCGCGGCCTCGGTCTGCAGCAGGCCGATGTCATCCGGAAGCTCCAGCCGTCCGGAGACGATGCACGCGAGCGGCTCCTCCGGCATGCCCCGGGCGAGCCGCTCCGCGCGCACGTCGCTGTCGCGGATCATCCGTCCATAGCGCTCGGCGCGGATCGTGCCCGCCCCCACCAGCACCCCGTCGACCGCGGCGCGCAGGGCGTGGAACAGCTCCCGGTCGGCACGCGAGCTGATCGGCCCGGAGTGTCCGCCCAGCGTCGCGCGCCCGTCGAGCGTGCTGACCATGTTGAGCATCACGTACGGGACGGGGCGCTCCTCGCGTGGCCGCTCCCGCAGTGCCATCCAGCGCACCAGCTCTGCGACGGGCGCCGGCGGCCCCGGCGGGAACACGCGCTCGAGCGTCCCCGGAGCCGGCTCTGGGGGTTCTGCGGACGGCTCCTCGGCGGGCATCACGGGCAGCCTAGAGGCCCGCGCAGCCCGCGTGGCCGCACCGAGGGGCGGCCGCCCGCTCAACATCTCGACAACATGGCCTCGTGGCGACGTGCTACGGTCAGGGCGAATGGCCGAGCCCTCGAGGCCCGGCGAAAGCAGTGCAAGCGCTCGCAGGTCGAAGCTCCTAACAGCATCCTCCGCGTAGCAGCACGCACATACCGTGGAGGAGTCCGCACAATGCCAACCGGCACCGTCAAGTGGTTCAGCGACGACAAGGGTTTCGGCTTCATCACCCCAGATGACGGCGACAAGGACCTGTTCGTGCATCACACCGGGATCAACGGCGAGGGTTACCGCTCGCTGCAGGAGGGCGCCAAGGTGTCCTACGACCCGGAGCAGGGCGACAAGGGCCCCAAGGCCGTGAACGTCCAGCCGATCTAGGCCGACAGGCCAGTCAGATCAGAACCTGGGGGCTCGCTGCGGCGGGCCCTCGTCTTTTGCGGACCGGTATCGTCGGTCCGCACCAGCGGATGAGCGGCGAGGCGACCAGCATCAAACTGCGCCGGCCGGCGCCACTTTCCGCTCCGTCGAGGCTGCGCCCGCGCCGCCGCGGCGCCCCCGGCCGGCTTGCGGGGAGGAGCCTGGATGTACGCATGGCGGGGGTGGCGCTCGGCGCGATCGTCGCGCTCAGCCTGTTCATCGTGCTGATCACGGCCAACCGGCCGAGCCTGCTCGCGCCGACAACCCACAACGGCTTCTACCCGCGCTGGATGTCGGGACCGCTCGGGGGGCTGCTGCCGGGGCTTACGGGCAACAGCACGACCCTGCGCTTCATGTTCACCGGCGCGATCGTGGTGATGTTCCTCGCCTACGTGTGGGTGCTGCGCTGCGCGCCACGGATCCCGCTGGGATGGGTGCTGGCGGCGATCGTGCTCGTCCACGCGATCTTCCTGATCTCGCCGCCGCTGGCCCTGACGGACATGTTCAACTACATCAACTACGGCCGCATGGAGGTGGTCCACCACCTCAACCCCTACACCACGATCCCCGTCCTCGAGCCGCACAGCGACCCGAGCTATGCGCTCAGCAACTGGCACGAGCTGCTCAGCCCGTACGGCCCCCTGTTCACGCTGCTGACGTTCGCGGTGGTGCCGCTCGGGGTGGCGGGGTCCTTCTGGGCCCTGAAGGGGATCCTCGTGGCGGCCAGCCTGGCGATCATCGTGCTGGTCTGGAAGTGCGCCAAGCTGCTCGGGCGCGAGCCGGTCGGCGCGATCGTGCTGGTGGGGCTCAACCCGATCGTGCTCGTGTGGGGCCTCGGGGCGGGCCACAACGACTTCCTGATGATCCTCTGCATCATGGTCGGCTTCTACCTGCTGCTGGTGAGCCGGGCCTTCGACCAGGCGG
>Ga0335081_10010338_pt1 | contig 15078 bp, 5 predicted proteins | sample Lox_Sample_35_FD_206713 | JGI IMG/M metagenome (GOLD analysis project Ga0335081, IMG submission 206713) | Soil microbial communities from Loxahatchee National Wildlife Refuge, Florida, United States - Lox_Sample_3.5 | ecosystem: Environmental > Terrestrial > Soil > Wetlands | place: USA: Florida...
CCGAGCAGGGTAGGGGTCTGGGGAAGGGACGGCGTCTGAGTCCCTTCCCCAGATAGCTCTGTCGAAGCCTTTTCCCTCGAAGCCGGAAAGAATCTCACTGTAGCACCAAGTGTCGACGCCTGCTGCTCCTGCCTGGCTTGCACCTCGAATTCCTCCGGCGAGCGATAGCCCAAAGCTGAATGCAGCCGCTTCTGGTTGTAATAGCGCTCGAGGAACTCTTCGAGGTTGCGCTGCAAATGCTCCAGGTCCTCGTAGTCGTTCGCATAAATCTCTTCCCGCTTCAGCGTCTTGATGAAGCTCTCGCAGCTGGCATTGTCATACGGATTCGCTGGCCGGCTCATGCTGGGCACCATTCCGTGTTTCTTCAGAATCGCAACGTATTCCGCCGAGGCGTACTGGATGCCTCGATCGGAATGGTGCACCAGCCCAGGCAGAGGCTCCCGCCTCGTGATGGCCATCTCCAGCGCTTCCGTTGCCAGCCGGCTTGCCAGAGTACGGTCCAGCTTCCAGCCCACGACCTTCCGCGAAAAGCCGTCCAGGATCAGCGCCAGATAGACCCACTCTGACTTCAGCCGAATGTAGGTGATGTCCGCGACCCAAAGCTGATCAACAGCGGCCAACGTCATCCGGCGTGCCAGGTTCATGTAGATCTCCAGCCCGTGGTCGGAGTCAGTGGTGGTCACGAACTGCTTGGGCTGCATCGCTAGCAGGTTGTCCTCTCGCATGATGCGCGCCACCCGTTTGTGATTTACCCGCATCCCTTGGCGCCGCAGTTCCGCCGTTACCCGGCGATAGCCGTAGCGGCGCCGGTGCTCCAGCGCGGTTCGCTGGATCGCCGACCGCACCTCCATGCTCTCTTCCCGCGGTACCTGGTCTTGCAGCGACCGGTAGAAACCGGCACGGCTGACCCGTGCCAACTGACACATCTGCTCGACACTCAGACTGCCTTGCATCGGCATCACTTCTCGGATCTCGTCGTAGATGCCGTCTCGCCAGAGCCGCTGCCTTTCTGGCGTCGAGCCTCGACTTTTTGCAAGGCACCTCTGAAAAAATCCGCTTCCAACGTCTTCTCCGCCAGCACCCGCTTCAAGTCCTTCACTTCTTTGCGAAGCCCTCGTATGGCCGAGCTCGGAGTGCCATCGTGCCCGGCTTCCTGCTGCCGCTGCCAGTGATACAGCACGGTTCGATGTATGCCCAGTTCGTCGGCCAGCGCCGAGACGCTGGCACACGTCTTCATCCGCTCCATCGCCATCTGCCGAAACGCGATCGGGTACTTGTTAACTCGCTTCCTTCCCACTCGCAGGTCCTTTCCCTGCGAAGTGTAGCAACCGTGTGTGTCTCACTTTTGGGGGTCAGTCCAACGTTAACCATATAGTAAGCAGCGGTCAGCGCCAGTCCGATCTGACACGTAATGCAGTGACCGAGCCAAAGCGGCCTTTGGTCATATCGCTCCTCGGCCCACTCGCAGGTCCTGCCCTGCGAAGTGTAGCAGCCGCGCATGTCTTACTTTTGGGGGTCAGTCCAAAGTAACTAGTTAATAAACATGGAAGACTGACTCCACTGATCCCTCCATGCAAGTCTCGGCGCGAATGCCCGCAACGATCTTCCACAAGCCGACCTCGAGTTCCCAATCCGCTTCGGAGCCAACTCGACGGCGTGCCGACTGTTCGTTCCCAATCCAATTTGGAGCCACCGGGAGGACGAGCGACTTCTCGTCCAGGTGATTTGACCATCAGACAGGACTAACTCCACGCAAGATCCTTACACGCATGACGAATGACACGTCATCTCGGTCGAGCGAGTCGAAGCGGGCGTAATTGCCGCACTCGAAGACCACGAAGGCTCCGGTCTGGACGCGCAGAGTGCGGGCGACCCGGCTTTCGGGATCCCGACCTTCGTCGGCATAGCTGGCAGCAGTCTCTTATTTTCGAGCAGCGGGTGCAACGGTCTTTCCCGAGAGATAGCGCGGCTTGCCTTTGCGCGCTTCTATCGCGCCGCAGATCTCGCACAGCGACTGCACTTGGCCAGGTGGCAGAACAGCATAGCCGGAACTGGCTCCGGGCAGGTGAACTCCCTCGCATACCATTCGGCCTTGTGCTGCCGCACCGCGCACTCAAACTCGACTCTGGAAAATAACTGCAACATCTGGATGAAACTGTGTGATACTCGAATCACCGCGGTGGTGGTTGCTCCTTCGCGCGTTTATCTCTATTCAACTCAAAGCGTTGTAAGGTTTTACCACCGTAGTTCAAACGTAATTTGGACAAGAGTGACACAGAGCTGAGGAGCCCTTAATGCTGTTTGCCGCATTTGCCGAAGCTATTCGTCGCGTCGGACTCCCACACGGCGCCATCGTTTTGTGGTTTGCGCTTATCTTGTCCGGAAGCAACATACAAGCCCAATCTCTCCCGATTTCTCACGATCGCTATCCAGATAAAGCCGTGGAAGAACTGGAACAGCGCCTGCAAGCGTCACCGTCACTGAGTGACCTGACACAAGCCGCTAAGATAATTTCTGGTCGGGAAGCCTCGGCTCAGGCCGTACGTGATTTGATTTCGTCGTTTGAGAAATGTCTTAAGAATGAAAGCCTCCAAGTCGCGGCCTGGGTTGCACTGAGCAAAGGTCCTTGTCCAGAATTTCACGAAATCCTCATTGATCAGCTCGAGACAGATAAGAATTGGGTTCACCCCGAGTTGTTTCAGGCGATCCGCCGAACCGGATCACGAGGCGACTTCTATCGTCTGGCTGAGATAGCTACAGCACCGCCGGTAACACTGCCGGCTGGTTTCTCGGACCGCCAGCCCGTTTGGGATGCGATGTTTACAATAGATCCGGTGCAGGCAACTGGTCTCGCATTGCAAGTCTATGATAGCTATTTACAAGGGCATCCCGGGACACCCACAGCTGGGGAGCATCCCATTTTCATTGAGATCTCTCCGCCGACGTATCTGCAAGAACTCCGCCCGATGCCGCTGGTTCTGCTGGAAACAAAGCTTAATGCGCTCCTGGAAGATGACGACACCACAGCTTTACTAGCACCATCCATTACCAGGTTTTTGTTTTCTGGAGCGGTACCCTCGATTCCATTGGTTGCAGGCTATAGGAACGGGGAGCGCCGCCAGTTGTTGGCCCAAATAGAGAAAGACCTCCTTGCCCGGAACACACCGGTGGCGGAAGCCCTCCTTTTGTTCTACTGCGACCTCGACGACGCTGCTCTAGCTGCAAGTGCGGAACAGGTCAATTACGAGGCCTTGATTCGCTGCCCATGGATACTTAATCATACCAATTGGACAAGGTTTCTCTTTACAAATCCTCACCGGGGTATCTCGACCCCGCAGCACCCGCCACAATGGCTGCCAAAAGCCCGAGCGAAACTCCTCGCTTTAGATTTGCAGAGTCCTCTAGGAACCGAACGATTTGCTCTCCCCTTGGTCCTGCCGATTACTCAGACACAGCCGGCCTTGGGGTATGATCCTTTTCCTACCATTTCCGTTTCACCACCTACTCCCCTTGTGCAAGAAGAAAACGCCGACTACAGATCACTCGTTATGTCCTTTGGTCACCTTTTCGGTGGGGCAGGATGGGCTCCGCCAAACAGTTACGATTGGAACGCTGTCGGTCAACCGCTGTCGGAGGATCAACTCGAGGATTTCGCATTCTTCGAGGCGGCAGAAATACCTATGACACCTCTGCCACCGGGGGTAGCCATGTTCGACCCATCCTTTATGGACGAATCGGCCGCGTTTGTGCTCAACCAGGAGCTTACACGCCGCGCGCTATTGGCATATGCCATTCTGATACGCCGGGGCCAAGATGGCGCACAGGGCCAGCCACTCACAATGGCTAACTTGGATACGGTTGTGCAGAACATCCTTCCATCCGTGCACTCGTGCGTTACCCAAGTTGTTGATAGTCTTCCAGACGTCCGCATACTCGACGCGCCCACCCAGCCCCTTCCCGGTTCCGGTCCCTACCGCGTTGTAGTGCAAGAGCGGTTTTTATCGTTTGCACAGAACGCCTATCTCGAACGAGTCAAGATCATTGGTTCCTCTGGCGCTTCCATATCCGCCGATTGGGTCGGATCAATTCCAAATTATCTCAATCTTACGCTTCGAAGTACCCCACGCTTTCTCGATTTAATTGACTTTAGCCTTTTCGCTAACGACATTTCCGCACAATTGCACCCGCAGCAGACGGAGGAGTCTAATGTCTTCTTGGTAGCATCCGATGGACCATGTGCGCTGCGGTTATTGCTAATACAGTCACGCCATCCAGTTCTTACGTGGCCTACCATCAAGACAATCCTTGAAACAGACGTAGCTGAGCGGAAGGCAACGGCATTCTCTCCGCAGCTCTCCCTAAGCGCACAGGCAACCATAATTCGGTCGACCATTGACGTTCTGCCTTCTTCTGTCGATCCGGCAATTACGGATACAGCTGAAGAGCAGGCTAGTTATTCCGGCTATCGCACCAAGTTGTTTCAGAAATTCTTTGAATATTTTTCCGCGCGTGAAACCCTGAGGTTCGCGAACGCGCTCGTGGGACCTGTGAACAGCCTGCCAAACACCGTGGGTACTTCGCCACCGGTTTTTGGCTTGAACTTCACCACAGGCTGGTTCGGCGGTGGCCACCAAAATGGCCAAAAAGTGGTTCTGGCCGGGCGGGTCACGGAGTTACAAAACCAGGCCAAGGCGATGTTTTCCAAATACCCGGGGCCGACGCCGAATACAAGCGAGTTGTCTGATTGGGAGTTTACGCCGAAGAGCGGAGTGCCATATTTACTTCTTACGAGTACCTGCTCGATTTCTCGTGATGCCCAAAAGGCACTGCTCTACGTCGCTATTGCACATTTTGGAAAAGGAACTTATGAAACCGTCGCTGAAGTAAATACTAATCTTACGGATGATGTTCGCCAGAAGCTGCTGCGTGCACTTCGAATTGACCCTTACTTGCTCACGCGCGACCACATTACCTTTCTAGATGCCACCGCAAATGAGCCAGAGGCGTTTGCGAGCCTAGTTACGCGAATCGGAGACCACAACAGCAGGCTCGCGCTGCTGCAAGACAACGCTGACCGAAGCGGGATGACGCCTATCCTTATCCAAGACTGGTATCTAAAGCAAGGGTCCTTAAATTTAGCCTTTCCTTCGTCTACTCCCGAAAGTTCGATTTTCCGATCATACATAACAGCGCTTCAGGCCGCGATGGCATATATACAGGGAAGCGATCCGCCCGCAGAATCTAACCTGAATGACTCATTCATCGCGAAACTGTCTGATAATTTCCTTCAATATGCGAGTGCGTATGATAAGAAGACCGACGATGACGCGAAGCCTGTCGTAGATGCAATCAACAATGCCAAGAACCCACCGTCAAACGGAGCGTGGGAGGTGGGCATCACTTTGAATGGTCCGGATCCGTCATTGGGTATTGATCTAAAAATGAACGGTCTAGGGATTGACCTGTCCTTTACTGAACTGAGCTCAAATCTGAATTATTCATTGGTTACGAAATGGAATGGAATGCCACTCCCACTAGTCGTTTCCGGAGCTCTAGGCGACCCGCCGAACGTTTTGAATGACCCTCGAAGCACGGAAGGGGCATCGACTTTGGCCTATATGTCTTTACAGGGCGAAAAGGTGGATGTTAGCTCGATAGCGTCAACTGGACGTCGAGCCGCCACGGGCTCTCTGCTCGAGGCGTCGAGCATGGCTGGATCTTCGGATTCGGATTCGGGCCCTCAGAACATTGCGAGTATATCGAGCCCAAGACTCATCGAATCAACGATTGCGGATCCTATCACTGGTTATGTTCGCGCGCCGAAAAACATCGGGCAGTTCAGCTACGACGGCTCGACGTGGTATCTCTCCCTTAAACCGGATGATGCAGGCTTCGAGGTATGGACGCGGACGACGGAAAACGGCTATTCAGCGCGAGACAAAAGACTTTTCACCATTTCCGTTGGTCAGATGTCTGAGATAGCCAACTTTGCGTGTTCCGCGAAGGATCAATTGGAAAGGGATAAGGCGATTGTTGGCTGTGCACTGAGCGGTGGGGCCTTCGCGTTCTGCGCTGCCGGCGTTCGAATGTGCAAGGTGTCGTTAGAAGTAGCCCTTGACGGACCACTAGCCGCATGCATCGAGGGCATTAAAGACTTGATTGCTTCGACGATCGTTCGCGACCCGATATTTTCAGGACTCAGGACAGTTGGCGCGATCCAAGACAAGGACTGGATGAATGCTATCAGCGCCACTATGGATCTTCTTTGCCAGCATTACAAAGACGTCCCGAATGGACACGTCTTGGAACGGTCAGGTGCCACGGATTACAGCGAGATGATGTGGATGTGGGGGCAGTATTATCAGCAATACTCCCTGCTGACGCCTGAGCAGCGAAAGCATGTCGCGGCCGCACTTACTGCCGGAACGATTCCTTCTGACGTTAGGGATCTGCTGCTCAAGAATAGTACATCGAGCAGCGTCGATCAGGAGTTCCAATGGCAAACTGACATCGTTCCGGAACTTGTGCCAGCGAAACTGCTCGAGCCAGATTCCGGCAAGAAGCTGGATGAATACATCAATGGTTTCAATAATAGAAGTAAAGAGGCTTTTGATCTAGAGTGCTCGGCGGTAGAGAACAGGCCTTTTCTCGAAGCATTTGCGAACGCTGGAATTCCGGTGACTCGCCTTTACATCGGCAACGATTCGGCTGTATTGGGATTTGAAGACGACTACTTTCTACGCGACGGGCGTATGATCAGACGGATGGTGCTGGCGCGGACGGCTGACGCTATATTGCCATTGATGAGAGCGTATCCTGGAGAACATGTGTTCGAACGCGTGCAGTTAGCATCATTCTTGAGTGCAATGTCTGGCCACGAGGTATTGCCGGACCTTACGCCATGGGAATCAGTGAAAAAGCAATTTATTGAAAACACCCACAGCGCCGAAATCAATGCGGCAGCAGCAAAATTGGGAAATGCGTACGCCGGCTCGCTAATGATGGCGCTCAAAGAGTATATCAACGCCGTTACGACTCGACAGGAAAGGCTGGCCGAACCGACCAACGGAGCAGTCCAGCCGATTGTGCTAAGCGAATTGCAGCGCGCGATCTACGGCATCATACCTACGCCTTACAAGGAACTGAGTATAATATGGAACCACATGGATGATGAAATGAGATCGGAACGTGCTCAATCATGGGTAAAAGAATTGGAAACTCAGGCCGAAAGTAGTGTGCCACTAAGGGTCTTTAACTGACGAAACATGCAGAAATGGCCAGATAGGTAGTAGGAGGTTCCCATCATTCCCATCATGGAACTGTTTGGCCCGTTCGCGCGATTTGCGAAGCCGTTGACAGCATCGGCAAATCTAGAAATTAGCTCGGGTATGTGTAAAGACGCTTGACCTCCCTTGAAGATATTGATTTGATTTTCGGATACCAAGAAACTAAGAAAGCGCAGAAATGTCTGTACGAGTCGGTGGAGATTAAGCTTCGGAATTATCTGGCCAATAGCTGCACAGACGGGAATGGTTTTCTGCTGGGGAGCAGACGTTGGGGACAAATTGCGAAAAGCATCAGGCTACAAATATCTATGGGAATGCGAAGGCTCGGTTGCACCTGTGTACGTGATAGGCAAGTTTGCTCAATTGAAGTTAAAACGAAGTCTGCGGCTGCAACCGCCGGTCGCACGTTCGGATAGGTGTTGGCCCTTTGGCTGGAGATCGACTACTACCCCCGTGGTGGCAGCCAGTCCGAATTCATACGGGCTCTGGCTATCAGCTGACATTTGTCGGCAGCTCTCGCCAAGCGCCGAGCAGTGGAAAATATAGCCCTGCTCGAACCGGCCGCTGGTCAAGTTCATTTAAGAGTGCTGCATAGCACTCTAGGTCTGGCCTATATTTCTCCTGCTGAATATCTAAGAAAGAGTCCAAGGAGGTTCCTTCCATATCGCTCGTCTTGTAGTCAATGATCCAGCGGATTCCGTCTTTGTCCACAAATGTGCGATCGATCTTGATCCTGTGTAGGCCATCGGCGAGCGTTCCCGAAATCTCAAGTTCATTTGCGGCATCCTCATATGAGGCCAGGATCCATCGGCCGCGCGCGTCTGTCGTAGAGGTTTTGAGCACGGCTTCGACTTTTTGTACTGCCTTTTCAATTTCCGTCGGCCCGACTCCTTCGCTGACCAACGACGCACGAATCGCGGGCAAATGGTTGGTGATGTGCTCTTCGTCCCACTCTTCGAGTCCGTCACGGCCGATCTGTTGTAGAAAACGATGTGCGACTGTTCCTACTCTACGCAACGTTTCACCTACCCAACCGAAACTGTGTAGTTGCGGGGTGACGTCTCTCGAAGTTGTGCTTTGTGATTGCCATTGAAGGCGCGGTGGTGACTTAGGCAGAGTCCAGTCCTCAGGAAGGCGTCGCAGCACTGCCGGTGCATGGGGGCCCGGCGGCTCTTCCTCAGGCTGCACGCCTGATGGAAGGGGTTCCGGGAGCTTAGCGCGAAAACTTTCGACGTTCCACAGCAACGAAAGCAAGGACCGGCTGTCGGGCTTTAAGCCCTCATCAGGTACGTTGCAAAGAAGGTGCAGCTTACGTTTGGCGCGCGTTGCAGCAACATAGAGCAAACGCTTATTTTCTTCTTGCAACCGATCGGACGCCAAGGTGCGCAAGTAACCCTCAATGGTGCCGGTTATGCCACTTCTTCGGTCAGAGACGGTTTCCATCGGGGCAAGTAGAAGCTCGTAATTCCCGTCAATCACAAGTTCCCGCCAATTCATCAAACGGGTCTCGTCGGACTTGGGAATACGCCCGAGCCCAGGAACGATCACAGTCTCGAACTCCAGTCCCTTCGCGCCGTGAATGGTCATCAACTCAACGCGGATGTCATCCGAGGTTTCCGCCGGGGAATAAAGTTGGCTGAGTTTCTCCGCGAATAGCTCCCAATCAGGCAAACTCCCGGCGACCTCGCTCTCCTGCAAAAGACCAAAATAGGCCTCCGCGTCACGTAGGTCAGCTTCGCGGCCAGTTCCTTGGCGCAGCGCAGCAGGTCCGCCTAGGGAAATCCAGGCACGCTCTATCCAGATCCGAAGGGGCAAGCGGCCTCGCAATGCCATTGCGTCAATAAGCACGCGCAGCACTCGGGCTACCCGTGCCTGTCCTGCGGGGCTGAGATTTCCCGCACGCGTTTGTAGCAAGTCCCAAACTGTGCTGTGCTCGTCCCCTTTGCAGAGCTCCCAAAGGTCTGCCAACTCCAGTCCGCACCAAGGAGCACGCAAAACCGTCAGCCAAGCGGGCCGGTCGGCTAGGTGCAGGAGTGCGCGGGTCAGTGCATTGAGTCCAAGTATCACGGGCCGTTCGGCCAATGGATCAATCTGTACCGCCCGGAAAATAATTCGATTTTTGCGCAGCGCGGGGACGATCTCTGCCAGATGCGAACGTGATCGAACGAGAACAGCAACCTTGCCCGCATGTTCGCCCAGTGCAATTTGAACCTGCTCCGCCACTCGAGTTCCCTCGGCCACGTAGTCCTTAGGAGCGAAAGCGTGCACCTCGACCGCCGGTGACGTTCGAGTCGGACTGACTGCAACCGCCTTAACGTAGCAAACAGCTCCGGTTACCTGATTGTCCTCGGTTAAGACCTCCGCGAAGGTAGAATTGAACCAATCAATAAGTTCACCCGCCGAGCGGAAATTGACTGACAGTAATGCACGCTCAGGTCGGCACGGACCGACACCCGCCTCACGTGTCTGCTGAAACAGTGTGACCTCTGCCTCGCGGAAAGCGTAAATCGACTGCATGGGATCGCCGACTACGAACAGCGTACCGCTGCTTCCTGGCCAATTTGCAATTAATCTCTTTAGTAGTTCGATTTGCAGAACCGAGGTGTCCTGAAATTCATCAACGAGGATGTGCTGGACACGCGATCCGAGCGAACGTACCAGATCAGTCGGATTCTCCGGCTCGCCCAATGCAGCCAGCGCAGATTGAGCTACTTGAACGTGGTCGACTGCACCGCGTTCCGCAAAGACTTCCTTAAGGTGTTCCACAGCGCAGGGCAGCACGCTGAATAGCGCCCCAAGAAATTCCCATTGATCATCAGTGTAAGTCGGAGGTGGCAAGCAAGAGAGTCGCGCAAATGCCTCGCAGAGGGCCGGGCCAGAATCGGACTCGGCAAGTTCCTTGAGTAGGGCGACACATCGATCTTTATTTCCCTTGTGGAGAGCTCCTGGCGGAAAGCCCTGCTCCTTGGTCAAAGTCTTACGGAACGTGCTGCCCTTCGTAAACAGAAATGCGCGCAGTGCCGACCATAGAGGCAAGTCATCGACATTAGGCCCCGGCAGGTCGGCGATTCTGTCGAGCACGTTGATTTCGCTCTCGCTATCCACGTTCGTAGCCGCAAAACGCGCAAATGCGAAAATCTCCGCAAGTTGGGGGGACGAAAGGTGCTGTTGAACGGTATGACCAAGACTGCCCAGCTCATATGCAATCGCCTTTTGCAAAGATTGCTCTAGGCGGGCACGTTGATTACCTTGTCCAATGATGCGTAGCCACTGCTCTCTCTTGCCGAGCAACTGGATCACCAGCTTCTGGACGCCCGTCAGGTCGTTGTCAAGGCTCGTCAAGATTCTTTCCACCGCGGTGGCAACCTCCAGGTCTTGACTGCCGAGCATCAAGACCGTGCGCCTAGCCGCCTCTGAATAGAGAGGAGCAACGTCCTCTGTGACTTCAGGTAGGCTGCCGAAGTTGCTGGCCAGGGGAGCTTGGCGTGCGACTGAATCGCAGAAAGAATCCACGGTCCGGATGCGCAGGCGAGATGGATTGGTCAGAATGTTCCAGCCAAGGCGACCATCGCGCTGCATGACAGATGTGGCTATTGCTCGCGTAACCTTTTTGTGCTCCTCCGCCGGCTCGGATTCTCCAACTTCTTCTAGGGCTTGCAGCACACGATTACGCATTTCCGTGGCAGCCTTCTTCGTAAACGTAATGGCCAAAACCGCTTCGGGCTCGGCGATATCTTCTTGCGCCAAGAGATTGAGGTAGCGCTGCATGAGCAGTTCAGTCTTTCCGGAGCCCGCGGGAGCTTGCACAATAAATGATTGAGTCGGATCCAGCACACGGGTGCGGGTACCTGCATCCACAATTGATGGCTCGGCAGTGTCCGTCATTAGCCTCTTTCTCCATTTTCCTGTTGTGACACGTGGCACAGTCCCGGCAGATGGCACCAATTACAGGAGCTTCTGCTGTCCGTCGGCGGCCGGTTGGGGTCGACCGCAGCATCACCGCCCAGGAAACTCGCCACGAGCCTCTCCAGCTCAGGCTTCCACTTCCTGATGTGCTCCGGGAAGGTAGCTGCCCCGAAATATGTGGTGCTCATGTCTCTGTCTTGGCCGAGGATCTCTTTGCGCGCACCATAGCCGCGCAGGGCACACTCGCCGGTACGGACCTGCGCATATGCGAGAGCCGAGACATCTTGGCGTTTCTCGAGTTCAGACACCACATAGAACGGCAACTGTGGTTCTTCGGGACGAGGTATCGCCCACTGCCCAGGGCTATAGGACCCAGCGCCACTTTTGTAATCTATGACGACATGGCTGCCGTCGTGCAACCGATCGATGCGGTCCACGATACCGCGAACAACGAGCCCTGCGAGTTCCACCTCAACTTGCAACTGGTGCTCCATTACTTCGAAAGGTTCGCGGCGTTTTTCAACTTCCAGCCATTCGTGGGTAAGATTAGCCAGACGCTCGCGCTCGTGAGCGCGATAACGCTGTGCCCATGATTCGTTTCCAAGAGTCCAAAGCTCGGTCATCGTGTCATCAATCGCTCGAAAAACGATAGCGTCGAGATCTGCGCGACCGGTGTTGTTCAACGTGACCTGATCTCGCAGCTGACGCCATACAAGCTCAAGAGTTTTTTCGATAAGCTTGCCACGGAGCCGCGGATCCAGTCCCATCCGAGGCGTTTCTAGTTTTGCACCCGCCAGACGGTTCTCAATGAACGCTCGGAACGGGCAGTTGGACTGAAATCTCAATAGCGCCGTTCCCCTGTGTACGACGTCGTGGGGTGAAATTGGCTGGGCAGTTTCGTCCTGGTAAAACTCGGGTTCGGCACCGCCCTGCAGCGTCACCCAGCCCGGAGTGGGAGTTCCACATAATTCCGCTTCGGTAACGGGTCTGATGTTAGCCAGCAGAGGACTTGGCCTTAAATCACGGTCGTCTTCATGTTTGGGCCAACTGATAACGACATCTGAAGCGCTCTGGACGAGTCGCGCTGTGACTAAACGCGTGAACGCAAGTTCCTGCTTGGGTGTGCAGTGGGGAACGCCAGCGGTTCTTTGCAGAGCCATCGGTATAAACGGGTTCGGGTGCCCACGTGCTGGCCAGACGTCGTCGCTTAAGCCGGTGATCCAGAGGTGGTCGAACACAGAGCCAGAAGCTTCAAAATGTCCGAGTACCTGAACCGGGGCAGCCATGTTTTCTGCGCGGAAAGGCTGATCTGCGGCGATCTTTCCCAGGCGCGCGCATAGGCGCTGTGGCGATTCAGAATCGATGGCCAAGTCGAGCGCAGAGAATTCAGAGAGCATGTCGGACCATGCAACATGAACCTGAAATTCAACGCTTTTCAGCACGCGGCCGCCATGACCAGTGTTGGGCCAGCCCACAGCCTTTAGCAACTTCGCCACTTGGCGCGCCCACACACTAGGACTCATCCCCGGCAGCAGTTGCGCCGCTACCTCCGCCAGGCGGACTAGCAGCGGCTGGAGACGTGGGCATGAGCACCAGCTATCCCGCACCGCCTCCAGATGATCACGCATTTGCGACAGGGTCAGCATGTCGCCTGTGTTAGCACGGAGATACGAATCAAGAAGGGCTCTCCGGCTAGCTTCTTCGATTCCGCCCTCGAGGTGAGGCGAAAGGAGCAGCTCTCCGACTTCAATGGTTGCAATCGGACCCAAGGCAAGCCGCAGAATCAACAGCGCTGTACGGATCAGTGGGTAATCTGCGAGCCGTGGTCCAGCAGAGACATCGAACGCGGAACGTTGGTCTACTACGCCAGCAACAAAACATTCCGGATGAAGTATGTCGGTAAAGATGTGCTCCGCTATGGTGTGCAGTGCACCCAGTGAAGGAACCACAATTCCGACTCGCGCGGAGGGGTCGTCCTCTAAAGTACGCCGTGCCCACCGCGCGGCTGCGCGCAACTCAGATGAGCTGTCAGCCAGCGATACACAGCGTGTGCTGCTTAGATCGATGGCTTCATCGGGGAGAAGGACTTCAGGCGTAATTCCCGCCCTCAGGAGCGCCGCGACGAATAGTCGCTGTCTTGGTGTGAGTTCGTCGAAGCCAAACAAGACAATATGCTTAGGCAATATTCTAACCGCGCCCAACCTTACAGCCAGAATCTCCGGCAACCTTGCTGAATCAACAAGTCTTTGGTTAGCGCAGATGTCGGAGTACTTGCACGCCCACTGAAAAAATGCGGTGGTCTCCGGTGTCGATTGAAATGCCGAAGCGGACAGAGGGATGCAATAATGGTGAACTAGCCGCCATGCCTCCGCAGCGCTGCTAGCAGCGCTCCCCTTGTTTAGCAGCGAGTCCCTGCCCGCGCACTCCGTGACCACCCGCTCCCAAAGCGCTTGCTCCTGCACGGGGCGCAACAGCGCCAGGTCGCAAGAACCGCTTAGCAGGACCTCTTCCCATAACCGTGCTAGCCAGCCTTCGAACGAAAGAATGTCAGGCGTGCGCCAGGCTTTTTGGGCCGCGGTAAGTCGGGCCTCGCATGCCGATCGGACGTCACGAGCTCCCCGAGCGTTGGCTGTTACGACAGTCTTTCCAGCCAATGCGGCGGAAACAGCAGCCTGGAAACGGTCTACCTGTGTCATTCAGATCCTCCTGCGAACGACTTCAGATGCGCTTCGATCCTGCGCATGACGCGCCCTTCGATTCCTGTTCTGCTCGCGGTTCTCCCTTAGCTGCTAAGTATTCTTCGTGAAGCACTTTTGGATTATGCAGAGCCTTACGTGCGATCTGGAGAAACTTGGGGTCGGTTAAGGACTCGTAGGTCACGTCTTTAAAAATGACCTTTACCTTCATTTTCTTGATTAGCTCCTCAGCCGAAGGAAAGAACGCCGCCAGTTCGTCGTTAAGAGGTTCTCTCAAATCCGACGTGGACGGCGTCGGCCCAAGGAAACTCTTCCATCGGGAGGGTGGATTTGCCGCAACGGCAGGCAACAGCGCGTCAACCAAGCGGTGTCTATTGGTGTCCATCTCCTTCTGAAGCTTCCCAGCAATCTCCTTGTGGAACTCTTCTATCTCGGATCGGAGCTTTTGGATTTCATTCAAGAACGATTCCTTATTTGCTCGTAAGCAGACGTCGCCGAAGCCCTTCAGAGTAACAAGGTGATCTTTCAAGATTTTGTTTTTTGTTTGCAGAATCTTCTCACCGGAGACCTCGCAGTCACTTCGCACAAGTCTAAAGGTGCTGTGCCATAGCTTCTGTAATTCTTCGTCTTTGGCTAGGCCTGTCAGGTCGGGCGGGATCGGCACGGACATTCTTGTGATCAAGAATCCACTGAGCTTGAATTCAACAAATTGGAACAATGCATTGAACACCTGAACCACTCTGGCCAAATTAAATTTCTGGGGTGGGTTTGACGCAAGATCTTTCGAGACCTCTTCCATTTTTGTAGGATTAACGGGTTCACTGCCTTGTTTCAGGTCTTCCGCTTCTCTTTCGATGTGTCCGTGGGTCTCTGACGACCCCTCGGTCGCGACGGCTTTCAAGCAGACCGCGTTTGGACGTGGAAAGTCGGTAGACTCCGCCTCAATGAGCAGCGGCATCGGTGCGAAAACCACCGTAGTATTCTCTGTAATGAGGAGTCCTATCCTCAGCCCAGGTCGATGGCGTAGCGTCGCTCCGAGTCCCTCGGCTGCCTTTTGGAGTAGCTCGACGGCCTCAACGGTTCCGAATCCAACCCGGCAGACTTCGGGATCAACGTCGAGGACAACTGACATCGCATCTGGGCCAAGCTCCTCCCACTTCTGTGCCAGCGCCTTGGCAACTCTTAAGCTG
>Ga0335081_10010339_pt1 | contig 15076 bp, 10 predicted proteins | sample Lox_Sample_35_FD_206713 | JGI IMG/M metagenome (GOLD analysis project Ga0335081, IMG submission 206713) | Soil microbial communities from Loxahatchee National Wildlife Refuge, Florida, United States - Lox_Sample_3.5 | ecosystem: Environmental > Terrestrial > Soil > Wetlands | place: USA...
CGCGCTCAGCCTGCCGCTGCAGACGCATGAAGTCTATCGCGTGCTCGCCGATGATTTCCAAAACCAGCACTGGCAGGTCGCGTTCGGCTTTGTGGCATTGCTCATCGCCAGCGGCTTCATCTGGCACTGCGGCCGGCAGGCCACGCACATCGAGCGCCAGGAGTCGCTCGCCGAGGCGAACATCGAGGGCACGCTCCTGCGCTGGATGCCGCGGCTGCTGGCGGCGCTCGTGCCCCTTGGCGCCGCGTTCGGGCTCTATTCGACGATCACAGAGGCGCGCACGACCGCCTCCCTCGTCAAGAGCGTGGCCGACAAACAGAGCTGGCCGGAGCTCAACGACGTCTACAAGCTGATCGAGGTGTCGCCGGCACGGCTGTGGATCGCCACGTTCATTTGCCTGGGGCTCGTCGCCGTCGTGCTGCTCGCCACCATTTTCCGCACGCGCGGCAAGAGCTGGAAGTACACGAGCCCGGGACGCTGGCTCATCGGCAAGGAGACGACGGGCTCGTGCGCCGCGATCGTAGGTGTATGCGTCGCCCTGTTCTCGATCGCGCCGCCCGTGCTGGCGCAATCGATCGGCGTGGTGGCGATCTTCGCGCTGTTCCTGATCGTGCTCGTGGTCGTCTTGAGCAATCTGCTCCTGCTCGGCGACCGCATCGGCATCCCGCTGATCTGGCTCCTGATCGCGGGAGCGTTCTTCCTCAACGCCAGCGAGTGGAACGACAACCACAAGGTTCCGCTCATGCGGCACAAGCGTGATCCCGAAGCAACCAACGACGTCGGGCGCTCCTTCGCGCAGTGGTTCCACTCGCGCGCCGATAGCGACTACTACGAGAAGAGCAACGAGCCCTATCCGGTCTTCATCGTCGCGGCCGCGGGCGGGGGCGCGTACTCTGCGCACTACACGGCAACTTTTCTCGCGCGCATACAGGATAGTTGCCCGAACTTCGCCCAGCATGTGTTCGCCATCAGCGGCGTCTCCGGGGGCAGTGTAGGCGCCTCGCTGTTCGCAGGCCTGGCGAAGCTCAAAGCGCGCAACCAGCCCTACGTCGGATGCAATCTCAACTCCGGCGACCGCTACTTCGAGCGGCGCACGCAGAAGTTCTTCGAGCAGGACTTCCTGTCGCCGGTCATGGCAGCGGCGCTGTTCCCCGACCTGCTGCAGCGGTTCCTTCCCTTCCCCATCGGTCCCTTCGACCGCTCGCGCGCACTCGACGGCAGCATCGAGGCCGCCTGGCACGACATGATCGAGGACGCCGTAAAGGAGGATGCGGCCGCCAAGGCCATTCCGAGCCCGTTCGAGCGGCCGTTCCTCGATCTGTGGACGCCAGCCCGCGCCGATGAGGCCGTCCCCGCCCTCATCATCAACACGACCGAGGTGGCCAACGGCTACCGCATCGTCCTATCGCCCATCGGGACCGGCGTGCCCGCCGACAAGCAGTGGTCCAAGATCGCGCGCCTGCACTCGCTGCTGCCGCCGGCCAAGGAGGCGGGGTTTGAATCCGACGTGAAGCTCTCGACCGCAACCGGTATGAGCGCGCGCTTTCCCTGGGTGCTTCCGGCGGCGACCGTGGAAACGGGCGCCGATCACAAACCGATGCGGCTCGTCGACGGCGGCTACGTCGAAAGCTCGGGTGTCGACAGCGCCAGCCAGCTCCTGAAGGCGCTGAAAGTTGCCGTGGAGCGCACCAAGGATACGCCCGACGCCATCCATGCCAAATTCTACCTCGTGGTGCTGATGGGCTATGAGGGCACTCCGGTGGAGGACCGCAGCCTCGGCGCGCCGCCCCTGCCGTTGCGCACCCTCATCAACACCTGGCAAACGCGGGCCGAGATCGCATTCCTCTCGGCCTTCGTGGATGCCTGCCCCGAGATCGGGACGTGCCTCGCGCAGGCGGCGGAGGAGACCTCCTATCGGCGCGCGCTGGTCGAGCTCCCCGTCATCCCGATATTCCTCAACCTGCGCGACTTCCAGCTCCCGCTCACCTGGCAGCTCACGCAGGCGAGCCGCGAGATCATCGCCCTGCACGCCGGCACCGCACAGCGCTGCGAGCGCAATGACACCCTGATGATGACGTGGCCGAACGAGGCGGGACCCTACGAGCGCATCGTGAAGGCGCTGGGAGAGAACAGTTGCAGCCTGTGCACCATGCAGTTCCGCCTCGCGCACCGGACCGAGTCGCCCGAGTGGGCGGACAAGCGCATCTGCACGCACGCGCCAGCCCCGCCTCCGCCTACGACGAGCGCGATCACCTCAAAGTAGTCAGAGAATGCGCCTAGACCGCCTCGCGGAAGCGCTGCGCAGTCTCGAGATCGACGGAGACTAGCTGCGAGATGCCCTTCTCCGCCATGGTGACGCCGAACAGCCGGCTCATGCGCGCCATGGTCATCGGGTGATGGGTGATGACCAGGAAGCGGGTCGCGGTATCGGTCGCCATGGCTTCGAGCAGCCGGCAGAAGCGGTCGACGTTGGCATCGTCGAGCGGCGCATCGACCTCGTCCAGCACGCAGATGGGCGAGGGATTAGTGAGGAACACCGCGAAGATCAGCGACAGCGCGGTCAAGGACTGCTCGCCGCCCGACAACAGCGACAGCGTCGCCGGCTTCTTGCCGGGCGGCTTGGCGATGATCTCGAGGCCGCCTTCGAGCGGGTCCTCGCCCTCGATCATCTCGAGCCGTGCCTCGCCGCCCCCGAACAGGGTCGTGAACAGCTTGCGGAAGTGCGCGTCAACCGCCTCGAAGGCGTCGGTGAGCCGCTTGTGCGCCTCGCGGTTCAATTGCCCGATAGCCGCGCGCAACTTGGCGATCGCCTGCTCGACGTCGGCGCGCTCCGTGTCTAGCCCGGTAACTTGCGCGCCGAGCGTGACGAGCTCGTCGTCGGCCTGCAAGTTGACGCCGCCGAGGCGCTCGCGGTCGCCCTTCAGGGCCGCAAGCTTGCGCTCCACGTCGGCGAGCGGCGGCATTTCCGCATTCGATTCAAGCCCCGCCATGGCAAGGCATCCTTCGGGCGCCACGCCAAGCGCCTCGCGGATCTGGCGCGCCACGTCCTGACGCCGCGTGCGCGCGCCCTCGAGCCGCGCCTCCGTGCGCGCGCGGCTCTCGCGGGCCTCCGTCACGGCCCCTTGCACGGCACGTAGCGCCTGCACGCCGGCCTTCAGCGCGTTGTCTGCGGCGGCGAGTGCGTCGCCCGCAACCTGGCGCTCGCGCTCGGCGCCGCTCAAGGCGGTGAGCAGCTTGCCGCGGCGGTCCTCGATGCGCGCCGGCATATCGGCGAGGCTTTCGAGCTCCGTGCGCGTCTCGGCGAGGCGCGCCTTCAGCGTCTCGATCTGCTGGCCGGCGCCCGCGCTGCGTGTGGTCCAGCGCTCACGTTCGACCGTGATCGCGGCGCTGCGCTCTAGGCGCGCCTTGCGTTCGCGCTCGAGGCCAAGGATTGCCGCCTGGGCTTCGGTCAGGGCCGACCGCAGCGTCTCGACCCGCGTTTGCATCGTGGCGAGCGCCGGCTCGGGGTTCTCCGCTGCAGCGAATGCCGCAAGTGCGGTCTCCGCCTCCGCCTCGAGCTGCTTGGCGACGCGCAAGTCGTCTTCCGCGCGCGCCCTCGCCCCCGCCACGGCGGCAAGCTTGCTCTCGGTCTCCCGCGCGGCCCGCTCGATCGCGGTGAGCGACTCGCGCGATTTCGCCAGCATCGCCTGTGCCTCGCGCCAAAGCTGGCGCAGGCGCTGCTCCTCGCTTTGCGCGTGCTGAAGGGCGTCCGCGGCCTCCTGCTCGGCGTGCGCGTTGGCGGCGGCGGCCGTGCGTGCCTCCGCCTCCTCGAGCCCGATGGAGGAAAGCCGGTTGCGCTCGGCGAGCCGTTGCGCGGCGGGCGTCACGCCCTCGGCCGCCGCCGTGAAGCCGTCCCACCGCCACAGGTGGCCGTCGCGCGTGACGAGGCGCTGGCCCGGTTTCAATTGCGGCTGCAGGCGCATGCCTTCGGCGCGCGAAGCGACAATGCCGGTTTGCTTGAGGCGGCGGTCGAGCTCGGGCGGGGATTCGACGTGCGCTGAAAGCGGCTCGGCGCCGGCTGGAAGTGCGGCGTCCTGACGGGAGACGGGAACATGGCGCCAATGCACCGGCGCCTCCTCGGCGGCCGGCGCCTCGAGGTCGTCGCCGAGCGCGGCGCCGAGCGCGGTCTCATAGCCGGGCGCGACGCGAATACGGTCGAGGACGGGCGGGAACTCGCTCGCGTTGGCTCCGACCAGAAGCTTGACGAGCGTCTCGCGTTCGGCCCGCAAGGCGGTGAGCGCAAGGTGTGCGCGTGTGCTGCGCTCGCGCGCCGCGGCAGCGGCGGCTGCACGGTCCTGCGTCACGCCCTCGGCGGCGACCGCCTGCACCTCGAAGCGCGCGATCTCCTCGGCAAGGCGCTTGCCCGCATCGGTGATCTGGGCGAGCTTTTCGGCATCGGGGGCGCGTCCGGCGATCTCGCGCGTTTCCGCATCGAGGGCGGCAAGCTGCTCGTTGAGCCTTGCCACGCGCTCGGCGCGCTCAACGCGCGCGGCCTCGAGGCTCTGGAGCTTTGCGCGGCGCTCGGCGACCTTGGCCGTCAGGGCAGCGAGCTGCCCTTCGGCGGCGCGGACCTCGGCCTCAATGGCGGTGCGCTTCTCCCGCGCAGCCGCCTCCGCCGCATCGGCGCCGGCCTCCGCCGCCTCTAGGGCCGTGAGCTCGGTGCCGACGCTGGCCAGGATCTCGCGGGCTTCCGCAATGAGGGCCTCCTCGCGCGCAATATCGCTGCCGAGTTGCTGGGTGCGGGCCTCGAGCTCGCGCACGCGGTCGAGCGCCCGGCGCGCCTCCTGCTCGAACGTTTCGTGCTCGAGCCGCAGGCGCCCGAGCACGGCGGCGCGCTTTGCCTCCTCCTCGCGCAGGGGGGTCATGGCCTCGGCGAGGCGCGCCTCCTCGGCGAGCGCTCGCGCTTCCGCCTGCGTTGCGTCCCCGAGCGCGGCGAGCGCCTCGCGCAGTCCAGATTCCTCCGTCTCGACCAGCTCCTGGGCTTCGGTCCAGGTGACGTGGAACAGAAGGGCCTCCTGGCGCCGGATATCGCCGGTGATCTCCTTGTAGCGCCGGGCCGCGCGCGCCTGGCGCTTCAGGCTCTCGACCTGGGAGTTGAGCTGGCCCAGCACGTCGTTCAAGCGCGCGAGGTTGGCTTCCGTCGCCTTCAAACGGAGCTCAGCCTCGTGACGGCGGCTGTGCAGCCCCGCGATGCCGGCGGCATCCTCGAGAATGCGGCGGCGCTGCTCCGGCTTGGCGTTGACGATCTCGCCGATCTGGCCCTGGCGCACGAGCGCAGGCGAGCGCGCGCCGGTGGCGGCGTCCTCGAACAGGATCTTCACGTCGCGCGCGCGCGCCTCCCGGCCGTTGATGCGGTAGGCGCTGCCCGCCTCACGCTCGATGCGGCGCGTGATCTCGATGACGTCGGTGTCGTTGAACTCCGCCGGCGCCTTGCGCCCGGCGTTGTCGATGAAGATCGTGACCTCGGCCGAGTTGCGCTCGGGCCGGGTGTTGGTGCCCGAGAAGATCACGTCGTCCATGGCGGCCGCGCGCATGCTCTTGTGCGAGGTCTCGCCCATCACCCAACGCAGGGCCTCGAGCAGGTTCGACTTGCCGCAGCCGTTGGGCCCGACGACGCCCGTCAAGCCCGGTTCGATCACGAGCTCGGTCGGCTCGACGAACGACTTGAAGCCCAAGAGCCTGAGTCGTGAAATCTTCATCGCGGTCCTTGCACGATGCGGGGGGTCGGAGGCGGCGCTGAGGCGCGAACGTCGGCCGGCTTAATGCGGCGCTCCCGCCGCCGCGGTGGTCCGCGCCGCGACGAGCGGGTCGACCATCGCGCGGATCTCCTCGATCGAGAGCTCTTTCTTCACGAGCTTACCCCCGACGAAGAAGTTGGGAGTGCCGATGACGCCGAGCTTGCGCCCGCGCTCCTTAACCCAGTTGAGCCCATCGATCATGGCTTGATTCTCGCGGCAGGCGTCAAACTGCTGACGCGTCATCCCCACCTGCGAGGCCACCTTGTAGATAGGGTCGAGGCGGACCTCCTGGGAGACCCAGTCCGGCTGCTGCTCCATGAATTTCCCGTAGAGCGTGAGGTACTTCTCGGGCTTGGCGCAGCGCAGGGCGATGGTTGCGGCGCCCGAGGTCTTGCCGATCGGGAACTCGCGCAGGACGTAGCGGACCTTTCCGGTGTCGATGTATTCCTTCTTGAAGGCCGGGAAGGTCTTCATGTGAAAGTTGCGGCAGTGCGGGCACGTCATCGAGGCGTACTGCACGATGATCACCGGGGCGTCCGCACGGCCGAAGGACATTTCCGGCAGCGTGCCGGTGAGTGCGATGTCCTCAGGCGTGGGGTTTTCGATCACCTCGCGGCCGCCCGGCGCCACCGAGGGCTGCTCCGCGAACGGGTTGAAACCGCCCTCGGCCGTCTTCGCCGGCGGCTTGTCGCCCGGCAGATTGCCGCTCGGCATCTTGGCCGGGTCGACCTCGTCGGCCGTCATAAGCCCGCTGCTCGTCAACGGGCCGGCTCCGCCGCATCCGGCGAGGGCCGCGGCCACCAGCAACGCGACGAGGACGCGGCCTGACGACACCGTTACTTGCCCGCTCCTTGACTTGGCGCCGGCGCGGCCGGGGCCGCGGCCTGGTCCGTTGGCGCCGGGCCTGCCCCGGACCCGAGGATCGGCTCAATCACCTTGTCGAAGGCCTCGATCGTGGGCGCGCCATCAAGCTTCTTGCCGTTGATGAAGAACGTGGGCGTGGCGTTGACCCCGAACACCTCGGCGGCGCGCGTGCGCCCGCTGGTGATGTCGTCGAGGAGCTTCTGATCCGTGAGGCACTTATCGAACGATTCCTGGGTGAAGCCCGCCTGCTTGGCGAACTCGAACAGCTTCGGCACCGGGTTGCCCTCGCCGAACGCCCAGTCCTTCTGGTGCTCGAACAGCACCTCGATGAAGGGCATCGTCTTGTCCGAGCCCGTGCAGCGCGCCAGCATGGAGGCAGCAGCGGCGAGATTGTCGAGCGGGAACTCGCGGAAGATGTAATGCACCTTGCCGGAGTCGATGTACTTCTTCTTGAACTCCGGCCACACGTCGACCGTGAAGTGCGCGCAGTGGCTGCAGGTCATGGAGGCATACTCGACCACCGTCACCTTGGCGTCGGGCGGCCCCAGCGTGATTTCGCCCCGCGGGCCGGGCTTCATCAAGTCCTCGACCGGCACCTCCGTTGGACCTTTGCTTTCCGCGGCGGCGCGAACGGCCGAGAGCCCAATGCCGGCGCCGACGACGGAGAGGCCGAATGCGAGCAGCAGCGCACGCCGCGAGAATGGCGCCCGGCGGGACGAGGTCTTCGATAGGGTCACGAGCGGGCTCCTTGTTCAGTTGCGCGGCGCTTTCGGCCGGACCGATTTATCGGGGGATAAGGCTAGCAGGCGGCGAAGCCTGCAATACGGCAAAAGGGCCCTGAATGCCAAGTGAAGGAAGGGTAATCCGGGCCCCCGCAGGTGCCTAGCGTGCGCGGCTCATCAGGCCCTGTTTAAGGCGCTGTAGTGCCCCCCGAAGCCGCTCATCCGAGATGGCGGCAAGTTCCGGGGCCTCGCAGGGCGGCGCCTCGTGCCGGGGCGCCGGCACGGCCTTGGCGGCGGGAAGCGGCGCTTGCAGCAAACGCAGCTCGGCGACGGCGCGATAGCCGAAATAGGCGTTGATGCGCTCTAAGAGCTGCTGGCCCTTGTATTCGATATCGAGCGCGCGCGCCGGGTCCACCCGCAGCACCAGGGTCGCGCCGGAGCGACCCCGCCCCTCGCACCCGGCGTCCTTGATCTCGCCCGCTCCGTGCGGCCACTTGATGCGCTCGGGCACCGTATATGCGGCGAGCTGGTCGCCGACGATGGTGGTCCAGTCGGTGAGCAGCGTCACCGTGGAAAAGCCAAACGTTTCGAACGCCTTGCGGGTGAGCTTGGGCAGGTAGGCGCCGACGGCCCGCGCGGGGACGTAGCCATAGCGCGGAGCCGCCGCCCCACTCGGCGGCGACATACCCTGCGTTGGCTGCATGGCTTCGGTCGGCATGGTGTCATCTGGGGTACTACGGTTTGCAGGCGCGATGCCGACGCTTACCATCGGCAAACGATTCGCGGACGGGCGCGGAGGGATGATTTGACCGCTGTTGCGCGAAGGCAACTGCCGCTCCGGCCCGCCGGGCCCGACACGGTCGATGCGCTGCTCGCTTGGTACGACGAGGAGCGCCGGGACCTGCCGTGGCGCACGCGGCGCGGACGGCGCCCGGACCCCTACGGCGTCTGGCTCAGCGAGATCATGCTGCAGCAGACGACGGTGAAGGCCGTCATCCCCTACTACTTGAAGTTCTTGGCCCGCTGGCCGACGGTTGAGGTGCTTGCCGCGGCCGAGCTCGACGACGTTTTGGCGGCGTGGGCCGGCCTCGGCTACTACTCGCGTGCCCGCAACCTCCATAAGTGCGCGCAGGCCGTCGCGCGCGAACTCAGCGGCGTATTCCCTCAGAACGCGGCCGAGCTGCAGAAGCTGCCGGGCATCGGCCCCTATACGGCCGCGGCCATCGCGGCCATCGCCTTCGGCGAGCCGGTGACCCCGGTCGATGGCAACGTCGAGCGCGTGGTGGCGCGGCTGTTCGCCGTGCGCCAGCCGCTGCCTGCAGCGAAGGGCGAGCTGAAGCGTCTTGCCGCCACGCTCACTCCCGCCAAACGACCGGGCGATTTCGCGCAGGCGATGATGGACCTCGGTGCCGCCATCTGCACGCCGCGGCGCCCATCGTGCCTCGTCTGCCCGGTGCAGTCGGACTGCGCCGCCAACGCGCGCGGGCTCGAAGCCACCCTGCCGATGCGCGCCGAGCGTGCCGAGCGTCCGCTGCGGCTCGGCATCGCGTTCCTCGCGCTGCGCGAGGACGGCAGCGTGCTTCTGCGCCGCCGCCCGGAGGCGGGTTTGCTCGGCGGCATGCTCGAGGTGCCGGCGACGGCGTGGGAGGATCTGCTCCCCCCGGCCAAGGAGGCGCTGCGCGCCGCGCCGTTGAAGGCTGATTGGTGGCTCGTGCCCGGCACGGTCACGCACACGTTCACGCATTTCCGGCTGGAGCTGATGGTCTACCGCGCCCTGGTGCCGACGGACGCCACGCTGACCTTCTGGGCCGAGCCTGACCGCTGCCGTTGGGTGAAGCGCCGCGATCTCGACCGCGTCGCGCTGCCGAGCGTGATGCGCAAGGTCGTCGCGCACGGCCTGCGCGTGCAGTGAGCGGTCGCAGCTCTGTGTCGGGTTTGCACCGCCCGGTCGCATTTACTTTCACGCTTGATCTAGATCGGTGCCCGCGCAGCCGAAACATGCTGCGTTCCGATCAGGATTCGCCACCCGGGGGGATGATGCGAAGCTCGAGGGCCGTTCTCTGCTTGGTCGCTGCGTGCGCCATGTTTGCTTGCCCGTTGCTGCTCACCGGCTGCGGGGTCGCGCATGACGCCACCCTGTCGGGGAAGGAGGCGCGCGCGCCGATCGAGCTACCCGCGAGAGAGCGCGCACGTCTCCGCGCCGGCATGCGCTTCTATCTCGAGTGCGTCGAGGGCATCACGGACGCTCTGGGCGAGAACAAAATGGCCGAGGTCGCCCGCAGCGCCAAGCGCTGCGGCATGGATATGGTCGAGAGCGTCTCCTTTGCCGAGGTGCTGACGCTGCCGCCGGAGTTCCTCGCGCTCAGCCTCGATACCCACCAGAAGTTCGATGACTTGGCGCACGAGGCGGCCGCGCAGGGCACGAAGTCGAGCGCACTGAAGCAGCTCGGTGCCATCCTCGCCAATTGCACGGCCTGCCATGCCGCCTACCGGCTGGCGCCATGAGGCGTCCGCGTCATGACGAGCATTAGCGGCGCGCCCGTGGCTCGGCGGACACCCTTGGTTAAGCAGCTCGCAGTAGAGTCGTCGAATTGGGACACCAAAGGCGCCCATACAAGCCGGCGCGCCGCAAGAAGGGAACACGACTTATGCGGATCAGCGCGCTTCTTTCGGTTGCCTGCGTGAGCCTAGCAGCGGCGGTCGTGCCGCACACCGCCTCCGCGATGCCGGCTGCGGGCCTCGGCCATGTCGGCACGCAGGCCGGCAGCGCGGTCGAGAAAGTGGAGTTCCTGCGCCGGCCCGACGGCAGCGTCTGGTACAAGCGCCCGGACCCCAACTCGCAGGGCCCCTACCTGTTCTACTACCGCGGCTACGCCTACCCTTACTATCCGGGCTACACGTACCGCCTGACGCGCGGCGAGCTGCGCCCCGAGGACCGTCCGCATCGCGTGAAGGTCGTCCAGTAGCAAGGCATTCCTTGAACGCTTGGGTCGAGGCGCGCGGTCAGCCGTTGACGGCGAGCGCTCCCGTCGGCTCGAACTCGTAGAACGAGGGATCGAACGGCGCGCGCGGCTCCTTCTCGTTGAGGATGCGCGCGCGGCGGCGCAGCAGCGGCAGCATGATGTGCGCAAATCGCATCATCCTGCGCACGCTCGTCGGATTGACGAGATTGCTCGTCGGCACCTTGAACCCGCGCCACTTCAGGACGTAGCCGATCGGCATCTCCATCTCGTCCTGCAGCGCCATCATCTCTGCGTAGAGGCGCGCCGCCGGCGTTAAGAGCGAGCCGAAGCCGTTGCGCGGCTGCGCCCAGCCGATGATGTAGAGGTTCTTGACCGTATCGGGAAACGCGCCGCCGTAGACCTGCACGACATCGTTCTCCACCGGAACCAGTCCCTTGGGCAGGAAGGGAAAGCTGTTGTAGTAGCCGGTCGCGGCGACGATCAGGTCGTACTCGCCCACGCTGCCGTCGGTGAAGTGCACCTTGGTGCCGGCGAAGCGCGCGATGTCGGGGCGCGGCTTGATGCGTCCCTGCCTCAGGAAGTTGAGCAGGTCCGTGCCGTAGGCGGGATGGCGCTCGAACAGCTTGTGTTTGGGGCGCTGCAAGCCGTAGGCGCGATAGTCGCCGATGAACACCTTGACGAGCACGCGCAGAATGAGGCGCTGCATGAACACCGGCAGGCCCCAGATGGGCAAATCGGAGAGTGGTCTGCCGAAGGCCGTCTTGGGCAGGAACCAGTAGCCGGAGCGCAGGCTCAAATCGCACGAGGCGCCGATGCGCGCGCTCTCGCAGGCGATGTCGCAGCCGGAGTTGCCGCCGCCGATCACCAGCACGCGCTTGCCGCGCAGCTGCCCCGGCTCCTTGTAGTCCTTGGCGTGGATAAGCGTGCCGGTGAAGCGCCCCGGATAGCTCGGCATGCGCTTATCCCAGTGATGGCCGTTGCACACGACGACGCCTTTATAGTTGCGCTGCTCACCGTTCTCGAAGGTGACAAGCCAGCTTTCGTCCGCGAGCGGCGCGGCTCGCACGACCTTCATGCCGAACTCGATGTTGTCCATGAGCGCGCGGTCGTGCGCATAGCTCTCGAGATAGCGCAGCATCTGCTCGGCCGACGGGAAATCGGGGTAGTGGTCGGGCATGGGGTAGTCGGCGTAGGCGGTGGAGCGCTTGGAGGACACGATGTGGACGCCCTCGTACACACCGTGGCGCCAGTTGCCGCCGATCCCTTTGTCCGCCTCGATCTGGTCGAAGGCTATGCCTCTCTTGCGCATGGCATCGGCCATGCCGAGGCCGACGGCACCGGCGCCGATGACCAGTAGACGATCGTGTCTCGAAGCACTGCTTCGCATGCCTGCGCCCGCCGATCTTAATTGCAATTTACCTTGCACCGGGTCGCGCAACTTAGTCCGCGTCCGCCGCCGCGCCAACCCTTATAACGCTGCACCCACCAACGCGGTGAAATTCAGGCCGAAACGAAATGTCGCAACCCGTCGCAACCCTATGAGCGGTCTGCGCATCTCACTCCGCGGCGATGATGGCCGGCGTCCCAAGGCCGAGCTGACGCTTGGCCTCCTCCCGCAACAGGTCGATGGGCTTGAGCTTACCCTCGGCCTCGAAGTGCCAGAATGTCCAGCCGTTGCAGGCCGTCTTGCCCTGAACGATAGCGCCCAAACGGTGAATGGATCCTTGATTGCCGCCCCAACTTAGCGTGCCGTCGGCCTTTACCTCGGCGCGGAACTTGGCGCGCGAATCCACGACCACGGTGCCCGGCTCCAACAGCCGCAGCTCCACGATGGTCCCGAACGGCACGCGCGGCTCTGCGCGTTTCGATTTCTGCATCTCGAGTGCCGAGGGCGAAAGCGGCGTCACGCGCGCGATGCGCTCCTCGGCCGCGCGCGCGTAGTCGGCGTCGCGCTCGATGCCGATGAAACGGCGTCCCAGGCGCTTGGCGACCGCTCCTGTGGTGCCGGTGCCGAAGAAGGGATCGAGCACGAGGTCGCCCGGCTTGCTCGACGCGATCAGGATGCGGTTGAGCAGCGCCTCCGGCTTCTGCGTCGGATGCGCTTTGCGGCCGCCTTCGTCCTTGAGGCGCTCAGGTCCCGAGCAAATCGGAAACAGCCAGTCGGAGCGCATCTGCACGTCGTCGTTGTGCGCTTTCAGGCTTTCGTAGTTGAAGGTCGCGCGCGAGCGCTTGTCGCGAGCGGCCCAGATCAGCGTCTCGTGCGCATTGGTGAAGCGCTTGCCGCGGAAGTTCGGCATCGGGTTCACCTTGCGCCAAACGATGTCGTTCTGGATCCAGAAGCCCAAGTCCTGCAGCGCGGCGCCGAGGCGGAAGATGTTGTGGTAGGAACCGATCACCCAGACGGCGCCGTCGGGCTTCAAGACACGCCGGCATTCGCCGAGCCAGGCGCGCGTGAAGGCGTCGTAGTCGCCGAAGCTCGAGAACTTGTCCCAGTCATCGTCGACGCCGTCGACGCGTGTGTTGTTGGGACGCAAAAGGTCGGAGGCGAGCTGCAGATTATAGGGCGGGTCGGCGAAGACGAGATCGACGCTTTCTTTGGGCAGGCCCTTCATGGCCTTGAGGCAATCGTCGACGATGATGCGATTGGCCGAGCGGGCCTCGGCAGTGCGACGCAGAACCATGGGAACGCAACTCTCGAACTGGGGGGTGATACGCGCTTCAGAGCATCGCCGCGCGAGTGCTGTCGAAGCCGGAGGATTCTAGCTGGGCGTCGACTCGCTTGGCCAGCGATTTATCGGTTGCCGATGCAGTGGCACGGGGCCCGTGCGCGGTTAACGCGCCGCTTTCGTTAGACAGCTTCGTCTTCCTCGACGAGGCCGAGCGCGAGTTGCACCGTGCGGAACGAGCGCCGGTGATGCACCGTCACGCCTAGGCGCCGGATGGCCTCGTGGTGCTCGGGCGTGGAGTAGCCCTTGTGCCGCTCGAAGCCGTAGCCGGGAACCTTCGCGCCGAGCTCGACCATCAGCCGGTCACGCGTCACCTTGGCGATGATCGAGGCCGCGGCAATCGAGAGGCAGCGCGCGTCGCCCTTGACGACGGTACGCGATGGGCACTTGAGCTTCGGCGCGCGGTTGCCGTCGATGGCGACCATCTTCGGGGTCACGGTCAGCTGGCCGACGGCCTGCGCCATGGCCCACAGCGTCGCGCCGAGAATGTTCTGGCGGTCGATGCGCTTCACGTCCGCGATGCCGACGCCGACGATGGCGGTCGAGCGGATGCGCACGTAGAGAATTTCGCGCGTCTCCTCATCGAGCACCTTGCTATCGTTGATGCCGTCGGGAATGCGCTCGGGATCGAGGATGACGGCGGCGGCGACGACGGGGCCGGCCAGCGGTCCGCGGCCTGCCTCATCGACGCCGGCGACAGGTCCGCCGTGGAGCTGCAGCTCGGCAGCCTCGAGCTCGAAGGTCGGCAGCGGACGTGGCTCGGCATTTCCCATGGCGCGGCAGGTTTGCGCGCGTTGTGCCGCAAGTCAAAGACGGCGCGCCAAGGCGCTCTGGAAAACCTTCAGAAAAGCCGCATTTGTTGCCCGCTGAGCACGGGCGCGACGAAGAGGTCGGTGCGCAGCGGCTCACGATCCTCCCGGAACCCTAAGCGCTTCTTCGCCAGCCGGAAGCGCAGCCCGATCTGCCCGGCGTAAGGGCCACTGCCGCGTTGGCGCCCACCCCAATCGGAGACGTAGTCACGGCCCCCGTGCATCGATTGCAGGAGGTGGATGACACGCTCGGCGCGATCGGGGAACTCGGAGGCGAGCCACTCGCGGAACAGCGTCTTGATCTCGAGCGGCAGGCGCAAGAGCACGTAGCCAGCCGATACCGCGCCTGCCTCGCGCACGGCTTCCAGGATCGTCTCGATCTCGCTGTCGGTGATGGCGGGAATGATCGGCGCCACCATGGCGGTCGTCGGAACGCCGGCCTGGCTCAACAGGCGGATCGCCTCGATGCGTTTGGCGGGCGTTGCCGCGCGCGGCTCCATCACGCGCGCGATACGGCGATCGAGCGTCGTCACCGACAGCGCGACGTGCGCGAGCCCGCGCGCCGCCATGCGCGAGAGAATATCGATGTCGCGCAGCACCAACGCGGACTTGGTGACGATGCCGACGGGATGGGCGGTGCGCTCCAGCACCTCGAGGATCGAGCGCATGATGCGCCGCTCGCGCTCGATCGGCTGGTAGGGATCGGTGTTGGTCCCGATGGCAATCACCTCCGGCTTGTAGGAGGGATGCGCGAGCTCCTTCTCGAGCAGCGCCGCGGCGTTGGGCTTGGCGTAAAGCTTGGTTTCGAAGTCGAGGCCGGCCGAGTGGCCGAGGAAGCAGTGCTTGGGACGCGCGTAGCAATAGATGCAGCCATGCTCGCAGCCGCGATAGGGGTTTATCGAGCGGTCGAAGGAGATGTCGGGGCTGTCGTTGCGCGTGATGATGGTGCGCGCGGGCTCATCGTGGACCTCGGTCTTGAAGGCGTCGAGGTCGCCGAGCCCCTCCCAGCCGTCGTCGAACGCCTCGCGCCGCTCGGCCTCGAAGCGTCCCGTGTGGTTGGAGCACGCCCCGCGGCCGCGCCGGCGCTCGGCGTCGACGGTGTCTGACGCGCCGAATTCCCCCTCCAGCCGCTCCGTGCTCGATATTTTGCTGGCCAAGTCGGTGCTCTCCCGCGATGCGCGGGCCGACACTAACCGCGCGGTTCGAACAAAGCAA
>Ga0335081_10010340_pt1 | contig 15076 bp, 14 predicted proteins | sample Lox_Sample_35_FD_206713 | JGI IMG/M metagenome (GOLD analysis project Ga0335081, IMG submission 206713) | Soil microbial communities from Loxahatchee National Wildlife Refuge, Florida, United States - Lox_Sample_3.5 | ecosystem: Environmental > Terrestrial > Soil > Wetlands | place: USA...
CGTGATGAGCTGTAAAAAGCGTTTGGTCTTCGTCGTACTCTGTGACAGCGAAAGAAGGCACTGATCGTAGGCCCTTTTGAAGTTTTTCCAGCTGCTCGAGATGTTCTTGAGGAGGTCCAGATATATCTTTTCATCCCCTCCGTAAATCTTCAAACGGACCTGCCTGTCTCCACGAAACAGGATATAACGTTTCAACAACTCTTCTCTTTCCGAGAGGAGGGTCTGGTTTCTCCTCAGCCCTCGGTAAAGAATGAAGGCAAGGCCGATGAGAAGCAAGAAAGGTATTCCTTCATTGACCAGCTGCATCCAATTCATGACGTCCTTTCCTCGTTATCCTACTAAACTTTCCCTTCTCCCGCTAGGAGAGAGAACTGGGTTGAGCGGATAGCATTTAGATTCGATTGATGAGGCTAGCCATGTAGCCAGCCCCAAATCCGTTGTCGATGTTGACCACTGCGACACCTGAGGCGCACGAATTCAGCATGGCCAACAGCGCCGTGATCCCCCCAAAACTTGTCCCGTAGCCGACACTAGTGGGAACCGCTATCACCGGCCGGTCCACCAACCCACCGACCACGCTGGGCAAGGCCCCTTCCATTCCGGCCACGACAATAAGGACTCGTGCCGCTTCCAATCTCTGTCTTTCAGAGAGGAGCCGGTGAATGCCTGCGACACCGACATCGTAAAGGGTTTCCACCCGATTCCCCATGAATTGAGCCGTGACTGCCGCTTCCTCGGCTACAGGGATATCGGTCGTTCCCGCACAGATGACCAGAATCGTCCCCTTTCCTTCAGGGATGACTGGATGGGTAAGATAGGTCAGGACTTTGGAATTCGGATAATACCGACTCTTCGGAAAAGTCTTCTGCATCGCTCTGGCTTTTCTTTCTTCCAAACGTGTGATGAGGATATTCTGGCCTTTCGTTCTTAACTGTTTTGTGATTGAAAGAATCTGTCCGGGGGTCTTTCCTTCTCCCCAGATCACCTCCGGAAAACCTTTTCGGAGACTGCGGTGATGATCGATCCTGCTGAACCCTAAGTCCTCAAAAGGAAGCGACTTCAACCGAGCTTTGGCCTCATCCACCGAGGTCTTCCCTGATCTTACGTTCCTCAGAAGATCTTCAAGTTTCTGAATATTCATTTTTCTCTCTGAGAAATATTCTATTCAGTCTCCGGCCGAAAAGTCAACCCCTCGATTTATACACTACCTAACAGAGAGCGATCTTGACAAGGAATAACAAAAAAGATACGGTAATTTGAAGGATGTAGAAAAATTTATCCTTTGAGTGCTGCGTCAGGAGGTTAGATGAACCGAACAGGGGTGGTCAAGGACCGAAGATATCTGGAGCATGTGATGGATCCTGGTCATCCAGAGAGCCCGGACCGACTTCGTGAGATTTATCAAGGGATCGAAGAGGAGGAGATGAAAGGCCGGGTCCTTGGAAAAGTGAAGCCCCGACCTGCCACCCGCCAGGAGTTAGAGACGGTGCACTCTCCCGCCTATATCGATCTCATTGCGTCGACTGCGGGCAAGCCTTACGTCCGACTCGATCCCGACACCTCTACTTGCGCAAAGTCTTACGAAGCCGCGCTTCTCGCAGCCGGAGGCCTCCTGGAGCTGATTAAGGTTGTGATGCAAGGGAAATTGAACAATGGATTTGCACTGGTCCGGCCCCCGGGCCATCACGCGGAGCGGGATAAGGCTATGGGTTTCTGTCTCTTCAACAACGTGGCGATCGGCGCGCACTATGCATTCATGGCTTTCTCCCTCCAGAGAATCTTGATTGTGGACTGGGATGTGCACCACGGAAACGGCACACAGAACTCATTTTACGAAGATCCGAGAGTCCTCTACTTTTCCACTCATCGCTGGGGCTTCTTCCCGGGGACGGGGGCGGCAACAGAGGTTGGAAGGGGTCAAGGGGAAGGGTTCACAGTGAACGTCCCTCTTTCGCCAGGAACGGGCGATGCGGAATATGGAATCCTCTTTGAAAAGCTTCTTAAACCCATCGCTTTGGAATATCAACCCCAGTTGATCTTGGTCTCAGCCGGGTTCGATACCCATTACAATGATCCTCTGGGTGGAATGGATGTGACGGAAAGGGGATTTGCCAGGCTGACTCAAATCCTGATGGAGATAGCAGATGCCACGTGTCATGGGAAACTGGTGTTTACCCTTGAGGGCGGTTACAACGTTGCGGCTCAGAGGCGTTCCGTGAAGGCCGTCTTAGAAGAGCTTTCTCAAGCCATGCCCCTCGATAAGACAGACCTGCAAGAAGAAGAAAAGGCCAAATATTCCGGGATGGAAAAATTCCTCCTTCAGTTGAAGGGGATACAGAGACGATACTGGAAGAACTTATAAACTACATGTTGCGAAATATACGGTTTAAATTGCAAAATTCAAAATTTTTTCGTCCATTCTGCATTTTCAAATTTTCAATTTCCATTGAGTAGTGCTTCAAGCTCCGCCTGTGTTCACCATTTCCTTCAGTTCTTTCCCAACCTTGAAGAAAGGGAGTTTCTTCGGAGGGACATCCACGACCTCCCCGGTCTTTGGGTTTCGGCCCTTGTAGCCCCCGTAATTTCTCACCACAAAGCTTCCAAATCCTCTGATTTCGATTCGTTCTCCCTTCTCCAGACTTTCCTTCATTCCGTCGAAAAGGGTGTCGACAATGACCTTGGCAACCTTCTGTGTCACATTCGCCTTCTCTGAGACCTTCGTAATCAGTTCAGCCTTGTTCATAGCTCCTCCCTTCCATCCTATCCTCTTCCTCTTCCTCCGTCCGCCGCAGGCAGCCAAGGCAAGAGGGGTAGGGGTTAAAGTAGATCATCTCGAATAGTGTGCGCCGCATTTCCAAAAAAGGCAAGACCCATTCCTTCTCCGAACAGCTCCTCTCTTGGGCAGCAGAGATGATTGGTCCTCAGCCATCACTCTAAATCCATAACCTTCTAGTCATCGACCTACCGAACGGATTCTATCCACCAATTCACCGAACGTCTTTTCAAAGCCTACTCGGTTCTTGTTAGCGGAGCCTGCTAAAACAACCTCACCCCCGGGACTTTTTGGGATTCTTACCCAAACCTTTTGATGGGAAAGGAAGAAGGAGACAATGAGGCCGAAAATCATCAGGCCACACCCGACCCAGACCACCCAGACTCCCGGGTCTTTCGTCACTGAGAGCCCGGTATATTCCTTTGGGGAATCCCCCTCAAAGGTGAGGATGAACTCGTCCTTCCTCTGCTCATCGAATTTTGGGAAGGCTTTCAATAGCCAAAAGGGCCGGGGTTCCTGGTTGGGCTTAAACAGGACCACCTGAACTCCTTCGCCAAAGTTGTGGACCTGCGGAGCATATTGCAGGACCCTAATCAAACCATTGGAATTCGGGATCGGAACGGTGGCGCCTTCGGGAACCTTAAGCGTTGCTTTCTGCCTCTTATTCCTCCACTGAATCCCTAAGGTGATGTCGTGAACCGTTCCATAATTCGCCTGATAGAAAGCCAACCCTTTGTAGTGAAGGGGATGATTGACTTGGATGGTCTTCTTTAAAACTTCTTTCCCATTTTCAAGAATCGTCACCCGACTGCTATATTCCTTTACGTGTTTCTCTTTTCCGGGAAGATTGTAATAGGCAATATTGAAATCATCACACCGCACGGAAAAACCGAGCGGCTTGGAGATCTCCCCGGCGCTCGTTCTCAAAAAGATCTGATCGACCGCTTCACCTTCTAAGATCTCCAGGCGGCCTTTGAATCCGTAGACGGATCCTAGGATCCCTCCGATCAGGATGATCAGGATGCTTAAGTGGGTGATCGGAACCCCCAATCTGGAGAACCTTCCTTTTTCGGCAAACAGCGTGATGGTCCCTTCTGTCTCGACCCGCGCCCCGCTCCCGAACCATTTCTTCAAGGAGGATTGGATACTCTCCTCTTTCTTTGTTGGACTCGGAATTTGGATTTTCTCTACGTAGGGAATCACCCTGATCATTCGGTCTTCCAACTCTCCCTGTCCACGGGAAATTTGACTGAAGATCCCCGGAAGCCGATGGACGGAACAGGTGATCAGATTGATGACGAGGAGCAGGAGGATAGCGCTGAACCACCAGGAATGGTACATATCGAAGAGGTTGAAGAAGTTCAACACTTCATACAGGCCAATCCCGTACTGCTGAATATATTCTGCGCGTGTGGCATTCTGGGCGATCAGCGTTCCGATAATGGATAGGCTGGCAAGAAGAATAAGGAGAGCTACGGTGAGTTTGAGCGAACGGAAAAAATCGTAGAAGAGAGTCAGAAACCCGTCTTCTTTTGTATTAATCACGTCTTTCGTTTCTTTCATACTATCCTTTGATGTGTATGGTTACAGCATCAGAAAATTTTTGCCCTGCCTGAAGCACGATGCTGCGAGCAGGGAAGTACTTGAAATATTTAACATATCCCACTGTTTGCTGTCAACCCCTAAAAACAGATTGAGGCGGACCCGGGCGCATGGTTCGCATTCTTGTTTTGAAGGATAAGATTTGGTAGCAGCCTAAGGAGGAAGCAAAAAGGGGTAGTTCCTTTCTGGAACTACCCCTTTCCAATTCGTCTCTGCTCACCCACAGGCAAGCAGGAGGCTTCGGTTTACTTCTTTGCCTTCACGTGACATTGAGTGCATCCTGTTGGACCCGCAGGTTTGTTGGCCTTCTTCGCTTCTTCATGACACCCTCTGCAATCCTTATGGGCGGCATCTTTCATCGAAAGCGTCTTTCCTTCGGCCTTGGCCTTGTGGCAGTCAACACACAATTTGCCGGTGGTCTCGCCCTTCTTCCACGTATGGTGGCATTTCACACAGTCGATCTTCAATGTCTCGGCATGCTGCTTGTGATTGAATGTCACTTTCCCATAGGGAACATCGAATGTGATCACATCTTTAGCAGCAAACGCGCCGGTGACCATCAGGATGGAGAACAGGAAACCTGCAAGGATCCCTACGCTGATCAACCCCTTTTTCATTATCTTCTCACCCCCTTTCCTTCAAAATCTGTCGATCCCCCCACTCAACACTGTAGACCCGAAAAGTCTATCAAATATTCATTCTTTGTCAAGAAAAAAATCAGGGCTATGTCAAAGAATCTCGACTTCCTTCAAGATTCTCTCTTTTGTTTTAAAGGAAGTATGGTTCTCCTTGGCCTTTTCCACAATCTCCTTTCCGAGCAAAGCCGCGCCAAGGGCTCCGGTGAGCAAAGGCTCTTGGGGGGTCAGAACCTTGCGGCCCAATTGTTCGGAAAGAGCTCTAAGCAAGCCCTTATTTTTTGCCCCCCCGCCCGTTACGATTACCGCCTCCTCCACCGTTAGCCGGTTGACCATTCTGCCTATTCGGTCGGCAAGGGAATGGTGAACGCAGGCGAGCAGATCTGAAACGGGTAAGCCCTGTGCCAGGCTGGCTGCCACCTCTTGCTGGGCCCATATGGTACAGATGTTGCTAATCTTTGCAGGGTTCTTGCTCTGCAGAGAAAGCTCACCCACATTATCCAAAGGGACGCCGAGGGTATCGGCAATCACTTCTATGAATCGACCGCTTCCCGCCGCGCATTTGTCATTCATAACAAAATCAGCAGTCTTGCCCCCAGCATCTATCTTGATTGCCTTGATATCCTGACCACCAATATCGATGACCGTCCTGGCGTTGGGAAAAAGATGGGCAACACCCCTGGCATGGCAAGTGATCTCTGTAAATTGCCTGTCGGCAAAAGGAACGTTTATCCTCCCGTAGCCTGTGGAGACAATGTAGGTGATCGATTGAAAGGAAAGGGAGGCCTGATGCACCGCCTCTTCCATGACCTTGTTGGCCAGGCGGCGCTGTTCCGGACCTGTCGTCCCAATGACTGAAGCAACGACCCCTTTATTCAGGATCACCACCTTGGTCATCGTGGACCCGACATCAATGCCTGCAAAATAGGGGTCCAATCAGATCTCCCAAAGGTTGAGGCACCCCCTCACCCTCTCCCTCTCCCCGGCGGGGAGAGGGAGAGGGTGAGGGGGATTAGGCTGCCCTGTTCAGACAATTGGATTCCAGGGTGGCAATGAAGGCGTCGATCTTATTTCTTGTATCCACCTCCGAATACGAGGTGATATCGATGATATCACTTTCGAGAATCAGTGAGGGAAGTTCTCTGTAAACCTTTTCTTTCCTCTTTCCGTCTTTCCCTACCACGTACACAGGAATGGGTTTATAGATCTTTGCTAACTGATGCAACTGCCAGATGAGGCCGACGTGCCACGTTCGACACGAAAAGGCTTCATGCATCACAATTCCATCGATCTTGTATTCTTCGATCCAGTTGATCAATCGTTCCACGTCGGGCTCAGATCCCGGCCTCTTCTTGGCCTTGTCATACCAGAAGGTCCAATACCCAAGCCATCTCCATGCCAGGTGCTCGATGGGGTCCTTGGTTTCAGGAATATCCATTTCGTGGAGGGGAGCGACCATTCGATAGGTTGTTTCAGCAGGAAACGAGGCACCCTTGCTGTTGAAGTAATTGAAATCGGTCAAGGCAAACCAGGCAGGCAGCCCGCCTCCCCACATGAGTCTGTATTTTTCTCCCTCGACTTCTCCCTCTCCTTTTGCGATCTTTTCCTCCAATTCCTTTTTGAGGCCGATGAAGAAATCGTAAGCCTTCTGGGTGGCCATCAGGAAGTTGATCGGCACCATGGTATTCATGGCATCGCCGGTCCCCATAGGGCAAGGCACAGCCTTTCGAAGGCTATAGGTTTCGTCGATCAGATTCCAGGTTCGGTCACTTAAGTCGACTAATTCTCGTAGCCGGTCATAATCCATCTTCTTTCCAGTCTGCTCTTCGAGAAAAGCTACCAGTCCGCGTAATTGTTTGACAATATATTTGTGGTAGTAGCCCCAGACTTCCCGGTGATCTTGATCCCTCTGAAACAGGGGATAGGGCAGGTCTATGTTGTAGATCGGGACATCCGGCATAAATTGCTGAGAGGCCTGGTACCATTTCGACCTCGGATCACAGAGGATCTGGCCACTGGATATCATGAAATCAGGCCTCGGCTGTCCACCCCAGGGCGAATCGGGAGGCATTTGACCTAATTCCTCTCTCCACTGGTCAAAGCCGATCCCGCAAAGGGCATACGTACACAAAGAACGGGAAAGACCGAGTGACTCCGCTCTCTGCAAAAACCTTTCCGCGTCTCTCTTTGCGCCGCAGACACCGGCAAAATTCTCCGTCCATATGGGGATCACATCCATCGACCGGAATATCTCTTCATGATGACAAACGATAAAAGTATAGGCTAATTTCTGTCTCCCCTCTGCCCGTGCTCGGATGGCATCCGTGATAAATTCTTTGACCACGGAACCGACGGAAGCAGCGGCCTGAGTGGCCGTCATTCGCTTTTTCGGTTTTGCCTCTTTTTGTTCCTCAGCCATTATAAAACCCTCCTTTACCCGATCATCTCCAGAAAGGCCTGGATCCTGGTTCTGAGTTGACTCATTGTACCCGCAGAATAAACATCCTCAAGATGAAGAAGAGGGACATCGATGGATTTGTAGTAGGCCTTTCTCGCAGGGACTTCAAAACCAAAGGGGTCGCAGTATTTGTAGAGATAAAGAATCGCACCCTCCACCTTGAATTCCCTGGCATAGGTTCCGATATCGCCGAACCGAGACGCGACATCTCCTTCAAAGCTACCTGCCTTGTTTTCCCTGTACGTCTTAGGGCAATTCACTTTATCGAGATACCGATGCGCCAATGCGCCAATTGGATCTCCCCCTTCATCGGTCCGTGGAAAGTAATCCCTCGCTCCGTTGCAGACGGTATCGGCCACGACATTTCCTCCGAGTTCTTCTACAAGCTTGATGAGTTCAATGTTATCCAGACACGCACCGTCGATCAATATCCGAGGGCCTTTCTGAACCGGAGATTTCTTTCTTTTCTCGATTTCTGCCAAGACCTGATCAAGCAGCGTGTTAAATTCGCCAATGGGCAGACTCGATCCTGCTGTTAACACCATCGTCAAGTCCGTCCCGGAGATGAGGGGCGGATCCGCTTTTCTGAATTCATAAAGGGCTCTTACCTTATCCCTGTTGTGATTATAAGTTCGAATGGTCTCAGCCAGATCACCGTCGGTGATCGCCTTTCCGGCAAACTTCTCCAAACCTTTTTTGAAGGTGTTTAACTCGGCGTCAAAGAATTCAAAGGATGATTCGCCGCAGACAGTAGGAATATTGACAAAGTGAAAATAGGGATAGGGAAGGGAATGACTCCAGGCACCATAGCTTCGCACCATGCTATCGCAACCATGAGGGATAACCATCCCGGACAGAAAGTTATATGTTTGTTTCACCGAGAGGTCGAAGCAGCTGCGGTAATACGGACATACAATGGTCTCCAGGAGTGTGTCACCCTTGGTAATCGGCTCATGGATATTTCCTCTCACCCGAAAGGGGATACACCCGGCTGCGGTAATGATTTCCAAAGGGACAAAGGAGCAGATATAGCCGATGATCTTTTTCCCCTCCTTTTTCAATTCCTTCGCCCTGAGCCCGTAGTCCGCATAGTAGTTTTGTACCGTCCTGAAAACGTTACCCGGTTTACGACTCATCGATTTTCTCCTTTAAACTCCAATGTCCTTTCCAATGTGACATATACATGATATCTATTTGTATTTCAACCTTCCCGATCGCCCTTCAGACACTGGACCATACACTTCAGACATCAAACAGACCTTCGCAAGCTTTCCATAGCCATCATCGCGGCACCTAATGCAGCCGTCATATGCGGATTGGCCGGCACAAGGATATCATGACCCCTGATCTCCTTTAGGGCCTGAATGAGGCCCACATCCCTCGCCCCGCCACCCACCACAGCCACGTCCTGTTCCACACCCATTCGCTCAGCCAGACTATTGACTTGCGCCGCAAGGGCTCTATGTATGCCTGCCAGAAGATCTTCTCTCGTGACTTCTTGGGAAAGTCGAGAGATCGCCTCTGACTCCGAAAAAACGGCACACCCCGTGTTAAACTCAACTCGCTTCTTAGATTTTAAGGACAACTCGCCGATCTCCTGGACCTTGACCTGGAGAACCTTCGCAATGACTTGAAGGATTCTGCCGCTGCCTCCCGCACACTTTCCGCTCAACAAAAAATTGTGCACGCCCCCATCACCGTCGATGCGAAGAACTTTTGTATAAAGATCGCCTATGTCGATGGCCGTTTTCACAGAAGGAAAAAGAGAAGAAACACCTTTTGCCAGGCAGACGATATCCGGTTCGACCTGGTCTGCGAAGATCACTCGTTTTGATCCATATCCGGTAGCGACGGCCCGCGAAATATCGCTGGTTGATCTCCCGGCCTGGGAACATAATCTCTTTCTTATGTTTTCGGCAGTAAACTCGAAATCGCCTCCGGAAGGACACTCAAAAGAGCTCAAGGGTCCCCGATCGCCGAGGAGGATCCCTTTTGATGAGGCTGAACCGATATCAATACCCAGTACAAAGGCCATGTTACCTCAATGCGAGAAGACAAATATATGGAAATGATAACATAAGTCTCGCGCGCCCTCAAAACCGGAATCGTCGTTTGACATGTCCAGCCAAAAAGTGTAAATTTCTCGGGTAACGATTTATCCTGATCAAGGTTCTCCGCAAATGGTTTCAACTTCGCCCGCCGTACGGTGACAAAGGAGGTGTCCTTTGGCAGATGTCCACGAGAACTTAATCATCGCCCGCCCATGCCCGCCAGAATCGGAGGGTGCTTACACCTTTACCCTTGCCTCTCGCTTGGGACAGATGCTCGAAATGGCGGAACAGAGATTCGGTCCTCGCGACAAATCGTTCACGCTTCTTGGGTTTGAGTTCCGGGAAGGTTTGTCGCAGATCTGGTTTCCCGGGAGCCGAAAGAGAGTGATTGTCCAGCTTGATTCTTCGAGTATGAACGACCCGAACCTCCCTCTGTTTCAAATGGCTCACCAAACCGTTCACCTGTTGACACCTGTATCACCCGCCGATGCGAGTGTCTTGGAAGAGGGACTGGCAACCTATTTTTCAAAGGAGTATATGGCATTACATCTTGGCGGCGTATGGTTAACGGGTGACCAAAAGTATGACCGTGCCGAGGTTTTGGCCCGAAAACTGTTGCTGTTCAACGCCGATGCCGTTAAGGCTCTTCGTGAACGTGTCTCTGTCATCTCGGATGCGACTGCACAGGATATTCTCAAGATATGCCCAAGCTTGTCGCCACAATTAGCGGAACAACTCGTCGTGACCTTCCCATCCTGGGATGGGAAGAGCTGGAGTTCTGGCGCCCTTTGACACTGATTGGATCCATTAGGACCAACTCTTCAAAATTGCATTTCTGAATTGGTAAAGTGGCTGGTAGAGGAGAATGATAACTTTGCTTAGTCGGCAGAACATTTCCGCAATTGCTCCAACAATATAAAAGGTGTTATACAGGCAAACGAACGAACTAGTAGTAATCAGATACCTTGCCCGCTACCCCCAATTCATTCCGATCATCGCTTCACGGATATTCGATTATCGGGGAAATGTATGGACTGAAATCAATTGGGGTAGGGATCGAGAAAATATTGGAAAGACCTAATGAGAACTGATTTCCGTTGGCGTTTCGAGCGCTTGTCAAATCTCATCCTTTGGAAGTTAGTCGCCAATTTTACTCCATTTGATTCTACGACTGCTGCTCATTTTCTCTCATCAAATCGTCTACTCCGTTCTTCTACGTTTCATTTCACCAAAGTAAATTCCCTATCTATCCTCCGCCACTTGGGCCAACCTCAGGTGAAACTCCTTTATTGATTCTTCGGAGGCTTTATCAAACGGTTCTAATTGCGGCTCAATTCTTTCTTCATGTCTCACCTTTTCAGACTCAGGACCTGTCACTTCTCTGGAGTCACCCAATAAGGCCTGATTCTCAAAGCCGCCCCCCTGGCTAATCGTTGGCAGTTTACTTGTTAAGGCCCCCGTTCCTGCTGTGGTATATGCAGTTATTGAAAAAACACCTGTCATTAATCCTCCAACCAATAATAAAAATCCTAATCTTTTCATATTTGACCTCCTCTCTTAATAAACCTCTTTCATTCTTCATTTGATAAAGGTTACAGCAAATAGTATGCTACCCATTTTTGAATTTATAACCTATCGAAATTTATTGATATATTAAATATCTGTGCAAAAAGGACCCAGATATTAAGAGCAAAATTTTGTCAACCCTATACCTTGTTTCATTAAACGGACCAGATAAAAGTTAAGTAAAGTTACATTAAGGAGTAAGTACGGGGGATGAGAAGAGAAAAAAGGGACTAGTTTTTCATCTCCCTTTATTTTTTATTGTTTTGATACGCTCTTTAGGGAGGATTTCATGACAAACTGATCGATCTCTTGTCAAATCTAGAAGGCATATGGAAGACTCCTAAATGGGTCTTCCTCTTCGGAGAGTGGCAGCGGGACCAACAAAAATCTTTAGGGATGAAGGGTTGTGAATAAATAACACAGGTCAGAAGCTGATGCCGGAATTTAATAGTTCTTCTGCTATTTCTTTCACAGACTCTATCATTACAACGACCAGTTCTTCATCGCTGGCATTTCCCCTAAATGCATGAGAGAAGGTATTTCTTCTGATAAGATTATCAGAAAAATTTGATCCGCTTTATTGCCGTTTCCGGAACCTTTCGATGGCAAGGCGCAAACTATCCTGCATACGTGAAATCGCCTCGGCCAAGTTACCTATCTCATCTCTGGATTTTATATTGATTGCGGCTTCCATGTCTCCGACGCTGATCCTCTCAGCAACCTCAGTTAATTCCTTGATTGGTTTGCCAATCGCCCTGCCTAACAACCAGGCAATAACAATAACCACAAATGCAGTTATTCCGAGAAGAAGGTAGGTAAACATTTGGGCCTGCCTCAAGGCTCTAAAGGTTTCTTTTGTATCTTGCTGCATCGCAAGAGTCCAACCGTATTTTGTCTCCTTTGCGTAGCCTAATCTCGGCGTGCCATTATCACTAAAATAGATCATCCCTTTTTGCCCCTTTTTAAAAGCGGCGATTAATGGATACTCACTTAAATCTGTCTGTTGAGTTACATACTCTTCATTTTGATGGGAGACCACCTTCCCTTTCTCATCGACTAAGAAGGCGAACCCTGTCTGCCCTTGTTTCCATGTGGCCACCAGTTTTGATAAATCCTCAATGGTTGCAGCCATGGCCATGATACCGACGGTCGCATCGGCTCTCTTGATGGGCACGGCCATGATCAGGGCGGGTTTTTTTGACGTTTTCCCAATCGTGGTCTGCCAAGCTATATCTTTTCCTCCCATAATCGCCTTATAATAATCCCTATCAGAGTAATCTAAGAGGGGCTTGTCGTCCTGTCGGGCGATGTTCATGCCATCCGGTCCTACAGTAAAAACAAGATACATCCAGGGATATTCCTTGCCGACCGCTTTCAGTAATGGCTCTTGCTTTTCCCTCATCATGGAAATAATATCCGGCATCGTAGCGATGGCCTTTAGCACCCTTACATTCTTATCGATCCATTCGTCGACATTGCTCACTATATCTAAACCCGTTAGGCCCATTAGTCTTTCTGTATCATTCCGTAACCGATCATTGGTTTGTCTCATAGTGATTCCAGCAAAAATAAGGAGCGGTACCAAACTGACAATAAGCATCAGGGTAACCACCTTTGCCGTCAATCCGAATTTGACTTTTGAGGCTGAAGCAGATTTTAAGACCCCATTTTCCTTTATTATTTTCTCTTTTTCGGAAGGTAAAACGTATCTCCTATTAATGGCCACATCTCTTTTTGATTTGGAAAAGACCATGGCTAAACCTCCTCATTTGAGATTTTTTTGAATAAATTCAGTTTAAAAATCGCCCTCTTTTCCTCCCTGAAGATCTTATGGGCGAGAAGTTCAATGAGATCTTGTACCTGACGTTTTGGAAAACTGGATCGGTCATAACCCAAACTCGCCACTGCGTCTTCAATTAATACTTCAGCCATCGGACCGGTAGCCACGGCCAATTGATCCGTAAGATAGACAAAAAAGTCGCTTTTCAGGGCCGGGATAGGTTCGTCGACCAGTGCTATGATATTATTCTTTAACAGTTTTAAAATAATCTCCTTTACTGCCCCCAATTCCATGCCTGTGTTCCGGGCAATCGTTCCGACGTTCTTCTTTCCATCCAATTCGGTTATGACGCGTAGCATCTGCTTGTCGAGAGTAACTTCTCCTGGTTCATTCTTGACCACTAGTTTGAAAACCCGGGGAGAGATATCTCCTGAAAAGATGTCCAATGCATACCCCCTGGTGATTACATCGATTAGCGGTAAAACACTTTACATTCAATAATATTGTGTGATAAAAGTTAGCTCAAGGATCTCGTTTGTTCACGATTTATCTGGATTTGGTTCATCTTTATGTAAGCAAGCTCTATGCCATTTATTGAATTATCTGTAATGAATTGAAATGATTAATTAACTTACAATTTGAATTTTTCAGTAAATATCTTCAGCTCCCAAAATTGCCACTTGTTTTTGATTACTTGAACATTGCACTTTTGATGACGTCTTCATCGGGAGACAAGCATAGTGTGAGTTTTTTGCAAAAAACAATGATTTCCACCGATTAGACATTAGTATTTCGACATATGGTTCGATAGCATAGCCATGCCTTTTGTTACCGTTCGTGACCTTAAGCTGTATTACGAGATCCGGGGCACGGGCTCACGCCTACTCACGATCACTGGAACAGGAGGCAACTTACGCCACACACCTAACATCTTCGAGGCGCCCATTGCCCGGCATTTCGAAGTCCTCTCCTACGATCAACGGGGCCTGGGCCGGACTTCACGGCCGGATATCCCTTATACCATGGCTGACTATGCCGCCGACGCCAACGCGCTGCTCGACGTTCTCGAGTGGGACCGCTGCTTCGTTATGGGCATCTCCTTCGGAGGGATGGTCGCTCAAGAGCTGGCCTTGCGCTATTCGCATCGGGTAGAACGCCTGGTCCTGGCCTGCACCAGCAGCGGCGGCGCGGGCGGGGCCTCGTATCCGTTGCACGAGCTCGCTGATCTCCCCATCGAGGATTATTCGCACCGTATCCTTGAGCTGAGTGACACACGCCGAGACGCTGCCTGGCAGGCCGGCCATCCCGCTCAATTCCAGGCGTTGTTTGACGTGACCCTGGCGAATCTGCGGGTGGGCGCAGACGAACCCGGACGTTCCATCGGAGTCCGCCGTCAGTTGGAAGCCCGCGCTCTTCACAATACATACGACCGGCTCCCTGCCCTGCGGATGCCTGTCTACCTCTGCGGAGGTCGGTATGACGGGATTGCGACGCCTGCCAATCTCGAGGCGATGCAGAAGCAGATTCCCGGGGCACGACTGGAGCTGTTTGAAGGAGGACACCTGTTTTTTATGCAGGACCCCAGAGCCTTCGATCGGATCATTTCATTTCTGCGAGGGGAGTCCGGCGATTAAACCCCATTTCGTTAAACCGATGGGGAATACCGCGGGATATCAACTCATCTGGCCCTATTTCTGGCGTCCGATGAGAGATCGTTCATTGCGGATCAGTTGATCCATTGTGAAGGCGGGATGATCCTATGAGATCACCTGCTATTTTTGAGAGTGAACCTCTACAAGCGGGGGGTTGAGCCGTGTTCGATTTCGCTAAAGGAAGCATCAAATTTATTCGAGGTGGTAAGTATCCTTTTTGTCACTCGGTGCTCATCGATGACCGGGACCGGGCCATCATCGATGCCTCCAGTGACAGGGAGAAGCTACAGCAATTTAAGGACCAACGAACCGTAGACTATCTGATCACTTCTCACGCCCACGAGGATCACCTCGTTTTTAATTATCTTTTTCCCGAGTCGCGATTTTGCGTTCACCCCTTCGATGCTCCCCACTTTGAAAGGGTCGAATCCCTGATTGATTCTTACGGGGAGATGGCTCAGGAGGATCGGGAAAAGTGGCGAGCATTCCTGGAAAAGGACTGCCACTATACGCCTCGCCGGGCCGACCTGCTCTTAGAGGACGGGATGGTAATGGACTT
>Ga0335081_10010342_pt1 | contig 15075 bp, 13 predicted proteins | sample Lox_Sample_35_FD_206713 | JGI IMG/M metagenome (GOLD analysis project Ga0335081, IMG submission 206713) | Soil microbial communities from Loxahatchee National Wildlife Refuge, Florida, United States - Lox_Sample_3.5 | ecosystem: Environmental > Terrestrial > Soil > Wetlands | place: USA...
AAGCCAGCGGTATTCAGGGGCGGGGGGCTCTGAGTTGTTATGGACGCTAAGACCAGCCTGAAGTCCAAGCTGCCGAGCCGGCACGCTACGGAAGGGCCCGACCGCGCCCCCCACCGTGCCTTCTATTACGCCATGGGTCTGACCACCGAGCAGATCCACGCGCCCTTCGTGGGCGTCGCGACCTGCTGGAACGAAGCCGCTCCCTGCAACATCGCGCTGATGCGGCAGGCGCAGGCGGTGAAAAAGGGCGTTGCATCGGTCGGCGCGACCCCGCGGGAATTCTGCACCATCACCGTCACCGACGGCATCGCCATGGGCCATGCCGGCATGAAGGCCTCGCTGCCCTCGCGCGAGGTGATCGCGGACTCGGTCGAGCTCACCGTGCGCGGCCACGCCTATGACGCGCTGATCGGGGTCGCCGGCTGCGACAAGTCGCAGCCCGGCATGATGATGGCGATGTGCCGGCTCAATATTCCGTCGATCTACATCTATGGCGGCTCGATCCTGCCCGGCACGTTCAAGGGCAAGGAAGTCACCATCCAGGACGTCTACGAGGCGGTCGGCAAGCACTCGGTCGGGCAGATGTCCGACGAGGACCTGCACATCCTGGAAGAGAATGCCTGTCCTTCGGCGGGCGCCTGCGGCGCCCAGTTCACCGCCAACACCATGGCGACCGTGTCGGAGGCGATCGGCTTGGCGCTGCCCTATTCGGCCGGCGCGCCGGCGCCTTACGAGATCCGCGACAAGTTCTGCATGCTGGCGGGCGAGATGATCATGGACTTGATCAAGGCCAACATCCGCCCGCGCGACATCGTCACGCGCAAGGCGCTGGAGAACGCCGCCGCCATCGTGGCCGCGACCGGCGGCTCCACCAATGCTGCGTTGCACTTGCCGGCGATCGCGCATGAATGCGGCATCGAGTTCTCGCTGTTCGATGTCGCCGAGGTCATGAAAAGGACACCATATATCGCGGATTTGAAACCAAGTGGCCGCTATGTCGCCAAGGATATGTTCGAGGCTGGCGGCGTGCCCAATTTGATGAAGACGCTGCTCGACCACGGCTATCTGCATGGCGATTGCCTGACCGTGACCGGCCGCACCATCGCCGACAACCTCAAGAGCGTGAAGTTCAATCTCGATCAGGACGTGGTGCGTCCGGCCGATAAGCCGATCTTGGCGACCGGCGGGGTCGTCGGCTTGAAGGGCAATCTCGCCCCCGACGGCGCCATCGTGAAGGTCGCCGGCATGAGCGGGCTGAAATTCTCCGGGCCTGCGCGCTGCTTCGACCGCGAGGAAGACTGCTTCGAGGCGGTCAAGAACCGCACCTACAAGGAAGGCGATGTGCTGGTGATCCGCTATGAGGGTCCCAAAGGCGGTCCCGGCATGCGCGAAATGCTCTCCACCACCGCCGCGCTCTACGGCCAGGGCATGGGCAGCAAGGTGGCGCTCATCACCGACGGGCGCTTCTCCGGCGCCACCCGCGGCTTCTGCGTCGGCCATGTCGGGCCGGAAGCGGCAGTCGGCGGCCCGATCGGCCTCCTCCGCGACGGCGACATCATCGAACTCGACGCCGACAAGGGCACGCTCGACGTCAGGCTTTCCGTCGACGAACTCGCCAAGCGCAAGGCCGCGTGGAAGCCGCGCGAGAACGAATACGGCTCCGGCTATCTGTGGAAATACACCCAGCAGGTCGGCCCCGCCGTCAACGGCGCGGTCACCCATCCCGGCGGTGCCGGCGAGAAGGCTTGTTATGCGGACAGTTGAGTCCCTGCTGCGCGTTGGCGTGACGGCGGTCTGTTTGATGGCCGCGCCGGCGCTCGCTTTCGACGGCAGCAAGACCGACGCCAAGGCGACGCCGACGCCGCCCGACGTTGCCGCGCTGCCGCCGCAGGGTGACGATGCTCACCTCAGGCCGCCGGCCGACATTCCGAATTTGACGCAGCCGGCGGCGCCGCTGACCGCTTCGGAAGCCTTCCGCACCGGCGCGCACTGGCTGAAGGAAGGCGACACGCACAAGGCGATCGTCTCGCTCGAATATGCGGCCGAGAATGGGCACCCGCTGGCGCAATGGAAGCTTGGGCGCATGTATGCCGAGGGCGACGGTGTCGTCCATGACGATCTCAAGGCTTTCGATTATTTCCGCCGCATCGCCGACAGCCATGCCGACGACAATCCCGACATGCCGCAGGCGCGCTTCGTCGCCAACGCCTTCGTCGCGCTCGGCCAATATTATCTGGCGGGCATTCCGAATACCGCGGTCAAGCGCGATCCCGAGCGCGCGCGCGAAATGTTCGGCTATGCCGCCTCGTATTTCCGCGACCCGGAAGCGCAGTACTACCTGGCGCGGCTTTATCTCGACGGCGTCGGCGCCCCGCACGATCCGCGCACGGCGGCGCGCTGGTTCGGGCTCTCGGCGCACAAGGGCATGTGCAAAGCGCAGGCCATGCTCGGCGCCATGCTGTTCACCGGCGACCACATCCCCCGCCAGGCCGCGCGCGGCCTGATGTGGCTCACCCTCGCCAAGGACAGCTCGCGCGAAACCACTGACCAGGGTTGGATCAACCGGCTCTACGACAGCGCCTTCCGCCAGGCGACCGAGGACGAAAAGGCGATGGCGGCGCTCTACCTCAAGCACTGGCTGGAGAAGCGGCGGGAGTAGGGCGCCTACAGCGGCGCGAAGATGCTGCTGAGCGTCTCGCTGTTATCGTCGTGCCGCCAGGTGATTTCGCCGACGCGCCACTCATTGTTGATGCTGACGAGGTCGAGCACGACCGTCTTGGGCTCGCCTGCATTGTCGAATTTGACGGTGGCGCTTGCTTTACCCGGCCCAGTGTCGGTCACAGCGATGTCGAAGGCGGCGATCTCCCAATCCTGCGCGTCGACGAAGGGGTCGCCGTCGAGCGCGCCGACCTCGTTACGCTGGGTGGCATCGTTCTGGTCCGCGATCATCAAGGTGGCGAGCGCGGGCGCGAAATAGCGCCGGATCGCGCGGTCATTGTCGAGCGCGATGCCCTTGGCGTCCTTGCCCTTGTAGGCATCGTAGATGCTGGTGACGAAGTCGCGCGCCGATTGATCGGCAGCCGATGCCGGTGCGGCGACCGCTGCGCCGGCGGCAGCGAGGATGAAGTGGCGTCGGGTCAGCATGGCCTTTTGATCCAGATGGGCAGGTCGCCTGTTGGTGCGGCCGGTGCGGCCCTCGGTTCACCGCGCCTCGATAGCGAGATCGACATAAACCGGCACATGGTCGGACGGCTTGTCCCAACCGCGCACGTGGCGGTCGATGCCGGCGTCGGTCAGCCGGTCGGCGGCCTGCGGCGACAGCAGCAGATGATCGATACGGATGCCGTCGTTCTTGGCAAAGGCGCCGGCCTGATAGTCCCAGAAGCTGTAGAGGCCGCCATCGTCGCTCGAGGCGCGGATGGCGTCGGTCAGCCCGAGATTGATCAGGGCATGGAACTTTTCGCGCGTCGGCTTGAGAAACAGGGCATCGTTCACCCAGGCCTCCGGACGCTTGGCATCGAGCGGGGCGGGGATGACGTTGTAATCGCCGGCCAGCACCAGCGGTTCTTCTAGTTTAAGTCGTTCATCCGAAAACTTAGCCAGCCGATCCATCCATCTGAGTTTATAAGCATATTTATCCTCCCCGCCGTTGCCATTGGGCAGATAGAGGCTGACCACGCGCAAGGCGCCGCCTTTGATGGAAACCAGCGCTTCCAGGAAGCGCGCCTGTTCGTCGCCATCGTCTCCCATCAGGCCTGGCGCTACCTCGTCGAACGGCAGTTTGGACAGCAGCGCTACCCCGTTCCAGGTCTTCTGTCCGTGCACCGCCACGTTGTAGCCGAGCGCCTCCAGCGGCTCGCGTGGGAAGGCCTCATCGGTGCATTTGATTTCCTGCAGGCAGACGATGTCGGGGCTCCGCTCCTTGAGCCAGGCCTGCAGGCTGTCCATGCGCTGACGGACCGAGTTGACATTCCAGGTGGCAATGCGCATGGGCGCGGATATCCCGAACAAAGGCTGCGGCGCGGTGTTTACCAGTGACCGCAGGGATATGCACCCGCCGCCGTTAATATGCTAATGAGGCCGAAGCGGCCCGAAACGGCGTGTTTTCAGCCAACCGCGGGAAGAGGGAGCGCCCGGGCAGGCCTTAAAGCAACGAGCCCGGATCGAAAGTTGCCGATGCAGACGCGAAAGTGGCTATTTGGGGTGGCGGCGCTCGCCCTGATTGGCATTGCCGTGCTCGCCCGCGGTTTCTGGGCCGGCGAGCGGGCCTCGGCTGCGCGCGTGCAGCCGCACGGCGCCCGCGTGGTGCCGGTCGAAGTCGGCAAGGCCGTGCGCAAGCAGGTGCCGGTCAGGCTCGATGCCCTCGGCACCGTCACCACCATCGCCAGCGTCGCCATCAAGGCGCGCATCGACACCACCATCGATAGCGTGCATTTCCAGGACGGCGCTCACGTCAACAAGGGCGACTTGCTTTTCACCCTCGATTGCCGGGCGGTCGACGCCCAGATCGCCCAGACACAAGGCAATATTGCCCGCGACCAGGCGCAACTGCACGGCGCCGAACTGGATGTCGCGCGCTACGCCAGCCTGGTCGCCAAGAACGCCACGTCGCAGCAAACGCTCGACACCGCCAAGACCGCGGCCGAAACCTTCCAGGGCACAATCAAATCCGACCAGGGATTGCTGGAAAACCTCAAGGTCCAGCGCAGCTATTGCACCATCACGGCGCCGATCACCGGCCGCATCAGCGCCGCCAACGTGAAGGTCGGCAATTTCGTGCGCCAGGCGGACACGACGCCGATGGCGACCATCAATCAGATGGCGCCGGTCTACGTGAGCTTCACGGTGCCGCAGAAAAACCTGCCGGAGATCCGCAGCGCGCTCGAGGCCAAGACAGCCTCGGTGGCGGCGCTCATCCCGGGCGACCAGAAACCCGCCACCGGACAGGTCAGCATGATCGAGAACACGGTCGATCCGACCACCGGCATGGCCACCATCCGCGCCACCATGCCGAACAAGGACGAGCGTCTGTGGCCGGGCACCTTGGTGACGACCGAGCTCACGCTGCGGCAGGAAGAAGCCGTGGTGGTGCCGACCCCCGCGGTGCAGGTCAGCCAGACCGGCAATTTGGTCTTCGTTGTCGACCAGAACAACGTCGCCAAGGTGGTGCACGTCACCGCCGAGCGGCAGGTCGACAACGAGACGGTCATCACCGCCGGGCTCAAGGGCGGCGAGACCGTGGTGACCGACGGGCAGCTGCTGCTGTCGGACGGCACCAAGGTCGCTCCGCGCCGCCAGGGGCCGAGCGCGCCCCGGGCTCCGGCCGGAACCTGATTCATGACGCTGTCGGAAACCTGCATCCGCCGCCCGGTGCTGACGACGCTGGTGACGGCGTCGCTCATCGTGTTCGGCGCCTTCGCCTATCGGCTGTTGCCGGTGGCAGCGCTGCCGGCGGTCGACTTTCCGACCATCCAGATCACGGCGGCGCTGCCGGGCGCTTCGCCCGAGACCATGGCCGCCTCGGTCGCCGCGCCCATCGAGCGTCAGCTTTCGACGATTGCCGGCATCTCGTCGATGAATTCGGCGTCCTCGCTCGGCCTGTCGCAGATCACCATCCAGTTCGACCTCGGCCGCAATATCGACGGCGCCGCGCTCGACGTGCAGACCGCGCTCTCTACGGCGGCGAAGAGCCTGCCGGTCGAAATGACCACGCCGCCGAGCTTCCGTAAGGTCAATCCCGGCGACTTCCCGGTGCTCTATCTGAGCATGCGCTCCGACACCATGCCGCTGTCGGCGGTCGACGATTACGCCGAGACGGTGCTGGCGCCGCAGATTTCGCAGCTGCCCGGCATCGCGCAGGTGCTGGTCTATGGCGCGCAGAAATTTGCCGTGCGCGTGCAGGTCGACCCAATCGCGGCGGCGGCGCGCAACATCTCGCTCGAGGACATCCGCAGCGTCGTTGCGCAGGCCAATTCGTCGGCGCCGGTCGGCACCTTGCAGGGCCAGAAGCAGAACATAACGCTGCTCGCCACCGGCGCGATGGAGCACGCCGCCGATTACCGCAATGTGGTGGTGGCCTATCGCAACGGCGCTCCGGTCAAGCTCAACGAGGTGGCGCGCGTCATCGACAGCGTCGAGAACGACAAGATCGCCACCTGGTTCAACGACTCGCGCGCCATCGTGCTGGCGATCCAGCGTCAGCCCGACGCCAACACCGTGGCCGTGGTGGACGACGTGCGCGCCAAGCTGCCGCAGATGCGCGCGCAGGTGCCGGCCGCGATTCAGATGCAGCCGCTGTTCGACCGCTCGCTCTCCATCCGCGCGGCGGTGTGGAACGTGCAGGAGACGCTCGGCATCGCGATCTGCCTGGTCATCATGGTCATCTTCCTGTTCCTGCGGAAGCTTTCGGCCACCATCATTCCCGCGCTGGCGGTGCCGGTGTCGCTGATCGGCACCTGCGCCGCGATGTACGCCTTCGGCTTCTCCATCAACAACATGACGCTGCTCGCGCTCACGCTGTCGGTCGGCTTCGTGGTCGACGACGCCATCGTGATGCTGGAGAACATCGTGCGCCACGTCGAAGGCGGCATGCGCCCGTTCGAGGCGGCGCTCAAGGGCTCGCGCGAGATCGGCTTCACGATTATTTCGATCACCTTCTCGCTGATCGCCGTGTTCATCCCGGTGCTGCTGATGGGCGGCATGGTCGGCCGCGTGTTCCGTGAATTCGCCGTGACCATCGCCGTGGCGATCGTCATCTCCGGCTTCGTGTCGCTGACGCTCACGCCCATGCTGTGCGCGCGCGTGCTCAAGGGCCATCACGGCGAAGGGAAACAGTTCATTGCGCTGCGCATATTCGAGGCGCTGTTCGAGCGCATGAAGGGCGCTTACGAATGGTCGCTCGAACGCGTGCTGGGCTACAAATCCATCATGTTGGTGGTGACGATCGGAACGATCGCCGGCACGATGTGGCTCTATGTCGTGGTGCCCAAGGGCTTCTTCCCGATCGAGGACACCGGCTACCTGATCGGCATCAGCGAGGGCAATACCGACATCGCCTTCCCGGACATGGTCGCGCATCAGCGCAAGGTCGCCGATATCGTGCGCAAGGACCCGGCGGTCGCCTATATCAATTCCACCGTCGGCGCCGGCGGCCCCAATACGCTGCCGAACAGCGGCCGCATGCTGGTGGCGCTCAAGCCGCGCGACGAGCGCGGCAGCCTGCAATCGATCATCGCCCGGCTGCGGCGCGAGGCCAATATTTTCCCCGGCATCGAGATATTCTTCCAGCCGATCCAGAACATCAATCTGGGCGGCAAGCTGGCCAAGAGCCAGTATCAGTATACGCTGCAATCGAACGACACCGCGGCGCTCTATCGCGTGGCGCCGCAATTGCGCGATAAGATCGCCCAGCTGCCCGGCCTCCTCGACGTCACCACCGACCTCTACATCAAGAACCCGCAGATCACCGTGGCGGTCGACCGCCAAAAGTCGATGGTCTACGGCGTGTCGATCGATCAGGTGCGCCAGCAGCTCTACGACGCCTTCGGCTCGCGGCAGGTCGCCACCATCTATACGCCGGCCAACGACTACGAAGTGATCCTGGAAACAAAGCCGGAATTCCAGAACAATCCGAACGATCTCGACAAGGTCTACCTCAAGACCTCGAGCGGCACGGTGGTGCCGCTGTCGGCGGTGACCAAGTTCGTGCGCACCGTCGGCCCGCTGCAGGTCAACCACCAGGGCCAGCAGCCCTCGGTGACCATTTCCTTCAATCTGCGGCCCGGCTTCTCGCTCGGCCAGGCGGTCGATGAGATCACCAATCTCGAGCAGCAGGAGCGGCTGCCCGCCTCGATCACGACCGGCTTCCAGGGCACAGCGCAGGTGTTTCAAGATTCACTGCGCGGGCAGGGGATATTGATCCTGGCGGCGATCTTTGCGGCCTATGTAGTGCTCGGCATTCTGTACGAGAGCTTCATTCATCCGATCACGATCATTTCCGGGCTGCCGTCGGCCGGCATCGGCGCCATTCTCACGCTGATGCTGTTCAGGATGGACCTGTCGGTGATCGCCATGATCGGCATCGTCATGCTGGTCGGCATCGTGAAGAAGAACGCCATCATGATGATCGACTTCGCGATCGAGCGCAGGCGCGTCGGTCTGTCGGCCGAGGCCGCGATCCGCGAGGCCGCTACCTTACGCTTTCGTCCGATCATGATGACCACTTTCGCCGCCATCTTCGGCACGCTGCCGATCGCGCTCGGTACCGGTGCCGGCGCCGAACTGCGCCAGCCGCTCGGCGTGGCGGTGGTCGGCGGACTTTTGCTGAGCCAGCTGCTGACGCTCTACATCACGCCGGTGATCTATCTCTACCTTGACGGCATCGACAAGCTGATCAAGCGCCGCATCGAGCCGCAGCTCGAGGAAGTGCCGGAAGCTCCGCCGGCCGTCGCGGCGGAGTAGCGGAAGGCCGCAATATCGAGTTCGATGTTCATTTTACGACGCAAAACAACGAGAAAATAACGACAGGCGTTGCCGAACTCGTCAAGAGCAAGCCCGAGCTGATCGTGGTTTGGTCGAATCCAGGTTTGGCGGCTGTGCAACGGGCGACACTGACTATTCCGGTCGTCTTTGCCCTTGTTGGCGATCCCGCCGGCAGCGACTTGGTGGCGAGCCTTGCGCATCTGGGCGGCAATCTCACGGGCTTTCAGAATTTTGAGCCGGCTACGAGCGGAAAATGACTTGAGATACTGTGAGAAATCGCCCCCGAGGTTCACCGTATAGGCGTTGTCTATAATCAGAATTTTCCTGCCAATGTCGATTTTCTGCAAACAGCGCGAGCTATGGCGCCCGCCCGAGCAACGGCCATTTTGCTCGATTGCTTTGCGCGTCCTCACTTGTCGAGTCGCAAGCCTCGAAACCGCCCAGCCTTGATCATATGTAGACGATGCATTCCGGCTGTCGGGGGCAGATATGAGACGGCGTCAGTTTATCACACTCGCGTGCGGGGCGGCCGTATGGCCCTTGGCGGCGCTCGCGCAACCCGATCGGTTACGCCGCATCGGCGTGCTGATGAATACCGCCGAGGACGATCCGCAATCAAAGGCCCGTGCCTCGGCATTCGTGCGCGGCTTGCAGGAGCGCGGCTGGACTCTCGGCGGCAACGTTCAGATCGAGTACCGCTGGGGCGCAGGCAGTGCAAAACTTTATTACCAATATGCGTCAGAATTGGCCGCAACGGCTCCCGACGTTGTCCTGGCCAGTGGCGGCACGGCGGTGGGCGCGCTGCAGCAGATAACGCGAACGATACCGATTGTATTCGTCGGGACGACCGATCCGGTCAACCGCGGGCTGGTGGCCAGCATGGCCCGGCCTGGCGGCAACACCACGGGTTTCGTCGAATTCGAATTCAGTCTGAGCGGCAAATGGTTGGAATTGCTCAAGCAGATCATGCCGAACGTATCGCGGGTGGTGGTTGTTCGAAATCCCTCGCTGACTTCCGGGGTTGGGCAGATGGCTGCCGTTCAAACGGCAGCGGCATCTTTCGGAATAGAGACGACCCCGGTCGACTCGCGAGACATCAAAGAATTGAAACGGATGATAACGGCTTTTGCCCGCCCGCCGAGGGGCGGCATGATCGTGACGCTCAGTGGCACTGCGATCGATAATCGCCAAGCCATCATAGAAGTTGCGGCCCAAAATCGGCTACCGACCATTTATCCCGACAGGATCTTCGTCGCGGACGGCGGCCTCATCGCCTACGGCCCCGATCCGGTTCATCATTTTCAAGCTGCGGCAAGTTACGTCGATCGTATTCTCAAAGGCGAAAAGGCCGGCGAACTCCCGGTGCAAGCCCCGACGAAGTACGACCTCGCGATCAATCTCAAAACCGCCGTGGCGCTTGGCCTCACGATACCGCAGGAGCTGCTCGCACGCGCCAACGAAGTGATCGAATAGCGACAAACATCCATCGTTTCCGGTGGTCGATATCGTGCCGATTTATGGGCGGCTACAGCGCGAAGCTGGTGCCGCAGCCGCAGGAGGCGGTGGCGTTCGGGTTCTTCACCTTGAACGAGGCGCCGATCAGGTCCTCGACGAAATCGATCTCCGAGCCGGCCATATACTGCTGCGACACCGGATCGATCAGGACGGTGGCGCCTTCGCGCGCGATCACCAGGTCGTCGGAGGCTTGCGCGGTCTCCATGCCGAATTTGTACTGAAAGCCCGAGCAGCCGCCGCCTTCCACCGAGACGCGCAGCATGGTGCCGGCCGGCTCGGCTTTGAGGATCTCGCCGATCCGCCGCGCCGCCCGCTCGCTGACCGTAATGCTCGGCTCGCTCATTAGGGCCTGATCCTATTGGCAGAAACCACGCCAATTAGTTAAGTGCGCCGGACGGCCAGGTCAATGCAGGGCAAATTATGGCCATTTCCACGCCCGTTGCGCGCGCTCGCTACGCGGCCGATCCGTCGGCGAGCCGCGGCCGCCGCTATCCGGAGCCGGCCAGCCCCTCGCGCAACGACTTCCGCCGCGATTGCGACCGGATCATCCATTCCGCCGCCTTCCGTCGCCTCGCCCACAAGACGCAAGTCTTCGTCTATCACGAGGGCGACCATTACCGCACGCGGCTCACCCATACGCTCGAAGTGGTGCAGATCGCCCGCTCGCTGGCCCGCGCGCTCGGGCTCGACGAGGACTTGGCGGAGGCGGCCGCGCTCGCCCACGACCTCGGTCATCCGCCCTTCGGCCATGCCGGCGAACGCGCGCTCGATGCCTGCGCCAAGGACTTCGGCGGCTTCGACCACAATGCGCAGGCCCTGCGCCTGGTCACCGCGCTCGAGCGCCGCTACGCCGAATTCGACGGCCTCAACCTCACGTGGGAGGCGCTGGAAGGGCTCGTCAAGCACAACGGCCCGCTGCTGACCCGGGAGGGCAAGCCGACGGCGCGCTACGCCGAGCGCGGCGTGCCGGCGCCGATCCTTTCCTATTCGCGCATCCAGGATCTGGAGCTGTGGTCCTATGCCAGCGCCGAGGCGCAGGTTGCGGCGATCGCCGACGACGTGGCCTACGACGCTCACGATATTGATGACGGGCTGCGCGCCGACCTGTTCAGCCTGGACGAAATCGCCGCGGTCGATTTCGTCGGCGCGATCGTGCGTGAGGTCGATGCACGCTATGCCCAGCTCGAGCCGGCGCGCCGCGCGCATGAATGTGTGCGCCGCATCATCACCCGTATGATCGAGGACGTCACCGCCGAGAGCCTTCGCCGCATCGCCGCGCTCGCGCCGCGCTCTGCCGCCGACATTCGCGACGCCGCCGCCCCCGTGGTGGCGTTTTCATCCGCGATGGCGCAGGCCGATGCCGCCATCAAGGGCTTCCTCTATCCGCGCATGTACCGCGCCACGCGCGTGATGCAGGTGATGGCGGAGGCGGAAGGCGTGGTGCGCGACCTCTACGCGCACTACCTTGCCCATCCTGCCCACCTGCCGGCGGAATGGCGCGCCGACATCGAGCGTGGCGATGAGGCTCCGCGCCGCGTCGCCGACTACATCGCCGGCATGACCGACCGCTACGCGCTGGTAGAGCACGCGCGCCATTTCCCATCGACGCCGGAACTGCGTTAGGCCCGCCCGAATTAATTTTGCCCCCCTGTGACTTGCATCACAGTCACCCCGGCGGCGCGGGCTTAGCCTTTCACCGTTGGATTTGGCGGGCGTCATCGCGGCGCCCGGGCAGCCGCCGCACAGGTATTCCCATGGAAATGCAGCACATTCGCTATTTCCTCGCCCTTTGCGAGGAGCGGAACTTCACTCGCGCCGCCGCGCGCTGCGGCGTGGCGCAGCCCTCGCTCACCCGCGCGATCAAGCGGCTCGAACAGGAACTGGGCGGGCCGCTGTTCACCCGCAGCCGCAGGACCACCGAGCTCACCGGCCTCGGCCGGGCGGTGCGCCCCCAATTTGGCGAGATCGCGCGCGCGGCCGCGGCCGCGAGACGTGAGGCGGCGCGCCATCTGGCGCTGCGCCGGCCCAAAGGGTTACCGGCCGAGCGCAAGGCCGACGCTGCGGCGGGCGCCACGGCCTGATTTAGCCGGCAGCGCTTTCGTGCTTGAATGGCGGTATGGGCTCGCGCGCCGCACTTGCCGCCGCCGCGCTGGCGCTGCTGGCGCCTGCAGCCGGCGCCGCGCCCCCGGCCCAGCAGGAAGCTGTCACCCGTGCCTCGCTCTGCCTCATGGTGGAGTCGGCGGCCAAGGCCAACGGCCTGCCGGTCGGCTTCCTCACCCGCGTGATCTGGCGCGAGAGCAATTTCGATCCGTCAGCCGTCGGCCCGGTCACCCGCACCGGCGCGCGGGCGCTTGGCATTGCCCAGTTCATGCCGGAGAGCGCGGCCGAGAGCGGGCTCGCCGATCCCTTCGACCCGGTGCAGGCGCTGCCCAAGGCGGCCGAGCTGTTGAGCCGGCTGGCCGAGCGTTTCGGCAATCTCGGCCTGGCAGCTGCCGCCTACAATGCGGGGCAGCGGCGCGTGCAGGAATGGCTCGCCGGCTCCGGCGCCATGCCGGAGGAGACGCGGCGCTATGTGCTGGCGATCACCGCGCGCAGCGTCGAGGACTGGTCGAAGCCACAGCCGCCGGCGCCCGCCAAGCCCGCCGCGCCGGCCAAGCCTGAAGGCTGCACCGCCACGCTTGCTTCGCTCGACCAGCCGCCCGGTGATTTTGCCTTTGCCCTGATCAAGCGGGTGACTGCGGCGGTGGGCAAGCCTTGGGGCGTCGAGCTCGCCGCCGGCTTCTCGCGCGAGCGCGTGCTGGCGAGCTACGCGCGCGCCATCCAGCGCCTTTCCGCGGTGATCGCGCAGCAGGATCCGATCCTCACCCGCGCGCCGCGCGCGCCGGGCCTGGCGCCGTTCTATCAGGCACGCATCGGCGCCGATACGCGGCCGGAGGCGGACACGCTGTGCGCCCGCATCCGCCGCGCCGGCGGCGCCTGCCTGGTGCTGCGCACGCGCGGCGGGTGACAGATCCCCCGCGACGCGCGTCCAACGGCCGCGCGGTCAGTCCCAGTATTTGCCGCCGCTCGGCAGCTTGGCGAAATCGTCGGCGTCGTGACAGAAGTACAGCGGCACGCCGCTGCGCTCCAATTGCTTCATGCGCATGCGGGTCATCGACATGGCGTTGGTGCTCCAGTCCCACGGCATCGGCACCATGTTTTCGAAGCCGTCGCGCTGGTGCCCGGTGTCGGCCGCCATGCAGATGCGCCCGCGGTTCGGCAGATTGGCGATCAGCACCTGCTGTCCGGGCGTGTGACCCGGCGCCTTGACCAGACGCAGCGTGCCGTCGTCGAACAGATCATAGTCGCCCTCGATCTCGAGGATGTTGAGGCTGCGGATGTCCTTGAAATCCTTCTGGCAGTAAACCGGCCGCGTCCACGGATCGGGCCAGAGCGCGTAGCGGATCTCGTCGCGCTGCGCGACATGCACCGCGTCGGGAAAGCTCGACATGCCGCCGGCGTGGTCGAGATGCAGGTGCGAATAGACCACGTAGCGCACATCCTTCGGCTTGATGCCGAGCTTGTCGAGCTGCCGGTCGACCGCATCGTCGCGCGTGAAGCCCTCGGCCCCGAAGGCGGCGCGCACTTGCGCACCCCAATAGTCGTCGGCGCGCTCCGGGTCCGCCATGGTCTCGTTGATGCCGGTATCCCAGAGCACGACGCCGTGCTGCGGGTGCTCGAAAACCGCGGCTGTGGTCGGCGCATTGACGTGGCCGGGCGCAAAAGCGACCAGCAAATTCTTGTCGCAGTGGAGCGGGCCGACATTCATCGCGCTCATTCGCAAACCTGGCATGTCTTCCTCCCTTTGCGTTTTCAGTGCCGATTGCAGATAGGTTTCGCCCCCATGATGTGATGTCGCGCAAACGAACCGCTGCCGCCGCTGCGGCCCAACGTCTACGCAACCGGAAGCATTGTGCCGCTGAGGCGGGAAGTAAAGCGGCTCGTCGGTCCGGTCCGGGTTCCGACCTGGCCGCGTCCCGACGGGACTGGACAAGAGCGTCATCTCGATGACAGCCTTTCGCGAATTTGGCGTTCTCCGATTGGGGGAAGGCCCAGTCACCCGGCGCGAAAGGAAACCTCAATGCCACGCCTCTCCGGCAAAGTAGCCTTCATCACCGGCGGCGGCGGCGGCATCGGCCGCGCCACCGCCGAGCGCTTCGCCGAGGAAGGGGCGAAGGTCGTCATCGCCGAGATCGACGAGGCGAGCGGGGAGGCTGCCGCGCAAGCGGCGCGCGCCCGCGCCGACAATTCCGGCGGCGATGCCCATTTCATTCCTTGCGACATCCGCGAGCGCGCCGCGGTCGCTGCCGCTTTCGAGGAAACCGTCAGGCGCTACGGCGGCCTACACGTACTGCACAACAACGCCGGCGGCTCCTCGCCGCAGGACGGCCCGGTGACGGATGTGTCCGACGAGGAGTTCTGGCGGGTGATGCGGCTCGACGTCTACGGCACCTTTCTCTGCTCGCAGATCGGCATCCCGCACATGATCAAATCGGGCGGCGGCTCGATCATCAACATGTCCTCGATCGTCGCGCTGCGCGCGCTGCCCGGGCGCGACTGCTACACGGCGGCGAAGGGCGCCGTCGCCGCGCTCACCCGTTCGATGGCGGTCGAATACGCCCCGCACAAGATACGGGTGAACGCCATTGCGCCCGGCGTCGTCCTCACCGAGCGCGTCAAGAAGCTGATGGAAAACGCCAAGGACATCGAGAAGCTGGCACAGACGCATTTGCTCGGCTTAGGCATGCCGGCGCACATGGCCGAGATGGCGCTCTATCTGGCCTCGGACGAGTCGGTGATCACCACCGGGCAGGTGCTCTCGGTCGACAGCGGCGCGACGATTAGGTGAGGGCGGTCCTCTCGCGCGTGTAAATTTCCCCGGTCATTCCGGGGCGCGAGCGTAGCGAGCGTACCCGGAATCCAGAAACAGATACTGAGCGTGCATCTGGAGTCCAAGCCCGCCGCTGCGCGGCGTCCCGGAGTGACGAGTTTCCTTGTCGCGGGCGCGGCGCAGCGTGGAGCCGTAAGCGTGGTTACGCG
>Ga0335081_10010343_pt1 | contig 15074 bp, 13 predicted proteins | sample Lox_Sample_35_FD_206713 | JGI IMG/M metagenome (GOLD analysis project Ga0335081, IMG submission 206713) | Soil microbial communities from Loxahatchee National Wildlife Refuge, Florida, United States - Lox_Sample_3.5 | ecosystem: Environmental > Terrestrial > Soil > Wetlands | place: USA...
CGGAAGTGGGAACAATAGCCGTTCGAAGCCGAGCTCGATCAGCTTGGCGAGCGCGTCCTCGCGCGCGGGCGCCCCGAACATCGACAGCGAAAGGTGCTTGCGGCCGTAGCGCTCCTGCGCCGCACGCAGCTCCTTGATCGCGCCCGGAAAATCCGCGCGTGGATTGTTGATCGGGAGCCATCCATCGCAATACTCGGCGACGCGATCGAAGGTTTTCTTCGATTGCGAGCCCATCAGCACCGGCGGACCGCCGGGCTGCGCCGGTTTCGGATACGACCAGATCTTGTCAAAGTTGACGACCTCGCCGTGGAACTCGGCCTCCGGCTTGGTCCAGATCTCGCGCATTGCGAGGACCTTCTCGCGGACGGTCTTCCAGCGCTTCTTGTAGCTGGCGCCATGATTCTCCATCTCCTCGACGTTCCATCCGCCGCCGATTCCGAACAGCACGCGCCCTTTGGAGATGAGGTCGAGCGACGCCACTTCTTTCGCGAGGACGATCGGGTCGCGCTCGATGACGAGGCATACGCCCGTGCCAAGCTTCAGCCTCTTGGTCACTGCGGCGGCGGCACCCAGTGCAACGAACGGGTCGTGCGTATGTGAATACTCTTTAGGCAGGTCGCCGCCACCGGGATAAGGAGTCTTTCGCGACGCCGGAATATGCGTGTGCTCAGGGAAAAACAGCGATTCGAAGCCCCGCTCCTCCGCCGCAATAGCCAGATCGGTCGGCTGGATCGCATAGTCAGTAGGAAACATAAATAGTCCGAAATCAGCCATCGCGATTACTCCTCAATTGCTACTCGACTAGTTTCGCAAATTAGTCAGTTCTTCACCGAGCGAAGGACTGTTCCCGGCATCGCGCCCGAATGCTTGCCGTGCTCGTAGAGCAGTTGCCCGTTGACGATCGTGTATTCGATGCCCTGCGACGGCATCACCAGACGCCGTCCGCCGCCGGGCAGATCGTCGCGCATCTGGGCGCGCCGCGCCGATCCAACCTTTTCCGGATCGAAGATCGCGACATCAGCCGCGAGGCCTTTCTTCAGTCGCCCGCGATCCTTGATGCCGAAGAAATCCGCCGGTTCCGAGGTCAGCCGCTTGATCCCATGCTCCAGCGTGATCGCCTGCTTTTCGCGCACCCAGTGCCCGAGCAGGTAAGTGCAATAGCCCGCGTCGCAGAGCATGTTTACGTGCGCGCCGCCGTCGGAAAGCCCGACCAGCGTGCGATCATCCTTGATGAGCCGCTCAATGCCGTCCTCGTGGAACTGCGCCATCGTGTACTGGATGTTGAGTTCGTCCTCGAGCGCAAGGTCGAGGAACGTATCGAGCGGGTCGGCGCCGCGCTCCTCCGCGATCTCGGCCACGGTCTTGCGCTCGAGCGGCTTGAGCGCCGGGTTCGTAACCTCGAGCACCTCGACGCGATTCCATTTGCCGGCGAACAGATGCGGCGTCTTCATTTCTTCGCGCCAGCGGTTGCGCCAGTTGCGGTCGCGATAGATTTCCTTCTGCTTCTCCGCCGGCTGATTGAAGATGTGGTTCCACGATTCGGTATCGGCGAATGAGAACGGGTTGCGCAGATCCATCTGAATCACGAACGGCTTGGGCAGCACCTGCGGAATCCCGCCGCGCCGAATCACCGGCTCCAGCCGCCGCAGCGTGTCGTCGCTGTATTCCGGATGCTTCGGCTGACTCGACATCGCGAGCCACGTCACCGAACGCGTGCTCTCATCGACCAGGAACTCGAGCAGCTCCTGCTCCTCTTCGGAGACGCGGCCGGGCCGCTGCGTCAGCGCGATTTCGATTACGCCCTTGCCGAGCTCGCGCAGCGTGTTGGCGTAGGCCTTGAGCTCGCTGCGGCTGGCCAGCCGGCACGCGAGCGGACGCCCCTTAAATCCGATGTGTTGCGCGAGCATCGTGGTGGACCATCCGAACGCGCCCGCCGCGACCGCCTCTTTGATGAGCGCAGCGATCTTCGCGGTCTCGTCGGGCGTCGCCTCCCGTTCCATCGATTCCTCGCCCATCACGTAATGGCGAAACGGCGTGAGTGGCGCCATGAAGCCTAGATTGATGCCACTGCCGCGCTTCTGCGCCGCGTTCATGAACTCGGGAAATGTCGTCCAGTCCCACGTGATGCCCTTGTTGAGCGCGTCGTACGGAATCGCCTCGACATTAACGAGGTCCCACGCGGCGACGTTGCGCACCTCGGGCTTGCACGGCGCGATACCGACGCCGCAGTTGCCCATCACGACCGAGGTCACGCCATGCCAACTGGTGCAGGTGATGAGCGGGTCCCAGCAGATTTGCGCGTCGTAGTGCGTGTGCGGATCGATGAAGCCGGGCGCGACGATCAGATCCGACGCATCGAGGGTGCGCTTGGCGGACTCGGTGATTTTTCCGATTTCCTCGATCTTGCCGTTCGCGATCGCGACATCGGCACACACGCGCGCAGCGCCGGTGCCATCGACCACGATTCCGTTTTTGATGAGCAGGTCGTACGTCATGACGATTTCCTCTAGTTCAGATCCATGCGGTAAAGTTTCGCGGCGTTGTCACAGGTCATCTTGCGCGTAACGTCGTCCGGAATTCCCTCAAAATCTTTTGCGATCACCTTGAGCGAGTTGGGCCAGGTGGAGTCGGCATGCGGAAAGTCGGAGGCCCACATGTAATTGTCCGCGCCGAAGTAGCGCCACGTCATCGGACCGATCATATCGTCCTGGAAGGTGACCCACACGTTGCGGCGCACGTATTCGCTCGGCTTCAGCTTGAGCCCGACCCGGTCCCACATCGCGCCGAACTTTTCGTAAACGTGATCGAGCCGATACATGAAATGCGCGACCCATCCGCTGTCGTTCTCGGCCGACACGATCTTGAGCGCAGGATATCGATCGAGTACGCCGCCGAAGATCATCTGCTGCAGCGACTTCTGTACCGAATGCACCGCGCCCATTGCATTGAGCAGAAACGGTGCAGGTCCGCGCGCGCTATCGTCGCCCGGATCGAGGATCGAGCGCTGCTGCTCTCCATCCGCTTTCACCTTCGCGGTGTTCTCTTTCTTGCCGGTCACCACGTGGAGCGAGAGCGGCATGCCGAGCTCCTGCGCGGTCGCCCAGAAGGGATCGTAATCCGCCGCGAAGTAGGGTTTCTCGCGCGGCGGCGAGCCCCAGATCATCGCGCCGCGAAGCCCGAGCTTCGCGCAACGCTCGAGCTCGGCGGCGCCCGCCTTTGGATCCTCCAGCGAGATCAGCGCGATCGGATAGAGCCGCTTGCGATTGTGCGAGGCGTACTCGTTGACCCAATCGTTGTAGGCGCGGAAGCACGCCTGCTGCAGCGCGCTGTCGTCGAGCCCGAACAGCGACATCCCGAGCGTCGTGTAGATGACCTCGGCCGAAACGCCATCGACATCCTGATCCTTGAGCCGCTCGGCGGGATCCCATCCGGAGGGACGCGCGGCCTCATAGCCTTTCTTTAGATGTTGCTTCAGATCATCGCCGCTCTTGCCGATGCCGAAACCGCCGGCGACGGGAAACGGCCTAACTCCGGGCGCGGAAAACAAATGTCCTCTCGAGGTTTCGACCACGCGCGGCGCTTGCTCGCGGAACTTTTCATCCAGACGCGAGGTCCACAGATCGGCGGGTTCCATCGCATGAGAATCAGCCGAGATGACACGGTTCGAGGCCATAAGGGGTCCTCCTCCTTGCTGCGGCCGTTAGCGGCTAGCGCCGCGTTTCTAATGATCCTTCTATCGCAATTCGGCGGCGAGATAACAAGCCGCAACACCGAAGAACCCGAACCTCACCTTCCTTAAACGGTGGACGATTCATTTTTGTTGGTAAACGAATTGCCGCACGGTTTCGTCCTAGGGGTCGTGGAGGATAGCATCGTGCGCACGGCCGATGCGTTTTTCGCCGCGGTTCGCCCGCGCGAGGCGGCGCGTGACCGGCCGAGTCCGCAAGGAGCCGGTTCGGTTTGGCGGAGTTATCGGATGAAGAGTTGTGCCAGAATGTCGCAAAAGGCGACACGCAGGCATTCGAGACGTTGGTCGAGCGCCACCAGGCGCGCGCCTACCGTCTCGCCTGCTCGATCCTCGGCGGCGAGGCTGAGGCGCGCGATGTCTCGCAAGATGCCTTCATCCGTTTGTATGAATCGGCCGGACGCTTCGACGGGCGCTCGCGCTTCTCGACCTGGTTTTATCGCGTGCTGGTCAACCTGTGCATCGACTACAGGCGGCGGGACAAATGGTGGCGCAGGATGCTTCCGCTCGCGGGCCCGGGCGACGATCCCGAATCGCCCGGGGTCGATCCGCCTTCACCCGAAGCAGGACCAGAAGTGGTCGCGATTCTGGGGCAATCGACGCTCAAGCTGCGCGAGGCGCTCGATCGCATCTCGCCCAATCAGCGCATCGCCGTGCTGCTGCAGGCGCAGGAGGGATTCACCAGCCGCGAGATCGCCGAGGTACTCAAGTGTTCGGAAGCCACTGCGCGCGTGCATATTCATCGCGGCCTCGCGCAGCTGCGGAAGTTGTTGAAGGACGAATAGCCAGGCACCTATTACAATGGCGACGCATCCGGAAACTGAACTGGTTCCACTCCTTCGCGGTGAGTTGAACCGAGAAGAGCGCGCGCGCGTGCAGCATCATGTGGATGATTGCGCGCAATGCCGCACCTCGATCGATCAACTCGCGGCGACGGTGCGGACGGTGTCCCAGCGCCTCGAGGAATTACCGACGCCCGAATGGAGCGCATACCGGCGCGAGTTACGGCTCAAGCTCGCCGCACGGAGGGACGCACGCGCTCGGTCATGGTGGCGGCCGAGTTTCGTCTGGACCACGCTCGGAGCCGCAGGCGTCGCAGTTGCAGCCTTGATCATCGCGCTGGTGATGCACCCGGCGCCGACCGGGGGTCCGCCGCAAGTCGATCAGCTTGCGCTCGAGGAACCGGTCAACGTCGACGTCGGGCTGCTGCGCAACTATGGGGTGGTCGAGCGGCTCGACCTGCTGGAAAACTACGACGTCATCGAAAATCTCGACCAGCTGCCCGCCGCCGAAAACAACCATGGTACGCGGTCGTAGATTGACGATGACGATGCTGCTGGCGGCCACCATCGTGTTTGTTGGAAGCCACACGTCGGATGCGCAGGATCAGACACCCTCACCGCAAATGCTTCTCAATCTGGACCTATTCGCACCCTCGAAAGACAACCGCGCCAACCAGGCAAGCGCCGATTCGATGCTGCAACAGCTCCGCGCGCTCAGATCGATGGGATATCTGAGCGACACCGGTCCGTTGCCCGATGTCGATTACGATCCGGATACGCCGTCCGATGCGCCCGCGCCGACGTTTCCACGCACTCCGGGGCGACAGCAGTGATGCGGCGCATCATTGCAAATGCGGCAGGCGCGATCGTTATTGTCATCGCGCTATGCACCCCGGTACGCGCGCAAATGCCCGGCTTCGGCGCGCCGACTACTCCGGCTGAGCGGGCGTTCGTCGATCAGCATCGCGATCAGTGGTCGCAGCTCACGCCGGAACAGCGCGACACCGTGCTGCAAAACTATCGGCGCTGGCAGAAAATGAGTCCGCTGGAGCGCGGCGCCGCGCAGCGCAGCTTCCAGGAGTTTCGCCGTCTCCCGCCCGAAGAGCGCCAGCAGGCGCTCGAGGCGCTGCACCGCTGGCGCAGCCTGCCCGAAGCTCGGCGCGAGGAACTGCGGCAGGCCTACGGGCGGTTCCGGCAACTGCCGCCCGAACGGCGCGAGCAGATCATCCGGCGCTATCAGCGCTTCCAGCAATTGCCGCCGCAGCAACGGCAACGGGTGATGAACAATTATCGCCGCTGGCAACAAATGACGCCGGATGAGCGTCGCGAGATTCGCCGCCGGATGAATCAGCAGCAGGGCAATCCGAATCGTCCCAAGCGCCGGCGCTGGTGGTGGCAGTTGCGCTAGGCCACCACGCGCGCCGCGCGCAGTTCGGCGATCGCGTTCGCGCCGATTCCCAGTTCCTTTAGAACCTCGTCGCTATGCTCGCCGAGCAGCGGCGCAAATCGATGCAGCCCCGCCGGAGTCTTCTCGAACCGCGCGGCCGGTCGCGGCTGGCGCATCGGACCCGCATGCGGATGATTCGAGTGCACGATCAACTCGTTCGCGGCGACCTGCGGATCATCGATTACATCGGCGCGCGCGTGAACCAGTGCACATGGAACATCGTGGGCCTCCAGCCGCGCGATCCATTCAGCGGAAGTTTTGGTCGCGATGATTTCCGCAGTCAGATCGAGGCGTTCAGTGACGTTGCGAATTCGCGCCGCGACGGAGTTGAAGCGCGGATCGTCGATCCACTCGGGACGGCCGAGCGCGGTCGCGAGACCCTTCCACTCGGCATTCGAGTTCGCACCGCAGGTGATGTAGCCGTCGGCAGTTTCAAAAATCAGATCGCGCGATTTGTTGCGCTGCGCCTGCGGCTTCGACGCCGCGAAAGTGAAGTCACCCATCCCCTCCGGCCATAAGAACGAAATCACCGCATCCAGCATCGCGAGACGCACGTGCTGACCTTCGCCGGTGCGCTCGCGCGCCAGCAGCGCGGCGGTGATCGCTTGCGCTGCGGTGAGCGCGGAGACCTTATCCGGAATGATGAGGCGCATCATCCGTGGGCGTCCGGTTTTGTAGTCAGCCTGGATCGCCGCGAGTCCCGACAGCGCTTGAATCACCGGATCGTACACGCGTTTTTCGACATATGGCCCCTTCTCGCCAAAGCCGCTGATCGAAACGTAGATGAGATCCGGCTTGATGCGGCGCAACTCACGCTCCCCGATACCCATCCGCTCGACACGCCCAGGCCGGAAGTTCTGCACGAAGACGTCGGCGCCGGTGATCATATGCTTGAGCACCCCGAGCCCGCGATGATCCTTCAGGTCGAGCGCAATCGAACGTTTGTTGCGATTGATGACGGCAAACGCCGGCGGAATTCCGTTCTTGCTGGCACCCATCGCGCGCGTCAGATCGCCGATCCCGGGCGGCTCGACCTTGATTACATCGGCGCCCTGATCGCCGAGCATCATCGTCGCCATCGGACCCGAGAGCATCTGCGTCACATCTATGATGCGATAGCCGCTGAGCGGTCCGCGATTATTGGCGTCGGCTTCTGGCATAAATGCGATCGCTATCACGGACGCGCTTCGCGCCTCAATCGGAAGACGCCATGGGCGTTGTATAATCACCGCCGATGGACCAACGACCCAACATTGTTCTGATCGTGGCCGACGACATGGGCTACGGCGACTTCGGATGCTTCAACTTCGGCGCATCGAAAACTCCGGTGCTCGATCAACTTGTCAGCGAAGGACTATGCCTGACGCAGCACTACTCGGCGTCGCCGGTGTGCGCGCCGGCGCGCGCCGCACTGCTCACGGGACGTTATCCGCATCGCACCGGAGCGATCGATACGCTGGAGATTCGCGGCCTCGATCGCATCGCGCTGCGCGAGCGCACGCTTGGCGACCTGCTGCGCGATGCAGGGTACGTCACCGGGCTTATCGGCAAATGGCACAACGGCGCGTATGACCTGCGCTATCATCCGAATCGGCGCGGCTTCGATGAGTTCGCGGGCTTCTGCGGCGGATGGCAGCCGTACTTCAATTGGCGCCTCGATCGCAACGGCGCAATTTCGCGCGGCGATGGACGGTATTTGACCGACGTGTTCACCGAGGAAGCGATTGAGTTCATCCGCCGCCATCAGCGCGAGCGCTTCTTTCTCTATCTCGCTTACAACGCGCCGCACTTTCCATTCGAGGCGGGCGACGACGACCTCGCGACATTCGCCGATGCAGAGAACTTCACCGATGCGGTGCGGCGCATCTATGCGATGATTCGATGCATGGATCGCGGCATCGGGCGCGTCCTCGAAGAGCTCGATCGCACGGGCCTCGCGCGCAACACCATCGTCCTGTTCACGAGCGATAACGGCCCGCAGTTTGGCGGCAGAGGCGAGATGTGCACGGACAGGTTCAATTGCGGCTTCGCGGGATCTAAGTTGCTGGTGTACGAAGGCGGCATTCGATTGCCGATGATCATCCGCTGGCCGGACGGATTGCCGGCGCGGCGGCATCGGCACGAGATGGTCCATCTCACGGACTGGCTACCGACGCTGATGACGCTTGCGGGAGTACCGCTCGCACCGGACTTGCGCCTCGACGGCATCGATGTGACCTCGCTGCTGCGCGGGGAGCGCGGGAAGATTTCTCCGACCCGCTTCTGGCAATGGAATCGCTATACGCCGGCGGGCGAGTGTAACGCTGCGATGCGCGACGGAAACTGGAAGCTGGTGCGGCCCGCGATCGGAGAGTTGATGCAAGTCAGTCGCGAGGACCTCGCGATGGATGTGGACGCGAAATACAATCCGCAAAATTATCGTGAGATGGTGAGAACGGCGAAGCCACCGCGCGCGTCATTCAGGCCTCCGCAGGCACAGCTTTTCAACCTGAGCAGCGATCCATTGGAACGCAACAACCTCGCGGAGAAATATCCGGAGCGGACCGCGCGGATGACCAACGACCTCGCGCGCTGGTTCGAGGAGGTCGAGCTTGAGCGCCGCACCATCGATGATTAGGTTAGGCCGCTGCTGTTTCTTTATTCTGCTGCTGGGACTGTTGGCAGGCAGGCCCGCATATTCAGGGTCGCTAACCGCATCGATCGCGATTCCGGGCGGCACAGCAGGAATCGGCTTTGACGATTTAGGATTTTCCCCAGAGCTCCACAAAGTCATCGTGCCGGCCGGACGCACCGGCGAACTCGTCCTCATCGATCCAACTTCGCGCAAGATCGATGAGGTCGGCGGATTTTCCTCGCAAAAGGATTTCGCACGCGACCACGATCAGGGCGTGACCTCGGCAGACTTCGGGCGCGGCGCGATCTTCGCCACCGATCGCGACGAGAAAACCCTCGATGTGATCGATCCGCACACGAAGACCATCATCGCGAAAACCAAACTCGCCGCGGGTCCCGACTATGTGCGCTACATCGCGGCGACCGATGAAGTCTGGGTCACCGAGCCGCGCGCTTCGCAAATCGAGGTCTTCTCGCTGCCTCAGCATGGACTTCCTGAGCCCAACGCGGCGGGGACAATCAGTATTCCGAATGGGCCGGAATCGCTAGCGATCGATAACAACCGCGATCGCGCGTATACCAATCTATGGAGCGATACGACCGTCAACATCGATTTGCGCAAGCACGCGATCGCCGCGCGATGGCCCAACGGATGTCGCGGCTCGCGCGGTATCGCGATCGATCGCGCGCGCGGGTTTCTCCTTATCGGATGCAAGGAGGGGAAGCTTCAGTCGCTCGCGCTGAGCGACGGCAAGCGGCTCGGCGAAGCGGCCGGTGGCGCTGGCGTCGATATCATCGCGTATGCCCCGAAGCTCCATCATGCGTACCTGCCCGGCGCCGATAGCGCGACGATGGCGGTGATCGATGTTGCGGCGGACGGCAAGCCGAACTTTCTCGCCGCGATCGCCACCGCGCCCGATGCGCATTGCGTAATCGCCGATGATATCGGCGACGCCTACGTATGCGATCCGCGCAAGGGGCGGTTGCTGTTATTCCGCGATGACGCCGCTGAAGCGCGATGAATTTGCGCGGCGCGTTTCGCGTCTGCATTACCTAGAGCCAATCACTCAGCCGGGCCTCAATTCACCGGCGCTTGGAGGCACCTATGGGAACGATTCTACTGGTCATCCTGATACTGATTCTGCTCGGCTCGCTGCCGGTATATCCGTACAGCGCGGGCTGGGGATATTACCCCAGCGGCGGCGCGGGCCTGCTGGTAGTCATATTGATCATTTTACTGTTGTCCGGCCGCATCTAGGTGCGGGGAAATTCCATGAAACAGCTCATTCCACTTGGCGCGATTCTCGCGATTTTCGGGTTCATCCTCCTTGCCTACCCCTTCTTCACCACGCAGCAGACCAAAGAGGTTGCTCACGTGGGTCCGCTCCATGTCCAGGAGAACGAACAGCAGACGCATGTGATTCCGCCGATTCTGAGCGGAGGCGTGCTGGCGATCGGCGTGGTATTGCTCGCGGGCGGATTGCTCAAGAACGGCGAGTAGCGATGCGCTAGGGCGGAGCATTTTTCGCGCGCGTTCGCGCGGGCTTGCGGCGACTCGGCGAGGCCACGGCTTGCGACGCCGCGCTGTCCTGCGCGGCTGCTTCGGGAAGCTTGTGGCGGCGCGTCGCGGAATGCGCGAGGCCGACTGCGCCGGTCAGCCGCGCGAGTTGACCTGCGTGCGGAACTCCAGCCATGAAAGCATAATAGAGGCGTTCCTGCGCCGGCTCGATATTCGGTTCCAGATCGAGCCGGCGCGCGAGCGCGATCAGATCGAGCGCCGCTTTGGTGAGGACGCGCGACGGCCGTTCGGCCGCTTTCGTCACCGCCTCGTTGATCATCGCCGCGAAACTCGCATTAGCTAACGATTTATCGATCTGATAGGCGCGGCTGGCGGCCTGCGCGGCGATTTCGATCGCGCGCCCGTAAGCGACCGGATCGTGACTGCGCTGCTGCCGCGCAATCTCGCGTTCGAAGCGGCGTCCAAGAGTGAATTCCGTGAGCTGGCGAAATTGTGCTGGCGGCTCGAAGCCGGAGGCCTGCAGCATCTCGACTACGCGATCGTACTCGCGATAGAGCCGGGCGAACTCGTCGGTAAATCCCTCCAGTACGTCATTGAAAATCGTTTCGCAGATCGCGAGCCGACCGTCGGGCAGGATGTCATCGAGGGCAAACTCGTCGCCGCCGAATTCCTTCTGCACCACGCGAATCAGCGCGGGCAGCGGCGCGCGAGGAAACTTCGCCCATACCCTTTCGCAGGCAAGACGAAATTTTTCGGAATCGATGAGGTCGCCAAGCGCACAATAAAAATCTACGCCGCCAAGATGCAGCGCCGCGCAGGCAAACTCGTCGCGCCTGCCGACGATCGAATTGCGCAGAATCACTCGGCTGGTCGATAGCGTGATGCGGCCGCTCTTCTCCTGCCGGTGCTCTTCCTGGCGACAGAAGAAATCGCCCACCCAAACCTCGTGCTCGCCCTGCCCTGCGAGGCTGGATATCGCGAGATGCGACGCGATTCGCTTGGGCGTTACCCGGCACGCCGGTATGAAGCGGCGGAACACATCCGCGCCGTTGCCCATCTGCGCGATGTTACTTTTCGCTTGCCCCAAAACCTCGAGAAAGCGGTCGCGCGGGGGACTGATGCCGAGGTTCTCCATCAGGTCCATCGTGTGCCCGGCGTACTTCATGGTCTGGACGGTCTCGATGCCGGAAATCTCGTTGAAGAACCATCCGCAGCTGGTGTACATCAGCATCGCGTTGCGCTGCATCTCGAGCAGGGCGAGCGCGCGTAACCGGCCCTCGAGGTCGAGTTTGCGGCGCGCATGCCGCGCGACGAAGCTGTCGTGCGCGGCGGCGTGATTGAGTACCACCTCGATAAAATCGTCGCGCGCCTTCCACGGCGCGCGGAACATCTCGCCGCCCAGCTCCTCGAAGCGGCGCGCGCACTCCTCGCGGAGCAGATCGAACGCCGCGCGCAGCGGCGTGCGCCACTCCTGATTCCAGCCGGGCTCGCCGCCGGTGTGACATCCGCAGTTGCGATGCCATCTTCCGACGCCGTGCACACAACTCCATGCGGTCCCCTGGCCGTCGGGGCCGCGCTTGATCTCGACTACATCGCGCGGCGGATTGCGCGCGAGAAATTCGCCGTAGTTGGTGACTTCGATCCCGCGCCGGTGTGCCTCGACTTCAAGTGCGTACGCGATGCATCGATCGCCGAACTTATAATGATGACCGTAGCTCTCGCCGTCGGTCGCGACGTTGACCAGCGCACCATCGCCCGCACCCTGAATGAGACGGCCGAGCAACGCCTCGCTCGACCAGAGCAGGTTCTCGAATGCGATCGCACGTGCGATACCGTCGTCATAAAAGAAAATTGCGATGGAACGCCCGGAGCCGTCGCGATGAAAACACATGTAGGGCTTGCGCGGATCGATGCTCCCGTCGGCGACGTTCTTCCACTCCGCGCCGTTGACGCTGGAGTCCAGTGGACGCGTGCGCTCCGCCTGATGCGGCGACAGAATGACGTACTTCATGCCCGCATCGATGAGCGCGGCGATCACCTCGTCGTTGCAGGCCGTCTCCGGCAGCCATAGCGCCTCGGGTTCGCGGCCAAAGCGGTGGCGAAAATCCGCGATGCCCCAGACGATTTGCGTGCGCAGATCGCGCGGATTGCATAGCGGCAGAATCGCGTGATTGTAAGCCTGCGCAATTGCGCCGCCGTGGCCATGATGGCGCTCCGCGCTGATACGATCGGCCTCGATGATACGGGCGTAGGTCTCCGGTTGTGCGAATTCCATCCATCGAAGTAGCGTGGGACCGAAATTGAAACTGAGGTTCGCGTAGTTATCTACGATGCGCTCGATCTGCCCTTTGCCGTTGACGATGCGCGCGAACGCGTTGGGCCGATAGCATTCGAAATGGATACGCTCGTTCCAATCGTGAAATGGACGGGCGCTGTCTTCGCGATCGAACGCACCGCTCCACGGATTTTCGCGCGGCGGCTGATAAAAGTGACCGTGGATGATGATCGACGGCACGGCTAGGGAAGACTTCGGCGTCGGTTGGACAGATAGATCGCTACCCCCGCGCGATCGATCGTGACACTGCGATGGCTCGAGTCGATTTGCGCAGGCGGCGCATGCGCGCCGATCTCGCCGCCAAACAGCGCGAGCTTGGCAGTTGCATTTACTTTGATCGGCACATCAACCTGTCTGTCAGCGAGGTTACACACAATGATTGCCAACTCTTCCGAATCATCCCCGCGCTCGATAGTAACCCATCGGTGCTGCTGGTTGAACTCAACCGAGGCAAGATCTTTGCGGCAATTGGACAAGCAGCGGTAGGTCTTCCGCAGTGCGAGCAAATCGCGATGGAACTTGAGCAGCTCCCGATGCGGCCCCTCTTCGACTTCGCGCCAATCGAGTTTTGAGGCATCGAAGGCCTCCTGACTTTGCGGGTCGATGAAGCCCTCCTCGAGGAAGCCTTCGTATTCCTTCTTGCGTCCCTCGCTCACCGCCCTGGCAAGATCGCGATCCTGGAAATCGGTGAAGTAGGTAAAGATCGTGCTGGCGCCGTATTCCTGGCCCATGAAGAACATCGGCAGATTCGGCGCGCAGATCATCAGGGCGGCGGCAACCTTCTCCACTCCGATCGAATGCGACATCGTGGGACGTTTGCCGGCCAGCGCGTTGGCGACCTGATCGTGGTTTTGCGTGAACACCACGAATTGATGGCCCGCTCGCTCCTTCGATGAACTACCGTGAAAGCGCTTGCGGAATTTGGAGAACCGCCAATCGTAAACGTATCCCTCGACCATCGCCTTGCGCAGATCCGGCAATCCCGCGTAATCGATGAAGTAGCCGTGATGGTCGCCGGTAATCGCAGTGTGAACCGCATGATGAAACGCGTCGTTCCATTGCGCGTCCAGGCCCCATCCCCCGTCGGCAATCGGCTCGATCACGCAGACGTCGTCGAGGTCGCTCTCCGCGATCAGGAAAGCCTTGCGCCCGATTTTGTCCGCCTCGCGATGAAACGCCTCGCTCATCTCGGCGAGCACATGCTTCGCGCCGAAATCGAGGATGCTATGGACGGCGTCGAGCCGGAGCGCATCGAGGTGATATTCGGTGAGCCAGTACAGCGCGTTCTCGATTACGTAGCGGCGCATGCCGTAGCTATAGGGGCCGTCGTAGTTCAGCGCCTCGCCCCATGGACTTTTGTACTTGCCCGAGAAGCATGGCATGAAGTCGGGCAGATAGTTCCCCTCGGGCCCAAGGTGGTTGTAAACGCAATCCATGATGACGGCGAGACCCGCGCGATGCGCTGCATCGACCAACCGCCGCAGGCCTTCAGGTCCGCCGTAACTCGATTGCACGGCGTATGGAAAGACGCCGTCGTAGCCCCAGTTGCGGCACCCTGGAAACTGCGCCACCGGCATTAGCTCGATCGCGGTGATTCCGGTATCCCGCAGATGGGCAAGCTTATCGATCGCGGAATCGAAGGTTCCGGCAGGCGTGAAGGTGCCGATGTGGAGTTCGTAAATGACGAACTCTTCGAGAGCGATGCCCTTCCAACCCGCGTCGTTCCACTGGAACCGATCAGGATCGACGACGCGCGAAGGCGCATGAACCCCGTTGGGCTGAAAACGCGAGACCGGATCCGGGCGTTCCTTCTTGCCGTCGATCACGAAGACATAATCTGCGCCGGGGCCGATTTCGGCGATGCTCGCGGAGAAGACCCCGTCATCGAAGTGCATGGGACAAACGATCGCGCGCGGCGACTCGATCTTCACTGCGATTTCTCTCGCCAGTGGCGCCCAGACGCGGAAGTCCACACCTCCCGAGGGGTTCGGACGCGCGCCCAATTCGAGCCGCCAGGATTTTTCGACTTTCGTTTCCGCGGACACTTTGCTCAGTCATGCAGCATCGCGATCGGCATCTGCGCGAATGCTTCTTCCAGCGTTACGCGGCCACCGGCAAGCGAAATCGTTTGTCCTGTGATCAAATCCGTCATCGCGCGCGACGATTGCTCTCCTGATTCGACGAAGGTGCCGCGCCACACATTCGGATCGACCGGCAACGGCGGGGCTTTCGGCAGGCTCATGAAAAATCGCCCGCACATTATGATGACGCGCTTGTCCTCGTGCACCCGCGCGAAGGCGATAACGTGATTAGCGCGCTCGCCGGTGACCGCCAGCGGGACGTATTCGCCGCGCATAAACAGCTCCGGATGGGCGCGGCGAAACTCCATCGCACGATAGATCAGGTACATCTTAATTGCACCGTTGCGCATGTCCTTGAGCAGATGCGTCACGGTCGCGAGCGGATCGCACCGCGCCGATTCGCGGAGCTTCGCCAGCATCGCGCGGCGGCACTCGTAGTCTACCGGCCTGCGATTATCGGGATCGACCAGACTCAGATTCCATAGCTCGCTGCCCTGATAGAAATCCGGCGCGCCGGGCAGCGCGATCTTCAAGATGGTCTGGGAGAGCGCG
>Ga0335081_10010344_pt1 | contig 15073 bp, 14 predicted proteins | sample Lox_Sample_35_FD_206713 | JGI IMG/M metagenome (GOLD analysis project Ga0335081, IMG submission 206713) | Soil microbial communities from Loxahatchee National Wildlife Refuge, Florida, United States - Lox_Sample_3.5 | ecosystem: Environmental > Terrestrial > Soil > Wetlands | place: USA...
CGGACCAGTCCGAGTGCGTGTGGCAGTCGCCGCGCAGCGCCGCCCGCAGCCCGTCCCGCGGCGCGGGCGGCTGATCGGCGAGCAGGCGGCCCAGGTAGCCGGGCGTCTCGCCGCGCGCCGCCTCCGCAGCGACCTGGGCCGTGGTGTCGCCGATGCCCTTCAGCGCCTGCAGCGTGCCCGCCGCCACCCGCTGCTCAAGCTCGCCCGCGGGCAGGCCGGCCAACACGGCGGCCGCGCGGCGGAAGGCCTGGACACGGTACGTCGGCGCGCCGCCCCGCTCTAGCTCGAAGGCGATCTGCCGCAGCGCCTGGACAGGATCCACGTCCGCACTCCTACCCAGGTCCGGCCAGGATTGAGCGCGTCCGGGCCGCCATGCTGGTCGCGGATGAGAACTACCCGTGGGAGTTGCTCGCCGACTATGCGTAACCGCGGCCCGCGGCCCGGATCCACTGGACGGTGAGATCGCGGTTCACCTCCGCGATCCGGGCGATGAACTCCAGGTAGCCTTTCACCGCGGTGACCAGGCTGGCCTGCGGCAGCTGCAGGAGCACGTAGGCCTGCTCAGCGAATTCCTGGGCCCCCGGTGCCCGCAAGCCGACGACCTTCCGGGACCTGCTGAGCGGCTGGCGGGCTTGGGGGAGGTCCACTGTGACGTCCAAGACGCCTCTGTCTGGCAGACCCCGGGACATGCGTCCGGTCCTGGCGAGCAGTGCCAGTGACGCATGGTTGCCGGCGTCCACGAGCGCATGCAGCCGGGCGACCGCAGGCGGGCGTCGCTCCATCAGCGCCGAGACGAGGGCGGTGCCGGCCCCGCGCCGCTGCCAGTCGTCGACGACGGTGACGGCGATCTCGGCGGTGGCCGGGTCGCCGGGAACCTGGAGGAGGCGCGCGACCCCGGCCGGCTCTTCCTTACCCCCGGGCGGCAGCACGATAAGCAGGAGCGCGACGTGATGGACCCCGTCGACGCTCTCGACGAGGAGCCGGATCATCGGGTCATCGAGTTGCCGGAGCACCTGCAGGAACCGGTGCCGACGCGACTCGGGTGATAGCCGCCGGAACACGTCGCGCAGCGTCTCGGCGTCCGTCGGCAGCAGCGGCCAGATAACCGCGGGGGTGCCGTCCCGCAGGACGATTTCCCCGGGCAACGCCAAGCCACGGACCCGGTCGGGCGCGACCGCGTGGTCGCGGTCAGTCCCTGGGAGCGCGATCTGCCTGGTCGCACTCGCCAGGCCATCCTGCCCGCCCATGCTGTAAACCCCTTTTCCGTGCGGAGTGCGCCGTGACGTGGCGCAATCGGGTAACTCCCAGAGCGTGGCTCCCTTCGATAGAAACTTATCCAGTCGCTTAACCGGTGAGTTTCGGGTGCATCAATGGTTTGTAAATACCCGGTCCTTGGGCTGGGTGCCACCCGGACCCCGATAGACGGGAACGTGCTGACTCTGCCACCATCCGGCCCGGAGCGGGGCCGCGAGGCGCTGATCGCCGCGCCTCAGGCTGTGCCGATGCGCTTGTCCCGGTCCGCCCATTCGCGGTCGCGCAGGACGAACTTCTGGATCTTGCCCGTCGAGGTCTTCGGCAGCGGCCCGAACTCGATCGAATCCGGGCACTTGTAGTGCGCCAGGCGCTCCCGGCAGAACGCGATGATCTCCTCTGCGGTCGCCGCGTCACCCTCGTTGAGGGTGACGAACGCCTTGGGCCGCTCGCCCCAGTGCGGGTGGGGCACGCCGACGACCGCGCACTCGAGCACGGCCGGATGGGCCGCGATCGCCTGCTCGACTTCGATGCTCGAGATGTTCTCGCCGCCGGAGATGATGATGTCCTTGCCGCGGTCGCGCAGCTCGATGTTGCCGTCGGGATGCCACACGGCCAGGTCCCCGGAGTGGAACCAGCCCCCGGCGAAGGCCTTCTTGGTGGCCGCCTCGTCGTCGAGGTAGCCGGTCATGACGTTGTTCCCGCGCATGACCACCTCGCCCATCGTCGTCCCGTCCCGCGGGACGTCGTTCATCTCCGCGTCGATGACCCGGACGAGGTCGGCCGAGGGATAGGCCTGCCCCTGCCGGGCCAGGTACCTGGCGCGCTGCTCCACCGGGAGCTCGCGCCAGGCGTCCTGCTCGGGGCACACGGTGATCGGGCCGTAGGTCTCGGTCAGCCCGTAGACGTGCACGACGCGGAAGTTCAGCTCGCTCATCCGGGCGAACAGCGTCGGCGACGGCGGAGCCGCGGCCACCATCGCGGTCACCGGCCGTTCCAGGCGGTGCGCCTTAGCGTGATTGAGGACCATCAGCTGGACCGTCGGCGCACCGTTGTAGTGCGTCACGCCCTCGCCGTCGATCAGCTCCCACACGCGGTCCGGGTCCACCGCGCGCATGGTCACGTGACGCGCCGCCACCGCGGTGACCGCCCACGGGAAGCACCAGCCGTTGCAGTGGAACATCGGCAGCGTCCACAGGTACACCGAATCGGCGCTCATCCCCGCCACGATCACCTCGTTCAGCGCGTTCAGGTACGCGCCGCGGTAGCTGTATTGCACCCCCTTGGGCCGCCCCGTCGTGCCGGAGGTGTAGTTGATCGAGATCGTCTCTTCCTCGTGCTCCAGCCAGCTGGCCGGCATCGTCGGCGAGGCGCTGGCGAGGAACTCCTCGTAGCCATCCTCATCGCCGCAGCGGATCACGGTCACGCCCGTCAGGTCCAGCGGCGCGGCCAGGGCCTCGAGCTCGGCGTCGAGCAGCAGGTACCGCGCGCCGCTATGGCGCAGGATGTAGCCGACCTCGGCGCTGGCCAGGCGGTTGTTGACCGCCACCAGGATCCCGCCCGCCGCGGGCACGCCGAAGTGCGCCTCGAGCATTGCTGATGAGTTGAACAGCAGGGTGGCGACCCGGTCGCCCTTGCCGAGGCCGGCCGACCGCAGCGCGTTGGCGAGCCGCCACGAGCGCCCGGCGAGGTCCCGGTGGGTGTACCGCCGGGCGCCGTCCACCACCGCGACCTTCTCCGGGTAGATGTACGCCGCCCGGCGCAGGAAGTCGACCGGGTTCAGTTCGGACCGGAATACCTGGCCCGGTGCCGTTTCGGGCCCGGGCGCACCGCGGGTCCCGGAAAGTACGTCTCCCACGAACTCACCATAACGGCTGGTACCCGGGGCGGGACAGGGCATCGGCCGCCGGCCCGGTTAGCATGAGTCACGAGCAGTGCCCGGATGCCGCCGGTGTACCTGAGCCACGGCGCGCCGCCGCTGGTAGTCACAAGGTGAGACATGTGATCGCAGGATCTGTATAGCACCCAGCCCAACCGCCTATGGTCTAGACATGACCACCAATGACATGCTGCGAGTAACCGATTCACGCACCGGTCGCAGCTACGAACTCCCTGTCGTTGACGGCGCTATCCGCGCGATTGACCTTCGGCAGATCAAAACGTCCGATGATGACTTCGGGCTGCTCTCCTATGATCCGGCTTTCCAGAACACCGCCAGCTGTCGCAGCGCCATCACCTTCATCGACGGTGAGAAGGGCATCCTGCGCTACCGCGGCTACCCGATCGAAGAGCTGGCCGACCGTGTGTCCTTCCTGGACGTGGCGTGGCTGCTGCTGCGCGGCGGACTGCCGGACAAGGAAGAGTCGACGGGGTGGGCCCATCAGATCTCCCACCACACCTATATACACGAGAACGTCAAGAAGTTCATCGACGGCTTCCACCATGACGCGCACCCGATGGGCATCCTGGTCAGCACCCTGGCCGCGCTGTCCACGTTCTACCCCGAGGCCAGCGCGGCGGTGCACGACCGGGCTAACCAGGACGAGCAGGTGGTGCGGCTCATCGCCAAGATGCCGACGCTCGCGGCCTTCGCCTTCCGGCACGCCCGCGGGCTGCCGTACGCGTACCCGGACGACGACCTGTCCTACCCCGGCAACTTCCTGAACATGATGGCGAAGATGACCGAGCCCAAGTACGACCCGGACCCGGTGCTCGAGCATGCCCTGGACGTGCTGTTCATGCTGCACGCCGACCACGAGCAGAACTGCTCGACCAACGCGATGCGCGGCGTGGCCAGCTCCCAGGTCGACCCGTACTCGGCGGCCGCGGCGGCCGCGGCGGCGCTCTACGGCCCGCTGCACGGCGGCGCCAACGAGCAGGTGCTCAAGATGCTGTACCAGATCGGCTCGGTCGCCAGCGTGCCCGGCTACATCGACCGGGTCAAGAACGGCGAGCTGCGCCTGATGGGGTTCGGCCACCGGGTGTACAAGAACTACGACCCGCGGGCCACCATCATCAAGGGAGTCGCCGACAAGGTGTTCGAGATCACCGGGCGCAACCCGCTGCTCGACATCGCGCTCGAGCTGGAGCGGATCGCGCTCGAGGACGACTACTTCATCAACCACAAGCTCTACCCGAACGTGGACTTCTACTCCGGGATCATCTACCAGGCGATGGGCTTCCCGGTGGCGATGTTCCCGGTGCTGTTCGCCATCGGCCGGATGCCCGGCTGGCTGGCCCACTGGCAGGAGGGCTCCACCGACCCGGAGCAGAAGATCGCCCGGCCGCGCCAGATCTACGTCGGCGAGCCCGAGCGGCACATGGACGGGGAGGAAGCCTGACCGCGTATCTGGACGTGCCGCCGGAGTTCGGGGTCGGCTGCCTGCCCTACGGCGTGTTCTCGGCCGGTCACGCACCCAGGGTCGGGGTCCGGATCGGCGACTCGGTCCTGGACCTCGCCCGGGCGCTCGGCGAGCAGGTGTTCAGCGAACCGGCGCTGAACGCGTTCCTGGCGCAGGGCCGGGCCCGGTGGAGTGACGTCAGGGCCCGGGTCACCGAACTGCTGACCGACCCGCGGCACCGCGGCGCCGTCGAGGCCGCGCTGCGCCCGCTGCCCGCGGTCGAACTGCACCTGCCGTTCGTGCCGGGGGACTACGTGGACTTCTTCGGCAACGAGTACCACGCGGCCAACGCCGGGCGGATACTCCGGCCGGACGGCGAGCCGCTCACCCCCAACTGGAAGCACATGCCCATCGGCTACCACGGCCGGTCCGGCGCCATCGTGCCGTCCGGCACGCCGGTCACCCGCCCGCGCGGCCAGCGGCCGGCCCAGCCGCCGGGCGAGCGCGGCCCGACGTTCGGGCCGACCCGGCGGCTCGACTTCGAGGCCGAGGTCGGCTTCGTGGTCGGCGCCGGCTCGGCCGGGCCGGTGCCGGTGAGCGACTTCGCCGAGCACGTGTTCGGCGTGTTCCTGCTCAACGACTGGTCTGCCCGCGACCTGCAGGCCTGGGAGTCCCGGCCGCTCGGCCCGTTCCTGGCCAAGTCGTTCGCCACCTCGATCTCGCCGTGGGTCGTGCCGCTCGAGGCGCTGGAGCACGCCCGGGTCAGCCCGCCGCCCCGGGATCCCGAACCACTGCCCTACCTGGCCGACACCGATAAGTGGGGCCTGGACCTGGCGCTCGAGGTCCGGCTCAACGGGCAGCTGGTCGCGCGCCCGCCGTTCGCGGCCACGTACTGGACGGCAGCGCAGATGCTGGCCCACATGACCGTGAACGGCGCCCCGGCCCGTACCGGCGACCTGTTCGCGTCGGGCACGGTCAGCGGCCCGCACCGGGATCAGCGCGGCTGCCTGCTCGAGCTGAGCTGGGGCGGCGCCGAGCCGCTCACGCTGGCCGACGGATCGGTCCGCCGCTACCTCGAGGACGGCGACGAGGTCGCGATTCGCGCCACCGCGCCCGCCGCCGACGGCAGCCGGATCAGCCTCGGCGAGGTCACCGGGCAGATCCGGCCGGCGGCTGATCCCTGACCCAGTCCCGCAGCTTCTTGCGGTCGAGCTTGCCCACGCTGGTCAGCGGCACGGCGGGCACGATCCTGATGTCCCGCGGGTACTTGCTGGCAGCCAGGCGCGTCTTTGCGTACTCGGTGAGCTCGGCGGCGGTGACCTCCGCGCCCGGGAGCAGTGACACGAACGCGACGACCTCCTCGCCGAGCCGCGCGTCCGGCCGTCCCACCACCCCGGCCTGCGCTACCGCCGGGTGGGCGATCAGGACGTCCTCGATGTCGCGCGGGAAGACGTTGAGGCCGCCGCGCAGGATCAGGTCCTTCTTGCGGTCCACCACGTAGAGGTAGCCGTCGGCGTCCACGTGCCCGATGTCGCCGGTGTGCAGCCAGCCGCCCGTCAGCGCCGAGGTGTCCTCGCTGTGCCAGTAACCGGTCATCACGCCCGGGGACCGCACGCAGATCTCGCCGTCCTGGCCCGCGGGCAGCACCTGGCCGGCGTCGTCCTGGATGGTCAGCTCCACGCCGGGCACGGGGAGCCCGACGCTGCCGAGACGGCGCGCGCCGAGCGGGTTGGCGGAGATGAACGTGGCCGCCTCGGTGCACCCGTATCCCTCGTAGATGGTCGCGCTGGGCACCCGCGCCTCGAACTCGCGGCGGACCTCGTCCGCCAGCGGCGCGGCCCCGGACGAGACCGCGATCAGCCCGGACAGGTCGGCTTGCTCGAGCGGCTGGGTCAGCAGCATCTGGATCATCGAGGGCACCAGCGCGGTGGCCTGCGCCTCGTGCTCCTCGGCCAGCTTCACCCAGCCGGCCGGGTCGAACCAGCGCATCAGGATGATCTTGGTCTCGTCGGTCCGGTGCATGCCGCCGCAGACGACCAGCAGCCCGTAGGCGTGCGCCAGCGGGAGCGGCAGGACCGAGGTGACCACGTTGGCGCGGGCGGACTGCCCGTGCGCGGCCGAACCGCACCAGTACAGGCCGGCGTGGCTAAGCGGGACGCCCTTCGACCGGCCCGTGGTGCCGCCGGTGTAGAGCAGGGCGGCCAGGTCGGTGCCGGCCCGGGCGGTGATGCCTCCCGGCTCCGCCGACGCCACCTGGTCGAAGTCGAGCACCGGGACCCCCGGGGCGGCTGGGTCCTGGCCGTTGGGCCCGGGGACCAGTACGAACCGGACGTCGGGCGCCCCGGCCAGGGCGGCCGACACCTTCGGCAGGAACTCCACCGTGGTGACGATGCCGACCGCGCCCGAGTCGTTCAGCGCGTATCTCAGCTCGTCCTCGCTGACCAGGAAGATCAGCGGGGTGACGGCGGCCCCGGCGCGCCACGCCGCGGTGTAGGTGATCAGGACCTCGGGGCAGTTGGCCATCAGCACGAGCAGCCGGTCGCCGGGCCGGACGCCGAGCCCGGTCAGCCCGGTCGCGAGCCTGGCCGCGCGGTCGGCCAGCTGGCCGCTGCTGTGCCACTTGCCCTCGTAGCACAGCGACTCGTAGTCGCCCTGCCGTTCCAGCGCCAGCTCGGCCTGCCTGGCCAGGTTCTCGCCCACGATCAGCCTCCGGGGTTCTTACTGGCCAGTATTACCGGGGCGCCCCGCTCAGGCCAGCTCGATCTTGAAGTAGGCGCCCTGGTCGTCGTGCATGATCCGGGCCGAACCCGGCCATCCGGCAAAGCCCCCGGCACCTGTGCCCAGGCTAGATCTCGATGCGCGAGCCCATGATGACGGTGCGGTCGCGGGGAAGCCGGAGTGACTCGGCGGCGTCGGCAGTGATCCGTGATGTCGCGATGAACAGGCGCTTGCGCCAGCGGCTCATGCCCGGTGCCCGGCCCTGGCGTAGGCCAGCGCGGCCGCGGTCCGGAACGCGAGCACGAGGGTGAGGACGGCCACCAGCAGCAGCCAGTTGATCCACGGGACGTAGATCTGGCCCATCATCTGCTCCGAGGTGTACTGGATGCGAAGCCGCGGCAGGTAGCCGAGCCGCCCGGCCTGGTGCGCGACCGAGAAGGCGCCGCTGATGACTGCCTGCGAGGCGATGACGGTGGCCACGGTGGCGAGGAACACCATCGGGAGCCTGGCCCACCCCGGGGCCAGCAGGAAGAACGGGTTGGCGGTGCTGGCCGGGCGGCCCAGGATGAGGGCGCCCTGGCCCAGGTAGTTCAGGATGCAGGCGGGGAACACGACCAGCAGCCAGGGCCGCCTGACCGGCCCGCGGCCGAAGTGTCCCATGTCCGCGTACAGCGCCTCGGCTCCAGTCACGGCCAGGACGACGGCGGTCAGCGAGAAGAACGCGGTGGCGAAGTGGCCGGCCAGGAACACCTCCCGCTCCGGCGGGCTTCCACGCGCGACCCTGGCGAACGATCTTGTAACTGCTGGCCCGCGCCGCCCCGGCGGCCTCGCCCGGCCGTCCATGACCCTGACCAACTGCGAGGCGGTGGGCCTACTGGCTGCGCGACACCATCCCCGGGCGCCACCGAGGTCATCGAGCTCGACGGAGCGCGCCTGTTCTTCCCGGGGGAGCGGGCGACGCGGCAGGTTCATCTGCCGGACGGTCGAACCCAGCTCGTTCGGCATCCTGCAGACCCGGGACGGACCCCAGCCGAGGCGCGCGGGTCCAGCTGGGTTTCGGAGAGCGTCCGGCGGGCGGTGGAACTGCCGTCCTCAGTGACCGGGAGATGTCCTCTCTCCTGCGGCGGCGGACGCCGCGTCGCTCCGGAAAGCCCGGAAATCAGTGGGACAGTCCCGGGTTTCCGGTCCCATTGCTTGGGCGGTTCGCGTTAGAGGCGCACGCGGCTGGGTAGGCGGACATAAGGAACGTGCAGAGTTCATCGCCGGTTACCTGGTTTTCAAGTCGCGGAGGAAAGCGATGAACAAGCTGATGTACAAGGCGCTGGGCCTGCTGGTCAGCCTGCTGGCCAGCCTGCTGGCCGGAGCGGTCTTCAAGAGATTGTGGAAGCTCGCGCCCGGACCGGACGAGGCGCCGGAGGCCACCGACGAGCGGCGCGGCTGGGGGGAGGTCCTGCTGGCCGCCGGCCTGCAGGGCGCGATCTTTGCCTTGATCAAGGCCGCCTTCGACCGGGCTGCAGCCGAAGGCGTGCGTCAGGTCACCGGTGACTGGCCCGGCGAAGAGGGTGAGCCGTCCGGCGGCGAATGACGGCAGGCCCGGTCCTCAACCACGGACATGGCGACCGCGCTCGCCGAGCTGGGCGCCACCGGGACCAGCCTCGACGCGGAGACCGCCGAACGGCTCGACCGCGACGGTTACGCGCCGCTGCCCGCCGTGCTGTCCGCCGCGCAGCTGACGGTGATCCGCGCCCGGCTGGCCGACTCCCCAGCCGCGATCGTCCCGGCCGGCCATGCGGGCGGCGTAGCCGGGAAACTGTAGCCGCTGGCTACGAGCCCAGCTCGGCACGCAGCCCGGCGGCCGCTGCCGTCATCGCGGTCAGCTTGCCGAAGGCGGCATCCCGCGGCAGGTACTTCATGCCGCAGTCGGGGGCCAGCACCAGGCGCTCGGCCGGCACGTACGGCAGCGCCCGCCGGACCCGGGCCGTCACCGCCCCCGGCGACTCGACGGTCATATCGTTCAGGTCGAGCACGCCCAGGATGATGGTCTTGCCGTCCAGCGCGGCCAGCACCGCGCAGTCCAGGCCGGACTGCGCGGTCTCGATCGAGATCTGGTCGGCGCGGCAGGCGGCCAGCTCGGGCAGGAACGAGTAGCCCGCCGGGCGGTCATGGACGATGGCGGCGTACCCGAAGCACAGGTGGACCGCGGTGGTTCCGGGATTCTCCTCCAGCGCCCGGTTGATCGCCTTGACCCCGTAGCGGCGCGCCCTGTCGGGATTGGCCTGCAGCCACGGCTCGTCCAGCTGGACGATATCGGCTCCGGCTGCGAACAGGTCCCTGATCTCCTCTCCAACCGCTTCGGCGCAGGCCAGGGCGAGCGCTTCGGTGCTGTCGTAGAAGTCATCCTGTGCCTGCAGTGCCATAGTGAAAGGTCCGGGCACGGTGATCTTGATGGTGCGGCTGGTGTTCGCGCGGAGGAACTTCACGTCGTCGACCTCGATCGCGCGTCGCCGCCAGACCGGCCCGGTGACGCGGGGCACCGGGTTCGGCTGACCGGTACGGCCCAGCACCGTTCCGGGGTTGTCGATGTCCACGCCGTCCAGCGCGGTCGCGAAGCGGTTGGAGTAGCTCTCCCGGCAGATCTCCCCGTCGGTGATGATGTCGAGACCCGCCTCTTCCTGGGCCCGGATGGCCAGCAGCGTAGCATCGCGCTGGGCCTCCTCCAGGTAGGCGGGATCGACCCGCCACAGCTCGCGGGCCCGCACGCGCGGGGGGAGCCGGCTGGCCAGCCGGCTCCGGTCGATCAGCCAGTCCGGTTGAGGGTAGCTCCCGACCAGGGAGGTGGGAAACAGCATGCCAGCACAGTACGCCGTGCGGCCGGTCAGGCGATCTTGCGGGCGCCGGGCCCCGGCACCGGGGTGACCTCGCGGGCGGACTGAAGGACGTGGCCCGCCGCGCAGGACATCTGCAGCCGCACCGGTTCGCCGCAGTCGCGGTGCCGCAGCAGGACCGGCGGACCGGACGGACCGACCGCATGCCGGTCGCCCCACTCCATCAGCGCCACCAGGACCGGGTAGAGGTCGAGGCCCCTGTCGGTGAGCCGGTACTCGTCCCGGCCGCGCTGGCCGCTCTCCCGGTAGGGGACCTTGCTCAGCAGCCCCTCGGCTACCAGGCGGGACAGGCGCTGGCTGAGCACCTGCCTGGGCATGCCGGTGTGGCGCTGCATGTCCTCGAAGCGGCGCACGCCGTTGAACGCCTCGCGCAGCACGAGGAACGTCGGCCGCTCGCCGAGGATCCCCACGGCCGCGCCGATGGCGCAGTTGGCCGAGTCGTAGTCCAGTATCCAGGGCCTTCTCAGGACCGATCCAGTATCCGGGGCATTCATGACCGCATGCTAAGTCTAGTTGACAGACTCAGCAATTCCGGGTCATGCTGGGTTCGTGAACCGAACCCAGGTGAGCCGACCCGATGACCGCCGCACCGCCGAGATCCGGCCGGCGGGTCCGGCGGACCTGCCCGCGCTCGGCGACTTCTTCGCGGGCCTGTCGGTGCAGACCCGTTACCTGAGATTCTTCGGCCCGGCCGCGCCCACCCCCGGCCTGCTCCGCCTGCTGTCCGGCCAGGACGCCGGCGTCCACGCCGTGGTCGCCGTCGCCGGCGGCGTCATCGTCGGTCACGCCATGGCCTCGGACCGGCCAGAACCGAAGGACGTGCCGGGTTCCGGCCAGACCTGGACGGCCGACGTCGGCGTCGTGGTCGCCGACGCCTGGCAGGGCCGCGGCGTGGGCTCGGCGCTGATGCGCGCGCTGGCCGCCCAGGCCTCGGCGCGCGGCGTGACGTCGCTCGCGATGGACGTGCTGCACGTCAACAGGCAGGTGCTCGCGATGATCCTCGGCCACTGGCCGGACGCCTGCACCGACCGTTCCCGTGACAGCCTCGGCATCGGCATCCAGCTCTCGCGGTGCCAGCCGGGACGGCCTCCGGCGCCGCCTGCCGCCCGGCGGGTCAGGGCGCTGGTCCCCGTCGGGAGATAACATCCAGGATCGTGACCACAGCACGCGCGGGCAACGCGACCGCGGCCGCCGCGCCGCCCGGTGACCTGGCCGCCGCGCTGCGCGGCGCCGGGCTGGCCGAGGTCGCCGGCTCACCCCGGCGCCGGGCCGAGTACTCCGCCGACGCGTCGAACTACCGTGTCGTGCCAGCCGTCGTCGTCTTCCCGCGGCACGCGGACGAGGCGGCCGCCGCGCTGGACGTCGCCCGGCGGCTCGGCGTGCCGGTCACCAGCCGGGGCGCCGGCACCTCCATCGCGGGCAATGCGGTCGGCCCGGGCCTTGTGCTCGACTTCTCCAGGCACCTGAACCGGGTGCTCGCGGTAGACCCGGAGGCGCGGACCGCCGCCGTCGAGCCAGGCGCGATCCTGGACGACATCACCGCGGCCGCGGCCAGGCACGGGCTTCGGTTCGGCCCGGACCCCTCCACGCACTCCCGGGCGAGCATCGGCGGCTCCATCGGCAACAACGCCTGCGGCTCGCGGGCGCTGAGGTACGGCCGCACCGCCGACAACCTGGTGCGGGTGGACCTGCTGACCGCCGCGGGGGAGCGGATCGCCGCGCGGCGCCTGGGCCGTGCTGGCCTGGCCACCGCGGGGACGGCCGGCGCCGCGCTCGACGCGCTGGTCACGGCGCACCTCGGCCTGATCCGCACCGAGTTCGGCCGGTTCACCAGGCAGGTGTCCGGCTACTCGCTGGAGCACCTGCTGCCGGAGAACGGCGCGGACCTGGCCAGCTTCCTGGCCGGCACCGAGGGCACCCTCGGCATGATCCTCGGGGCGACCGTGCGGCTGGTGCCGTCGCCCAAGGCGGTGGCGCTGGTCGTGCTCGGCTACCCGGGCATGCCCGAGGCGGCGGATGTCGTGCCCGGCCTGCTGCCGCACCAGCCGGTCGCGCTGGAGGGCATGGACGCGCGGCTGGTGGAGGTGTTCAGGTCCCGCCGGGGCGCGGACGCCGTGCCCGGGCTGCCGCGCGGCGAGGCCTGGCTGTTCGCCGAGACCGCGGGTGAGGTCGAAGCCGAGGCGCTTGCGGCGGCCGAACGGCTCATCGGCGACGCCGGCTGCCTCGACGCGCTGGTGGTCACCGGCGCGCCGGCCCGGGCCCTGTGGCGCGTCCGCGAGGACGGCGCCGGCCTGGGCAGCCGTACCCCGGCGGGCGCGCCGGCCTGGCCTGGCTGGGAAGACGCCGCCGTACCGTCCCGTCACCTCGGTGCCTACCTGCGCGACTTCGGCGCCCTGCTGGCCGGGCACGGCCTGGACGGGCTGACCTACGGGCACTTCGGCGACGGCTGCGTGCACGTCAGGATCGACTTCCCGTTCGCCACCGAGCCGGACCGCTACCGGCAGTTCGCCGTCGCCGCCGCGGAACTGGTCGGCAAGTACGGGGGCTCGATGTCGGGCGAGCACGGCGACGGCCGGGCCCGGAGCGAGTTGCTGCCGTACATGTACTCGCCCGAGGCCATCGACACCATGGCGGCGGTCAAGGCGATCTTCGACCCGGGCAACGTGTTCAACCCCGGGGTGCTTGTCGACCCGGCGCCGCTGGACGCGGACCTGCGCGTGCCGCTGGCCCGGCCGCTGCGCACCGGGCTCGGTTTCGCCTACCCGCACGACGGCGGCGATCTGTCCGCGGCGGTGCACCGTTGCGTCGGCGTGGGCAAGTGCCGGGCCGATACCACGGCCAGCGGCGGCGTCATGTGCCCGTCGTACCTGGCCACCAGGGACGAGAAGGACTCCACCCGCGGCCGCGCGCGGGTGCTGCAGGAACTGGCGAACGGCACGCTGGTCAACGGCTTCGGGTCGGCGGAGCCGGCCGAGTCGCTGGACCTGTGCCTGTCGTGCAAGGGCTGCGCGTCGGACTGCCCGGCCGGGGTGGATATGGCCACCTACAAGGCCGAGGTGCTCTATCAGCGTTACCGGCGCCGGCTGCGCCCGCCGGCCCACTACTCGCTGGGCTGGCTGCCCCGCTGGGCCCGGCTGGCCGCGCGCGCCCCGGGACTGGCGAACGCGGCGCTGCGCGCCCCGCGGCTGGCCGGCCCGGCAAGGCGGCTGGGCGGGATCGACGCCCGCCGGCCGCTGCCGGAATTCGCCGCGCGGAGCTTCCGCGCCTGGTTCGCCGCCCGGCCCGCAGCGCGGCCCGGGATGCCGGTGCTGCTGTGGGTGGACACGTTCACCGACTACTTCACGCCCGAGGTCGGCCAGGCCGCGGTGCGGGTGCTCGAGGCGGCCGGCTACGCGGTGGAGGTCACCGGCGAGCCCGTATGCTGCGGACTGACCTGGATCTCCACCGGCCAGCTCGACGGTGCGCGCCGGCAACTGCGGCGTAGCCTGCGGGCCCTGGAGCCCGCGGCGCGGGCCGGCACCCCGGTCGTCGGGCTCGAGCCCTCCTGCACCGCCGTGCTGCGCGGTGAGATCACCGAACTGCTCCCCGCGGACTCGCGCGCGCGCCAGGTCCGCGCCGCGACCCGCACGCTCGCCGAACTGCTGACACACACAGCGGCCTGGGTGCCGCCCGACCTGACGGGCCTGCGCGTGGTGGCCCAGCCGCACTGCCACCACCATGCCGTCATGGGCTGGCATGCCGACTCGGCGCTGCTGGCCCGGGCGGGTGCCGAGGTCACCGCGGTCGGCGGCTGCTGCGGGCTGGCCGGCAACTTCGGCGTGGAGCGCGGCCACTACGAGGTGTCGCAGGCCGTCGCCGAGACCGCCCTGCTACCGGCGGTCCGCGCGGCCGAGGGCGCGGTCGTCCTGGCCGACGGCTTCTCGTGCCGTGTCCAGCTCAGCCAGCTCGCCCAGGTCAGCGGCACCCACCTGGCCCAGCTCCTGGCCAGCCGCCTGGACGAGCACCGCCCCGCTACCTGACCGATTGGACCTGGGTGGTCTGCGCGACAAGGCGCTCCGCGTCGTCGTACACGCTGGCCTGGGCGGTCACCGTGGTGCGACCCCGGAGCAGCGGCACGGCGACCGCACGCACCGTCCCGCCGCTGACCGGCCGGAACATGTGGGGACATGTCACCACAGGCTACCGGCCACTCTCCTCAGTCCCGAGCCGGGCCCGGCTGGGGTCCAGATGGTCGCGCGCTTGGTGTCGGTGCCCTCGAGCGTGCTCAGGCCGGAAACGTCGTAGGCGGCCAGCGGCGTCAGCCGGTTGCGGGGCAGGTAAGCGCGGCCGAAGTCGCCGGCCAGGACGGCGGTCCCGCGGGCGCGGGCCCGCTCCAGGAAGGCCGTCACCCGGCCGGCCAGCTCGCGCTCGTAGAAGGCGTCGGCGACCAGCACCAGATCCGTACCGGGCGGGGGGAGATCGTCAAGGACATCGCCGCAGACCGCCCGGACCGTCACCCGGTTGGCATCGGCGTTGACGGCGATGGCCGACGCGGCGAGCGGGTCTATGTCATAGCCGGTTACCGCCGCCGCGCCGGCCCTGGCCGCTGCTATCGCCACCAGACCCGAGCCAGAGGCCAGGTCGATCGCACGTCGGCCCCGAACCATCTCCGGATGGTCGAGCAGGTAGCGGGCCAGTGCCTGCCCGCCCGCCCACGCGAACGCCCAGAACGGCGGATCCAGGCCGGCCCGCCCGGCAGCGTCCTCCGTGCGCTGCCACAAGCTCATCGGATCGTCGGCCTGGTGCAGCCGGATACCGGGCACCAGCGGCACCGGCCCGAGCCGGGTGCCGGTCCTGATGATCTCCGGTGCCGCCAGTCCTGGCTGGGCGCCGCCGGTC
>Ga0335081_10010345_pt1 | contig 15072 bp, 14 predicted proteins | sample Lox_Sample_35_FD_206713 | JGI IMG/M metagenome (GOLD analysis project Ga0335081, IMG submission 206713) | Soil microbial communities from Loxahatchee National Wildlife Refuge, Florida, United States - Lox_Sample_3.5 | ecosystem: Environmental > Terrestrial > Soil > Wetlands | place: USA...
ATTGAATCGAACCGGACGGAAGTAGCCTTGGCAATCATGGAAGGGAGACTTTAATGATAACAAGCGAGCTCGCGCGATCAGGCTTTCGGCCAGGCAGGTTGCTGCTCGGCGTCCAAGGGCAGGCGCTCAATCCAGATCTATATCCCGCGTGGGCGGCTTTTCGTCAGGGTGCTCTTTGACCTGCTTGAACAGTTCGTCAAACTTCTTTTCCAGCACCTTGCCGTGGATCTTGTGCGCCTCGAAGCTCTTTTGGAAAACCTGCTCCCGCCGCGCGCCCTCGCCTTTGAGCTTGGCGACTTCCGCCGCCAGGTCTTCGATGGGCAGCGGCTTCACCGGCACCTTGTGTGCGATGATGGCTCGCGTCTCCGGGTCAATCTTGAGGACCGCCTGGCAGCACGGGCATTCCACCTCGAACATACCTTTGGCCATAACCCTATCGTAAACCGGATCGGGACGGCCTGCCGGCAAAACGGATCGCGGACCCGGGGAGAGACGGTTGTGAGGGTAATCGAGGAACAGCTAGCGGACTTTGATGCGAGGTGACTGGTTTGGCAGGATGCAAAACCGGGGATCAATCGTCTCTCCGAGGATCCGTATTCTGTTAGTCACACCCTCGATATTGCAATTGCCGCACCAAATAACAAGCGCCCTGGAATCAGTCGGCGATGCAGCAAATCGCGGCGCGGGCACGGCAAAATCGCCGCGCCCGTGTCAACATCCTGTCCAAACCCGGCACACCCGTGGCGCGCCGGGCAATTATTGCCTTGTGAGCCGAGCCGCCGGAGGGCCGTCCGGAATGGGGCTGGGAGGCCGCGCAACCTTGCCCTTGAAAGCTTCGTCCAGGGAGATGTTGTTGTCGTACAAAGTCTGACCGGTGGCGCGGGAAAGCTCCACCTTGGCCTTGGCATAAGCACTCTCGGCCGCCAGCTCGTTCGATTCGGCGGTCACCAGGTCGCGCTCGGTCAGGATTACGTTGTACGTGGTAGAGACTCCAGCCGCGAGCTTCTTCTGTTCCGCGTCTACCGTCTCTTCCTGCAGCACCCGCTGCTTGATGGCCGATTCGTACTGAGCGCGCGCCTGCTGTACTCCGATGACCGCGTTCTGCACCTCCACCCGCACCTGGTTCTCCAAGCGCTGTATGCCCACTTGCTGCTGCCGCAAAACCAGTTCGCCGTTGATCAAGTCGGCCTGAGCCGCGCGATTGTGAATCGGAATGTTCAGATTCACACCGATCGAATAGGTCGGAAAGTTGCGCGCGAAGATCTGCGACAGCACCGTGCCGTAGCCGCCTACGAAGAACGCGGAGGGCGAACCCGCCACGAGCGGGTTCACCTGTCCGGCCAGGCCGTTGTTGGTGAGCTGTCCTACCAGATCCAAGGTCGGCAGCAGCTCGCTCTTGGTTCCCTTGATGGCGATGTCCTGGTTCTGGATCATGATGCGGAACTGCGCCAGTTCCGGCCGGGAGGAGATCGCGGTCGCCGACAGATCCTGCATGGGCATAATCGCCTCGGTCTCCGAAATATGGATACGGTCCGTCGGCATCACGTGCGCGCTGGCGATGGCCGGGCTCAGTACGCCCGTCTTGCTCAGGGCGTTCTTCAGAATGGTCTCCTGCTGCAGCAACTGGGTCTGCGCCACCGTCAGGGCCTGCTGTCCGGACGCTATTTCCGCCTGGGCGCGCGTGACTTCAATCGGCGCCATGGTTCCCACTTCCACCTGTTTCATGTCGTCTTCCAGCAGCCGCTGCGAAGCCGCCAGCGCGTCCCGTTGTACTCGCACGTTCTCGTTGTAACTCACCAGGTCCCAGTACAGGTCGGTGATGGCGGAAACGGTGGTGATGACCTGTGCTTTGAAGGTCAAGTCCGAGATCTCGCGGTTGTTCCTGGCGATCCGGATCTGCCGCGAGTTCAGCGCCGGTCCGTAACCCTGCAACAGGTGCTGGGTCACGCTCAAAGTCAGTGACGAGTTCGTGGCGGGATTGAACTGCGCCCGGAGGTTGTTGGTCTCCGCGTTGCTGTTGGTAAGCCCCAGGTTGACCAGCGTGCCCGTCAGAAAGTTCTGCTGAACGCCGATGCCTGTAGCAATCGTCCGCTGGATCAGCGAATTGCTGCCGGTGACGAAGGAACTGCTCTGCGGCGTGGTGTTGTGGGCCCAACCCGCGTTGCCGGTCAGCATGGGATCCAGGCTCGGGGGCGTGATGCCGATGGCTGTCGATCCGGCGACGATCAACGTCTGCAGCCCTGCCGAAGGCGGCGCTCCGGTGACACTGGCCGGGCCGGCGAGCACAGCGGTCGAGGTGGGAGTGGCAAACCCGCCCGCCTGTGCGCGCAGCAGGTTGGTTTCCGCCACCAGCGGCACGTAGCGCTGGAGCTGAAGGTCCAGGTTATTCTCCAAGGCCAGCGCGATGGTGTCCTGCAGCGAAAGGTACAGGTTCCCGGCACGCAGCAGCGATTCGATCCGATCGGAATTGGCCATGCTGGGAACGGGCGGGATCTTGGGCAGATACGGCGACGCGATCCTGCCAAAGAAGTTCGAGCGCTCCGTCCGCGGGCTGCCGCCGGACTGGGTCGCCGCGTTCGTTTGCCCGCCTGGCTGGTCAGCGGCGAAGCTGCCTGCCGGAGCCAGCATCAGAAGCATGCAGGCCGCGGCACTAGATAATTTCACTAGGCGCATGAATAGTACCTCACCTTGCGAGAGGTGGTCGGTTTCCTTTAACTCAATGGTATAGTAGGCGTTTGTGACGCCGCAAGCCGAGTCCATCCTGGAGTTGTTTCGATCCACGGGCGCTTACCTCCAAGGCCACTTCCGGCTCACCAGCGGCCTCCACAGCGGCGAGTACCTGCAGTGCGCGCTGGTCCTGCAACACCCGGCGGCCGCCGAAAAACTAGGCCGCCTTCTGTCGGAAGAGATCCGCAAAGTGGCGCCGGTTCCCATTGCGATAGTGGCCGCGCCCGCGCTGGGCGGCCTGATCATCGGCCACGAAGTGGCGCGCGCACTGGGCGCGCGGTTTCTCTTCACCGAACGCGACGCCGCCACCAAAAAGATGAACCTGCGCCGCGGCTTCACTGTGGCGCCGGATGAGACGGCGGTGGTCGTGGAAGACGTCATCACCACCGGCGGCAGCACCCACGATGTCATCGAAGTGCTGGGCGCATTGGGCGCCAGGGTAGTGGCGGCGGGTTCCATCATCGATCGCAGCGGCGGTCACGCCGATGTGGGCGTTCCACGCGTGGCGTTGGCCACGATGCAGGTGGCGGCCCACTATCCCGAGGAGTGCCCCTTGTGCAGAAGCGGCATCCCGGTGGCGAAACCGGGCTCCCGCCCCGTCTGATGCGCCGCATTCGCATTACGCTGGCCTACGACGGCACGGCGTTCCATGGGTGGCAGTTCCAACCGGGCCTGCCAACCATCCAAGGCACCCTCGAAGAGATCCTGTCCGGCATCGAAGGAGCCCAGGTGCATCTAGCCGGCTCGGGACGCACGGACGCCGGCGTACACGCTCTCGAGCAAGTGGCGGCGTTCAACCTCGAGAACCCGATCCCTCTGCCGAACCTGCGGCGCGCTGTCAACCGTCTGCTGCCATCCGCCATCCGCGTGCTGGCGGCTGAAGAGGCTCATCCCGATTTCCATCCGCGATTCGATGCCAAATCGAAAACTTACGAGTACCGCATTTATCGCGGGGAAGTCTGCAGCCCCTTCGACTGGCCGTTTGTGCATCATTATCCTTATCCGCTGTATGAGGACCGCATGGCGCTTCTGGCGCGGGCCTTCGAAGGCGAGCACGATTTCACCGCCTTTGCCGCTTCCGACGATCGCGACACCGAAGGCAAATCCAAAGTGCGGGCGATTTACTCGTCCGTGCTCGAGCGGGGAGCGGACCGCCTGGTGTATCGCATTCGCGGCAGCGGATTCCTCAAACATATGGTGCGGAACATCGTGGGGACGCTGATCGAAGCGGGCAAAGGCAACATCGCCGACTGCAGCGCGGTTCCCGCGGAAACCGGGCCCACTGCACCCGCCAAAGGACTGTTCCTGGTGAAGGTGGAGTATGAGTAGCGCATTGCTGGAAGTGCTCCGGTCGCACGCCAACCCCGCCAATGTGGCCGGCATGGCACGCTACGGCATCAACCCGACTGGTACGCTCGGCGTTCCCATCCCGGTGTTGCGCCGGTTGGCGAAGCAGACGGGCAAGAACCACGCCCTCGCGCAGGAGTTGTGGAATTCCGGGGTCCATGAGGCGCGCATCCTGGCGACCCTGATAGACGACCCGGCACGCGTCACTCGCCGCCAGATGGACCAGTGGGCGCGCGGCCTGGATTCGTGGGACGTTTGTGACCAGGCCTGCCAGAACCTGTTCCGCTTCACGCCGTTCGCATTCGACAAAGCAACCGAATGGGCGCGCGCCAGGCGGGAGTTCGTGCGCCGCGCCGGTTTCTCTCTCATGGCCGGACTGGCGGTTAAGGCCAGGAGCGCCACGGACGCACAGTTCGAAGCGTTCCTGCCGCTCATCGCCGAAGCCGCGTCCGACGAGCGGAACATGGTCAAGAAAGCGGTGAATTGGGCGCTGCGCCAGGTCGGCAAGCGCAACCCGCGGCTGCGGCTGGCGGCGATTGCCGCCGCCGAAGAGATTCGGCGGCAGGATTCCCGCGCCGCCCGCTGGATCGCAGCCGATGCGCTGCGGGAATTGCGCAGCTATAGCTTCCGTCCCCGGCCCTGATTGGAGGCGGCCACGACAAGCCAATGCAATGCCGCGGCGAGCTCCACTACCCCTGGCGCTCACTCCGCGCGCAAGGCTTCAACAGGACTCACCGCGGCGGCGCGCCGCGCCGGGAGGAAGGTAGCGGCTAGCGCGGCGACTGCGAGGATTCCGGCCACCGGAGCCAGCGTCGCCACGTCCCAGGAGCGCACTCCGAACAGCAGCCCACGCATGGCCTGCGCCGCTGCCACCGTGCCCGCGAGGCCCAGGGCGATTCCAACCGCTGCGAGCCGAGCCCCCTCCCGGAAAATCAGGCGCCGGACCGAGCCCGGCTCGGCGCCGAGCGCCATGCGGATGCCGATTTCACGGGAGCGCTGGCTTACCGAATAAGCAATCACCCCATAGAGCCCGATAATGCCCATCAGCAGCGCGGTTACGGCGAATCCGCCCACCAGCCACGCTAGCGAGCGGTGCAGATAGGCTGACTGCGAGTCGCGGATGCGCGCGGTCATGGTGGCGCCGCGCATGGTCACGATGCCGGGGTCGATCTGACGGACGACCGTGGCTAGCGCCGGCACCAGCGCCCCCTCGGATTCGGTGGTGCGCACCACCAGGGTGAAGAAATCGTCCGGCTCCTGTTTGAAGGGAGTGTAGAGCACGGGCGGGATCGGGGCGTCCAGCGGTCCTTCCCGGATGTCTTCCACCACGCCGACGATCTCCACGGGCGGCTGGTCAAGCGAAACGTACTTCAGTTGCTTGCCGAGCGGGTCTTCTCCCGGAAAGTGCCGCTTCACGAAGGCCTGATTGACGATCGCCACCTGCGGGCGGGACGCATCGTCGGATTCCTGGAACGGCCGGCCGCGCACCAGGCTCGCTCCAATGGTGGCGAAATAGCGGGTGCCAACACAGCGATGCGGCACGTCGTAGTGCTCCCCGTGCCACGGGCGGCCCAGGACGCGGATCCAGTTGGTATTGCCATTGCCGCTCACCGGCGCGCCGTTCTCCACTACGCCAGCCGAGGTGACTCCGGGCAGGTTTGCCGCGCGGCTCGCGACCAGCGCCGCCAGCGCCTGCGCCTGCTCGGCCTTTCCATAGCCGGCGTCGGGCGCGGAGACGTCGATGGTGACGAGGTGGTCGGGGCGGATTCCGAGCGGGACATGAAGCAACTGGTAGAGGCTCTTGCCGAACAGACCCGCGCCCGACAGTAAGACCACGGCCATGGCCAATTCCACTACCACCAGCTTCGAACCGAGCCTGCGCCAGGCGGTTCCCGAGGAGCCGCGGCTGGCCTCCGCGAGCCCTCCGCGCAACTCCCCCGACCAGATCTGCAGGCTCGGCGGGAAAGCCAGGAGCAGCACCGCGCCCAGCGCTATGGCGCCGGCCGTGCCCAAAACGCGGCCGTTCAACCCGAGATCGCGCAGAAACGGCGTCCGCATCATCATGGCGGGAGAGATCAAGCCCTTGAGGAGCTGAGTGGCCCAATGGGCGCAAGCCAGGCCGAGCCCGCCGCCCGCGGCCGCCAGCACCAGCGCTTCGGTCGCGAACTGGCCGGTCAACCGTGCCGACGAGGCGCCCAGCGCGGTGCGCACCGCGATCTCTCGCTGCCGCCCCTCCGAGCGCAGCAGCAACAGACCGGCGACGTTCACCGCGGCAATCAGCAGCAGCAGTCCGGCGCCGCTGAGCAAAACCAGCAGGATGGCGCGAATATCGCCCACGATCACTTCGGCCAGAGGAACCAGCGCCGCGCCTTGCGAGCGGTTGCTGTCCGGATACTCGCGCTCGAGCTGCTTCGCGATCGCCACCACATTTGCCGACGCAGCCTGGAGCGACACCCGCTCCCGGAGACGTGCCACGCCGTACAGATTATGGCAGCTGCGGCGCATTTCGCAGGAGTTGTGGGCGCGGATGGCGGCATAGAATTCGGCCGCGCCGGTGGGCGCGAAATGGAAGTCGCGCGGCAGCACCCCGATAATTACCGTCGGGCTGTCGTCAAGGATCGCCACCTGGCCCAGAACATCGCGCCCGCCGCCGTAGCGCTGCTGCCAGGTGGAATAGCTGATCAGCGCGGCCGGTGCCGCGGAAACCAGGTCTTCGCCCTCGTGAAAGTCGCGGCCCAGTACCGGCGTCACCCCGAGCGTGCGAAAGAATCCGGCCGATATCCGCGCGGCGCGTACCGCTTCGCCTCCCGCCGGGGTGGTCAGGGTGAAGCCGTTGTTTTGATAGATGTCGAGCGACCCGAAAACAGTATTCCGCTTCTTCCAGTCAAGGTAGTCGAGGTACGAGAGATTGCTCCGCTGAAACAGCCCGTTGGTCTCGTACACGCCCACCAGGCATGCCGGGTCGCGATAGGGCAAGGGTTTGATGAGGGCGGCGTCCACAAAGGCGAAAATGGCCAGGCTGGCGCACATCCCGAGGGCCAGCACCAGGATCGCCGTAACGGTGAATCCCGGCGTCTTGCGGAGCTGCCGAAGGGCAAAGCGCAGATCGCGCCACAGGCTGTCAAGCATGCCTGTTAGACGGCCTCGCACGAATTGCGATAGCGCAGCTTTCAAACCGCGCTAGACGCCCAGCTTGCGAAGAATCGTCATCATCGGGCACCAGTTGGTAAACGCCGACTGGAAGAGGTTCAAGCCGACGAAGGCGGTGAAGAAGAACCATGCCGGGTTGACCCAATACCCCAGGGCCACGCTCAACATCACAAAGAAACCAGCGATCAGGCGTAAGTAACGCTCGACGGACATGCAACCTTTCTCCTTTGGTTCACGATGAAATACACAATCGGGACGGTCATGCGCGATAGCGCCAGGGAAGCCACTTCTCCGGCCATCAGCGCGATGGCGAGACCCTGAAAGATGGGGTCGAACAGAATGACGCCGGCGCCCACCACCACCGCAGCCGCCGTCAGCAGCATGGGACGGAAGCGCACTGCGCCGGCATCGATCACGGCTTGATCCAGCGCCATCCCTTCTCCCAGGCGGAGTTCGATGAAATCGACCAGGATGATCGAATTGCGGACCACGATTCCCGCGCCCGCGATGAACCCGATCATGGACGTGGCCGTGAAGAACGCGTGCAGCAGACCGTGGGCCGGCAGAATCCCGACCAGCGAGAACGGAATGGCGGCCATGATCACCAGCGGCGTGACGAATGACTGGAACCAGCCCACCACCAGCGCGTAGATCAGAATCAGCACCGCCGCGAAGGCGATTCCCAGATCCCGGAACACTTCGTAGGTAATGTGCCATTCCCCGTCCCATTTCATGGAGTAGTGCTCGGCATCGGTGGGGAGCGCGGCCATGTGCTGCTCGATGGCATAGCCGCCCGGCGCTCTCATCTTGTTCATCTGCGGCCCCAGCTTGAGGATGGCGTACACCGGGCTTTCCATGGCGCCGGCCACATCGCCGGCCACGTAGGTCACGGGCATGAGGTTCTTGTGGTAAATGCTCTTGTCGGCGACCGTTTCCTCGCTGCGCACCAGTTCGCGGAGCGCCACCAGGCGGCCGGTCCGCCCGGCGACTTTCAGGCTCTGGATTCGTTCGAGGTCGGAGCGCGTGGCGCGATCGAGCTGCAGGGTCAACGGCACATCCTCCTTGGCGGAATCCACGTGCAGCAGGCCTGCCTGATAACCGGCGGAAGCCAGCGCCATGGTTTGCGCGATGTCATCCTCGGAGACGCCGTTCAGCGCGGCTTTCTCTTTATCGACCACGAGGCGGTATTTCGGCTGATCGTCTTCTACGTACCAATCCACGTCCACCACGCCATCGGTCTGCTTCCAGAGATCCCGGATGCGGCGCGCGATAGCGATTCGCTCATCCAGAGACGGGCCGTACACTTCGGCCACCAGCGTCTCCAACACGGGTGGCCCGGGCGGGACCTCCGCCACCTTGATGCGCGCTCCGTATCGCGCCGCGACCGGCAGCAGCCGCTGCCGCATCTGCTTGGCGATTTCGTGGCTCTGCAGCTTGCGATCGCCCTTGGGCTGCAGGTTCACCTGAATGTCAGCGACGTTCGAGCCTCTGCGCAAGTAATAGTGCCGGACCAGGCCGTTGAAGTTGAATGGGGAAGCGGTCCCTGCGTAGGTTTCGAGATTTACCACCTCCGGTTGATCCAGAGCGGCGCGGCCCAGCGCGTTGGCGGCCCGCGCGGTTTCTTCCAGCGTGGTGCCGTTCGGCATGTCGACAATCACCTGGAATTCGCTCTTGTTGTCGAACGGAAGCATCTTCACTTTCACGAATTCAAAATAGAAGAGCGAGACCGAGCCGAGCAGAAGGACCACCACGCCGGCGATAAAGCCCCAGCGCAGCACGGTGGTGTGGAGCAGCTTTCCCATCACCCGGCGGTAAATCCGCGTCAGCAGATCTTCCTCCTCGCCGTGCGCCGCCAGGTGCCCCGGCTTGAGAATCCGCACCGCCGCCCACGGCGTCACGATGAATGCCACCAGCAGGGAGAACACCATGGCGGCGCTCGCGCCGATCGGAATCGGCCGCATGTAGGGCCCCATCAGTCCGCCGACGAACGCCATCGGCAGGATGGCCGCGACCACCGTCAGAGTCGCCAGGATAGTGGGATTACCCACCTCATCCACGGCCTCCACGGCCACTTCGAAAGGTGCGCGGCCGCGGTTCGCCGGCATCCGCCAATGGCGGACGATGTTCTCCACCACCACGATGGCGTCGTCCACCAGGATGCCGATGGAAAAGATCAGGGCGAACAGCGTGATGCGGTTGAGCGTGTATCCGTAAAGGTAGAACACCGCCAGGGTGAGAGCGAGCGTTACCGGTATGGCGATGAACACGATCAACGACTCCCGGAAGCCCAGCGTGATCGCAATCAGGATGCTCACCGAAACCACCGCGATCAGCATGTGGAAGAGCAGCTCGTTGGATTTCTCAGCCGCTGTCTCGCCGTAATGCCGGGTGATATCCACCTGCACATCCCGCGGAATCACGCTGCCCTTCAGCGGTTCGATGCGCTCCAGCACCCGGTCCGCGACGATCACCGCGTTGGTGCCCTTGCGCTTGGCCACCGCGATGGTCACCGCCGGCAGAAACTCGCGCGAATCGGCCCGCGCCATGCGGACGTACTGCGTGGGTTCTTCGCCGCCATCGGCCACCTCGGCGATGTCGCGCACGAAAACAGGCTTGGCATTCTCCCCGCCGGGCGCCACCCCAACCACCACGTTGCGCACGTCGTCGGCGGTACGCAGGAACTCGCCGGTTTCGAGCAGGTATTCCTTGTTGGCCGTATCGAACTGGCCGGAGGGCAGGCGCCGGTTCGAGAGGCCCAGCGCGCCGGCCACTTGCAGCGGCGAGAGATTGTAAGCGGCCAGCTTGCCCGTATCCAGCACGATGCGGATCTCGCGGCGCTGGCCGCCGATCAGCGTGACGGCCGAGACGTCGGGGACCTGCTTGATGGTGTCGTGCACCTGGGCCGCGATGCTGCGCAATTCGAAATCGCCATAGCGCTTGCTGGAAAGCGTCAGGGCCAGGATCGGAACGTCATCGATGGATCGCGGCTTCACCAGCGGCGTTGTGGCGCCCGGCGGGATCATGTCGAAATTGGCGTACAGCTTCTGGTTGAGCCGCACGATGCTCTTTTCCTCGTCCTGCCCCACCAGGAAGCGGACGATGGCCAGAGACATGCCGGGGCTGGATGTCGAGTAGATGTACTCGACGCCGGGGATCTCCCAAAGCAGCTTCTCCATCGGCTTGGTGATCCGTTCCTCCACTTCGTGCGCCGAGGCGCCGGGCATTTGGACGAAGACGTCGATCATGGGCACGATGATCTGCGGCTCTTCCTCGCGCGGCAGTTTCCAGACGGCGAAGCCGCCGATCAGCAGCGCGCCGGCAATCACCAGGGGGGTCAGTTTCGAGGCGATCCAGACGTGGGCAAACCGCCCCGCCGGACCGAGACGGCGCGGCTCGCTCACTGGCGAACCTCCACGCGGGCGCCATCAGCAAGGCCTGGCGGCAGGGGTGCGACTACTTTCTCGCCGCCGCTGAGCCCCGAGAGCACTTCCACCAGGTTCTGCATGCGCCTTCCCGTGGTCACCAGGCGTGCGCCGGCGACGCCATCCTCCACTACGAACGCCGATTGCAGTTGCCCGTGCTCCACCACCGCCGAAGCGGGAACGGCGAACACTTTTCGAGTGCCCAACGGGAACCACGCCCGGCCGAACATGCCGGACCGCAGATTGGGTAGCGCGGGCAGATCGATCTTCACGATATAGGCGCGGGAAGCCGCATCCACGGCTGGAACGATTTCCGTCACGCGCGCATTCAGATGCCGGTCGAGCCCGGCCGCCTCCAGTGTGATCTCGACAGCTTGCCCTTCCTTGACGCTGGAGAGCTTGGATTCATCCACCGATGCTTCCAGCCGGTAGGCGCCTTCGCGCTCCATGGTGAGGAGCGGCGCGCCCGGGGTCGCGAGATTGCCGGGCTCCACGGATTTAGCCGTCACCAGGCCGGCGAACGGCGCGGCGATGCGCGTGTAATCGCGCATGATGGTAGCGCCGCGGATCTCCTGTTGAACTTGCGCCAGCCTGGAATCGAGTTGCGTGCGTTTGGCCCGCGCCATGTCGTAAGCCGCCTGGGCCGACTTCAGCCGCGCGGAGGCTTCATCGAATTCCTGGTTCGAAATGGATTTTTTCGCCGCCAGTTCTTCCATGCGCCGGAAGGTGCTCTGCGCCAGGTCCAGGTTGGCCTTGGCGCCCGCGATGCCGTTATCGGCTTCCGGGATGGCGCTGCGGACCTCGGCTTCGGCGGCTTCCGCGCGGCGGACATTCGCGTCCAGATCCTGCGACTCCAGGGTGACCAGCACCTGGCCTTCGCGAACATGGTCGCCCACCTGCACGGCCACTTGCTGCACGTACGCCATCACCTTGCTGGAAAGTACCGCGGCCGTGTGGGCTCGAACCGTGCCGGTGGCTTCGTATTGATCAGGCCACTCCTGGCTGCTGACCATCGCGACCTGAACCGAAACAGTCGGGGCATTCGATGCCGCCTTGGAGCGAATCTCGCCGCCTCCGCACCCGCTTAGCAACGCCATCGCAGCCAGGAAGCTGATTGCGGATCTCTGATAGCTGATTGCTTGGAACGTCATCAGTTCAATACCTCCGAGCTGGGCGAAAGCCGCCCCGCGGCCAACTCCAACATGGTGGCGGCAATGCGCTGATCGTGCACCGCCGCCAGATATCGTGTGCGGCTTTCCAGCACCGCGGTTTCATTGCGCAAAAGGTCCGTCACGTTGCTCATGCCCGCCTCGTACCGGTTCTGAGTGATTCTGAGGCTTTCCTCGGCCTCCGCCACCGCGGCTTTGGCCACCTCGATCCGTTGCTGCGCCGCGCGCAGATCGGCCCAGGCGCGGCGCACTTCCAAGCGCACGGCCGAGTCCACTCGTTGCTCATCGGCATGGGCGCGCTGCAGCCAGTGGCTCGATTCTTCGATGCGCGCCTTGTCGCCGTTGCCGTTGAAAAGGTTCCACCGCAGCCCGATCGAGGCCAGCCAGTTGGCGCCGCCCTTATTGATGAACTGCTGGCGATCGGCCTCGAAGGCGGCATGAAAGCCGACCTGCGGCAGCAGCGCGCTTCGCGCCGCTTCCGACTGCGTCATTGCGAGATCGGCCGCCAGATGCGTGGCGCGAGCCTCCGGGCGCGTGGCCGAGGCGTCCCGCTCCAACGCAGCCAGTTCGAGATCCGGCAGATCCAGCGGGCTCAGTTGACTGGTAAGAGCGTGAGCCGCGTCCAGCGGAAGCCCCAGCGCATCGTTCAGCGCCGATTTCGCCACGTCCAGATCCGCCGCTCTCTGGATGCGCTGCTCGGTGACGGCGGCAAGATGAACCCGGATCGACAGCACATCGACGTCGGTCGACATGCCCGCCGCGCGAACTGATTCCGCGCGCTTCAAGTCCGCCTCGGCGGACCTCAGCGCCTGCTCCGCGGTCTTGAGGCTTTCGGCCGCCAGAACGGCGCCATAGTAAGCCCGAGCGACTCCGGCGATCACTTGCATCTCGGTGCGCCTCTGTTCCTCTTGCGTCATTTGCTTCGAAAGACCGGCCGACTTCACCGCGTTCCGCGTCTGCCCGGCGTCGTACAGCACCTGGTCCACAGTGAGTTGTGATTGAAAATTGTTCAGGGAATCCGGCCGGTTCAACGGGCCGATATTGAAATTCTCCATGCCGAACTGGTGTTGCGTGAGCAGCGAGCTGAATACGAACACCGGGTTGTCGCTGCGCGCGTAAGACTCGGAGTAGTTCAACTTGGGCAGCCTGCCGGAGCGGGCCTGATCGATGCGCGCCGCGGAGGCTTGGACGGCTTCAGCCGTGGCAGTCAGCGCCTTGTTCTGGTGCAGTGCCAGCCGTACTGCGTCGCGCAGCGAGAGCGGATCCTGCGCCCACAAGGGTGCCGCCAGAAATAACAGAAACGACTTTCTCATAACTTTGGGAGCTCGATGCTCGGTGTCACTTCTGAAGATGCAAACCGGCGGCGTTGGTGACACCGTCACGTTTCCAGGCCGAGTATGGATTAAGCGCACCCATTCGGAAGTACGGCGACGTATTCCGGCATACGCACTCGCTTACGCTCGTGGCTCCGATCGGAGCCGCGACCGTCAGGGAGCGCTTCCGGAATAAGTGACCGAATTTCTGGAATGGCCTGCCAAGACGTTAGAAAACAATTGCGCCGCTGATAAACGCCGATCAACGCTGATAACACCATCGGTTGTTATCTGCGTGAATCCGGGTTCATCAGCGGCCCTCTTCCCGCGTTCTGCCAGTTCTTGGTCGCCGACCGGCGTCCGTCAGCGCGCTCAAGTGAACCGGCCGGAACCGGACGGCGCGCATCCGCCGGCGGCAAACGTTGAAAAAAGCCGCTCGATTTCCTCGGACCGGCACTCCGGGCACACTAAATCGCGGTCGGCGTCCTGCATCCGGCGCAGCATTTCAAAGCTCTTGCCGCACGTCTGGCAGCGATACTCGTACAGAGGCATGGCTCGCTTCCACTATGGATGCAAAACTCAGCCGCCTGGTGACAACCGGATTCGTTATGCCCCCGTCCGCCCTACTTTTTCGGCGGCACGGTCCACAGGAACAGCCGGTGGCTCAGGTACGAAGCTTCCTCCGAATTCCCCACCACCATTTCCTTTTCTGCCTTCCAGTCCCCCATGTCGAACGTGTTTGAGACAATCCTCGTCCCCGGCTTCAGATCCGCGAGCAGCTTGGGCCGCAGCTTCAGATTCACACTCGACAGCAGGAACAGCGTGACCACGCTCGCCTCCTTGATGTCGGCCTGGAAGAGATCGTTCTCCTCGAATCGCACCAGCTCTTCCACCCCAGCCTTCTTGGCATTCTCTTTCGCCTCGGCAATGCGCTGGGGATCTATATCGATGCCCACCGCCCGCGCGCCAAAATCCCTGGCGGCGGCAATCACAATGCGGCCATCGCCACAGCCGAGATCATAGACCACGTCGGTCTTCTTGACATCGGCCAGTTTCAGCATGGCCTGCACCGCTTCTTCGGTAGTGGGAACATAGGGCACGTCCGGTATGCGGCGCGGCGCGGGCGCGTCCTGGGCCGCTGCCACTGATGCGAAAAGAATCGCCGCGGCCAACCCGGGGCGCCAAAACGATTTGCGAACGAGCATGTGGGTGTCTCCGGCTTCTGAGATTATCGCATTGCACCTCGCCGCGGGAATGTTCTGAAACACCCGGACCTTCTATAATGTGTTTATAGCGCCGACGCTGAAGGAAGCCACGCGATGACCGACGCCCGCGAGCAGGCTCACAATTTGATTGACCGGCTGCCGGAGTCGCAGCTTTCGGCGCTGGTCGGACTGCTCGAAACCATCGTTGACCCGATAGCCGCCGCTTTACGCAACGCGCCCCCCGACGACGAACCAGAAACCGAAGAAGAAAAGCGAACGGTCGCTGAGACACACGGGTGGCTTGCCCAGCGCGGCGGCAAAGGGATCCCGCACAAAGAGGCGATGCGGAGGCTCGGCCTGGAGTGAAAGAGGTCGAGTGGACCGAGGCGGCGCTTAAACTGCTTGAAGTTATGGTGGAACCATTGGCGCGTTCGCTGGCCCTTGCTCCCGTAGAAGGCGAGGAGATCACGACCGAGACGGCCGCGGCGCTGGACCGCGCCCGTGCGACGCTCGCTCGCGGCGAAGCCATCCCGCGCGAAGATGTCTTGCGCGAGTTCGAGCTGAAGCATTGAGCGAAGAAGCCGCGCCAGAGCGGACCGCAGTCGTGTGGTTTCCGTAGGCGCGGGCCGATTTGCGAGCGATCGAGCGCGACACGCACCCCAAGAATTTCCGGAAGTTCGCCGCCTTCCCGCCGCAATAACGTCTTACAAGCCGTGGAGGATTTCGAGGCCACGACCGA
>Ga0335081_10010346_pt1 | contig 15072 bp, 15 predicted proteins | sample Lox_Sample_35_FD_206713 | JGI IMG/M metagenome (GOLD analysis project Ga0335081, IMG submission 206713) | Soil microbial communities from Loxahatchee National Wildlife Refuge, Florida, United States - Lox_Sample_3.5 | ecosystem: Environmental > Terrestrial > Soil > Wetlands | place: USA...
CTCACGGCCAGCAACGGGCTCATCTTCGCTGGGAGCCTGGACGGGAGCATCCACGTCCTCGACGCGGGGAGCGGCGTGCAGGTCGTGGACATATACGTAGGTCCTCCGCTCTACGAGAGCCCGACGGTCGGGGCGGGGGTGGACGGGACGGTCAGGCTGTTCCAGCTGGTGGGGACTTCGGCGTACGGGGCGTTCGCCGGGGCCGTGCCAGGCGCCCTGATGGCGTACCAGCTCTCGCCCGTTTCGGCTCCCGGAGGGCAGTCGTGGGAGGGCTACGTCCCCTGGGTCGCCTCTGGCCTGCTCGCGGCAGTGGTCGTGTTTCTGGTGGTCGAGAACAGGTCCCTTGGCAGGGCCACGAAGCGCGCCTGAGCCTACCCGGCGAGCGAGTCGGCGAGCGGCCTGTCCTGGATGACGTAGGCGACGTATATCGCGTCGTGGAGGCTCCAGTAGATGTCCGCCATGGAGACGGCCGCGTCTATCGCGCGCATCTGCTTCTCCATAGTTTCGCAGTAGCGGAGGACTATCCTCAGCGTGGTCTCGTTGGCTTCGTCGAGTTGACCCAGCCTCGACATGAAGAAGCGGTAGCCCGCCGGCTCTATCCACGGGTAGTGGCGCTTGAAGGCCTCGATCCTCTTGATCAGCTCGCCCCTGGCGAAGTACTCGATGAGTGACGCGGCGACCCCCTCGGTCCAGTCCGCCCTCCTCGCGAAGTTGACGTACCCGTCCACTGCGAACCTCACCCCGGGGAGGCACCTCGCCCTTAGGACGTCGTCCCTCGAGACGCCCGCCGACTCGGCGAAGCCCAGCCAGCCCTCCACGTCGCCGATGCTCCCGCCGAGGCCCTCGCGCTTCAGGATCCTGCCTATCCACAGCTTCCTCACCTCGGTCTCGGGACAGTTCGAGAGGATGGCGGCGTCTTTGAGAGGGATGTTCTTCTGAAGGTAGAACCTGTTGATTATCCACGCGCGCAGCTGCTTGGGCGAGAGCTTTCCGGCGTAGAGCATGACCATCAGCGGGTGCTTGTCCTGGTACTTGCCCTCGAGCCTACGCTTGAGGAGCGAGAGGAAGGCGCTCTTGTCCAGAGGCCTGTCGTCTCCGACGCCCTCGACCGCGGCGCGGGCGGGCCGGGCCTTCTCGCGCTTCCGCCTGCTCAAGACCTGGACCCCCTGACCTTCACTACGAATGCGCAGCCAGGCTCGCCCTCCGCCCGTTTCAACCTTTCAAGCTGCGGCCTCCCGCCGTGCTTCGCCCTGATCGCCCCCGTGAGCATCCCCTCCGTGAAGGAGCAGACAAGTCCGCCGTAGTTCCTGTTCTCGAAGCACCCCATGCAGACGAGCCTCGCCTCCTGCCCCTTCGCAACCTCGGCTGAGACCTCGGCCATCCCCTCCGTGCTGAGGTAGTCCGCCAGCTCCCTCAGCCCTCTCTTCATCGTCGGGACATTGAGGGCGGGAGAGATCATGAGGTTCCCGACGCGCTGTCCGAACTCGTTGAGGCTGGCCCGGTCGAGAGAATCGGCCTCGGTGAGTATCCTGAAGAGGTGGTAGAGGAAGACCTCGATCTCGTCGGAGGGCATCCTCTTGGGCTCGAGGTGCCAGGTCATCATCATCTTCTCGAATATCTCGTCGAGGTGCGAGAGCGCGCCCTCCTGCTCGCCCCGCCTGCCCGCGAGGGGAGGGCCCGCTCCCCTCAGGGAGTAGGTCTTGCTGTAGACCCCGCCGCGGATGCTCTGAATGTCGGAGATCTCTATGATGTCTCTGCGGATCAGCGCCTTTGTGTGGTAGGAGACGGTGGCCTTCGACACCCCCAGCTTGTTGGCTACCTCGGTGGCGGTCGCGGGACCCTTCGCGAGCAGCGACAGGATTCCGTCCCTCACCCAGCCCTTCGACGGCTGGAGGATCTGGTCGGCTCGCTGCCCCACATTGGTTCGGATGATTCTAACCTGGCACCTCTATAAAGCTAGGCGGCCTGGCCGCAGCGTTTGACGGAGGCGAGCGCGGGCCCCGCCCTCGAGATAGGAGACGCCGGGGCGAAGGGGAGGGGGGTCTTCGCGGCCAGGATTATAGAGTCGGGAGAGCTCGTCTGGGACTACGGCGGGGAAGAGAGGTGGATCAACGACATACCCGCAGAGGTCTGGCAGTACTGCTTCCAGGTCGACTACGACAGATACGTCCTGCCCGAGCGGGGGTCGCCGGGGTGGTTCATGAACCACTCCTGCGAGCCAAACTGCGTGATAATGGGCAGGACGAGGATCGTCGCGCTCAGAAGGATATCTCGAGGCGAGGAGGTGACCTTCGACTACTCCACCAACGTCGGCTGGGACGGGTTCTCGATGGAGTGCAAGTGCGGCTCGGGCTCCTGCAGGAAGGTGGTGGGGAGCTACAGCCGCCTCCCGGAAGAGGTGAAGGGGCGCTACGGGGCGTGCGTCTCGGGCTTCCTCCTGCGGCCGGCGTCTCGCTCCCCGAGGAAGGCGGCCCGGGCGGCTAGCTCGCGGTCGCGAGGCTGAAGCCCTTCGCCAAGTACCGCCTGACGACAAGGATCATCGCGAACGCCGGGAAGAACGCGAGCGCACCCGCGGCGTTGATCGCGTCCCAGTTCGCCGACTTTAGCCCCCCGAAGCCCTCGCCCACGCCGGACCAGACGCCCACGCTCACCGTCTTGGTGGCGGCGCCTGTGAGGAGGCTTGCCATGAGGAACTCGTTCCAGATAAGGATGAACGCGAAGATTGCTGTGGCCGCTATCCCCACCGCGACTGACGGGACGGCTATCCTCCAGAAGATCTGCCTCTCCGTCGCCCCCGCGGACTCTGCTGCCTCGTAGACCGTCCCAGGGACCTCGCTGAAGAACCCGCTGAGCATCCAGACGACCACCGGGACGTCGATGACCAGGTAGGCGAGGCTCATCCCGAGGGTGGTGTCGAATAGCCCGACGTTGACGTAGAGGAGGTAGAGAGGGAGGACTATCGCGAACGGCGAGACGGTCCTGAGGGCGAGGAGGAGGAAGCCTATCGCGCCCATCCCCTTGAGCTTCGACCTGGCCAGGACGTACCCCGCGGGGATCCCCGCGGCGAGGGCAATCGCGATGCTCAGGAGGGCGATGCTCGTGGAGTTGAGGACGAGCTTGGGGAAGTCCCCCCAGGCGAGCGCGTCGCGGTAGTTCGCCCAGGTGGGGAAGAACCCGCCGCTGTAGTATGGGACCCCGGAGACGTAGGAGATGCCCTTGCCCGAGAAGAGCGGGCCGAGGTCGATGTCCGCCCCCTCGAAGGCCATGATCATGATCGGCCAGAACGCGAAGAGCGACGCGAGGAGGAGCCCGACGTACACAGGGAGCCTCCGAAGGCCTGCGAGCCTGCTCATATCTTCCTCAGCCCCCTCATCAGACGGAAGAGGACGAGGGCGGCGGCCATCGTCACGGCGAGGAGGACGAGGGCGGCGGCCGAAATCAGCGGGAGGGGGATGACGTCCGTCTCCGGGTTGAGTAGGAGCTTGAAGAGGTAGAGGCTGAGAGTGTCCGTCGGGGCGCCTGGCTGCGAGTAGGCGAGCCACCCCGACCAGGCGAACGGGATCTCGAAAGCCCTCATCGCGTCGATGAACCGGATGACTATCATGAAGTGAAAGACCGGCGAGTTGAGTATCGCGGGCAGCCCCACGCTGGTGAACGTCTTCCACCTTGAGGCGCCGAACGCCTCGGACGCCTCGTAGACGGACTTTGGGATTGAGGCGAGGATGCTCAGGGCGACTAGCATCATCATCGGTGCCCACTCCCACGAGTCCGAGAGGATCATTATCGGGAAGTAGAGGTGGTAGCTGAGGATGTTGAAGAACGGCTGGTGGAGGATGTAGTGCCAGAAGGTGTCGATGTCGTCCCAGACGGCCGCGGGCGCCCACACCACCCCGGCGACGATCGGGGCGGCCGCGAGGGGCATGAGGAATATCGCCTCGAAGTAGCCCCTCCCCTTCCTCACCTGGGTCAGGAGGTAGGCGGCGAGTATTCCTATTGCAGTGGAGAGGGCGGCGCTCCCGCTCGAATAGAGGACAGAGGTCGAGATGGCGGTCCAGAAACTGGACTGGGAGAAGAGCGTGGCGAAGTTCGCAAGCCCGACGAAGGCCCCTCCGCCGCCGTAGTTGGTCAGGCTGAGGTAGACGCTTTCGGCCAGGGGATAGACCTCGACCGCGGCGAGGATGGCGACGAGGGGCAAAATGAGGAGGTAGGCGGTTCTGTCCACAGGTGTAGAATTTTCGGCTGCGCAATAACTTAATGTTTCTGTTGAACCCAACTGAACTCGGGGGCCTTTGGATGCGAGCCTGGCGAGGTTCCGCGGGGATGGGCACCGCCGTCCTCCTCGTCCTCCTCTTCCTGACGGTCTTCGCCTCGGCGCCGAGGGCGTACGCCTCCTCGGGGAGCGTGGTCTACGACTTCGGCGCGGCGGTCTCAGAGAACTCGAGCAACTACACGGTCTTCTACTCTGCCCCTTCGGTCATCCAGGCCGGGGTCAAGGCCAACGTGACGCTCTTCGTCTACGTCACCGCCTTGTCGGGCTGGAAGATAGACAGCCAGACCCAGATACTCAGGGTGACACTCAACACGGCCACCGAGTCGGTCGCCCTCCCCCAAGCGGAGAACCAGGTGACCCTCTACCAGGGCGGCAGGTGGGGGCCCTTCAACGTCACGCTCGACCTGAACGACTCGCAGCTGGGCCTGAGGCCGGGGCAGGAGACCAACGCGACGCTCTATGCCGACCTGGTAGTCTATGAGCAGTACGACAACCCCGCTTACCCGTTCGTCGTCGACGACGGCACGACCCTCAAGCTCACGGGGGTGGAGGTCGCTGCCGCCCCCGCAGCCGCGGGTGTCGGCGACGCCAGGGCCCTCGCCTCGGTCGCGGTGGGAGCCGTGGTGGTCGGTGCCCTGACCGGGGTGACGCTTGCCACGAGGAGTAGGGGAGGCAAAGCGTCTGCGCACAAGGCCCCAGGCTAGTCTGGGATTTCCGGCAGGCTACCCGTTGCTCTGGTAGACGGCGACCATGCAGGCGGTCGCAGGGGTGGAGCACTCGTGGGTGTATGGGTCACAGCTGAGGTCCCCCGTGCACCCCGCGTCGAAGACGCAGTTGCTGCACGTCTTCCAGGGCTCATTGCCCGGTCCGACCCCGTTTCCGCACGTCTGCTGGAGGAGGTTGCACAGGGACGGCGCGGTTCCCGCGGGGCAGGGGAAGGACGGGGAGTTTGGCCCCTTGGCGGGGACTTGGTAAGAGGTCCCGTTGTAGGATACCGTGATCATCCCGCCGCGCACCGACTCGCTCGTGGTCGGGTTGCTGGCCGCGGTCGCTACGTTCGACGGCGGAAGCGTCAGGTAGTAGATCGCGAAGCCACCCCCCACCACGAGGGCGACCGCCATCAGCATCGCTGCCACCTGAACGACGGTGCCGACTCTCATCTCGAGGTCTGGCGACGGAGAGGCGGTCCACGTATTAGAACCTTGCCGGGGGATGGGAGGTGTTAAATGACCTCGGCGCTTCCCCAACGTGCCGACTGGGAGAGGAGTCCCACTGTATTCTAAGAGAGTGGTGGACAGGTGAACAGGCGAGACTTTCTGAAGGCGGGCGCGATACTTGGAGCGGGAGCCGCGGCCGCGGCTGTCGCGTACGCGACGCTCGCTCCGGGCGGGGGGCAGCCCATCCCAGGGGGCACCGCCTCGACCTCCACCTCGAACCTGGGGCTCGACCAGAGGCTGAGCGACCCGGCGGTCCCGTCGGAGTACAAGGACTTCCTGAGGTGGCTCCAGTCGGTCTCCGGGAAGTTCAAGGGGACGAAGGTGGCGATAAACCTCCAGAACGAGCCCGACTACAGAGCGCTCCAGAACCTCGACGTCGACTTCTACGCGGCGTCGGGGATAGACTCCCTGTACGACCTCGAGCCCTACATAATCAACCTGGAGAGGACGAAGCTCGCCGTCCAGACTTCCTCGCCGGCCATCGACATTATCGACTTCGACTCGCTCGACATCCCGTCTTTCAACCAGTACCTGATCCCGCCGCAGACCCTCGCGGACACGTACCCCGACCTCACCTATCCGGGGTTCGACCTTTCGGACTTTCTGACGACGCCGATGAACCTGATAGGGACGTACCCTCCCGTCCTGCCCGACGCCCAGACCCCGTCAGGGGAGGTGTTCTGCTTCCCCTACAACACCCCGCTCATGATAAGGTTCTACAGGACGGACGTCTACGAATCGCTCCAGCTCGCGCAGCCCGTCACCTGGGACGACTACTTCGACCAGGTCCAGGCTGTGAGCGCTTCGTCGACCGTCTACGGGTGCGTCAGCCAGGCCTCGATCAGCACCCCCATCTTCCACGAGTTCACGAACCACCTCTACAGCTTCGGTGGCAGGCTGTGGGACATCAACGGGGAGACGATCACGCCCACGGTCAACGACCCAGACAACGTCCAGGCCCTGGAGAATTTCGTCAGGTTCAGGCCTTACACCCTCCCCTCTTCGATAACCAACACCTGGGAGGACTGCGTGACCGCGATGGCCCACGGACAGGCCGCCAACGCCATATCCTTCGAGGACTTCTCCGTCCTCATCGACGACCCGCTGAGGTCGATCGAGGCGACGACCACGGCATACTCGGTCAACCCCGCCGGTCCCAGCGGCTCGTTCTCGACGTACATCGGGGACGGGATCGGGATATCCAAGTTCTCCAAGAACCCAGAGGCCGCGTGGCTCTGGCTCCAGTGGGCGACGGCGACCGGGACGCAGATGATGCTCGTGGCGAACAACCTGACGAGGTACGTCCCGAGCAGGGCCTCCGCGGCGGAGTCGTCATTCGTCACGGACATCATCTCGACGCCCACGTACGACCCGGTCAGGATCTCCCAGCAGCTCCTGGCGGCCGGGCAGATAGGCTACGTCCCGCCGTTCAAGGGGTCGGACACCGCCGCCGGGGCGATAGCCCAGGCGATATACAACGCATACACCGGGGCCTCGACGGCCCAGGCGGCCCTCGACTCGGTCCAGGCCCAGTTGGAGGCAAACACATACACCTTTTAGGCTCGCGCCGCGGCGACGGCCATCCCAAATGGTCGGGAGTCATGTGGCGGAGACGTCCTCCAAGATCACGGGCTACGTGATAGGGGCCGTCAAGAGGGTGATACCGCCCTCGGCGCAGCCCGGCGCGACCAGGCTGTTCGACGGCGCGACAAACTCTGTGGAGCGCGTCCTGGGCTGGAGGGAGGACCTCACGCCGCCGCTCAGGATAAGGCTCCACATCGGCCCGTTCCTCGACCCCAGGCTGTACAGGTTCGCGGGAGACCAGAACGTGGAGGGGTTCAAGGTCCTCGCCGGGCTCAAGCCCGACGCCAACTTCCTCGACATCGCCTGCGGGTGCGGCAGGGTCGCGAGGTCGCTCACAAAGTACCTCGCCCCCACGGCGACCTACGAGGGGTTCGACGCCGCCAAGAAGCCCGTGGAGTGGGCCCAGGGCGCGATAACACCGAGGTTCCCGAACTTCCACTTTCGGACTGCGGACACGTTCAACAAGAGGTATAACCCATCGGGCAGGACGAGCGCTGCGGACACGATCTTCCCCTACGAGGACGACAAGTTCGACTTCGCCTTCGCCGGCTCCCTCTATACCCACCAGCTTCCCGAAGAGGTAGCGAACTTCGTCGCGGAGACGAAGAGGGTGCTGAAGCCCGGCGGGGTCACGTTCGCCACCTTCTGCCTCCTCAACGACAAGACGCGCCCGATCGTCGAGGAGGGGAAGAGCATGCCCAGGCTAGTCTACAAGTACGGCGACTGCATGGTCAGGACGACGGCGGACCCCGCCCACTTCATCGCCCACCCGGAGCAGTGGGTGAGGGACCTCTACGCGAAGGTCGGGCTCAACATCGTCGAGCCGATAGAGAGGGGGACGTGGGCCGTCACCACGCCGCAGTCGGGCGAGCTCGAGAAGTACAGGCTCGGCGGGAGCCCGAGCAGGTCTGCGAGCCAGGACGCGATTATAGCGGTGAAGAGATGACCGGCGGGAGCCTGCCTTCCCCGGGGGGCAACACAGCCGATTGAACGCGAAGAAGTTCGGGAAGACCGGCCGGGACGTCACCGAGGTCGGGATGGGGACATATTACGACAAGCCCTGGATCAGGGTCGCCAAGCACGGGTGGGCGATGGGCGGCTCGACCAAGGTGAAGGCCTTGAAGGCGGGGCTCGACGGGGGGATAACGCTCATCGACACGGCCGAGGCTTACTACTCGGAACCGTTCATAGCGAAGGCGATCCGCGGGAGGAAGAGGGACGACCTCTTCATAGCCACCAAGGTGTGGCTCGACCACCTGCACCACGATGACCTCGTGATGGCCCTGGAGAGGAGCCTCCGCGCGATGGAGACCCCTTACGTCGACCTCTACCAGATACACTTCCCTAACAGCAGCGTCCCGATCAAGGAGACGATGGCGGCTATGGAGGAGATGGTCGACAAGGGGAAGACCCGGGCGATCGGGGTGAGCAACTTCTCCCTGGAGCAGATGGTGGAGGCCAACTCTGCCCTGTCAAGGCAGGAGATCGCGGCCTGCCAGGTGAACTACTCCCTGGCCCACAGGAAGCCCGAGAGGGACTTGATCCCATACTGCCTGCAGAACGGCATCGCCGTCCTCGCCTACTATCCCCTCGGCCACGGCCTCCTCGCGAAACGCGACCGGAGGGTGGAAGCCGTGTGCCTGAGGAACTCCAAGACGCCCGCCCAGGTGGCGATAAATTGGCTCGTCTCGAAGCCTGGGGTCTTCGCGATACCCAGGGCGTCGAGACCGCGCCACGTCATGGAGGACATCGGGGGGAGCGGCTGGCGCCTGAGCGACGCCGACAGGGCAGAGCTCGAAGTCGCCTTCCCGGTCCAGCCGGGAGCACCCTAGTGCTGGGCGCCGATCTTGCACTAGCCTGGTCGTCTGCGACGGGCGAGCCAGACGTTGGCCACCGTGATGACGATGGCGAAGGTCACCGCCCCGTACGAGATGTAGTTGAGCGGCAGGTTGGACGCCATTACGGCCACGCTCGTGGCAGTGGCGGTCGTTGCGGCGCTGCCGACTCCAGTCCCGAGCGTGAAGGCCATCAGGGCGCCCGGCTGCGTTAGGGTGCCGCCGACCTGTCCAACCGCCAGCCAACGCCCGCCGCCGATTATCTGCAGGAGCTCCCACTCACCGTTCGCCGCCTGACCGATGGTCGGGTCGACGAATAGCGGCGAGCCGATGTAGAGCTTGCTGATCACGCTCCCGTCCTTTGTGTTGAGGAAGAAGATCGTCCCGTTCCCTGTGGGCATGATCAGCATCCCGTTGGTGACGGTCATCCCTCCCCTGAAGACGTAGTTGTCGAAGAACTTGCTCCAGACGGCCTTGCCCGTGTTGGCGTTGACCGCCGTGACGGTGACGTTGTCCGGCCAGTTGAGCGTCCTCGAGGTTATGGAGTACTGGCTGCTGTTGCTGACGTAGTTCACCGTCGGGGCGCTGTTGAACCACGCGCCGTAGATGTTCTGCCCGTCGTATGCCAGGTCCTCCTCGAGCGCGCCGCCAAGGCCGGGCTCCTGGATCCAGGATGCGTTGGGGTAGTCAGGCCAGGGCGTGAGCATCTGGGTCGCGTTGGTCGGGTCGTACGGGAGCGAGCCTGGCTCGTAGACGACCGCGGGGTTCAGGTAGACCCAGTTGGGCGCGCCCGTTGCGGCGTTCATGGAGAACAGGATCCCCTCCTTCGTGGCCTTGAAGACCGATTCCGTCCCGTTGACAGTCCCTATGATGGTGTTCCAGGAGGCGTCCTGGTCGTTGAGTCCGTGCGGGAGCATCTGGAACCACCAGACTATCTTGCCGGTCTTCAGGTCGACAGCCATCTCGCTGGAGGAGTATAGGTTGAGCCCAGGCCTCTCGTTCGGCGTGTTGGGGCATGTCGGCCCGTAGCAGTACTCGAACGGTCCCGCCTCGCCGGTGCCGAAGTACATCAACCCTGTCTTGTTGTCTATCGCGTACTGGCCCCAGGACGTTGAGACGCCGGATGCCGCTGCCTTCGGGACTCCCCAGTCTCCGCCTCCCAGCGACGTGACGCTGCTCGGGATTTGCTGGCACTTTAGGGCCAGCGTCCCCGACTGCACATAGGCGGGGTAGTCGAAGACCCATCCCTGGATGCCTGCCGTATTGCACGCTTCGGTGTCCCAGCTTGCATCGCCTGCTGCGGGCGGCTGGAGGAAGATCATCCACGAGGGTCCCTGGCCAGCGGTCTCAGGGGGGCAGGTGCCCTCGACAGTGCCGAGGGTGTATGAGCTTCCGGTCGCGGCACAAGCGCCGTCGTAGCCCTTGCCGCCAGCGTTGAGTACGCTCGAGGCGTTGTAGGCGACAAGGAACGTCCTTCCGCCGATGTCGGTGTAGCCGCCCATCACATAGACCAGGAGCCCGTTATAGTACTCTGGAGGGTCGGAGGCGTACGTCGCAGGGTAGGCGCCGTTCCCGTTCCCTGGGACGTTGACGCAGATGTTGGTGATGTGGTAGACTACGTCACCGGTGCTCGCGTCGAAGCCCCAGACCTCGCAGTCGAACCCGGTCACGCTGATGATGCCTTCGGGTTGGTTGTTGTTCTTCGGGTTGGGAATGGACAGGTAGTCGATGCCGTGCCTGTGCTCGACCGGGGATGCGCAGTTGGCGACTGGGTTGTTGTTTACTCCGCACCAGAAGGTGTCGTCGTAGGTGCAGACCGGCCCCTTGGCGCAGGCCGGCAGGGCTCCGGAGGCGACCTGAGTCTCGATGATCGGGACGCTCTTGAGCGCCTGCTGGAAGTTCGCGGTTATCGCCTGGCTCCAGACCTGGACTCCGTTCTCGGCGTTCAGGGCGTAGAGGACGCCCTGGTTCGTCACGAAGTAGGCGATCCCCTGGACGACAAGAGGCGGCGAGTCGGAGCCGGGCTCGACCTGCCAGTCAGCTCCCGGAGCCTGCGACGTCCAGCTGGTCGTGGACGGCATGGGGACGGTCCAGTTCATCACAAGGCTGCCCACGTTGCTGGGCGAGAACGCCGTCTGCGGCGAGTCGTTCGTGCCGTTCATGTTGTAGTTGATGTACTGCCAGTTCGCGCCCGTGTCGGTGGAGACGGCCCCGTGTGCCGGCACCGGCAGGGCGAAGATCCCGAATACCATGGACACGCCCAGCAGCATGAGTATCGACAGCGCTATCGCGCGATTTCTCGCCATTAGTTTGTTCACCTGGAGGAGGCCCTTCTCCTGTATGCCAAGAGGCCGACGGCTGCGATTCCCGCCAGGAACGCGTACACCGACGCCGCCACGTAGGGCCCAGCGTGCCACTCGAAGCTCTTCTCAGGGACGAGGTTCGGGTTGAGGCCTTCCTTCATGGCGGTCCACTGCGGGAAGGTCGTCGCGGATACCGGATACTGTTCGTTGAACGTCACGTAGTTCCAGGTCTCCTGGACTATTTGCCATTGGCCGCCGATGTAGTTCCACTGCTGGTTGGCCTGGATCGTGATGCCGAGCGCCCCTACGACCGTGCTGTTCCCTGCCATCGTCAGCGTGAGCGTCACACCCACGTTGGAGGGATTGACCACGTTGACCTTCATGTTGGACACCGAGGCGTTCAGGGAGGTCGTCTTTCCGATAGAGGAACCGAAGAGGATCCTGACGTTCCCTACGCCGTTGTAGGTGCCGGTGAGCCCCGGGGCGTTGCCCGTCCAGTCAACTACCGTGTTGGCGGAGTAGAAATTCCCGATGCCGGTGACATCGCGCGAGTTGAAGTCGGCCACCCACTGCGTCACAGCCGACTGGACCGTCGTCGATGGGGTCGCGCATCCCGAAGCACAGTAGACCGTCGAGGAAGTCGATACCGTCGTTGTGGTGGCACTCGTCTGGGAGGCCTTTGGCAGGAAGGCTATCTCGACCGCGACTCCTATTGCAATGAAGACCACGACCGCGACCGCGACGGCCGAGATTGCCAGCCTCTTGCTTGAGGCGCTCCTCTTTTCAAAACTCGCCATAATTTTCAGTCCTCTTTTCAGCTTGGACGCGGGGACGTTTTAACGCTTCTGTCGGAGAGAACGAACATACTAGGCCGATTCCCCGCCCGTGGACTTTGAGTTCACGTAGATCAGGACGCCTAGGACGATGCTCAGCAGAGCGATAGCAATGAACCCTGCCTCCACCACGACCGGCATGTCGTTGAAGATGTTGGAAGGGTCGTTCGAGAGCGGCGGGAATATGTCGAGGGCGATCGCCTCCGCGGCCACCGCCGCTCCTCCGCCCGACGCCACCACGCCCCCTCCCACATAGCCTATCGCCGCCATCGTGGCGGTCGCGCCTAGCACACCAACCTCGTAGATTATCAGTTGCAGCCTGGCCCACAAAGAGTTGACCTCCGTCTTGCCGCGGAGCTTGTTGCCGAGGTACCACATGCCGGACCAACCGAAGGCCCCGATGACCCCGACTATGAGCCAGGTGAAGTACCCGATGAAGAGCCAAGTCCCAGGCCAGCTCGTCACCATGTTGTCGTGGCAGCCGAACTGCCCCGGCGAGACGGAGACGCAGAGGAACGGGTCGAGGACTACGGCTGTGAATATGATTGACAGGACCACGTTGAACGTGGCCAAATTCAGGAACCTTTTCGACAGCTCGATTGTGTTCATCCTTAGGACTCTACCTCCGAACGGTCTGAAACGAGGTTCTGTTCCAACTATCGGTGCTGTGCTTCTTTTCTAAATTATTAAAGCGTTGCTACTTCAAACCGCCCTCGCGAGGTATTCCGTTAAATAAGCGGCACATCGGCGCCGGACAACATGGCGTCGATCAGCATCGACCGGCTGATCAGGTACTTCATCTACGCCACCATCATCAACGCCTTCGCGGCTGTGGCCTTCACGGCCCCGATAATCATCCCGGAGTTCGCCTTCCCTCTCAAGTTAGAGGTCTGGCCCGGTACGTGGATGTTCATCTCGTACTTTGTCTTCCTGATAGTGGGAGTCCTCGGCACACTCGCATGGGCGGTTCTCTTCGACCTCCTCCGGAGGACGACCGGAGTCCAGTCGTGCGACAGGTTCCTGGCGACGGCAAGCCTGATACTGACCGAGCTCGCGGTCTACGTCGAGGTGACCTTCATGTTCACGGCCGGCTACATCGGGGGGACGTACGCCTTCGCCTCCGGGGTCGGGTCTTCGCTGATCACGTACATCATAGGGCCCCTGGTCATCCCGATCGGGGTTTCGATATTCATCTACCTAATCGGGACTCTGCTCGGCCTGATGAACGTGGTCCTCATGTTTGGACAGAAGGGCGGGCCTGCGGCAGCAGCCTAGTTGCTGCCGCACCTCCGCGGACCGGACTAGCCGGTCACGGTGATCTGGGCCGTCATCGAAGGCTGGGCCTGGCTCTCGTACTTCACAGTCCCCGCGGCTGAGAAGACGTGGCTGAAGATGTCATACTGGCCGAGGTTGCCGTTGCCCGAGGAGAAGGAGCTGTCGAGCGCCGTCACGTCGTGCATGTCAGGCCCCAGGTCAGGGCTGGACGACGGGTCGAGGTTCAGCCAGTAGACCTTGGTTCCCGAAGCCACGGTCAGCGAGTTCGGGATGAACGCGTTGCCCTGGATCAGGACGAGGGCCTGGACGGACATAAGGGAGACCTGCGCGCTGAAGACACTAGAGCCGGCGGTGGCCGAGATACCGATCGTGGTGTTGACCACCGTCGCCCCTGCAGCCGCGCTCAACGTCATCGTCGCCCCGGTTGCGAGCTGAGAGGGAAGGCTGAGGGTCGCCGGGCTGAAGGTCGCCGAGACCCCCTTGGGGAGCGAGGTCGCGGATAGCGCGTAGCTGCCCGACACGGTCCCTATCGCAGAGAACTTCAGCGGGACAGTTTCGTTGGTCCCGGGCGCCACCATCAGCGGCTGGGAGGATGAGATCGTCAGGGTCCCAGTGGACGAGGACGAGCTCCCGGTCGGCGAGGTCGTGGTGCTCGTCGTGCTTCCGGAAGATCCACCTATGGTGGACGAGGTGATAGAGTTCGACGACACGGCCGCGATCCCCACGTAGAGGGCCGCTCCGAGTATCAGCACGACCACGACAAGACCAGTCAGCGCGCTTATGCCTGACCGCGGTTTTGTCAAACAGCCAGCACCCCGCTTTCGACGATTTATCTCTTTCTCGGCTCGCACCTGATTTGGGCCCGCGGCCAAGTCCTCGGCGCCTAGAGTTGGGCGGTGTACCGGGTCCTCGAATGCCAGAAGGCAAGGACGACCACTACGACGAAGACCACGTCGACCCCCAGCACGTAACCGGGGTTGTACTCTTCCAGGGCGGGGACTCCCGCGGGGAGGTGCGGTCCTATGCTGAGGAAGAAGTTGGAGACGGCGGGGACGGCATACGTCAGGACAATCAAGAGGAGGCCCACTGCGACAGCCAGGAGCCCCAGCGGCTCGGCTAGGCTCGACGTCCCGTAGACGTCACCCAGGGTGAGCGGGGGCGCCCTGTCCCAGGTCCTGCCTCCAAGGCCGAGGAGGACGAACGCGAGCGCGGCCCCTATCAGGCCGTCGCCCAGAGCGCTCCCGCCGACCCGGACGACAAAGTCAGAGACGATGAAGAGGGGAGGGTAGAGGTAGACGCCGTGGGTGAACCAGACGATGGGATACCAGAAGACCCCGCAGGCCGCCCCCGCCAGGAGAATTGACCTGACGTCGTACCTCCTAAAACTGAACGCGGCGAAGACAAGGTCGGCTCCTAGCCCCGCCGCGCCGTAGAGCAGGTGGGGGTCGTGGGTGCCGTGGGCGAAGACCTGGACGGCGCCGTTGACCGTCAAGGCTATCGTCCCTGCGGCGGGCTTCCTCACAACGCATGCCGCAAGGACAGCCCCGTACTCGAGCCAGGTAATGAGGAGGTCTCCAAGAATAGGACCTCCCGCGACGTGGGCTAGGTAGAAGTCGAAGAGGACCAGGGGGTTGATCCTGGCGACGAGGGCGAACTCGAGCATTTCGGCTCTGTCGTCTATCAACCCGGTGACTAGCCCAATCGCGATGATGGTCGCGAGCTCCCCGTGGGTGAAGAAGAGGATCTTCGCCAAGT
>Ga0335081_10010347_pt1 | contig 15072 bp, 13 predicted proteins | sample Lox_Sample_35_FD_206713 | JGI IMG/M metagenome (GOLD analysis project Ga0335081, IMG submission 206713) | Soil microbial communities from Loxahatchee National Wildlife Refuge, Florida, United States - Lox_Sample_3.5 | ecosystem: Environmental > Terrestrial > Soil > Wetlands | place: USA...
TACTACATGAGTTTTGTGGGGCTGAGGGTCGTTGCGGACATTCGGGAGAAGCTGTACTATCATCTCCAAACCCTTTCTCTTTCTTTTTTTACAAGAACACCTACGGGCATCATCATCTCCCGGATCACCAATGATGTGACGTTGATTCAAGGAGCGGTTTCCAGCGCCACAGCGGGCGTTTTCAAAGACATCTTTACCTTCTTCGGTCTGGTCGGTGTCGCTTTCATTCAGAGCTGGAAGTTGGCGATCATTGCTTATGTAATCATCCCGTTGGCCTTCATTCCAATTAGAGAATTCGGGAAGAGGATGCGAAAATTTGCCCGAAAGGGACAACAGCGGTTAGGCCTTCTGACAACCTTTCTTCATGAAACGATCACCGGAAACCGGATTGTCAAAGCGTTTAGTATGGAGGAGTACGAAAAAAGGCGTTTCACTGAAGAGAATGACCGGCTATTCAAGACATTCGTTAAGAGGATCAAGGTACGAGCACTGAATACACCTCTGATGGAATTCCTCGGAGCCATTGCGGCGGCGATCATCATCTTGATCGGAGGGCACATGATCACCACGGGGGAGATGAGCCCAGGCGCCTTTGTCTCCTTTTTTGTCGCCGTTTTTCTGTGTTATCGGCCGATCCGGGATTTGAGCAAGGTCAACCTCGAGATCCAGGAGGGGCTGGCGGGGGCCACCCGGGTTTTTGAACTTCTGGATGCCTCCACAGATATCAAGGAGGCAGAGGGAGCGATTCACCTGCCGCTCGTCTCCAAAGGAATTGATATCGAGAATGTGACGTTCAAATATGAAGAAGAGGTTGTGCTCAGAAACATCTCCCTTCATGTGAGGGTAGGAGAAGTAATCGCTTTGGTAGGCATGAGCGGCGCAGGAAAGACTTCTTTAGTAAACCTACTCCCCCGTTTCTATGATGTGGAACAGGGAGAGATTCTTATCGATGGCCGCGATATTCGAAAGGTCACGCTCAAATCCCTGAGGGAGCAAATGGGTTTGGTCACCCAGCAAACTATCCTGTTTAATGATACGGCACGGAATAATATCGCCTACGGAAATCTGAAATGTTCCGATCAAGAGATCCTCAATGCCGCCAAGGCAGCCAATGCCCACGACTTCATCCAGAGATTGCCCCAAGGATATGATACGAACATCGGCGAGGCGGGCGTCAAACTATCCGGAGGGGAGCGTCAACGTATATCCATCGCGAGAGCCCTCCTGAAGAATGCTCCCATTCTTATTTTGGACGAAGCCACCTCTTCTCTCGATTCCGATTCTGAAACGGAAGTCCAAAAGGCGTTGGAGGGGTTGATGAGAGGGAGAACAGTCTTTGTCATTGCTCATCGGCTCTCCACCATCCGAAACGCCCACCGCATCGTCGTCCTTTCCGAAGGCCGGCTCGTGGAACAAGGAACGCATGAGGAATTGATCGCCTGCAACGGGGAATATTGCCGTCTCTACAATCTTCAGTTCAAAGATGACGGAACGAGAATTCAGACTGTGTCCAAAACACAGAAGGTCCTCTAATTTCGATTGCGGAGTGCGGATTGCAGAATGCGGAATTGAATTCCGAGATCCGCATTCCGAATTCCGAAATGGAAAAAGATGTTTCTAAAGACGATAAAGAAGAGGTTAGTCGCTTGGTGGGGAGCGTGGTGCGCCTACTGGATCATCAAGATATTGGCTTTCACGATGCGGTTCGAGGAGATCCATCCTGAAATTCCGAGGCGGTTTTGGGAGAATGGGATTCCGGCCATTGGGGCCTTCTGGCATGGAAGGCTATTCATGATGCCTATTGTCTACAAAGGGAAAAAGTTGAGCTTTCTCGTCTCCCCCCATCGGGATGGCCAGGTGGTGGGAAAGGCCCTGAAGCGGTTTGGCTTCCATGCCATCTTGGGTTCAACCAGGCGAAAAGGTTTTTCCGGTTTCAAACAGATGGTCAAGGCTCATGGCTCCGATATCGCCATTGTCCCGGACGGACCGAGGGGGCCTCGTCACCGGGTCCAGATCGGTGTGATCGAGTTGGCCAGACTGACAGGAAGGGCCATCGTTCCACTAACCTTCAGCGCCTCGAAAAGAAAAACCTTCAACAGCTGGGATCAGTTTCTACTTCCCTATCCCTTCTCCAAAGGCGTATTCATCTGGGGAGAACCGATTGAGGTCGATCAAAACGGGGATCGAGCCCATCTCGAGGAGAAAAGGAGTCTTCTGGAAACACGTCTGAATGAATTGACCGAGAGGGCAGACCATTATTTTGATACTTAACGGAACTCTTCCTGGACCCTTAAAATTTCCAAGCGGTGGCAAAAAATTCCAAATACAGAATCCTAAATTCCAAATAATTCCGAAGCACCAAGTTCAAAACAATTCAATTTTTGGTCATTCAAAAATTCGGGCCTGTTGGAATTTGTAAATTGAGATTTGGGATTTGTAGAAACATATGATCTACTTCCTTTATAATATCCTCCTTACCATTTTGCTCCTTCTTTCCACTCCCTACTTTCTTCTGCGGAGTCTTATCTCCAAGCGGTTTCGAAAGGCACTGCCTCAACGATTGGGTTTTTTTCATAGCCCATCTTTCAAAAAACCGATTTGGGTTCATGCGGCATCGGTCGGAGAAGTATTTTGTGCAATCCCTCTTTTGAAAAGGATCAAAACGGAGCTTCGCCATTCCAAGGTTGTCTTAACCACGATGACTTCCACCGGGAATGAGACAGCAAAATTCCACGTCTCCGAAGCGGATCAAATCCTTTTTGTGCCGATCGACCATCCCTTGATCATTCGGAGAACCATCAGAAAAATCCAACCTGGCCTCCTTCTCATCGCAGAGACAGAGCTCTGGCCGAACCTGCTCCGTTCTTTCGGAAAAAGGGGAATTCCCGTCGTTCTCTTCAACGGAAGGATTTCCCAAAAGTCATTTCGGCGTTATCTCTTCTTCAAATTCTTTTTCAAAGAATGTCTGAAATACATTTCCCTCTTCCTAATGCAGACGGAAGAAGACCAAGAGCGAATCGTTGGGATCGGAGTGGAATCTCAAAAGACAAAGGTGGTGGGAAATTTGAAATTCGATCAAGCCTTTCCCTCCATCACTCAGGAAGCCTCGTGTAAAATGGCTGAAGTCCTCGGTTTTCACGGAGAGGAAAAGATCCTCATTGCAGGGTCCACTCATTCCGGAGAAGAGAAGATCTTGGTTAGCCTTTACAAAGAATTGAAAAAGACGGATCCCCGTCTCCTCCTCATCCTTGCCCCGCGACACCTCGAACGACTGGAGGAGGTGGAGAGCATCCTGAGAAGAGAGGCGATATCGTGGCTGAGAAAAACTTCCCTTTCGACACACCCGAGGCGGTCCGATCAAGAGAGCCCCGAGGTGATTCTCCTCGATACGATGGGCGAATTGATGGGGCTCTATAGCCTCGGGACATTGGTCTTCGTGGGAGGGAGTCTTGTTCGGATAGGAGGTCATAACCCTCTCGAGCCTTTGTTCTTCAGAAAGTGCGTTCTCTTCGGTCCCCATATGTTTAATTTCTTGGAAATCTCCAAGCGTTTGACGGAGGCTGGAGGAGCCATCCAGGTGTCCGGAAAAGAAGAACTTTTTTCTCAATTGAGCCGCCTCCTTTTCGACCAACGGGCCCGCGAAGGGGTTGGAGAGAAAGGCTATCAATTTCTTCAGAAACATCAAGGGGCAACGGAAAGAATGTTTGAGGAGATCCGACCGTTCCTTTCTCGTTGAAGTTACGAGTTCGGAGTTCAGAGTTCGGAGCATTAGAAACAATTTCTCCGAACACCGAACCAATTACTCCGAACTATTTTTCAACCAATATGCGTCGTATTGACCAATTCCTTTATCGAAAAGAGAGGTCCCCCTGGGAGCGAGTGCTTCTCTTTCCCCTTTATCTCCTCTCCTTGCCTTACGGAGCGGCTGTTCGAACAAGGCCCTTTCTGTATTCGTTTCAGTTATTGAAAACAAAAAAGCTTCTCTGTCCCGTCATCAGCGTCGGGAACATCACGGTGGGGGGAGCAGGCAAGACTCCTTTGGTCATGGCCTTGGCAAAGAGGTTGGTGGCCAGAGGAATCTCTGTAGCCATTCTCAGCAGAGGGTATAAAAGAACGAAGACCTCTGAGCCGGTAGTGAGCGATGGCAAGACGATCTTCCTCTCCCCTGAGGAATCCGGGGACGAACCCTTCCTGATGGCAAAAGCTTGTCAGGGCATCCCTGTGATGGTCGGGAAAGACCGTTTCATCAACGGCCAGCTCGCACTTCAACGATTTGGTGTGAAAGGGCTGCTATTGGACGACGGTTACCAGTATCTTCCCCTCTTTCGAGATATCAACATCCTGCTCATCGACTCAACCATCGGTTTTGGAGATTATCATCTTCTGCCGAGAGGAATTTTGAGGGAACCCTTATCGCACCTTCGTAGGGCCGATCTTCTCTTGATCAACAAAGCAGCGGAGCCTGCGGTCTATCAGCCTCTGGAGAAAAGAATTCAAGAAATATATCCTGGGGGTCGGGTGTTTCATAGCGACTACGTACCGGTGAGTCTCGTGGGTCCTAAAGAGCAGCAAGAAGGACTCGATTCTTTGAAAGGAAAGAAGGTACTCGCTCTTTCCGGAGTTGCTAACCCCAACTCCTTCTCTTCTATCCTGAGAAAATGCGGAATGAAAATTGTTGGAGAAATGACCTTCCCGGATCACTATCCCTATACCGGCAAAGATTTACAGTACATAGAGGAGAAAGCCAAAGGAGCCGATGGCATTGTCACCACAGAGAAAGATATGGTAAAATTAAAAAAATTGGACATTGGCCATCTTCCCATCTGGGCCCTTCGCATCGAAATGAAAATCTGGGAGGAGGAAGAATTTCTTAAGAGCATTGTCTCGCTATTTTGACAAGGAGAGGAAAAATTGAAAACACAGGTCAAGATATTCGATACGACGTTACGCGACGGGGAACAATCCCCCGGGGCAACGATGAATGTGGCGGAAAAGATTAGGATCGCCCAGCAGTTGGAAAAATTGGGAGTCGACATCATCGAGGCGGGTTTTCCCATTTCATCACAAGGAGACTTCGATGCGGTCAAGGCGATTTCCAGAACGATCACGCGTTCGCAGGTTGTGGCTCTGGCCAGGGCAAATCCTCAGGACATTGATCGGGCCTGGGAGGCAGTCAAGGGAGCTAAATTTCCCCTCCTTCATACGTTTATCTCCACCTCTGACATCCATCTCAAGCACCAGTTGAAGATGACCAAGGAAGAGGTCATTCGAGCGGCTGCCCAATCCGTGGCGAGAGCAAAGCGGTTTACCCCGAATGTCGAATTCTCAGCCATGGATGCGACCCGAAGCGACGTGAAGTTTCTGGCAGCGGTGATCGAAGCGGCCATCCGAGCCGGGGCCTCTACAATCAATATCCCCGATACGGTGGGCTATGCGATTCCCTCCGAGTTTGGAAATTTGATTCGAACCCTCCGGCAAACAGTAAAAGGGATAGAAAAGGTCACGCTGAGCGTCCATTGCCACAATGATCTCGGCCTAGCCGTTGCCAATTCCCTTGTTGCGATCCAGAATGGGGTAAGACAGGTGGAGTGCACAATCAACGGAATCGGGGAGAGGGCGGGAAACACCTCTCTCGAAGAGGTGGTGATGGCTATCCGGACCCGAAAAGATCTGTTCCCGTTCTATACACAGATCATTCCCAAGCATATCATTGCCACCAGCCGTTTGGTTTCAAAAATCACCGGTATGGTCGTTCAACCCAACAAGGCCGTCGTCGGTTCGAATGCCTTTGCCCACGAGTCCGGGATTCATCAGGATGGCGTCCTCAAGAAGAAACAGACGTATGAGATCATGACACCCGAATCCGTGGGAATCCCTAAATCTTCTCTCGTCCTTGGGAAACTCTCTGGGCGTCACGCTTTCAAAGACAGGTTGAAGAATTTAGGGCTTCGGCTTTCAGAGAAGGATTTTCAACTCGCCTTCACCCGATTCAAGGAGCTGGCAGACAAGAAGCGCGAAATTTATGATGAGGATCTGGAGTCGATCGTCGTCGAAGAGATCCTCCGGATGCCCCATCGTTTCAAGCTGGTTTATCTCAATGTCATCGCCGGAAACATCACTATTCCGACGGCTACGGTCAAGATGGAGGTAGATGGAAAACTGATCCAGGAGGCGGGATTTGGCGATGGGCCGGTGGATGCCACCTTCAAGACGATCAAGAAAATCACCCGCACGAAGTCGAAGCTGCTTCAGTTCAGCATCAACGCTATCACCGGTGGGACAGAGGCGCAGGGAGAGGTAACCGTGAGGCTGGAAGAGAAAGGTCAAACCGTGATGGGCCAGGGTGCGGATACCGACGTGATCGTGGCCAGCGCCAAGGCCTATATCAATGCCCTGAACAAAATTGAATTCAAAAAGCAGAAGCTGGTAGGACTGTTTTAATGGCCAAAACTCATCCAATGACGATTACAGAAAAGATATTGGCCTTTCACGCCGGGAAAAAAGAGGTCTTTCCCGGCGATCTCATCGATGCTCGGGTCGATTTGGCCCTCGGCAATGATATCACCGCGCCCCTTGCGATCCAGGCCTTTGAGAAGATGGGCGCCAAAAAAGTGTTCCATCGGGATCGTGTCGTCCTGGTCCCCGATCATTTTGCCCCTGCCAAGGACATTCTCTCTGCCCAACAATGTAAAGTCCTTAGGAATTTTGCAAAGGCCCATCGTCTTACCAATTACTTTGAAATCGGAGAGGTCGGGATCGAGCATGCCCTTCTCCCCGAAAAAGGACTGGTTCTGCCAGGAGATGTGGTGATCGGGGCGGACAGCCACACCTGTACGTATGGTGCGCTCGGGGCCTTTTCAACCGGAGTGGGCAGCACAGACCTTGCCGCTGTCATGGCCACGGGGAGGCTCTGGTTTAAAGTTCCGGAGAGCATCAAGTTCATCTTTTATGGCAAGCTGAACCCCTGGGTTTCCGGAAAGGATCTCATCCTCTTCACGATTGGGCAAATCGGTGTCGACGGAGCCCTCTATCAGGCAATGGAATTCACCGGAGAGACGATAAGAGCACTGCCTATGGAAGGCCGCTTCACCGTGGCCAATATGGCGATTGAGGCCGGAGGAAAGAGCGGCATTTTTGATCCCGATCAAATAACTCTCCAATACGTCAAAAAGAGGGCAACGAGATGTTATAAGCTTTACCATAGTGATGCTGATGCCAAATACAAAGAGGTGTATGAATACGATGCCTCAAAGATCAACCCGCAGGTCTCACTTCCTCATATTCCTTCCAATGCCAGAGATGTGAGGGAGGTTGGAAAAATCGAAATCGATCAGGTGGTCATCGGCTCCTGCACCAACGGTCGTCTTGAAGACCTCCGAGTGGCAGCCAAGATTTTAAAAGGGAAAAAGATTGCCCCTTCGCTGAGGCTCATCGTCATCCCGGCCACTCAGGAGATCTACCGTCAGGCCTTGAAGGAAGGTCTGTTTGAGATATTTCTCTCAGCCGGCGCAGTGATCAGCCCGCCTACGTGCGGCCCTTGTCTTGGGGGCTATATGGGTGTTTTGGCGGAAGGGGAGAGGTCATTGGCAACGACGAACCGCAATTTTCGGGGAAGGATGGGCCACGCTCAGAGTGAGGTCTATCTCGCAAGCCCTGCGGTGGCCGCAGCGAGCGCTATCAAGGGAAGAATCTGCCATCCGGAAGAAGTGGTGAGGAATGGAAAGTAGAGAGTCGAAGGTGGAAAGTAGAAAGTACTTACAACCACATTCCACATCCCACTCTCCATATTCGAAGTCTTGAACCCTTCTTTAAAGGAAAATGATGAAACTCGAAGGAAGAGTCTGGAAATTTGGATCGGATGTGGATACGGATGCGATCATCCCTGCCCGTTACCTCAATCAGACCGATGCGGAGGAACTGGCCAAGCATACAATGGAGGATGAACGACCTGAGTTTGTTCGGGAAGTCAAGAAGGGAGACATTCTCGTGGCCGAAAAAAATTTCGGCTGCGGATCCTCCCGAGAACATGCTCCCCTTGCCTTGAAGACAGCCGGAATCTCTTGCATCATCGCAGAGAGCTTCGCCCGCATCTTCTACCGTAATGGGTTTAATCAAGGGCTCCTTCTCCTCGAATCTTCAGAGGCGTCGAAGGAGATCCAAGATGGGGACCAGGTTCAAATCGATCTGTCGACGGGGGAGATCTTCGACCTGACACAGCAGAAGAAATTTTCGGCAAAACCCATCCCCCCTTTTATGCAGGAATTAATTAGCGACGGAGGTTTGATCCCTCACCTACAGAAAAAAGGGCTAAAAGGAAAAACGTTCTAAAGCTCTCACTCCGAAGCAGAAACCCATTGGCAGGCTTTATAAAAAAACAAGCAAGCTCCCCCTTGCTAAAGGAAAGGGTATTCCCAACGTCAGAATTGCAATATTTGGATTTTGCATTCTTATCTGTGGCGGTTACGAACGGAATGTTGTAATAGTAAAAATGGAGGTTTGAATGAAGAAGCAGAAATATAATGTGGCTGTTGTAGGGGCCACTGGTGCGGTGGGAAATGAAATGGTGGCTATTCTCGAGGAGAGAAACTTTCCAGTGGATAAGCTGAAGCTTCTTGCTTCCACACGGGGCGCCGGCAAAAAGATGGAGTTTAAAGGAAAGTCGTATACGGTGGAGGTGCTGAACGAAAACTCTTTTGCCGGAGTAGATATCGGACTCTTCTCCGCAGGAGGTTTGGTGAGCGAGAAGTTTGCCCCCATTGCCGGAAAAGCGGGCTGTGTGGTGATTGATAATACCAGCGCCTTCCGGATGGACCCTCAAGTCCCGCTTGTGGTTCCAGAGGTAAACGCTCATGCGATTGCTCAATATCCGAAAAAGAATATTATCGCCAACCCCAACTGTTCAACGATTCAGATGGTGGTCGCACTGAAGCCCATTCATGATGTCGCCCGAATCAAGAGGGTGGTGGTTTCCACCTACCAAGCCGTCTCCGGAACAGGAAAGAGAGCGATCAAAGAATTAGAAACCCAGGTCCTGGCCATCTACCATCAACAGGAGATCAAGAAAGAGGTATACCCGCACCAAATTGCTTTCAACTGTCTTCCTCACATTGACGTTTTCTTCGATAATGGTTACACGAAAGAGGAGTTGAAGATGGTCAATGAGACGAAGAAGATCATGGAGGACGATTTGATCGGCGTAACCGCCACAACCGTAAGGGTCCCCGTCTTCTATGGTCATTCTGAATCCGTCAATATCGAGACAGAAAAGAAGTTGAAAGCGGATGAGGTGCGAAAGATCCTTTCGAAGGCTCCGGGGATTGTGGTTGTGGACGATCCCAAGAAGTTTGAATATCCTCTGGCCATCTATGCGGCAGGCAAAGATGAGACCTTTGTCGGAAGGATTCGCGAGGATGAATCCATCTCCAACGGCATCAATATGTGGATTGTTGCGGACAATATCCGGAAGGGTGCGGCGCTCAATGCCGTCCAGATCGCTGAGATTCTGATTCAGAAGTACCTTTAATGAATAACATCGAAGTACCCCTCACCCTTCCCCTCTCCCGCAAGGGGAGAGGGGAATTTATTAAGGGAATCATTATACCTCCCCTCCCCTTGACGGGGGAGGGACAGGGAGAGGGTGAAATCTAAACGGTTTGATTTTCTTTTAGAGGTTTGTTAAGAACCGTTCATTCTTTAATTTTTTTGAATGGAGGTCGTGGAATGAAGAGAACTATATTTCTGATCGCTTTTTTGACACTGATTCTCATGGTATGGGCTTCTCCTGCTTACGTGGCTGAGAAACCTTACAAGATTGGGGTCAACCTTGAGTTCACCGGGCCCTGGGCAGAGGTCACCAAAACCGTGAAAAACGCCATGGTGTTGGAAGTGGAAAGAATGAATAAGATGGGCGGCATCGCCGGACACCCTCTGGAGCTCGTCTTCGAGGATAATGGCTTTGATCCCGGGAGAGCTGCGGCCAATATGAGCAAGTTCACGACGGATAAAGAAATTATCGCCATCGTAGGTCCTTTTGAAGATAATTTACAGGCAACGACCAGGGCGATTGCCGAAAGGGAAAAGATCACCAATATGATCATCTGTCCCTCCAACCCGATGGTTCGAAGCTTAAAGCAGAAATGGGCCTTCAACATCGCCCAGAGCGACATTATTGTCTCGCAGAAGCTTGTGGACCTTTCTTTGGCCAGAAAATATAAGAAGGTCCTTGTTTTCCATGGCGCATGGCCTTTGGCTCAGAGCCTGGCCAACTACTATAAGGCCTTTGGGGAAGAAAAAGGGATAAAAGTCATCATCTCTCAGGAGACCCATAAACCAACCGACATCGACATGACTCCCCAGATCATCAAGCTCAAACCAATTATCGAAAAGGAAAAGATCGATGCCTTTTATGCCTGTACCGGCGGCCCGCCAGGCCCGATCATTTGCAAAAATTTACGGACCCAGGGAATTAAGATTCCAATCCTTGGGACGCATGCTTTTGGGTTCGGTTTTATCATCGCCCTGGGTGGACAAGCGATGGAGGGAGTTGAATTCCCTGCTGCAAAACCTGTGGTTTTTGATCAGCTCGATGAGAATGATCCTGTTCGACCCATCAACATCGATTTTGATAAACGTTTTAGGGATCGTTACGGAGTGGGCATGGATCAATTAGCTGCTTACGGCCACGATGTGGTCTCGCTTATTGGCGACGCCCTGAAGCGTTGTCAGGGAAAAGTGACAAGGGCTGGATTCAGGGTCGCCTTGGAGAATACGAAAGGTTTAAAGAACTGTCATGGAATTTACAATTACAGCCCCACCGACCACGACGGCCTAAACAAGAAGGATATGGTATTCGTTCGGATCGAAGGAGGTAAGTTCAAAAGAATCAAACTTCCCGGATTCGAATAAGAGTTGAAGAAAATATAACTTATATGGTAAATGAGGGGTGAGTCGATGAATTTGGCTCACCCCTTTTTTAGTAGTGGAAGATGGGCTGTGGTTTAACCACGTGCTACTTTCGACTTTCCACCTTCTAGAATAATGGACCTTTGGGCGTATATTCCTCAACTCCTTTCCTCAGGTATAACGATGGGGGCCATCTATGCCCTGGTGGCATTAGGATTCGTAACCATCTCCAGGGCTTCCCAGATCATCAATTTTGCCCAAGGGGAGTTTGTCATGTTAGGAGGAGTCGTCACCTTCTTCTTCCTGAACGGCGTTAGACTTCCCTACCCCTTAGCCGCTCTGATCGCCGTCATGATTGTTGTTCTGATCGGCTTCGCGATGTATCTCTCGGTCCTCTATCCCTTGCGAAAAGCTTCCATCCTCATCCTCATCATGGCCACGTTAGGGATTTCCATCTTCCTCAGCAGTACAAGCGGCCTTATTTTTGGAACGCTGCCCAAAGCTCTTCCTCCCTTCACCGATGAACAACCTCTGATGTTTTGGGGAATTTCCGTGCTTCCCCAAAGCGCGTGGGTCTTGGTATCCACCCTTGTCTTACTGACCTTTCTTTATCTTCTCTCACATCGAACCTTATTGGGAAAGGCCATGGAGGCAAGTTCAACGGACCCTTTGGGGGCCGATCTCCTGGGAATATCAAGGAACTTGATGGTCTTCTTAGCTTTCGGAGTGAGTGCGGGAGTCGGCGCCTTTGCCGGAATCCTGATCACTCCCATCTTCTTCACCAGCTATAGTTCCGGAACACTTTTAGGTCTGAAAGGTTTTATCGCCGCCGTCCTGGGAGGCTGGGGGAAGAATAGCGGCGCTATTCTTGGGGGCTTTGTCCTCGGGATTGTGGAATCCTTAAGCCTGGCCTTTATCCCTTCAGGATATAAGGACGCGGTCGCTTTCGTAATTTTGTTACTGATTCTATATTTCCGGCCGAAGGGAATTTTAGGGTCACCCTTTATCGACAGCCGCCGCTGGTAGAAGCGAATAAAATATGAAGCACCAAATCCCAAGCCTCAAATCTCAAACAAATCTCAATCACTCAAATTCGAAACAAAATCTGCTTTAGCATTCGAAATTGGAGTTTCGACATTATTTGAAATTTGGGATTTGGAAATTGAAATTTTAAACGTGCGTGGTCAGGAAAACATGTCTTCTCAACCGGCAAAAGGAGCGCAAAGAGAGTTCAGAAAAAGGGACGTTTTTTACCTGGTGCCATTGTGGTTAATCTCTTTAATCGCACCCGATCCCTACCTCTATCACAAGAAGGAGTTTAAGAAGAAAGACCTCTATTATCTGGGCACAATAGGGTTGGCCCCTCTGATCTGGTCTGATCCACATTTCCATCATGTTATGGTGTTAGCGGGAATCTATGCCATCTTGGCCTTAGGATTAAGCCTCTTCATGGGCTATGCAGGGCAGATCTCTTTAGGACACACTGCTTTCTTCGGAATCGGAGCTTATACCACAGCCATTCTCACCACTCGTCATGGCTTTTCACCCGTTGTCGCTCTTTGGGCATCGGCTCTCTCCGCCTCTGCGGTCGCCTATCTCATCGGCAGGCCTATCCTCAAATTGAAAGGATACTTCTTGGCTCTGGCCACACTGGGATTCGGAGAAATTTTCTTGGTCATGGTGAGAGAGTCTACGAATCTCACCGGCGGAGTCGTCGGAATTTTCGGCATCGCATGGTTTTCTGTGAAGGGGTTCTCCTTTGATACCTATCTCAAACAGTATTATCTTATCTGGGGAGTGCTCACCGGTTTATTCATTTTCTCAAAAAACCTGGTGCGCTCTAAAGTGGGCCGTGCCCTCTTGGCTGTGGCGGCCAGTGAGGACGCTGCCTCAAGTGTAGGCATCAATGTTCCACGGATAAAGCTGGAGATTTTTGTCTTGGGCGCAGCCTTTGCCGGATTGGCCGGGAGTCTCTTCGCCTGCATCATGTCAACAGCCAATCCGGAAGCCTTTGGCCTTGGGGTTACTATTCCGATCGTGATGATGGTGATTCTGGGAGGAATGGGGACTATCTACGGTCCCGTTGCAGGAGCCATTCTTCTCACCTGGTTGATGGATATTCTGAGCAGGTATCAGGAGTACAGCCTCCCCGCATACAGCGTCATCCTGATTTTTTTGCTCATCTTTTTCCCGGATGGGATTGGAACCCGTTTGAATGTCAGGATCCTTTATCTGATCGGTTATTGGGCGAAAAAGAGGAAGAGAGACGAGGGAAAACTCTAATGTCACTGCTCTCAATAGAACAGATCACAAAGGAATATGATGGAATAAGAGCTCTCGACCGGGTTTCGCTGAAAGTGGAGGAGGGAAGCATCAAGGGGCTGATCGGCCCCAACGGAGCCGGAAAGAGCACCCTCTTCCATCTGATCAGCGGCGTGGAGAAACCTGACTCGGGGAAAATCCTCTTCAAGAAACGAGATATTACCAACATGGAATCCCACGAGAGATCCGCCATTGGAATAGGTAGAACCTTTCAGACAGTGCAGGTTTGGGGAAACATGACCGTGGTGGAGAATGTCATGGCCGGGATGCATCGAAGGTTAAGAGGGAGTTTGTTCTCCTACGGGCTTTGGCTCCCCTGGATCAGAACGTCGGAAAAAGAAGCCTTGAAGGAGGCCAAGGAAATCCTGAATTCCCTGGGGCTCCTTGGCAAATGGGAATCCATGGCCTCCCAGCTCCCTTATGGCAAACAAAAACTCCTCGAGTTAGGCAGAGCCCTTGCGATGAAGCCGCAGCTTCTCCTCCTGGATGAACCGGCATCCGGACTGACCCTGAGCGAAATCGAGCAGCTTTCGGAACGGATCTCAGAAATCAGGCAAGAGGGAGTCACGGTCTTCATTGTGGAGCACCACATGGGCATGGTGATGGAGGTCGCCGATGAGATCGCGGTCCTCCATAATGGCGAGCTGATTGCCGAAGGGAAACCGGAAAATGTGAGAAAGAACCCAGCGGTGATGGAGGCGTATTTAAGCCGCGGCTCTGTCAGGACACAAGACAAGCTATAGAAATTCCAAATGACAAATTCCAAATCCCAAATAAATCTCAATTTTCAAGCCCAAATGACTCCCCTCACCCTTCCCCTCTCCCCCGTGGGGAGAGGGAGGGGGTGAGGGGATTTTGAATTTTGGTGATTGGAGTTTACTTGGAATTTGGCCTGCCTGCGCGAAGCCCCGCCCTGCGGGGCGGAGGCAGGCATTTGATATTTGGTGCTTCGTCATCGCCAATTCGGATGCTTTCTAACTTCTAAGCGTCCAACAGGCAAAAAGTGCGATGCTCAAGATAAAAAAACTGACCGTCCAATATGGGCCTCTGCCTGCATTAAATGAAGTTTCCCTGGAGGTTAAACAGGGAGAGATCGTCTCTCTCTTAGGACCCAATGGAGCAGGAAAGACCACCCTTTTGCTCACCCTCTCCGGAATCTTGAAGACCACTGAAGGAAGGATCATTTTCGAAGAGGAAGATATCACCAACCTGAGTCCTTCCAAGATCGTCTCTAAAGGGATCGGCCATGTTCCTCAAGGGCGCCATCTCTTCCCTACCCTTTCTGTGATTGACAACCTTCTGATGGGCGCTTACCTTCACAGGGATGAAAAGAAGGAAATAAAAAAAAACTTGGAGCGGGTCGATCAATTCCTCCCTGTTCTCAAGGAGAGATCCCATCAGAGAGCGGGAACCCTCAGCGGAGGCGAGCAACAGATGCTCTCCATAGGAAGGGCGATGATGGGCCGGCCTAAACTCCTGCTGCTGGATGAACCCTCCTTGGGATTAGCACCCCGTCTGATGGACGAAGTCTTTGCCACATTCAGAGAGATGAACAAAAGCGGACTCACGCTCCTTATCGCAGAGCAGGAGATCCAACTCACTTTAGCTATTTCCAACCGGGGATATCTCCTAAGAAACGGTCGTGTGATCAAAGAAGCGTCTGCATCCGCACTAACCGAGAGTCGGGAAGTAAAGGCTCTTTGTTTGGGAGAAGATGCTGAAAGAGGCCTAAAATAAGGGAGGGGTTTAAATGAAAAAAGATTCGGCGGCAAAGCCAGATTCCGTAATGGTTCTATCCGCTGCGGCAGCCACCGGCCATCTTCGGGCAGCGGATGCGCTTGTCTCCGC